>MDTG01310652.1_pt1 | contig 19856 bp, 22 predicted proteins | sample 811421 | NCBI WGS metagenome assembly MDTG01 (sample SAMN05326645, study PRJNA326480) | marine metagenome | isolation source: seawater | place: Pacific Ocean: South East | collected 2011
TCACCTTTTATATTTATAGATATGTAGCGAAATTGACATCTACATTTAATGAATAGTTAATAAAACTGTTAAATTCAAATGACAAAAGCAATTAAATAAATTGACAATGAGTAACGTGCTGATGATCAAATGAATTAACATTTAAAACCTTTAAGTGGTCATACCTCTATATTTCAAACCACCTATAAATACAGTAAAAACGAGCTATAAATTGCATAGCCATTATTTGTGACACAGGCTATTTCAGTAAAGTTCCCCATTAATTTGTAATTATGACATTTTTATTATGATTACAATTTAGACAACAAATTGCTTGCATGTTAAAAACCGATCGGTCTAATATTGAGCTATGGAAACAAAAATAATACAGCCAAGCCGTCGTGGCAGGCCCCCAAAAATTGAGCGCACAAATGCAGATACCCGCGCACTGCTAATTAATACAGGGTTAGCTGTATTAACTGAAAAAGGCTTTAGCGCCACAGGTATCGATTTAATTTTAAAGTCGGCGCAAGTGCCTAAAGGCTCTTTTTATCATTACTTTAAAAGTAAAAATGATTTTGGTTTAGCCTTAATTGATGCTTACGACAGTTACTTTCAAGCAAAGCTTAAACGCCATCTCACTAATAGCGCCATTAGTCCACTTGAACGCGTTGTTTTATTTGCTAACGATGCCAAACAAGGCATGGCAAAATATGCGTTTAAACGAGGGTGCCTTATTGGCAATCTTAACCAAGAGCTCAGCCACCTTGATGACGCAATGATAGCCAGCATTAAACAAGCGTATGCGCATTGGCAGCAATTAGTTGAGCAGTGTTTAATTGAAGCGAAAGAACAAAAACAAATCGCAAAATCAACAGACTGCAAAATGCTTGCTGAATTTTTTTGGATTGGCTGGGAAGGTGCCGTTATGCGCTCAAAGCTTGATAAATCAAGCGAACCCCTTACCCTTTATACAGCACAATTTTTACGTTTAATCTTATAAAGCCGTTATAAATCAATTAACGGTTTTAATTTAACCATTAAAAGACGATCGGTCTAAAAGGAGTCAACCATGACAACATCAGCCAAATCGATAGTTATAAATAAAGATGATCAAGGCTATCACGCCAATTACACAGATTTTCCTGTTGAGAGCATCCACCAGCATAATGTTAATATTGATGTTGACTACAGCACCCTCAATTATAAAGATGCTCTGGCGATAACGGGTGCAGGACCAGTGGTAAGACAATTTCCTATGATCCCAGGTATTGACCTTGCAGGCACGGTTAGCGAGTCCGATTCTGACGAATTTAAACCGGGCGACACCGTATTATTAAATGGCTTTGGTGTTGGCGAAAAGTATTTAGGCGGTCTTAGCGAAAAAGCCTCAATGAAGAGCGATTGGCTCATTCCCCTCCCCGCTAATTTAACCCCTAAACAAGCAATGCAAATTGGCACCGCAGGCTACACCGCAATGCTGAGTATTATTGCGCTTGAAAAGCACGGTATTAGCCCACAAAGCGGCGAAGTATTAGTGACTGGAGCAAATGGTGGAGTGGGAAGTTTTGCCATCTACTTACTCAATAAGCTCGGTTTTGACGTTGTAGCAACAACGGGTCGTATGAACGAGGCCGAACACTTACAAAAACTTGGAGCAAAACGTGTTTTATCACGCGATGAGTTCTCCACTGCTGGTAAACCACTTGCCAAAGAGCAATTTGCGGCAGCCATTGATTCGGTAGGTAGTCATACACTGGCAAATGTCTGTGCATCAATTAACTATGGGGGTGTTGTTACAGCCTGTGGTTTAGCACAAGGCATGGATTTCCCAGCAACCGTTGCGCCATTCATTCTTCGGGGTATCAGCTTAATAGGCATAGACAGTGTCATGCGCCCTAAAGCTGACCGTATCGAAGCATGGCAACGTCTGAGCGAGTTAGTTGAGCCTGAGTATCTAGATACAATTTCGCGAGAAATTCCATTATCAGACGCCATTAGCCATGCTGATGCATTATTAAAAGGCGAAATACGTGGCCGTGTTGTGGTTAACTGTAAAGAATAACCACTCAAAATACAGTTTCTTGCTTCGTTAGGTATAAAACTAGGGTAAAGGCAATTATACTTACCCTAGTTTTGAGAAATACCGGACAGTCGAATGAGTAATAAAGAAATTTTCAGCAATAACCCACTACAGGGTGTGGGCATTGAGCAGGTTGTCACTGAACTTGTTGACCAGTATGGCTGGGAATTACTCCATGCCTACCTGCGTTTAAACTGCTTTAAAAATAACCCTGATGTAAAATCTGCCGTTAAGTTTTTGCGGAAAACTCAATGGGCGCAAGAAAAGGTCGAGAACTTTTATCTGTACCGCCTAAAAAACTTACCGCGCCCTGATGACGTTAACTACGAGCTACCACCACGCGATCGCGTGATCCCAGCAGATCAAAAACCCGGTGAGCCGTGTGAGCTTAGTTTTACTGATGCAAAACGCATTCATGAGAAAAAAGAAGCGAAACAAAAAGCCCGTGCGCGTAAACAGCGTTCAAGCGCAAGTAACCCTTGGGGTAATTAATCTAGCTTCATGTTTTAAGTTTAAATGAGCCGTTTTTAAGAGCGGCTTATTTAGGTTGTTTCTTTGCTTTTTTTACGACTAATCAAAAGTAGTAGTCAAAAGTACAAGTTAAAAAAGTACCGGTTAAAAAGTACTAATCAAAGTTCCAATCAATTTATTAGTCAATTTGTTAGACGTTTTCGTAAAGACCCTCATCGTTATTTCCTCCTTGGTTTATAAATATCTGCTCAGTCTTTAATAGCAACGGCCCGTGTATTAAGTCGCATAAACAGATACACCTATTTTAAAGAAAGTAGTTCACTTTATTAGATAGCCTTTACGTATCATGGTTTAAATTTAAATGAAGGTTGATTATGATTACTACACTAAATTTATGTTTTTTCACCTCTCACTTTTCAAAGGACATGTATGTCTGACTACAATGAATCGCCAGAACAAATCGCAAATGCGACACAAGATTATGTAATGCAACAAACAATGCTGCGTATAAAAGATCCTAAGCCTTCATTAGAGTTTTACCAAAACGTTTTAGGAATGAAACTATTAGGCAAGTACGATTTTCCGGCAATGGAATTTACACTGTACTTTTTAGGCTATGAGCAAGCTATACCAAAAGGGACTGATAAAGAAAAAGCACAGTGGGTATTTCGCCGCCCAGCGCTCATAGAGCTTACACATAATTGGGGCACTGAAAACGACGACAGCTTTGAGGGTTACCATAATGGAAATAACGAACCCAAAGGGTTTGGTCATATAGGTATTAGCGTGCCTGACGTATACGCAGCCTGTGAACGCTTTGCTAAATATGATGTTGAGTTTGTGAAAAAGCCTGATGATGGCTCAATGAAAGGCTTAGCCTTTATTAAAGACCCTGATGGATATTGGATAGAAATACTCTCAGCTGAGGGGATCACTGAGATTATAGAAGCTCAGAAGCCATAAAACTCTAACATTCAAAAACCTGCAATATGCAGGTTTTTGTTTAATGTGGCGTTAAGCATAAAAATAGCTAACAATCCGTAATCTAATAAGACGCAAACCCATAACCAGCATCATCACTGGACACTGTCACTGAAAGCGTTTCATCAGCGCTTTCAAAAACCAAAAAATTAATAGGCTTACAACAAACTTGGCAATCTTCTATGTATTGCTGATCAACATCAGCGGGGTCTAATAATACATCAATGTGTTCACCACAATACGGACACGCAATCGTTTTTTCAGTTAATTGATTCATAACAGAGCATCCTCTATCGGTATTTTGCTTAATTCGTAATTAACCTAAGCATAATGTAACAATGTTTTACACAATAAGATAATTACCATCGTACGAATAGATGAGGTTACAACATAGTATAGCAACTGTGTTTTTTGTTCTGCTTCACACAGTTTATATAGGGTTATCTATTACTGCACTTTAGTTTAAAGCTCTCGTGCAAATTAAAGCTCTCGTTCAAATTAACTTAGCCGATACAGCATAAGCTGTAAAGAATAGAGATAACCATAGTGAGGTATTTAACAAAAGCATTAAACCTCGAGTAAAAGGACACACGATTGCCTAATACATAAAAGGAGGCCATTAGGCGGCGAAGGCACTTCTGACCATCCACTCATTTATGGTAAAAGCCAGTGTTTGATCCCCGACTAATTTAATTTTTTTCTCTAAAATTTCGTCATTCATTTTAGAAAGCCCTAACCATACTGAGGTAAGTGCTCTTAGATCTGCATTAATATAAAGGTCCACATCAAAGCCTGGGTCCTTTGTACAAAGGTCAATACTTGTATCTGGACGCGATATTAACCAAAAAGATCTTTTTTCTTTTGGCAACTCACTAAAGACAAATTGAATGACTTTTTTCTGGGAAGTAAATTTTGAAAAATCAATTTTGCGTCTTACATTCCACATGAGTAATTTAGCATCGAGTTTTTCTAAAGTGACATCAGCATCAATATTACGATGAGCCCATTTACCTAACGCAAATACAATCGGTGAAAGCTCTTGTCCAATTTCAGTAATTTTATAATCGATATGGCCCGTTTTTAAATTTTCACTTCGATTAATAAGGCCCTGCTCTTCCATACCTTTTAGGCGTTTAGAAAGTAATGTTGGCGACATCCCAGGCACCCCCCTTCTAATTTCATTAAAACGACTAGACCCAGACCACATTTCACACATAATAAGTAATGTCCAACGAGGTTCTAACACCTCACAGGCTTTGGCGATAGGGCAAAATTGGTTATAGCTATTTTGAGACATTCCATTTCTTCCAGAGCTAAAAATCAAGTATTTTCCAGTGTATACGCTTGGTGACCTATCTACTAGTACAAAAACTGTACTGGATATGCTCCTGTTTCTACACTAGCTAGAGCAAACGCCTTCACTCAGACTTACATTTCCAAACAACACTTATACAAAGGATAAAACTATGCCACTCGTTAATATCGATATTATTGAAGGTGTTTTTAGTGCTGAACAAAAACAAATCATGATTAAGAAGGTGGCTGACACGATGGTGTCCATAGAAGGTGAAAATTTACGTGGTGTTACATGGGTAAAAATTAATGAAGTCAAACAAGGTGACTGGGGGATCGGTGGTCAAACGTTGACCGCAAACGACGTCAAAGCAATGGCTCAAGGATAAGTTAACACTCTATCGTTCTTAAATTTTAAAAATTAGACTGCACAGATACTTTTTATAAAGTATTTGCGCAGTTCACTTAACTAACTATTACATGATTTATATATACCTACAGACCCAACTTTATTGGTAAAACATGTCATCATTTACAATCGAACGTACCTTGGCACCTTGCTTGTTAGCAATTTAATAAGTTCTGGTTGCATCCGTTGATAATTATCAGGAATTTCTAGGCAGGCAAGTTTCTTTCCTTTAAGTAGCTCTTTATATTTGTTCGATACTTTATTTTTGTGAGTTTTTTCCATCACAAAAATAACGTCTGCCCATTCGATAAGATCACCAGATAAAGGTGTTTCAGAATCGAGGTTTGTTCCGCACCCTATCGCATTAATACCTTCGTATTCAGAAAACACCTCTTCTGCGGTAGGACTGCGCAAACGATTTTCTGAGCAAACAAATAATAGATTCATTTTCACCTTTAAGCCCCTTATAAGGGGCTGTTTATTCGTCGACAAAAATTTAATGTAATCAAGCGTAATTGAATTTAAATTGCCTGATTGTATCCATGCTAATAATTTTTAGTAATTTCTGTTTGGTTGTTTATCCAGAACAACTAATAAAAATGTTGCTAATGGCCCTAAGAGCAAGGATATAAAAAACCATAATAGCCCACTTCTGTTTTTACTTTGAGCTAAGCCTGCATTTAATAATGCTAAGGTCCCTAAACCAATCACATATTGACCGCCACCTGACAAAATTTCACTTCCATTCATCGTACTTTCCTTCATTTAATTAATTACGCCGAAAAACCGGTCCGCAAACGCTTTTAAAACTGAAACATAAATTTGTAGCTTAACTATCGATAAATAACTAGGGCCAAGGAGATTTTTGGTGTTAGTTGCTTAGTAATAAAGTTTCGCATACGTACCCTCCGGCTTCACTTTCCAAACCATCACTTTTGTAAATTGTATAAAGACCTGGGAAAGCGTTTCATCAGTACGACTCCCTATTATTGAGCTCTATACTAAATAGATTGTTATTATCTCTATGCTTTTCAACATAACCACCTTATTAAGTATCAAAAATACCTATTAAGTAAGCTTAGTTGCTATAAACTACTCACTTTTAGGCTTGCGCAGTTTAGATAAAATAAGACTATCAATATCATTACTAACGCTTCCTATGCTGCTATTGGTAAGTATTACGTAGCCTCTATTTTGGTCTGTAATCGACCGTGTTAACGCTATCCACCCTTGGTTAAATCCAGCGAACCCTAAACTTTTATTTTCTGAATCGACAACATAACTCATACTCCAGCGACCCCCTGTATTTGCTACAGGTGTAATCATTTCTTTAATTAAAGCTTGTGATATAAGACGAGAGCCATTGTATTTATTTTCCTTATTTTTAAGCACGGCTAAATTAAATCGTGCTAAATCAATAGCAGTTGTTTGTAAACCCGCAGCGGCTTGCTCAGCAAAGTAGATCATGGATGTTTTCTTTGCATTTTCATCATACGGTGTTGCTGATTTACTCATAACAGCAGGTGTTACATTAAATGTTGAGTTATTCATTCCGAGCGGCTTAAGTACATTTTTCTGCATATAGTCTTCAAAACTTAAACCCGATACATCTTCTATGAGTAACTGAACAATAGAGTACCCACCACCTGAGTATGACCATTTTGTATTTGGTGTATGTATTAATTTTACATCGCCTGCACCATTATTCTTGCCATTTAATGAATCAACAATCGAAGGAACATCTGTCGGTGAGCCCCAGCCAAAATAAGGACCGAGAGACAAGCCCGATGTATGCGACAGAACATTTCTTAACGTTACATTTTCAGTTCCAAACTCAGACTTAGGTATCTTCCAGCGTTTTAAATAATTATTTATTGGTTTATCAAGTTCAACTTTACCTTGATCCACCAACTGCATAACCCCCCACGAAGTCACTACTTTTGATATTGAGCCTACATTAAACATGGTATTTTCTGTAATGGCTTTTTGACTTTCAATATCTGCAAAGCCATAAGAAAGAAATCCGGTAACCTCTTCGCCTTGAACAAAGGCAACGGCAACACCAGGGGCTTTATGCTTATCTAAAATCTTTGGTACAGCCTGATCAAGCTCGGCTTTTAGTTCTGAGAAATAAGTCGCGTCAGCTGCTTGAGCATTACTAATAACGAAAAAAACAATAAAAAATAATAATTTATTCATAACATCCCTTTTGAAACACTAAATAACGCAAATACACGCTTCTAAAGTAAGAATCTCTTATAATAAAAACAACCTAATATTAATTATTTAAGTAAGTTCCTATAAATATTTACAGCAATATCTAATAACCTTGGTTTTTTGTTAATCTCACGTCATCAACAACCATTACCCATTCGTCACCAACCAAATGTGGTGCTTCTGTCACATCGAAATTAGAGGTTAAAGATGTTGACCCACCATCTTGGACCCTCTCATATACCACCGTACCGTCTTGATGGATAAGCAAGTACATTTCTTTGCTTTCCCACTCACCTACGTAAGATAACTTATCCGCTGGCAAAGGCTTGCTACAAGAAGTCAAAGTAAGCACAGCTAAAACCAGTAAAATAAACTTTTTCATTTCTACCATTAAGATCCCACCGAAAACCTGTCTTAAAAGAGCTTAACGTTGTATTAATTAAGATCTATTTCAGGGTGATCTTTTATACCGTACATTTCTTCCATTAACTTTTTATAAAAATCGAGTGGTGGCATTTTCATTTTTGCTCGACGTTTATCAACATTAGCCTTGTCTTCAATAGGACTAAATACTATTTGACCCTCGATTAAGTCAGCCTGAGTGCCATAGAGTTGCTTGTTGCCCTGAGCAATAAGGACCCTATCAGTTAGTAGGGCAAGTTGCTGTCCCGTTATACCTTCATTATTTAAATATGACGTCTCTAAATACGGGAGCATTTTTGCTTTAAATTCAATATCTGATGAATGCTGAATTATTAAAAAAGCAGCACTCACTCCTTCAATACCGACCAATTCTTTTGTTAGCCATGAATGTTCTTTGATAATAGCTTTTAGCTTAGTTGTATTAGCTTCATCTATTATCTTTAGCTGGTTTATGAGTTCTTTGGGGGGATTTTGCCAGCCAACTTTTCCTATTTTATTGCGGATACTTTGATCTTGAATTTCCATTTGCATTAATTCCTTTTTTAGTTCTGGATTGCTTTCAGCTAAAGTAAAAAATGGAATAAATAAGATAAGTATTAAATAACGCATAATTTTCTCTTCCTTGTAAAATGAGTTTTATCTCTGTGGCATGAACGACAACCGATTTAACTATAAACAGCGTTTTAATAAGGGTTCAGAGCGTAAACGCTATTTCTAGGTAAAGTTCTTCCATGTTTCTCCAATCTGTATAACTGCCAGTTAAAATTCACACTAGCAAGGCGTGTTATGTTGTTTTTAGATGCAAATTTTTTGATTGATTTAAAATTACGACCGCAAACACGATTTCTAATGCAGCCCCAATAAACGCACCAATTACAAAATGACTTGCGAAAAATATGCACAGCGCGCCAGATATCATAAGCAGAGCCCCTAAAATCCAATACACTTTTGTGCCATATAAAGTATTAAAAATTAAATAACGTACACCAATTATCATGAGCATAATTGGATAAAACCATTCAGGCTTTAACGTTGCTACAGCAAAGGCAATAAACAACCCAACAAATAAAATTATCGTACTTTCTAAAGCAAGTTTTCCGAGCGGATTATTAGCATTATGTTTTCCTGAACGCTTCAGTGCTTTTGATAAAAATATAGCGATAGGATGTATAAACATGCCACCAAAAAAAAGCGCGAGCATGCTTGATTGATATGAGTATTGAAGTGCAACTATCCCCGCTAAACACCAGATAACCCCAGATGCTAAAACGCCGGTTCCGCCACCACAGTAAGAAGTATTCATATCTTTTTGTGCATCTTCAAATGTCATAATTACTCCTTACATGCCCTTTAATACCCAACCACTTTACTGCTTCATAACGCATTTGATGGCTTATTTTTTATACACCCATCTTTCTACACATAAACATCTTTGTAAACACATAATTAAAAAGCATATTTAGACTTCAAAAATCCACTTCAAAACAGTGTACTTAATATTATTGGGCACAAGCACTCATAACTGTATATAAACACAGTACCATGTAGATTACCGTGCCCGCACCTAAAATCCATCAATTAAAACTAAGTCTTAAGCCAATTTAGCTTCCTTTAAATCAGTGCATTGCATGTAAGAAAATTGTACCAATTCGCTAAATTAAGTACTCTTGAGACAATAAAACATCGTTGATATCAAAATGATTTTCTATTACTTCGGATTGATATTGGTATTAGAAATGGCTAAGTGAGCGGTAAAACAACTTACGCGACGTCTTTATAAAGTGGCAGGTATAAAAGTGAGTGAGTTCTGTATTTTGGCTTTGTGTGACTATGTTAAGCCCAGCGCATTACAGAGCGACTCTTTTTGGATCCCGTGGGTAGAATTCATCCGGTTGTTTGGCACATAAGTCAAATTCACGGGTGTTTTTATACGGGAGTTTCATAAAACCAGCAACGCCTACATCGGTAATGCTAACAGCATATTGCATAAGCTTACTCAATAAGCGTTTAAATTCAGGCTCTTTACTGGCATCAAGTAAGCGGTAGTAATGGTGAATTTTCATTCTATCTGGCAAAGCTTCAAAAATGATACAGCCTGTGTGATGTATTTGGTTTAGCTCAAATACGCATTTAATCACTTTTTTAGGCAGTTGTAGTTGCTCATCGGGGTCTTTGCCGTCTTCAAAGTACGAGTGTGGTCGCGTTACATCAGAGGCCTGTACATCCATCACTTCGTAATCAAGTTCTGGTAAATGTTCAAACTTAAAGGCCCCTGTGCCGTCACGTTCTAATTGAATAGTTTTACGCGCATCGAATAAGCAACACTTAAACAGGCCTTTTTGTTCAATACCTTGAGCAAGCATCACGGTATTATTTATAGCGTCTGTAAAGGCAGTGCCTAAGCTTTCGTCATGCAAAATTAAGGATGACTCAACAAACACGGAGTTTTCTTTCCAGTGAAAACTTAAGCCCCCTACTACCGGGTATTTAGCTAATCGACTGATTGCAGCCAAAAATGCTTTTTCGGTATCGCCGGTATCAAATAAGAACTCTTTATAGTATCTATCAAGCTGTGCATCATTTACATCGAGCAGTTGTTGATTATGATCAGCTTGGCGCAAAAACTGTTTACGCGAGCTGTATACTACGGTATCAGGGTGCTCGTCTATGTCGCTAAACCAGTAGGGAATATAGGGGCGTATCACCTCACGCGGCAGCTCTGGTAAATATGCTTTAGCCATGGTTGGCATATTACGCATAAAGTAATCGCCCGCACCATCTCGCGTTGCTTTATCTTTTGAAAGCATGCCATCAATTACCCGTGCAAGCTCAACGGGTAAGTTAAGACTGGTGGCAGGAATAACTTTTGCGCCAAAGCGGCATGATTGTGCAGATGCTAATGCATACAAGGTTGATGCAACGCCTTGCTCGTCAAACCGTGGCGATGATTGACCGCCCGACATCTGCTCATCACCAATAAAGTACACATCGCCCATACGTGCGTTGGTGGTGCTTATATCTGCCGACATTAAATCCATAAAATTGCTGGCAACCGGATTCCCTTCACTGTCGATTTGGGCATACACAGAACTGCCCCAATCAACCAAAGATAATTTATTACTTTGTTCGTCATACACGATATTAGAAGGCTTAATATCACCATGCACAATGGGTTGTGGGCTAATGCCATTTTTGTGCTCACGCAAATCAACCAGTACATTCCTGAGCTTAAGCGCTAGCGACATAATTTTTGCTGCACTAAAACGCCCTTGCTTGATGGATATTTTTTCTAAATCTTCGCCAAGGGCGCGTTCCATCATTAAGATGCCTTGCTTTTTTATTCTTTCAAAGGCGTAAAACTTCGGCACCAAGGGGTTATTTACTTGAGAAAGCATGTAAGCTTCGTCTTCTAGGCGGTCGCGAACGCTTTGTGCCAGTGTTATCCGCGAAAACTTAAATACCCATGGCACGCCTTCATCATCAATCCCCGCAAAAACAAAACCAAATGCCCCTGAACCAATTAGCTCAACTTGCGTGTAACCAAGCAAGGTTAATTGTTTAATACATATGTTGAGCCATCGACGGTGCTTTTTTGCATCATGGTGAGACAGTAAGTATACAGACTGTTCTTCGTTGATATAAAAATTGCGGATTTGTTTGGGATTCACTGCATCTCTCAAAATAAAAACGGCATTGTTAGCCGTTTAATTATTGAATGTTGGTAAGTTAATTACAAGGATTTTGCTCTTCAATGGTCCAACCATGTTGTTTAAAAAACAGTTCTGAAACTGTTAAAATGATGCCTGCCAGAATAATTAACTCCATCACACTTATTACGTCACTCATAAACATCCAGCCTAGAGCAAAAAACCCCATAAGTTGAATCGCTTTAAAATACCATGCAACTTTTCGTATTGTACCGTACTTAAGCTGATAGCTTTGCTCTAAAACGCCATCACACATTAATGAAATAACTGCGGTAGATTTTCTAAAGGGCTTTACGATTACATCTAGCTTGCAGGCTTTACCACCAATATCAAATTCATGGCAAGAGGAAGTTTTAAAACTACGGGCTTCTTTTATTAATTCACCATCGACTTTTAAGGTCTCTTTACCGGTATAGGCTGACCCCCAATATTCAATAACATGCTTGCCTAACGTAAATTGTGCTGTTATTCCCTTCATCAGTGAAGCTTTAACGTTCTCTGTTGTCATTGTAATTTCCTTATTAATCAGAAACTCACCCTAATCTAAAAACAAAAAAACGGCAAGCTAAGCTTACCGTTTTGGTATTCAATGGGTAATTGAAATTAAAGTCGAATACCGCCGTCTATTTCAACAACACGGCCTGTAAAGAAATCGTTTTCAACAATGTACTGTGCCGTTTGTGCAATTTCTTCTGCTTCACCAAAGCGACCCACTGGGGTTACAGCCATCATGCGCTGTTTTGCCTCTGGCTTCATTGCATCGGTCATTGCAGTGCGAATAACACCCGGTGCAATTGCACCCACACGAATTCCAAAGCGGCCTAGCTCTTTTGCCCAACCCGTTGTCATGGCAACAACACCTGCTTTAGAAGCAGCATAGTTTGTTTGGCCAATATTACCTGCTCGTGCAACGCTCGACATATTAACGATAACGCCACCTTTACCAGACTCAATCATGTGACTTGCTGCTTCACGTCCGGCTAAAAACACGCCCGTCAGGTTCACATCAATAACAGACTGAAATTGGGCAAGCGACATCTTATCAACCACTTTACCTTCTTTCGCTTTGATAAACATACCATCACGTAAAATACCCGCATTGTTGATAAGCACACCAATATGACCAAAGTCATTATTAATCGTGTTGAATGTTGTAACGACTGCATCTTCATCAGTCACATTTGCAACATAGGCTTGTACTTTTGTGCCGTATTTAGCCAAGGCAGATACCGCGGTATCGAGGATGTCTTGTTGCATATCAATCAGCGCAATATTTGCGCCAAGCGATGCAAACTTTTCGGCCATGGCAAAGCCTAAACCTTGCGCACCACCAGTAATAACGATGTTGTTGTTTTTAATTTCCACAACACACTCCTACTTCGAGAATAATTTAAAAATGGCACTAAAATCATCACTGCCTGCACCTTGGTGTTGCAGCATGGTGTATAAATTTTTAGCCATTGACCCCATTGGGGTTGATGAATTACTTTGCTGGGCTGCTTCCATAGCAAGACCTAAATCTTTTGCCATTAAATCAACCATAAAGCCCGGTTTATAATCATTACTAGCCGGTGCGGTTTCCATCACACCTGGGCACGGGTTATAAAGCTCTAAGGTCCAGTTACGGCCTGAGCTGGCGGTCATAATGTCACTCAATACTTTGGGGTCTAAGCCATTATTAATGCCCATTTGCAGAGCTTCACTTGTCCCTGCCATCAAAATACTAAGCAGCATGTTGTTACATATTTTAGCCACTTGGCCTGCGCCAATATCACCCGCATGGAAAATATTTTTGCCCATATCAACCAATGCAAGCTTGGCTTTTTCAAAGTGATGTTGCTCACCACCGACAATAAAGGTCAGCGTACCCGCGGTTGCACCTGCAACACCACCTGATACCGGTGCATCAACAAAATCAATGCCTTTTTGTGCCAGTTCGCTGCCTACTTGACGAGCTGATTCAGCATCAATGGTTGAGCAATCAATAACCAGTGTTTTACTATCTAGTAAATTAATTAAGCCCGTTTCACCAAGATAAAGCGACTTAACATGCTTGCTTGCTGGTAGCATACTAATAAAAATATCGGCCCCAATAGCACATTCAGCTGCATCGCTTGCGGCCATTGCGCCTTTTGCTTCAAGCTCGCTGACCGCCGCTTTATTTAAATCAAATACGCGTACTGTGTGGCCGGCATTAACTAGGTTAGCCGCCATTGGGCCACCCATGTTGCCTAAACCAATAAAACCTATTGTTAATTTAGCCATCGGTATTACCCCTTGGTTAACACATTGAGTGGATGAGTTTGCTCATCCCAGCGTGATGTAAAAAAGCTTTCAAGTAAATCAGGTTCAATGTCTGATAGTGACTTAAATTGCCAATTAGGTGCGCCATCTTTATCAATTAATAAAGCACGTACACCCTCTTGAAATTCACCTACTTCACCGCATCGTACCGACATACCAAGCTCCATTTTAAAACACTCGGCAAGTGTTTTGCCTTTCGATGTAGCAAGTTGACGCTCTACCAATGCACAACTCAGCGGGCAACCATGTGCCAACGATTTTTGAGCACGTGACAGCCATTTATCTTCTGTGTCGATTGCTTGTATATAGTCAATTTTGTCTTCTAGGGTTTCAAACTCAGCAAGCTTTTGAATAGCTGCTAGGTTAGCTTTCACATTCCCCTTTGGTACTCGACCAGAAATGTTATCAATAGAGACTAAAATTTGAGTCAGCTTTTCATGGTTTAATGAGGCTGTTTTACCCCATTTTTCAGCAGTGATAGCAGAAAAAATGGCATCAAATTTATCGGCCGTTGCATAATGATCGGCTAAGTTTACAAATAATGCATCTTCAGCATTAATAGAGGCCGCCGTTAAACCTAAAAATAGGCCCACTTGATCTGGCATTTTATGTAAAAAGTAACTGCCGCCAACATCTGGGTATAAACCAATAGTGAGTTCAGGCATCGCGATTCGAGAAGTGTCAGTTACGACTCGATGACTTGCCCCCGCCATTAAGCCAAGGCCCCCGCCCATCACAATACCGTTACCCCATAACATAATGGGTTTTTCGTAGCAGTGTATTAGGTAATCAAGCTTGTACTCTAACGTGAAGAAATCTTCAATGTAGCTGGCAGGCTCACCTGTGCTCATCGCTTTGTGTAAACTAACCACATCGCCACCGGCACAAAACGCTTTTTCACCTGCACCTTTTAAAATAACCATCGCTACTGAGTCATCGTCAGCCCACTTTCTAAGCTGTGGCTCAAGTAACTGGATCATGTCGTAATTTAATGCATTTAACGACTTTGGCGCGTTAAGTGTTGCAATTGCAATGAGGCCGCTGGCGGCCTCTGCAGTTTCGAACACCACTGGCGCATCTTGATGATTTAGTAGTGTTAAATTACTCATTAGCCGTTTACCCAGTTTGCTTTACGCTTTTCTAAGAATGCGTTCACACCTTCGCGTTGGTCTTTGCTGTCGAAAAGTTGAACAAACAGTTCACGCTCAAGTGGTAATGCATGAGCCATAGGCTGAGTACGGCCTTTTTGAATGAGTTCTTTACACGCAGTAACAGCAACAGGGCTCTGTTCAGCTACTTGATTAGCCAGCGCCATTGCTGCATTTAAACTTTCGCCTTGTGCAACAACTTCTTCAACAAGTCCAATTTCAAGTGCTTTGTCGGCTTTTAAACGCTCACCACATAAGATCATGCGTTTTGCCCAACCTTCGCCCACTAACCACGCAAGATTTTGCGTCCCGCCAGCACAAGGCAGTAAGCCTACTTTTGCTTCAGGTAGCGCCATTTGTGCTTGTTGCTCTGCAATACGAATATCGCACGCAAGGGCAACTTCAAGACCGCCGCCCATGGCATAGCCATTTATTGCAGCAATTGAAACACCACGGAAGTTTGTTAATGCTTCAAATGCATCACCAAATACTTTAGACATGGTTGCCGCAACGCCTTTATCGCCACTTGCAAACACATTTAAATCGGCACCGGCACTAAAAAACTTCTCGCCTTGACCTGTGATAACCAATGCATACACGTTTTTATTGGCATTTAACTCTGTCACCGTGTCTTTTAAGGCGGTAAGTGTATCGTGTGTCCAGGTATTCGCAGGCGGGTTATTCATTGTTAACACCGCTACGTTGCCTTCAATAACAAGATCGATAGATGGATTAGACATAGTACGCTCCTTATAGAATGTCGTTAGCTGATTCAGCTAAAATACGGCGCGCAATAATCACACGCATAATTTCATTTGTACCTTCAAGTATTTGATGTACTCGCACATCTCTAAAATGACGCTCTAGTGGGTATTCTTTGATATAGCCATAGCCACCGTGAATTTGCAGTGCATCATCACATACTTTAAAGCCAACATCAGTGGCAAAGCGTTTTGCCATTGCACAGTAAGTGGTTTTTTCGCTGTCGCCCGTATCCAGTTTAAACGCCGCTAAACGTACCATTTGACGCGCAGCTACAAGCTCCGTGTTCATGTCAGCAATTTTAAATTGCAACGCTTGGAAAGCGGCTAAAGGCTTGCCAAATTGCTCACGCTCTTTTAAATACTCGCGCGCTGTATTAAGTGCAGCTTGCGCCGTACCTAACGAACACGTTGCAATATTAATACGACCGCCATCTAGGCCCTGCATCGCAAATTTAAAACCTTCGCCTTCTTGACCCAGTAAGTTTGCAGCAGGAATACGCACGTCTTCAAAGCTAATTAAGCGTGTTGGTTGTGCATTCCAGCCCATTTTTTCTTCGGCTTTACCATACTCAACGCCGGCTGCATCTGCAGGAACCACAAATGCCGAAATACCTGCAGCACCTTCACCACCGGTGCGTGCCATAACCACTAATAAGTCAGTTTCACCCGCTCCAGAGATAAACATCTTAGAGCCTGAAATCACATACTCGTCGCCTTCTTTAACGGCTTTTGTTTTAAGTGATGCAGCATCAGAACCTGAACCCGGCTCGGTTAAGCAATACGAGGCAAGTAATTCACCCATGACAAGTTGTTCGCAGTATTTTTCTTTTACTGCATCGGTACCGAAGCTTGCTACCATCCAGGTTGCCATATTATGAATCGTTAGCATGGCGGTGGTTGCTGTACAACCCATCGCAAGCTGTTCAAAAATAATGCTTGAATCAAGGCGAGATAACCCTAAACCACCCGCTTCTTCTGGCGTGTATAAACCACAAAAACCAAGCTGACCCGCTGCCTTAATGGTGTCTTTTGGAAAAATGTGTTCTTGATCCCATTGAGCGGCGTAAGGTGCCAGTTCAGACTCTGCAAACTGACGGGCTGTTTCAGCAAAGGCTTGCTGATCTTCGGTTAAATTAAAGTCCATAGTAGACCTCTTAAATTGTTGTCTTATTCTTTGTATAAATCGGTGTTTAAAGAGCGAGGACAGCCTCGCTCATTCCTTATAAAGCGCGCTTACCGGCGCTTATTTAAGGTTAATACTCATGTTTGGACCCGAGGCAATATCGTCCTCAAACCAACGAGACGTAATGGTTTTCGTTTCAGTGTAAAAACGAATACCTTGTTTGCCATACGTGTGTTGATCACCATAGAAAGAGCCTTTCCAACCAGTGAATGAGAAAAACGGCAGTGGCACCGGAATTGGCACGTTAATGCCTACTTGGCCTACTTCGATTTCGTGTTGGAATTTACGCGCGGCTGCACCGCTTGAGGTAAATAATGACGTACCATTACCGTATGGTGAGTTATTAATTAGCGCGATTGCTTCTTCAAGCGTATCAACAAACATACACGCCAGTACTGGACCAAAGATTTCTTCTTTGTATAAATCCATCTCGGTTGTCACATCAGTGAATAACGTTGGACCAACCCAGTTACCTTGCTCATACCCTTCAACGGTAAAGTCTGAGCCATCAATTAAACAGGTTGCACCTTGTGCTTTACCGCCAGCAATAAGCGATAAAATACGGTCTTTTGCCGCTTTTGATGTTTGCGGACCATATGCTGCATTCGCATCATCCCACACACCTGGGCGCACGTTTTCAAAACCCGCTTTAATTTCATCAACCCAGTCTTTCGCTTGACCAACAAAAACAGCAACCGAAATACCCATACAACGCTGACCCGCAGCACCAACCGAAGCACCTACTAGGTTGTTTACAACATGTGATTTACTCGCATCAGGCATGATAACCATGTGGTTTTTGGCGCCAACACAAGCTTGAACGCGTTTAAGATTCGCAGTGCCTTTTGAGTAAATATACTCACCGACACCACACGAACCCACAAATGAAATTGCACGTACAGCAGGGTCTTCTAGTAAGCGGTCTACTTGTGGTTTAGTACCATGAACAACTTGTAAAACACCTTTAGGGGCACCCGCTTCAACAAACAGCTCGGCTAAACGCATTGGTGTAAGTGGGTCTTGCTCTGATGGCTTAAGAATAAACGTGTTACCACACACAATAGCCAGTGGGAACATCCACAGTGGGATCATCGCAGGAAAGTTAAACGGCGTAATACCAGCACACACACCAAGCGGTTGCATATACGAATATGTATCGATTTTACGCGCCACGTTTTCCATGGTTTCGCCCATCATTAACGAAGGTGCATTTGCGGCTTGTTCAACAACTTCGATACCACGCCATACATCACCTTTCGCATCTTCGAATGTTTTGCCCAGTTCATGACAAATAATCGTTGCTAGCTCATCGTGATTTTCTTTTAATAGCGCGGCATATTTCATCATAATGCGCGCACGTTCAGAAATAGGCACTTCTTTCCACGTTTTAAACGTTTCTTTAGCCGAAGCAATTGCGGCATCCATTTCGGCATCTGTTGCACAAGGCACTTGTGCTAAAACTTCTTGGTTTGCAGGATTAATAACATCAATAAGCTGCGTTGAACTTGATTGGGTAAATTCGCCGTTGATAAATAAAGGTACTTGGTGCATGAGGCACTCCTCCCCAGTGGGTATTAAGAGGCCGCAACATGATAGTTTTTAAAATACGTTGCGGCTGTGAGAGACTAAAAAATGCTTAAATAGCTTCGACGGCCATCGCAACCGCTTCACCACCACCAATACACAGTGAGGCAACGCCTTTGCTAAGACCACGATTCTTTAATGCATGAATTAGGGTGACTAAAATACGTGCGCCGCTGGCACCAATTGGGTGACCCAATGCACATGCACCGCCGTTAACATTCACTTTGCTTTCGTCGAGTTTAAGCTCGTTGATTGCAAGCATAGTTACCATGGCAAATGCTTCATTGATTTCCCAAAGGTCAACGTCTTCTACAGACCAACCTGCTTTATCTAGTAAAGACTTCATTGCACCAACAGGTGCTAATGTAAACTCGCTAGGGGCTTGTGAATGTGTGCTGTGAGCTACAATGCGACAAAGCGGTGTTAAACCTTGTGCGTGTGCGTCAGACTCACGCATTAATACAAGAGCAGCAGCACCATCAGAAATTGACGACGAGTTAGCCGCCGTAATAGTGCCATCTTTTTTGAATGCAGGACGTAAGCCTGGGATCTTATCTGGGCGAGCATTACCTGGTTGCTCATCAATAGAAACCGTTACATCGCCTTTACGCGTTGAAATAGTGTGTGCAGCAACTTCGCTCTCAAACGCACCTGATTCAATGGCGGCATTGGCTTTGGTTAACGAGCTTAATGCAAAGTTATCCATTTGTTCACGGCCAATTGAATATTGATCAGCGGTGTCTTGTGCGAAACAGCCCATTGCTTTGTTGTCATAGGCATCTTCGAGGCCATCACACATCATGTGGTCTTTTACTTCACCGTGACCCATACGCATACCACCACGTGCATTAGGTAGCATGTAAGGCGCATTACTCATGCTTTCCATACCACCAGCAACAGCAACATTAATAGAGCCAGACTTAATTAGATCATGCGCGAACATCGCCGCTTTTAAACCTGAGCCACATACTTTATTGATCGTCGTTGCACCGGTGCCTTGATTTAGGCCCGCTTTTAACATTGCTTGACGCGCTGGTGCTTGACCTAAACCTGCCGGTAATACACAGCCCATAATCACTTCGTCGATTTTATCCGCAGATAATCCCGCGTGCTCTAAACTGCTTTTAATGGCAGTCGCCCCTAAATCAGTTGCGTGTGCGCCACTAAGTGCGCCCATAAACCCACCCATAGGTGTGCGTTTTGCGGCAACAATAACAACGGCTTCAGTAGTCATAATTGGCTCCATGTTAGTGGTTATCATCATGTGTTCAAATCATGTGTAACCAAACAGTTAATTTGTTATAGTTTAA
>MDTG01035050.1_pt1 | contig 19852 bp, 15 predicted proteins | sample 811421 | NCBI WGS metagenome assembly MDTG01 (sample SAMN05326645, study PRJNA326480) | marine metagenome | isolation source: seawater | place: Pacific Ocean: South East | collected 2011
AGGAGCTGTCGCACGAGCGACAGCTCCCTCTCTATCGAGACAATGAACGGTGAAAACTGGAAAACTCGAAGAAGGCAGCTCCGCCGAGCAGCCACCGCGCTTTCCAGTCCGTTCCAGCTCAGGAACGAGAAGGAGCTTGCGCTGGTTGCGACAGCTCCTTCTGTGCTCGGTCTGGAGCTGGTTGGCTAGACCGCCCGCAGCAGGGCCAGGACCGCGCCGCCGCGGGCCGTGGTCGAGACCACCAGGGCGTGGCGCGCCTCGAGCGGGACGGCCGCGCTGACCTGGCCGTGGGTCGGCGGGAGCTGGCCGTGGTGGAGGCAGAGGGCGCAGGTCACCAGCGCGAGCGCGCTGCCGAAGGCGAAGCCCTCGCCGATCCCGGCGAGGGGATAGCAGCGCAGGGCGTGGGCGGGCAAGTCGAGGCCGGCCTCGCGCTCGGCGCGCTCGCCGCCGGCGGCGTCGCTCACGACGAGGTCGACCGCGCTCGGCTCCACCCCGCACTGGGCGCAGAGGCGCGCGACGGCGTCTCGCCAGCGGCGCGTACGCAGGCCTCCCAGCCACTCGGCGTAGGGGCGGGCGCCGCGGGCCTCGGCGTCGTCGGCCCGCTCGAGCAGGGCGCAGGCGGCCCCCTCGGCGAAGGCGCTCGTGGCGTGCCCCGGGCGGCGGGCGTCGGCGCCGGGGAGGCCTTCGCCGACGCGCCCCTCCCGGTGCAGCGACGCCAGGGCCAGGTCCGAGCAGGCCTCGCCGCCGCCGACCAGGGCGGCCCGCACTCGGCCGAGGGCCAGGCGGTCGCGCGCCAGGAGCGCGGCCGAGAGGCCGGCCTCCTCGCCGCCGACCAGCGTGTGGCCGAAGCCGCGCAGGCCGAGGAGCTTGGTCACGTGCCCCGAGGGGGCGTTCCACACGCCCTCGGTGAACAGGACCGCGTTGGCGCCCCGCTGGCCGCGGCGGAGCAGGGTCTCGTAGAAGCGCAGGTAGTAGTCGGTCGAGCCGAGGGCGGTCCCGATCGCGACCGCGGTCTCGTCGCGCACGCCCGCGGGCAGCTCGCCGGCGTCTCCGTGGGCGAGGGCCGCGGCGCCCAGGACCAGCCGGCTGAGGTCGCTGGCCTTGCGGACCAGTCGCCGGTCCACGTGGTCTTCGGCGGGGAAGTCCTGGGGGAACACGCTCGCGGCTGGCACGCTCAGGCCCTCGCGGACGCGCGGCGGGGTCGTCAGCAAGCGCTCGGGCTCGGGCGCGAGCAGGTAGCTCCAGAGCGCCTCGTGCCCGACGCCCGCGGGGCAGGCCACGCCGAGTCCGGTGATCCAGGTCACGGCCGAGGCCGGCTCCGCGGACTCCGCGGCGCGGGTCGGCGCGCCGAGGACGGCCGAGGCGTTGCAGCCGCCGAAGCCGAAGCTGTTGCTGACGACGACCTCCAGCGGCCCCTCGCGGGCCTCGCGCACGAGGTCCAGCTGGCCGAGCTCGGGGTCGGGCGCGTCCTCGCCCAGGCTGGGAGGCAGGGTCTGGTGGCGGAGCGAGAGGAGCGAGACCGCGATCTCGACCGCGCCCGCGCCGCCGAGGGTGTGGCCCAGGGCCGGCTTGGTCGCGCAGAGCGGGAGCCGGTCGGCGCGCTCGCCGAACACGGCGCGCATCGCGCTCAGCTCGGCGGCGTCGTTGGCCGGCGTCGAGGTGCAGTGCACGTTGACCGCGTCGACCTGCTCACCCGATACGCCGGCGTCCTGGAGCGCGCGCCCCAAGGCCAGGGCCGCGCCGCGGCCCTCGGGGTCGGGCTGGGTCAGGTGGTGGGCGTCGCTCGACTCGCCGTAGCCGAGCGCGCGGGCCAGGACCTCGCGGCCGGCCGCGCGCGCGACCTCCTCGCGCTCGACGACCAGCGCCGCGTAGCCGTCGCCCAGGAGCATCCCCGCCCGGTCGGCCGCGAAGGGGCGCGGCCCGCGCGGGTCGAGGGCCTTGATCGCGCCGAAGCCGGCGTGGGTGTGCAGGTCGAGGGCGTCGTAGCCGGCCACCAGCGCGACATCGGCGCGCCCCAGCCGAACGAGGTCGATCGCGACGGCCAGCGCGCTGGCGCCGGCCGCGCAGGCGTTGCTCACCAGCAGGCTCTCGCCGGCGCAGCCGAAGCCCGCGGCCAGGTCGGCCAGGCGGTTCTCGACGTCGTAGCAGCGCAGGTCGTCGGTCGCCGCCGCCTCGGGGCCGCGCTCCAGCAGCGAAGACCAGAAGCGCGGCGCCGAGGCCTGGGCCGCCAGCGAGGAGCCGAGCACCAGGGCCGCGTCCTCGTGCTCCGCGAAGCGCTCGCGCCCCGAGCAGGCCAGGGCCTCGGCGCAGGCCGCGACCAGGTAGGCGTGCGCCCGGTCGCGCGGGTCGTCGGGCGCGCCCTCGAGGGGCGGCGCCTCGCCTCCCCGCTCGGCCAGGGTCTCGCGCGGGTCGAAGCGCTGGATCGGGCGCAGCCCGCTCTCGCCGGCGCGCAGCGCGCTCCAGTTCGCCTCGCGCCCGATCCCGAGCCCCGTGATCAGACCCAGCCCCGTCACCACCACGTTCGCGCTACTCATTGCGCCCCACCCTAGCTTGCCCCGCCGAGCCCACCCAGTGAGCCAGCGCAGCGGGCACAATCCCCCCGTGGATCGGATCGGACGCTTCGAGCTGCGCGGAGAGCTGGGGCGCGGCGGCATGGGGGTCGTGCTGCGCGCCTGGGACTCGCTCTCGGGCGAGGAGGTCGCGATCAAGGTCTTGCTCTCGGCGGCGAGCGAGCGCTCGCGCGGGCGCTTCGAGCGGGAGGTCGAGTCGCTGACGCGGCTGGACCACCCCAACGTCGTCCGCGTGCGCGAGCACGGGGAGCACCGCGGCCAGCCCTACCTCGTCATGGACTTCGTCCCGGGGCGCAGCCTCGACGCGCTGCTCGAGGAGCGCGGGACCCTCCCCCCCGCCGAGGCGGTCGAGCTGACCCTCCAGCTCGCGCGCGCCCTCGAGCACGCCCATCAGCGCGGGGTGCTGCACCGCGACGTCAAGCCCGCCAACGTGCTCGTCGACGGGCGGCGGGCGCTGCTGACCGACTTCGGCCTGGCCCGGCCCCTCGACGCGCGCACCCTCAGCGCGACCGGCGTCGGCCTGGGCACGCCGCACTACTGGCCCCCCGAGCAGGCCCTCGGCAAGCGGGACCGGGTCGGCCCGCCCTCCGACGTCTACGCCCTCGGCGGGACGCTCTACTCCTGCCTCTGCGGCGAGCCGCCCTTTCAGGGCGAGTCCTTCGAGGAGCTGCTGCTGACCACCTGCCGCGAGCCGGCGCGCCCGCCGAGCGAGGCGGGCGGCCCGCTCGACCCGGTCCTGGACGCGATCGTGCTCCGCTGCCTGGCCAAGGAGCCCGACGAGCGCTGGCCGAGCGCGGCCGCCCTGATCGAGGCCCTCGAGGCCTGGCAGCGCGGCGAGTCCCCCGCCCCGGCCAGGTCGACGCGGCGCAGCCCTCCCCTGGCGGCCGGGGTGGTCCTCGCCTGCGGCGTGCTCTGCGGAGGCGCAGCCCTCCTCGCGGCGCGAAGCGGCGAGCCAGCCCCAGCGGGAGAGGTGGCCCCCAGCGGCGAGGTCGCCCAGCGCGGGCCCGAGCCCTGGCCGCGCGCGCTGAGCGAGGCCCTGGCGGCGGCCAAGGGACAGCCCAGCGAGCTCGACGCGGTGCTGCTCGCCCTCGAGGACCCCGCCCTCCCCCGCTGGGACGCCGCGGCCACGCACCGCTTGCTGCGCGCCGCACCTGGGCTCGGCTCCCTGCCGGTGGTCTACCGGCTCTATTGGGAGGACCGCCTCGACGACGCGCGCTACCTCGCCGACCAGGCCGCGCTCGCGGACGAGCCAGGCGGAGAGGTCCTGAGCGAGGCGCTGCGGGTGGCGGCCGAGGGCAGGGCGGGCTTCCAGCAGGCCCTCTCGCTCAACGCGGACATGGCGCGCTCCGAGCGTCCCCGCCCTGGGCCAGAGGGCGCCCAGCCGGGGATCCGCCGGGTGACGCGAGCCCTCCAGCACGCCCGCGGGCTCGAGCGCGACCTGGGGCGCCTCGGGCGCGCGCTCTACGAAGAGGCCCGCGCCGGGGCGGTCGCGATCCGCGGCGAGATCTCAGGCCCCTACTCGGAGCAACCCAGCGCCGAGGAGGTGCACGCCCGCCTCGACGCCGCGCTCGCCCTGGCGCGGGAGCAGGCGCCCCGCGCCTACGACCGGCTCCGCGCGGTCTGGGAGCGGGTCGGCCGCTACAACGAGCCCTTCGCCCCGCAGCCAGGCGAGCTCGACCCCCTGCGCGCCCTCGAAGAGCTGCGCGCCGTGCGCGGACCGGGGTCCGTGATCCTGCGCCTGCTCGCCAACTGCCTCCTCGCTCGCCAGATCGACCTCGAGCCGCTGGAGCGGCTGGCGGCCTTCCGGCGCGCGCGCGACCTCTACGTCAGCCACCCCAACGTGCGCGACGACCACCGCCACTCGATCGGCGGCGCGAGCCACGCCGTCGGCCGGGTGCTGCTGGAGATCGGCTGGCTGGCCCGCGACGAGGGGCGCGAGCTCCCCTTCGACCTCGAGCGCTGGCTGACCCTCCTGCGCGAGAGCGGCACACCGCATCACTACGTCGGCGCGCTCCTCCTCGGCGGGCGCCTCGAGGAGCTCGACCGCTTCGCCGCGGGAGCTCCCCCCGGCATGGGGCGGGTCCGCTGCGAGCTGCAGTCGCTCCTCGCCCGAGGGGACGGCCAGGGTGCGCTCCGCCACTGGGAGGCCCAGAGCCAGGGGCTACGGCAGATCTTCGCGATCCAGCACGTCCACGCGCTCCACCTCCTCGGGCGGACGCAAGAGGCGCTGCAGTTCCTCGACGCGCTGCCCCGTCCCGCAGAGGAGATCTTCCCCTGGCACCGCCGCGATCGAATGCGCGCGGTCTTGGCGGGGAAGGCCTGGTGGCCGGGGAAGAGGAACTAAGAGTCCTTGGTCCCTGCGTCCTCGGTCGCCTCGCCGGCAGGATCGGACGTCGCCGCTTCGGTCTCGGTCGTCGGCGCTTCGGTCTCGGCCTCGGCTTCGGTCGTCAGTGCCTCGGGCTCGGTCGTCGGCGCCTCGGGCTCGGTCTTCGGCGCCTCGGGCTCGGTCTCGGTCGTCGGTGCCTCGGGCTCGGTCTCGGTCGTCGGTGCCTCGGGCTCGGTCGTCGGTGCCTCGGACTCGGGCTCGGTCGTCGGAATCCCGGTCTCGGTCGTCGGCGCATCGGCCCCGGTCGTCGGTGCCTCGGGCTCGGTCTCGGTCGTCGGTGCCTCGGGCTCGGAGGTCGGAGTCTCGGTCTCGGTCGTCGGGGCCTCGGGCTCGGTCTCGGTCGTCGCCGCCTCGGGCTCGGCCTCGGTCGTCGGCGCCTCGGCCTCGGGCTCGGTCGTCGGCGCCTCAGTCTCGGGCTCGGGCTCCGTCGTCGCCGCCTCGGGCCCGGCCTCGGTCGTCGCCGCCTCGCTCGCCGAAGCCTCGCTCGCCGGCGCCGCGACCGCGCCTCCCACCGGCGGGCCGTCCTTCCCCTCCGGCTTCGCGTCTCCGACGCTCCCAGCCTTCTTGCTCTGGTGCGCCTTGGGCGTCCCAGCCTTCTTCCCGGTCAGCCGCTTGTGCCGCCACTCGTCGAACTTCTTCTCCGAGCGGCTCGAGGCCCGCGCATACGCGAACACCAGCGCGCCGATCAGCGCGAAGGCCACCACCGAGCCCCAGATGAGCTCGCTGTTCATGTAGTCCCACTGCTTGGGCGGCGTGACCTTGCGCATGCTGCGCGCCACGACGTGGGGCATGCGCTTGACGCCCAGCTCGCTCTCGTAGGCGTGGCCCTTCAGGAAGGCCGCGTCCAGCTCGACGATCGTCCCGCTCAGGCCGATCTCCGGCTCGAAGTTCTTGTCCGTGATCGTGACGAAGTAGCCGCGGTTCTGCACCCGGAAGATCCCCTGCCACACCCAAGCCAGGTCGGCCTCGTTGGGGTAGCGCTCGAGCACGCGCTGCCAGAGCGGGATCAGGAAGCGGCCCTGGATCGTCTTGAACTTGCCGCGGGCCGCGTCGCGCCCGGTCTCGGTGTTGAGCTGCTTCCAGGTCCAGCTGCCCTTGGTCTCGAGCTCCTGCTGCACGTCCTCGTCGCTGAGCGAGCGCACGTAGGCCGCGAGGTGATAGAGGGCAGGCTCGTCCACCACGTCGAGGGCCCCGTCCTGGACCTCCTGCAGCTTCTCGGGGTCGAAGGTGAAGCTCGCGCTCGAGATCGGCGCGCCCTTCCGCTTGGCCTCCTCGTGCTTGCGCAGCGTCTCGAGCGCCTTGCGCGCGTCCTGATAGGGGCCGGCGTGGCCGATCGGGCCCGGGTTGGCCCCAGGCGGCTTGACGGGGACGCCCTCCTGGAGCGGATCGCTCGGGCCAGGCGACTTGTGGAAGGCCCCGCGGAAGGTGTAGGCGCCCATCACGACCAGCAAGGCGAGCATCACGAACACCTTGCGCCCCTCCGAGCGGCTCATGAACTCGGGAGGTCCGGCGTCGGCGGTCTGCTTCATCGTGCTCGTGGAACCATTGCTGGACGTGCGGCGGCGGCTCGGGGCGAGGGGCGTCTTCGTCATGGAAGCGTCTACCCCGCACCGCCTGGGGGAGTTCCAGTCTAATCCAAGTACAGCGAGACGCCGCGCCCTCGTCCCCGAGGTCGCGGCGTCCCGGTGCCTGGCGCCGAGCCCTAGTGGCGGTCGACGGTGACCGTGTCGAGCGCGACGGTCACGTCCTGCAGGGTGCGGTCTGCCTGGGCCAGGTTGATCGTCATGGTCAGGATCGAGGCGCCCTGATAGTCGACCCCAGGCTCACCCGGGCGGACGACGATCTTGTTGGCGAGGCCCTCGAAGCTGGCCGGGAGGCCCGAGCGAGCGAAGCCCTCCACGCGAGCGGCGCGCTTGCCCTCGACCAGGTCGATCACCGTCAGCGCGCTCTCGTTGAAGCTCACCGCGTAGAGGTAGTTGCCGGTGTGGCTGATCGCGATGCTCGAGACGAAGTTGCTGGGGACCTGGCTCTCGAGGTCGTAGCCGCCCTGGTAACGGGCGCTCAGGTCGAGGCTCTGCTGACCCGCGAGCTGGTCGAGGTCGCTGAGGTCGAGCACGTAGACCTCGGCCTTGCTCTGGCTGGCGACGTAGCCGCGCTTGCCGTCGGGCGAGATCGTGATCTGACCGGTGGGGTTGGTCGAGGCGGGGAAGCGGATCGTGCCGACGAGCTCGAAGCGGTCCGGGTCGATCACGTCGATCGAGCCCTCGGTGCCGCCGAAGGGCCCGCTGTTGGTGACGAGGAGCAGGTCACCCACCCGGGTGATCCCGGTCGGGTTGAAGTCGCTCGTCATCATGAAAGCGCCGCCCGAGAGGGTGTTGGTGGCGGCGTCGTAGTCGTAGGCCGTGATCGTGCCCGGGTTGTAGTCGAAGTTGCTGTCGAGGTTGCTCGAGATGTAGATCAGCTTGCCGCCCGCGATCGTGGCGTCCGCGGTGTAGCTCATGGGGATCGGCTGAGCGCCCACGTCGACGCCCTTGTTGTTGAGCGTGCCGGCCGCCCAGGTCGCCGTGATCCCGTTGAAGTCGAACCAGACCACGTCGTTGCTGTCTCGAGCGGTGAGCGGGTCGAACATGGCCACGCCCTCACCGTTGGTGCCCGAGGTGACGACCAGGGCCTTGTTGGCGGAGATCAGGTTCAGCTTGCCCGCCGAGATCCCCTGGGCGAGGGGGCCAGCGAAGAGGTCCACCGCGCGGTCGAGGACCGGGGCCGCGCCGCTCAGGTCCAGGATCCGCACCGTGCCCTTGTCCTCGACCACGAAGGCGCGATCCGCCAGGGCGGGGTCGTCGGACATGACCAGGTCGGAGATCGACTGCTGCTCCTTGAAGGCGACATAGGCGTCGGTCGAGAGGATCGCCTGGACGGGGTTGGTCGCCGAGCCGACGAGGCCGATTTGTCCCGCTGGGTCGTGCAGGCTGTTGCTGCTCACGGCCGCGGCGGTGGTGCCGCTGGTCGTCCCGCTCGGCGTCCCGCTCGTCGAGGCCGCCACCGTGCTGCTCGAGGAGCGGCTGCCGCTGCTCCCGCCGCAGCCGACCGCCGTGACCGCGGCCAGTGCCGCTGCCGCCGAGAGGAGGACCTTGATCGAGTGATTCTTGAAGAGCTGCATTGGTTCCCTGCTGTCCTGCTGTGCCGTGCTTGCTGGTGCTGTGCTGGTTCTCTCTGCCCTCGCTCGCGCTGGACGAGACGTAGAGCTGGGACTTCGGGAGAGCGCAAGCAGGAAGCCGAGGTCGCGTCGCGTCAACTCCAGTGGATTCAAGACGGTGCGCCAATGGGCCACACCCAGGACCGCCCGTTTCCCATTCCTGGGCGAGACGAACGCGACCATCGTTCCCACTCGCGCGAGCGGGCAACGCCCAGTTCCAAGCGGTCCCACGAAAAATCGTCCGGGTCGTCAACCGGGTGTCCCACACATGGGACAACCCCTTGTGGCTCCGTCACGAAAATCGTAACGCGTTGCGCCAACGGCGCTTGCCTTTCCCATAACTCCTAATGTTCTCGACAATGTTGAAACCTGACTCGACGGACCGTATAAATCGCATCACCGGGTTAGGAGCGGCTGTGAGCCATCTCATCAACGAGCGCAAGTGCAAGCTGCCGATCGCTTGCAAGATCAGCTTGCTGGTCATTCCGCTTGTGGCTTCCCTCTCTGCAGGCGCGCAGGCCTTCGTGAAGCTGCGCACTCAGGGCGGCGAGGCGCTCCGCTGGGGCTCCTCGCAGGTGACGGTGACCCTGCACCAGGACCTCGCTCCTCAGATCAGCGACGGCAGCGACGAGGTCGCGGTGCGCGAGGGCTTCCGCGCCTGGGAGCGCGTGGCCGACAGCGACCTGAGCTTCCGCTTCGACGACGCGCCGGCCTCTCGCGCCCGCGCGGACTGGGCGAGCGACGACGTGCACATGGTCTGGTTCGACCCCAACGACAGCAGCGGCTTCTTCTCGCAGGGGACCGGACTCGTCGCGATCACGCCCATCGACTTCAACCCGCAGACGGGCGAGATCACGGACGCGGACATCCTCGTCGACGCGCGCCGGACCTTCAGCACGCGCGGAGACGCGGACGCCTTCGACCTCCAGTCGGTGATCACCCACGAGGTCGGCCACCTGCTCGGCCTCGACCACTCGCCCGTGCACGGCTCGACGATGACTCCCGTGCCCGCGCTGGGTGACACCCGCCTGCGCAGCCTCTCGCCGGACGAAGAGGCCGCGGTCCGCGCGCTCTACCCCGCCGCGAACGCCTACGGCGCCCTGACCGGCGTCCTGCGGCGCGGCGACGGGAGCGTCGTGGTCGGCGCCCACGTGGTGGCCGAGAACCTCGACGGCGAGCCCACCGCCGCGACCCTCAGCAACCCCGACGGGACCTTCCTGCTCGAGGGCCTGCCCCCGGGCGACTACGTGGTCTACGCCGAGCCCCTGATCGACACCTTCGACACGCGGCGCTTCGACGTCCGCACCCAGCAGCGCGGGATCGACACGGACTTCGGCGTGACCTTCTGGGGCCCGAGCGGCAAGGCGAGCGACCCGCTCAGCCCGGCCCAGGCTGGGGTCTCGGTCGGCGAGACCCGCTCGCTCGGCTCGATCACACTGCGCGCGCCGGGGAGCCTGCACCGCACCAAGCTCGACTCGGTCGCCCTCGAGCCCGGCGACAGCTACCGGCTGCGAGCGCAGGGCAGCGGCCTGACCGGCACCCGGCGCTTCTACGTGACCGGCCGCGCCGGCTCCACGCCGCGGCTCAGCGACACGATCGTGGGGCTCAGCAACGGCTCGGTGAAGGTCGAGATCCCGACCACCGCCCAGCCCCAGCTGCACTCGATTCGGATCGTCAACCCGAGCAACGGGGACTGCTGGGTCCTGACCGGCGGCCTCGAGGTGCGCGACCCGGGTCCGATCCTGACCGAGATCAGCCCACGTCAGCTCAGCGCGGCGGGCGAGCGGATCACGCTCCGCGGCGCGCGCTTGAGCTCGGGAGCCAAGGTCCTGATCGGGTCCTGGCTGCTGAACACGAGCGGCAGCGGCGATCAGCTCAGCTTCAACGCGCCCGAGCTCGGCGCCGGGACCTACGACGTCACCATCGAGAACCCCGACGGTCGGATCGCGACCCTGCGCGGCGTGCTCGAGGTGGCGGGCGCCGCCGCGAGCGGCGGCCCTGCGCCGAGCGAGCCCCTCCCCGAGCCCTCCAACAGCCCGAGCGCGAGCCCGTCCGCGAGCGAGGGCGGAGGCAGCAGCGGCGGCGGCGGGTGCAGCATCGACGCCGACGAGAGCGTGGGCGGCCCCGCAGGCGGCCTGCTGGTGCTCCTGGCGCTCCTGGCCCTGGTCGGCCTGCGCCGTCGGGTTCACTAGGGAATAGCCGCGGAGGGCGGACCGTTAGCAGGTAGCGCCGCGGCGCCCCCTGGCCTGCCATTCCCGCGCTGCGCGTCGAGGTCGCTCCGATCGACACTAGCCGCCGCTGAGGGCTCCTACGATCTGAACCGCTTCGCCCTCGCCGACCGGGTGGTCGAGCCGGCGCGCCAATGCGTCGCCGACGAAGATCTTCATGTGGGGGCGAATGCGATCCTGCTCGTCGATCACGCGGAAGCGCAGCCCGGGGAAGCGGGCCTCGAGGTCGGCGAGCACTTCGCCCACGCTCGCGCCGGTCGCCTCGACCTCGCGCGCGCCCGCGGTGTAGCTCTCGAGGAGCGAGGGGATCCGCACGATCACGGCAGCTCGACCGCCTCGACGCAGTAGATATGCGGGAGGTGAGCTGCGATCCGGGTCCAGCTCTCGCCTTCGTCCCGGCTGGCGTAGAGCTCGCCGCTCGAGGTGCCCACGTAGACCCCGAGGGGGTCGGCGCCGTCAGCGCTCATGCACTGGCGCTTGACGGTGAACCAGGCCTGCTCGGCCGGCCAGCCCTGGTCGAGGCGCTGCCAGCTGGCCCCTGCGTCGCGGGTCCGATAGACGGCCGGCTTGCCGTGGGGCGCCGTGCGCGGCCACACCTTCGTCCCGTCCATGGGGAACACCCAGGCCGTGTCGGGGTCGCGCGGGTGGGTCACGACCGGGAAGCCCACGTCGCCCACCTCGCGAGGGAGGTTGTCCCCGATCCGCTCCCACACCTCGCCCGGGCGGTCGAGGCGGTAGAGGCCGCAGTGGTTCTGCATGTAGAGCCGGTCGGGCTGCGCCGGGTGCTGGACCACGCAGTGCGGGTCGTGGCCGTACTCGTAGTCGCCCGGCGGGGCGAAGTCCATGGCGACCCCCTTGTTGCGGGGGGTCCAGCTCGCGCCGCCGTCGCCGCTCTCGAAGCAGCCGCCGCCCGAGAGACCCAGGAAGAGCCGCTGCGGGTCGCGCGGATCGACCAGGATCGAGTGCGTCTTCTCGCCGTCGGGCGTCCCGCCGGAGCCGGCCCAGGTGCGCAGGTCGGGGTGGTCGTTGAAGCCCGCCACCGGCGCCCAGGTCTGGCCCGCGTCTTCGCTCTTGAAGAGCCCGTGGGGCGAGGTCCCGGCGTACCAGGTACCGGGCTGGCTGGCGTGCCCCGGGGTCAGCCAGAACACGTGGTGGACCGCCTGGCCCTCCTCGCCCTCGGCTGCCTTGCGGAAGGCCGGCGGCTGGCTGGCTTCGCTCCAGCTCTCGCCGAAGTCCTCCGAGCGGAAGATCGTCGGTCCGAGGTGGCCCGTGCGCGCCGCCGCGATCAGGGTCTTGCCGTCGCGCGGATCGAGGACCGCGTGGTGCACCGTCGAGCCGAAGTGGTGCGGCCCGATCAGCTCCCAGCCAGCCCGCTCCGCGTCGCCGCGCACGATCCACAAGCCCTTGCGGGTCCCAACCAGGAGTCCGATCACGGGTGACCTCCGTTCGAGGGGTCACTTTCACCCCCGGCCCCGGGCGAGCGCAAGCAGCCCTCTGGAGGCGTAAGCTACTTGGACCATTGCACTTGCCGTGCCCCTCGCGAAAACCCTTTCTGGTTCGGCGCCCTCGCCGGAAGGAGGGGCAGAGCGAGGTGTCGCGGACATGCAAGCATTGAGCGCGGTCAGGAATCTCCCCCCTGTGACCCAAACCCGAACGACCCAGCCCCGACCCGACGAGCCGGACGAGCCCGCCTCCCTGGCGGAGCTCGTGCGGCGAGCCCAGGACGAGGGGTCGCTCGCCCAGGAGGACGCGCAGCGCGAGCTCTACGAGCGCCTGGCCTGCGAAGTCGAGCGCTTCCTCTTCGGCCTGCGCCTCGGCCTGCGCGCGAGCGACGTCGAGGACGCGCTCCAGGAGACCTTCGTGCGCCTGTTCCGCGCCTTGCCTCGCCTCGACCAGAAGCGCGAGGTCTTGCCCTACGCGCTGGGGATCGCCCGCCACGTGGCCCTGGACCAGCTGAGCAAGCGGGTGGTCGGCGCCGGCTCCGAGGTCGAGCGCCTCTCCGCCGGCGGCCGCACCGTCGGCAGCGACGCCGCGCGCGCCGAGGAGCGGGAGCTCGTCAACGAGGCCCTCTCGGCGCTCGGCGGAGAGCACGCCGCGGTGCTGACCCTGCGCCACCTCAACGGCTTGACCATGCCCCAGCTCGCCGACGCCCTCGAGTGCTCGGTGCCGACCGCGCGCAAGCGCCTGCGGGACGCGGCGCGCCTGCTCCGCGGTGAGCTCGCGAGCCGCGGGGTCACCAGCCCCCAGACGACCAGCCCCCAGACGACCAGCCCCCAGGCGACCAGCCCCCAGGAGGACCAGTGAGCAGCTTGCAGCATGAGGCGGCCAACGGGGCGCTGACCTGGGCCCCCTTCGATCGAGGCGGTGATCTGCTCGGCGACGAGCACGCGGCGCTCGGACAGCACGTCGACGGCTGCGAGCGCTGCCAGGAGGACGAGGCGGCGCTCGCGCGCTTCCTGGGCGCCTGGGAGCGCGTCGTGGCCGAGGAGCGGGCCAGCGCGGACGCCGCTCCCAACCTGTCCCTGGTGTGGGAGCGCGTCCAGGGCGAGCTCGTGACGAAGAAGCCTGCGCCCGAGCCCTCCGCGCCGACTCCGGACGCGACGCCGGGCGGGGGGATCGAGGTCCGTCGCCTGGGGAGCGAGCGCTCGCCTTCGACCTGCGCCTTCTGCCACGGCTACCTGGCGCAGCGCGGGCGCGTGCTCTGCCGCAGCTGCGGCGCGCCCCACCACCTGGGCTGCTTTCGCGCCCACGGCCGCTGCAGCACCATGGGCTGCGAGCAGACCCGCTTCGAGCGGCCCAAGCCGGAGGTCGAGGAGACCCCGCTGCGGCCGGCGGAGTGGCGGCTCTCGCTGGTGACCCGCGCCCTGGCCGCCGCGGCCTCGCTCCTGATCTGCCTCTCCGCCGGGGCGCTCGCCTGGCAGGAGGCCTCGCGCGCGATCGAGGACGACCAGGCCCAGCGCGCGCTCTCGGCCCTCGACGTCGGCCTCCAGCGCGTGAACGCTGGCTTCGCCAACGTGCGGACCAACCTCGGCGAGGTGGACACCCCCGACTCGCTCGAGCCGGAGGTGCAGGAGCGGATCGAGAAGATCGCGGACGCGCGCAACCTCGTCTTGCGGCGGACCCTGATCGAGGTGACGCGCCGGACCGAGGTCGTGGCGGCGGCGCTGGCCTACCAGGGCAAGGACGGGGCTCCGGCGCTCTTGCTGGCGCGGGTCGGCCAGGGGGCGCCCGCGGGGATCACCTACGTCAGCCACCGCAGCCTGCACGAGGTCACGCTCCCCGACGGGGGCTTCGCGCGAGCCGACGTGGGGCGGCTCGGCGACTACCAGGGCTACCTGAGTCCGAGCACGGTCCTGCGCGCGCGCGCCCCCCTGCGCCCCGCGGATCAGGTGCTCGGGGCGGGCGAGGTCGAGCTGTGGGTGTTCCTCGATCGGGGCTCGGTGATCCTGGCCAAGGAGCGGACCTTCCACCTGGTCGCCTTCCTGACCCTCGCCGCCTGCTGCCTGGTGCTGGGCGTCTTCTCCTGGTGGTGCGTCCGCCAGCGCGCGCGCGTCCGGCGCGCGGGCGGCCAGTAGGGCTACTTGCCCGCCGCCGCCAGCCCCTTCTGAAAGGCGCGCTCCTCCTCCTCGAGCCCCTGCTCGCGGCAGAGCGCGATCAGCTCGCGGTAGCGGCGGCGGGGCTCGGCGCGGGTCGCGTAGAGCAGCTTGGGCAAGCACTCGGCGCAGAGCTCGAGGGGCTGGCGGTCGGACTCCTCGAGGCTGTTGCTCCCGCAGAGGTTGCAGCTGTAGGCGGTGCAGTGGCGCATGGAGAACATGTGCCCCGTCTCGTGGGTCGCCGTGCGGAGGGTCCGTCGCAGGACCTGGCGGAAGCCGGCGGGGTCGCTGGGGTCGCCCTTGCGGTAGATCGACCACACGCCGACGCGGTGACGCAGGGAGGCCTGGCCGAACACGAAGTTCCAGGACTCCTCGGGGTAGAGGTCGAGGGCGGTGAAGGCGATCAGCGCGGCGGCGTCGGCGGGGACGCGGGGGCGGAGGACCTCGTCCAGGATGTAGACGCTGTTCAGCTGGGGGTTGCCCCAGGAGGGGTGGTGGCGGCGGCGATCCTGAGGGATCACGCTCTCGGGCAGCGGCTCGAGCAGGACGGTCGGGAGCTGGAAGTAGGCGCCCAGGAAGCGGGTCGAGAGCTCGACGACGCGGCGCTGGTCGGGGCTCATGGGCCCGAGCGGCTGCACGTAGAGCTTGCGCCGCTTCTCGCGCGCCGTGATCGGCTCGTCCTCGAGCCAGTTCGCGAAGGTCTGGCCGCGCTCCTGGTGCTCGGCCAACCAGTCCCCGGGCTTGGGCGAGGGGAGCGGGTCCTGGAGCGGGCGCAGGCGCGTCGCGAGGCGGTGCAGGCGCGTGACCTCGCTTGGGGCGTCGGCAGGCGGCAGCGTCGGCTCCCGCTTGGGCGGCGCGCTGCTGTGGCACGCGTAGAGCAGGGCCAACGCGGTCAGAGCAGCGAGGACGGGGAGCGAGCGACGCACCTCCGCAGGTTAGCGGGCCGCGGCAGCCGCGCGAGTCACAGGTCGCGGCGACTCACTTCTTGTTGCGGCGCAGGCGGTCGAGCAGGCGGCGAATCAGCCCCTTGCGCCGGGGCTGGGCCTGGGTGCTGGGAGGCTGGGTGCTGGGGGTCTGGGTGCTGGGGCACTCGCTGCTGGACTCAGCGCTCTTGGCCTGCTCCAGGGCCCGACGCTGGGCCTCTGCCTGGGCTCGGCGCGCCGCCTCGGCCTGGGCCCGGCGCTCGGCCTCGGCCTTGGCCTGCGCTGCGGCCTCGGCTCGCTCGCGGGCTTGCTCCTCGCTCTGGCGCACGACGCGCTGAATCGCGCGCCCGAGGATCTCGTAGCCCGCGTTGCGGAAGTGGAGCCCGTCGCCGGTCCAGTCGGACTTGAGCAGCCCGCGATCGTCGGTGAGGTGGGGGTGGAGGTCGATCAGCCAGGCCCCCTCCTCCTTGGCCATGGTCTTCAGGCGCTCGTTGAAGTCGACGATCTTGTCCTTCATGTGCGCGTAGCTGCCGCGGACCGGCGAGCAGGTGATCACGCACACCACCGTGTCGGGCAGGGCGCGGCGCAGGGAGCGCACGACCTCGCGGTAGCGCGCCGCGACGCGGGCGGGGCCGTAGCCCATGCTGTTGCGCCCGTTGAGGATGAACACGTGGCTGGGGCGGGCGCCGACGACCGACTCGTCCATGCGGTTGTAGAGGCCGGTCGTGCGCTTGATCCCGATCCCGTCCCCCGAGATCCCGCGGTTGAGGATCCGCGGCTGGAGGGGGCCGAGGTATTTCTCGATGCGCTTGCTGTAGCGCCAGCCCTCCATGGAGGAGGAGCCGAAGAGCACGATGTGCTGAGTGTCTGCGTCGAGCCGCGCGTTCTGGCGGCGGAACTCGGACACCTTGCTGTTCCAGCGCTGCTGGAAGTCCTGGGCCAGCGCCGGCAGGGGGAGCAGGAGCAGGGTCGCGGCGAGCAGGAGCTTTGTCTTCATGGCGGACTGGGTCTTCATGGCGGACTGGGTCTTCATGGCGGACATGACGCGAGCGGTGGGCCAAGCCGGCTGCGTTGTATGCAAAGCACTTACGCACACCTGGCCTTTCAGCTCTCGCTCGTGGCGAAATCCGGCGAGACGAATGGCGGCTGCGGCTCAGAAGTTGGGAAGCACGAAGCCCTCGGGGCTCAGGGGCAGCTCGTGGACCGCGAGCACTTCGCCGAGCCCCAGCGGGCGGTAGAGGTGGGGGAACTCCTGGCCCGCGGTCGGGCCCGCTCCGGGGTCTTCCCAGCGGAGGTCCGCGCCACAGGCGGCGGGATCGACCTGGAGCAGGAGCAGGTCGTCTCGGCCCGCGTAGTAGCGCCCAGCGCTCCCGAGGACCTGGCCCGGCGTCGAGAAGTGAATGAAGCCCTCGCGCTCGAGGGAGGCCGGCGCGTAGCGGCCCGCGCCTTGGGCCGCTTCCCACTCGGCGCGGGACACGATGTGCAGGATCAAGGGTGCCTCCTCTCGCTCGCGAGGAGCAGGGCGGGGAACAAGACCAGGTCGGCGAGGAGCGCCGCGGTGAAGGTCGCGGCCGCCAGCAAGCCGAAGGTTCGCACGTTGCTCAGCGCGCTGGCCTGGTAGGTCAGGAAGCAGAGCCCCAGGAGCAGCGTCGTGAACAGGATCGCGCGCCCCGCGCCGCGGTAGGCCGCGGCCAGGGACTCGCCCAGGCTCAGCCCCCGCTCGGCGCCGGCGCGCAGCTCGCAGACGACGTGGATCGTGTCGTCGACCACGACGCCCAGAGCCACGGTCGCGAGCAAGGCGTTGCTGACCTCGAGCGAGATCCCCAGCCAGCCCATGAGCCCGAGCACCAGCGCGAGGGGCGCCAGGTTGCAGAGCGCCGCCGCCAGGGCCAGCGCTGGGGCGCGCGCGATCAGGGCGATCAGGAGCGAGACCAGCGCGAAGGCCCAGGCGAAGCTCTCGCGCTGGGTCTGGAGCACGTGGTCCTTCATCCGCGAGAGGAGGTAGGCGCTCCCGCTCAGGCGCGCCCCGACGAAGCGGCGCCGCGCCTCGGCCTCGATCCGCTCCAGGACCTCGGAATAGCGCGCGCTCCCGGCCACGTCCATGCGGACGCTCAGCCGACTCTCGGCCTGGTCCGTCGAGACCCGCGCCGCGACCTGGGCCGGGTCGGCCAGCTCGAGGGCGAGCAGCAGCTGCGCGGCGGCGGCGTCGCTCTCGGGCGGCCCGCGCGAGTCGCCGAAGAGGGCGTGGGTCTCGGCCAGGGGCAGGTCGAGGGCCTCGACCGCGCGGACCAGGGGGTCGACCTCGCGCAACCACTCGGCGAAGGCGAAGAGCTCGCGCTGGAAGCCCGCCTCGGCGACGCCTCCCGCGTGACCCGCGTCGAGCACGACCTCGACCGCGACCGCGCCGCCGATCCGCTCCTGCACGAAGGCCAGGTCGCGCCGGAGCGGCTCGCTGGGGTCGAGGTAGGAGAGGAAGTCGTGGTCGACCCGCAGCCGCCCGAGGCCCAGCGCCGCCGCGCCCGTCAGGAGCAGCCCCAGCGCCACGACCGCGCGCGGCCGCCGACGCAGCGCGCGCAGGGTCGCCTCTTGGCCGCGCTCCAGCCAGCCCACCCCAGCCGCGGGCGGCCTGCGCCAGAGCGGCAGCAGGACGGGCACGAGGGTGAAGGTCAGCGCGTAGGCGACCAGGGTTCCGCCGGCGGCGGCGAAGCCCAGGTCGCGCAGGGGCGCGAGGCGCGCGCTGCCCAGGGCCAGGAAGCCGGCGCCGGTCGTGAGCGTCGTGAGCAGGCAGGGCCACCAGGTCGCGCGCAGGGCGCGCGCGAGGGCGTCCCGCGGCGGCTCGCCGCCCCGGCGCTCGTCGCGGTAGCGCGCGGTGAGGTGCATGGCGTCGGCGGTCCCGACGCACACCAGGAAGGTCAGCAGGATCGCGCTGACCATGGTCAGGGGCACGCCGAGCTGCCCCATGGCGCCGAAGGTCGCGACCAGGCTCCCGCCGATCACCAAGGCCGGCGGCAGGGCCGGGAAGGGGTGCCCGAAGAGCCAGAGCACGACCAGCGCCGCGACCAGGAGCGCCAAGGCCAGGCTGCGCGACATCTCTCGCCGCAGGATCCGCGCGAAGAGGACCTGGTTGAGGGGCGTCCCGACCGCCGCGCTCGGGTAGCGACTCCAGGGACCGCGCGCGAGGAGCGACTCGAGCCGCTCGGCCAGGGCAGCGCGACGCGCAGGCGCCGCGCTCAGACCCGCCTCCAGGCTGAGCAGGAAGCCGACGGCGCTCCCCTCGGCATCGATCAGGCGCCCGACGAAGGGGGCGTAGCCGAGCACGCGCGCCTGCGCTTCGGCGCGCTCGGCCGAGCTCGCGGGCGGCTCGTCGCTGACGCGCACCCCCTCGATCACCTCCGCTCGCTCGAGCACGACCGGAGCGTGGAGGGGCGAGCGCAGCTCGCGCACCTCGGGGAGCGCCGCGAGCTCGCGGCCGAGCTCGAGCAGCGCGCCGAGGTGCGGCTCGGCGAAGGCGTCCTCGACCTCGACCAGGACGAACACGACCTCGTCGCTGCCGAAGCGCTCGAGGAGCCGCTCGTAGTCCCGCAGGGCCGGGTCGTCGGCGACGAAGAAGGACTCGTTGCGGGTGTCGACCTCGAGTCGCGTCAGGCCCGGCGCAGCCAGCCCGACCAGGGCGAGGGTCAGCAGAGCTAGCCAGGGGAGCGCGCGTGGCACGGCGAGATCCTAGCTGCGAGGGAGGACCTCGGCGCTCTCCTGCTCGGCCTTCGCTTGGCTAGGATCGATCCATGCCCAAGCCGAACCTGCTCTGGGGTCGCGTCGCGATCAAGGAGACGATCTGGGACGCGGTCGACTCCGTCGCTCGTGCCTATGACTTCGAGCGCCACCCCTACTTCGTGTGGGCGGCCGCCGCGGAGACGACGCGCGAGGAGTTCCTCGCGACCCAGCTCCCCTTCCGCTTCGCGGTCGAGGCCTTCTCCCAGTCCCTCGCGGCGGTCCTCGCCCGCATGCCTCGCGTCGAGGACCGGATCCACGTGGCCGAGAACGTGGCGGAAGAGCACGGCCACGGCAACCTGGCCGGGAGCCACAAGTACACCTTCCTCGAATACCTGCGCGCCCTCGGCGCCGAGGACGCCCACCTCGAGGAGCCCTGCCCGATCTGGGTCACGGCCTTCAATCACGCCCTGCGCAACCTCTGCCTCGCGCAGCAATACGAGGTCGGCGCGGCGGCGCTCGGCATGATCGAGCACCTCTACACACACGTCAGCGCGTCGATCGCGCGCCTGATCGCCGAGCGCGACTGGGTCCCCCCCGACAGCCAGCGGCACTACGCCACCCACGAGGTCCTCGACGTCGAGCACGCGCGCGAGCTGCTCGAGGTCGCCGAGCCTGGCTGGCAAGCCGCGCGCACGCGCTCCTACGTGGCGCTCGGCCTGCTCCTGGGCGCCTATCACTTCTGGACCCTCTACGAGGACCTGCTCCCCGGGACCGAGGCCCTCGACCCCAGCGTGGCCGCGCTGCTGGAGGCCAAGGAGCTGGAAGCTAGGAAAGACGACGCTTGAGGTAGAGGTAGACGACGGCGGGGGTACGTCGCTCGACGCTGACGAGCTCCCAGCCATCCTTGCCCATGTAGTCGAGCACCCGCTCGTAGAAGGCCGCCTCCGCGCCGCGGCGTCCGACCTTCTTGTAGATCTGCTTGTAGTCCTCCTTGTCCTCGTAGTCCTTGGGGTCGAGGCGGAAGCAGCGGTACTCCCACTGCGTGACCCGCGCTTGCTGAGCGGCGGCGGGTTGGCTCACGACCGAGCCGAGGGCGAAGAGCGCGGCGCCGACGAGGAAAGCGGGGAGGAGGTAGTTGGGGGCGGTTCGCATGGGGCCTCCTGAGCGCTAAGACTCTCGCACGTGAGGGTGATTGGGAAGGAAGGAGAGAGAGAGAGAGAGAGAGAGAGAGAGAGAGAGAGAGAG
>MDTG01446817.1_pt1 | contig 19852 bp, 16 predicted proteins | sample 811421 | NCBI WGS metagenome assembly MDTG01 (sample SAMN05326645, study PRJNA326480) | marine metagenome | isolation source: seawater | place: Pacific Ocean: South East | collected 2011
GATCCATTTGGCAAATCAAATGATTTTGCTTCTTCCGGCGTCGCCAATACAAATCCATAGTTTTCCATTACACGAACGAGATAATGAAAGTTTACTAAATATTCTCGGAAAACCTTGTTAATACTTTCTTGATATACATCGATCGCATAACCTAACGACATTTCGTTTTCAGGGAAACTACTATCATCATATTGCTTTATGATTTCAGCCATTTTCGCATCGTCTTTGTATATGACAAATGATTCATTTTTATTCTTCTTTTTCAATAATTCGAATACCGATTGCCCATCGTAACACGTGCCAATGAAATAACCGTTCACTTTCGTGCATTCCGCTACATTTTGAAAGAAAGTATGCATCGACGTTTGGTTTTCAAAGAAATAGTGCATTGCAAATTGACATGAACTTATTTTGAAACCTTCTTCGCCAATTCCATAATACTTATACACACCTTCACCCAATTCATTTCGGTCTTTCGCTCCTTGTCCAAAAATCGCATTCGCAATTTGTTTGTCCTTTTCCGTCGAAAACGCTTTTCCTGAACGTATTGGCAATCCACTGTTTCCCGTTACAAATAAAGCACCCGGCATGTATTTGTGTTTCTTACGATTGTTCAAATAACGTGCACACGCACCGTCCTTATTGTTTTCAATATTATCTCTCGACACATCAATTCCAAATACAAATTTCAACTTCGCCGATATCCATTTAGAGAAATCACCACCCTTTCCGACCGCATAATCAATCAAAGTATCGTTTGCATTTGAAACACCCAATATGAGTTTCTGCTTTACATATAAATTATGGAAATCCCGTAATGAACGCGTATTTGTTCCAGATTGCACACGATTATAATAAACATCGTCTTGCGTCGTTTCTACTTCCGGAATATTAATACCCGACGAAATCATTTCTTCACTAACCGGATGATGAATCGAATGCCAATTCGAATTTGCCACACGGAACGCATTTCCATAATTTTTCGACATACCCGAACGCAATTCATTTGTTTTATCATAACGAACACGCAAAGGCACCCACTTCCAATAGCCCTGTTTCGAGGGATCATAGGAAAATTCCACAATCGTATTTTCATTGAAATATTCATTTTCCTCCGTCATCATCACCATTGACCCATCACCGTTGTTTGTCAATGCTACATTGCAATAATACGCATCGGGTACATACGGATTTGTCGGTTGAAATGGCACCGGTTTATAATTGTCTTTGCTGTCTGTTTCTTGATAACTAGGCAAATGATCATTAATCACGTCTAAACAAGGATTCACATAACCATCTTGTTTCTCATTAAAACCACAATGCAATATCAGTGTCTTGTATTGCAATATGTTTTCGCCATTTGCCAAATCCATGCCTTCTTGGAAAACATTGTGGATTTCATCTTTTCCCGTATTATCCTTTTTCACACTTACCAAGAAATCGATCGTATTATATTTAGGCGGTTTCCACTTGAACGATAATTCCCATGTACTTTTATGTAATGGACCTGTTTTTCGTGACCCATTTCCACCTACCCCTTCATATGAAGGTGTGAAAATCAAACCATCAATCGTATATTCAAACAAATTATCCTTTTCCTTTTGCAAAATCGTTTTACAACCATTAAAGATTGAACCATCTTCCGATCGGTAAAAGTCCTTTACCTTTATTTGAAAACTACAAGGCACAGTCGTATTTGCACCTTTCTGTGTTGGATCACTATTTCCACCATGATCATTCATAATATTTTCCGGTTTCAAATCACGCACCAACGCACTCAATAACGGTTTGCGGAATTTAGACACCTCGTCACTCGCATCACGCGGTAGAAACTTGTATTCACGCACGCTTTTTCCATGAATGTAATACAAATCAAATGCAGCATACAAGTTTATTTGTATACCCACTTTATTGTATTTAATGTATTCTCCATCAATCAACGTATTGTAATGATCCTTGTTTCGAGTAAATGCGCCACTAAACATCACTTGCATATTTGTATTTATCATGTAAATGCGACCGTTTGGAGAAATATATAACAAACGACGTTCGCCATCTGCTTTATCCGTCACATTATAATCTGTTCGAATATTTGGCACATTGGTCTCGGGTTCTTTTGTTTCATCGATTTCCTGTATATTTTCCAGTTGCAAAGTACTCGAAGAAGGTCCAATGAAATCTTTAGGCATAATTCGCTTTTTCAATGAACCATGTTCATTTAGGAGGTTTTGCATATGTTCTTCTCCATGGACCAAATGCATGTAATCCATTAACATTCGATCTCGCTCACTAAACGAAATGGGATAATTACTTTCTTGAATACCACTCAAAACCAATCGTATTGCCTTTCGCATTCCCTTTAGCAAATCCGCATTGGTTTCAAATGCAGAACCCGGACCAACACGAGAGTTGTCTACTTCCAATTCGATTTCATATTCTTCATGACTTTGAAACAATTTCGCATCTTGCACTGTATATTGTGGAATCGGAATGTATTTATTGGTTTTAGCAGAATTTTTCACAATACTAACGTCTAAAAACACGGGATAATCCGGATGAGAAAACCGCACACGATTAATATAACGGAAAGTCTTTTTTGAATCATTCCACGTTGCCAAAATACGTCTTGCAATACCCTCTCTAGGAGAAATATCAGTTTCATATTGATAAGATACGCGGAAATTGAAATCGGGAAAATCAACAGGTCTCAATGATTTACCGTCTTCCTTATTTCCTATAAACGGAAATTCTTTTCGTGTGAATTTGATTTTATCGCCACGTGCACTAATGTTTGAAGGCATATCTAGTAATTTAGGCAAACTATTTGTTTTACAATAATTTTCAATCAAATCCATACCAACGATTTCCGCGCGGATTCGGGAAATGACCTCACGCCCCTCTGCATTCGTAAATTGGTTTTGCACACGTAACATGTGAGTTCCTTCTGGCTCGTTTGTTTGAAATCCCGCACTATAAAACTGTTTAATTACATTGTCGTATTCGATTTTACTAAGAGGTTTCGCCAGATTTTTATTTGTTCCAAAACGTATTTCCAACTCGCTTTCCTTACCGTCTTTTTTCAAAAATGGATTATTGGCTAAATAAAAGTTCGTCATTGTTTCAAAATCCCGCTTGGGATTTACACTTTTTTCCGGACTTTTGGATTTAGGCGGTGATATAGAAGGAGTTTTAGGCATATATTTGGGCGGAGGAGTATTTGGACTTCCTGGAAATTCTAGTGTTGGACTCTCTACTTGACTCATATTATGTGAATAAATATAAAATACATTCACATATTATTTTACTTTTATATCAATTTTGTAATTCCGTTATTTTTGACACGATCATTTGATATATTTCCGGCTTTTTCTTATTTCCAATATCCAACTTTAGCGTAAATGCCAATTTCTCCAATTCACTTACTTTGTAGGTTGACACCCCCTTTAGGGGTTTTTCTTTGTCAAAAGGAATTTGTATACAACTTTGCATAATATGTTCCTTGTCTTCTTCCTTTAAACATTGCATTTGTATGTTATATTTACCTTGATTTCGGGTGATCAAATACGTATCTTTTTCACATTCGTTTGCTAGGAAATGCATGTATACTTCATCCATTTTTATTATTATATTACGTTTGTAGTAAATGGCTAATATGTAAAACACGTAGAAACTCGTGGTCTTGTCTAACAATAATTCCGATTGGATTTCCTTTAAACGTACTTGACTCAACTTTAGTTTATTGGTTTTTGCGTGTTCTTTTATCATTGTTGCGTTTTCGATTATGAATTTCAAGATGGACTGTTTCTCGTCCATTTCCGTGTTTTTATGTTTGTTTTGGATCGTTTGATAATGCACAACGCCATGAAACAATATGTAAATACACCAAAATAAACTGTCTTTTTGATTGGGCTGCACGTCTTCAATGGTTTTTACTTGTTCGATTTCCTTTACCAGCGGATTCGAACTTATCGAACAAAATGTTTCCAGATTTTCCTTGTTTAGCATATATGCATCGAACCATTCCCAATTATGATCAAATTTCTTAGGTGTATAAAAAATTTGATTTAAATAAGAATAACAATTGGACATTGTTATTTTTACAGGATAATAGCTAATATAAGATTGTCTTTATATTCTTTTATAAAACCTATAAGGTCTCGAAGTATTCGTTTTTCACATTTTCCTTCTTGTCTTCAATGACATTTAGGGATTTTTCCTGGTCTTGCACATATTTCACGTAATTGTCTATTTTATCCACCACTTCTTCTGGTAAAAAGGATAGATTCACGTAAATACCGCTTTTGTTTTCATTTAAAATGACCTTGTCGTCTCCGTTTAAGATCTTTAGCACTTCAACTTGTTGTGCAATGTTCATCTTTTCGATTTGTAGTTTTATTTTTTCCAATTTATCGACTGCTTTTGAGTCCATTATTATATGAACGTGCCTAATAATGTTTAAATGGATTCTATTAAACATTATAAAATTGAATTATTTGTTGTTATTGCAAAACACGTACAACGAATCATGTGTGATGAACTTACTATACCCAGTGAGCATATTTTACATACAGTCGAAGCGATAAAAGTGTCTGTTTCGTCTGAAAATGAGCCAATACGCGCAGATCAAATCCTTATGGTAATCACTCCGCCGAGTATATTTACAAAAGGATATAATTATTATTTTAAAAATGCATTTACGTGTCAGTTTTGTTCTCAAATAATACCCATAAAAAAAAATAATACATATGTGGTGTGTACAATATGTAATTGTAAATATCACTCTGATTGTCATGAAACGTGGAATTCCGATTTAGGGAGAAATCAATGTTTTCATTGTAAATGTTTGTTTGCAACCACTCGCACAACTGTAACTTGTTAACTTTGTAGTTTCGCAATCGCACTAATGTATTTATCATTTAACTCAAAACGAATACCTATAATTGTAACAACTATATTGTCATTTTCTTGTATTTTTCCCATTTTTTCATTTAAATGATGATGATCGCGTGCAATAAATAATGTTAAAGGAACATTCCCTTGTTCATCTACTACTTCTGCGTGAATTCCGGCTTTGGTTACACTTTTACATACACAATCCACCAACATACCTTCGACGGGCATACATAACATACATTCGAAAATGGTTTGGTATTCCACGTATTCTCCATGAACATTTCCACTGGAATAACTGGTTACTTTAATTGAGTTCGGCTTAATATACCCTTCGTCAATACATTTTCCCGCAATTTCATTGCTGATTTTACGCTCTAAATTCGCTTTCAATGTTCTACCGATTTCATTAATATGCAACATCACCTTTTTGTCCAACATCGAACGCAAATAGACGCCATACACCTTGGTGTCTTCCTTCTTCTTTGTTTTACGTATGATTACTTTAGACATAATGCAGTTCTATATACTTATTATAGTTTTAAATGTTTATATCAATTTTATTATTTTTTAGAAATACGGTATTTTGAGATATTATTGTAACGCGCCTTTTCAGGATTCAAAAACCAGATCTTATCGTCTTTTTGCTTTTCATTATAATCACGCAAAACGATTTCAATAATAACGCAAACGCCCAATTGCATGATTTCTTTTGATTGCTCTAAACTGTATATTTCTTGTCCTAAAATTGTATTTAAATAACGTATTAAAACTCCTTTTCCAGGTGTTTGTCCACTAATACGTGTTCCGCTGTTATTTTGCATTTGCGTTAAATCCTTCAAACGGTATACCATTTCCTTGTTGTTACGGAACACATTAATAAAGCCCATTATGGAAAAATAATCACTGTTATTTGCATGCAAAGTCTCTTTTAGCAAACCGGATTGTTCAAAAATATACTTGTCTTCTGGTTCGGCCAATTTCCATGTTCCTTTGTCTCCGTCTTGGACATAGATGTTTACTTTATCGTCTTCGTATAATAAAAATCCGGTTTTGTTTTTATGGCGAATGATTTTTGAATCCAAATAATCCTTGATTGTTTTTTCGATTTCGCTTAGTTTTTCATAATCAATGACTTTTGCGTAAAAATGATCCATGAGAATCTTCTTTTCCGCGGGCATGAGAAAATCGACATTATGTAATATAATGTGTTTGCGTATTTCGTCAAAACCAATGTTGTGAACCATTTGCAATTGATTCATCACGCGACTTGCATGGCGATACCAATTTTGATCGGATGAAGTAATGTTATGTAGCGAACTTGCATCTTCCAGATTTTTGACCATTTGTTGCAGCAAAGTAGTATAATCACTTGCATATAAAGAAGCGTCATCTTTGATTTTGTCTGTCTTTTCGCTAAAGGATTTCCTTTCTTCAAAGGCTACATTTGGGCGTTTGTAATCCACCGGAACCTTGCGTTCAAATATCGTAATATTGTCGTCATTTATTTCGATTGGTTGGAAAGCATATACCAATCCCTTGTTGACTAAATTTCCGCGTCGTCCATATTTATCGTAAATAAATTCGCTTTTGTTGTTTACCATTTTCGTAAGTGACGCATAGATTTGATTCATTGGATATTGTTTTACTACATTTACGTAAGCCACGATTTCCTCTAAAGAATAAAAGTATTGTCCATCACGTTGATCACGGAACAGATTTATAATGCGCTGGCTAATACGTTCGTCATTGGAATTGGCAAAATAATTCGAATAATTCGTCTCAATTAATTCGCGCTCGGGAATCGTATTTACATCGCGCGACAAACACTTATAGGAACAATTATCCATGTAATCACACAAACTACTAAATGGTTTATCGCCGACTTCGTATTTGATCTTATTTGGTGAACTAGACAATTCCAATTCGATGTTTTGATTTTCCGCAACCGTCGAGATTTGTTGCACGCTAAAATTCGTTTGTCCTATGTGCACAATGCAATCAACCGATATTTCTTTTAACAATCGCGTTACTTTACCGATTTTTAAAGCCTTGTTTTTCGCTAAACGATATACATATACGTCCGCCGCTTCATTATTCGAATTCCTTTTCAAATAACTTGCATGCATGTATATTTCTACATTTCGTTTTTCAAAGGGCAACATACAATGACTCAAATTGCGTACACCTCTTCCAATGATTTGCTCTATACGATTTGTATTATACCAAGGGTCAACAATGTGTATTTGGCGAATGTTTTTGAAATCCAACCCCTCTGAACCTGCGCGGGAAATCAAGACCACTTTCACCAATTCGCCGTTTTTGTTTTCGACCCGTGTGACTTCCTTCAAATCCTTGGTGTTTTGAGGAGAAAAGGCCTTGTCACCCGTAATCATTACGTATTTCGCTTGTTTAAATTGCGTCTTGTTTTCCAATTCTCTGCGCGGTTTCATTGTTTTTGAATCCAATGGATCTGCACGTGGCTTTTCAAAAAGGGATTTGGTGGTTGAAGATGTTCCATAACGTGCGAACCCAATTTCCTCTAAAGCGAGTGCGATTGGTAGAGCGCCACCATCAATATATTGCGTATAAATCATGACAATTCCCTTGGATTTTTTTACACTTTGGATAATCGAATGGATCTTGGAACTGTATTTTTCCAAGACATCTTCCTGAAAAATAGGACCGTATTTTTCCACTATTTCCGGTTTATATGAATAACTGTGTTTTAAGGGAACGGGTTTTCGCGTATCGTCCACGAAATTCATTACATTATACAGCCCCCTTTTTCCTATGTGTTGTTCGACTATTGAAAATAATTCTTCACTCGAGGATGATTGCGGATCTTCTACGTATTTGTCGATGATTTCGTTCGGATACACCATGGTCAATGCTTCCAAGGGTGATTGCAACATGCGAAATCCGAATTTGTCTAAATCCTCGTAATCAACTTTTCCATTGTCCATTTCTTCTTGGGTTTTCCTAAGAATAACTTCGTAAACCGCTTCTTGGTATGTTTGAACTTCATTTACATATAACGGCGTGTGTTCCAATGGTGTTTCAATATTCTTGCCATTTAGTTGTAAAGTCGGTAAACGGTATTTTTTCGCATAATTTCCGACGATTGCTTGAGCTGCATTTCCAAGACTACCTAATGCGGTAGTTGGTTCCTCAAAAGTATTGTTTGGAGCAAATAAATCGGGATATATGCGATAAGGAAAGGTATATGGATTTTCACCGCGAACATAGGAAAAATAACCCGTGAGTTTTCGTTGCAATAGATCATAACCACTTTCTTGGATAACAACACCATTGTCATCCTTCTTTTCTCCTCTAAACGTACCATTCTTATCAAATACTTCTTTGTTTGCAATCGTCGAGCGTTTGTCGTTTAAATTCATGAGATTCGTAATCCATATGATTTCTTCTACACTGTTGTACATGGGAGTCGCCGATAATAAAACCATGCGCATATTGTCGGAATATTTAGCGATTTTCATTAACAATTGTGCGGTTTTGGTGTCTTGTCCTTCTTGTGTGACTTTTAAGTTGTGAACTTCGTCAATTACAATAAGACGGTTATTAAATTCACGGCGGATCATTTCGATTTCCATTTTCTTGCGCTCTTTTTCGTTAAACCCGGATTCTTCGGACACGTTTGTTTTCTTACGAATGTAATTGCCTAATTCAATATATCCCATAAACAAATAATTATTATTGATAATTGATTGGATCTGTGAAATGACCTTTTCTTTCGGAATGTTTTTCAAAGAAGTCGGATTCATTTCCCTTAAGAGTGAATTTCCAAGACAAGATTGTATGTTCCATACACCATTGGTTTCTCTCAATTTACGCTCATCAAATAACTGCATTTTGAAATTGTCTTGGACATTGGGCGATGCAACAATCAAAATTCGTTTTTTAATGCCCACTTGTTTCATATAAGAGCGCATTTCTTCGGTGATTCCGATGGCGCTGCACGTCTTACCTGTTCCTAAACCGTGGTACAAAAACAAACTATTATACGGTGTTTCAAAAGAGAGGAAGTTCTTCACGAAAATTTGATGAGGCATTAACTCGAAACTCGCATTGCACATTTTATTTGCATATTCTTCTACATTGTGTATTGTTCCATCATACCGATTTTCATAGAATTCCTTATGTTTAGCGATTTTATAAGAAAATTCCGGATCATCTAAATGAGGATATAGAAAGTCATAGTCTTCCAATTGATTTGCAACTTCGCTTTCAATGATTTCTTTTTTTCGCCTATATGAATTGGTGTTTTGAGGAACCGTCGCCAATACGTCATTTAAGATCACATTGGGTTTGTTTTCTTGATTTTGTGGCAATTTAACTTCTTCTTCTTCTTCTTCTACTAATTCTTCCTTTTCCTCTTCTTGTTTTGCATCTTCTTTTTCTTCTCCTCTAAACATTGGTTCATTTAATATGCGTGTTGGAATGGGTGCTGCTGCCTGTGGTTTGTCTTGGTTTACTTTCTTTTTCTTGGTAATTTTCACTGTTTTTGGCATAGGTTCTTCTTGATGCGATGCTAACATTAATTTATAACTATATAAATTAAGATTATATTTATGTGGCTGTATATAGCGAACTAAAAGAGGACCAATTTAGAGATTTTCCATTGTCGTTTTCTGACCATGACATTCTCTACAATAAGCAATTAAGTTGTCCACGTGATTTGATCCGCCATCTGCTAAACGTATTTTATGATCTACTTCAAACCAAGCATTTAATTGTTTCTTGCAACCACCACAGCACCAGTTTTGTCTCGAAGCGACGAATTTCTTCTTGGTTTCGCTTACGGATCGTTTTGTGCCTTTTTTACCTGATTCTAAAATGGTTTGTAATTGATTGTTTTGTCTTGGAACTTGTAAGATAGGATGGTTGTATTGATTGTCAACTCCGAGTTGTTCAGGTGTTCCTTGACCTTGTGAAAAGGTTCTTCTTCCAGTAAAGTCCAAGACAGGGGATAATAAAGAAGTAGCATTTTTGTCAACAGGCAGGTATTTTAAATATTCATTGGATCCCAATATGATGTTTTGGGCGTTTTCCGGATTCTTTTTGACTAAAACATATAAAATACATGCGGCCACCAAAATACCCGCCATTTGCGCATATTTCTTATATACCAATAATTTTTTCCAGTATTTACCTTCGCTATAAATATGGAAGCATAATCCTGCAACAATTAATAACAATAGCAACTCAAAACGCATAGTTAATATATAAGGACATATTAACTATTTACAAAACCCTATTTATAGAAGAAAAACAAAAACACCAACAATAATACCGTAAAGACCATCACAATATACTCCTTTTTCAGTTGCAAACGCTCGGATATTTTCAATTGTACGGGTTTATAATTATTTCGATACTCATCCAAAGACGCAAACAGCGAAATCTCTTCTTTTCCTAAAAACGCATTGCGCTTGTTTTCTATGAAATGCACCCACCGAATAAACGAATCGCGACTGTCTAAATAAGGCGAAACGGGATAATCATCCAATAACTTGCTAAATTCGTTGCCCACTTCCGGATTCGGTATAAACAACGGAATATTCTGTATAAAATCGTAGTATTTTCTCTTGGTAACTGCATTTGGAATGGCCGGATAACTATGCGCAATGGTATGAAAGAAAAACCAATAATGAGGTTCCCATACTTGACGATCAAATAATTGTGCGTTTAGAGGAGTGAACTCGGGAGGTAAATATTGGTTTTCTTTTTCTTTGTTATATTTTTCATCCATAGTTTCCATTTAATTAGAAAGTATATAAACACTAAAGAACAAATATATTTAATTAGAACATGCAAACAAATAATCATTATTGTAACAATTGTGGTAAAATCGGACACGTGTTTAATTTATGTAAAATGCCCATTACAAGCATCGGTATTATTGCCTTTCGTAAAACACCGCAAAATGATATTCAATATTTAATGATCCGCAGAAAAGACACATTGGGTCATATTGATTTTATGCGTGGCAAATACAACGTGAAAAACAAACACTATATTTTAAATATGCTAAATCAAATGACCGAAGATGAGAAAGCGCGAATGAAACATGGCAATTTCGATGAATTATGGAACCATGTTTGGTCAGACAAAGAAGAACTGTCGCCCTTATATAAAAACGAAGAAGCATCTTCACGTGAAAAATTCGATATGCTGTGCAATGGAATCGTTGCGAAAGACGAGACAACCTATACGTTAAACGATTTGATCGAAGAAAGTTCGCGGTCTTTTCACTGGAAAGAACCCGAATGGGGGTTTCCAAAAGGTCGTCGAAACAATTATGAATCGGACTTTGATTGTGCTTTGCGCGAATTCGAAGAAGAAACGGGTATGTCAAGTAGATATTTAACAAACATTCAAAATATACTCCCTTTTGAGGAAGTTTTCACAGGTTCAAATTATAAATCCTATAAACATAAGTATTATGTAATGAATTACACATACGAAAACAGCAAACAAGTAAGTGTGTTTCAAGAAAGTGAAGTCAGTAAATTGGAATGGAGGAATTACGAGCAATGTTTAGAAGTAATACGCGATTACAACCAGGAAAAGAAAAACATTATTCGGAAAATAAACCAGTTTTTACATAGTTATATTTTGTTATAACGGAAAACAAATCTTCATATTTTATAAGGAACTATATATAAAATATGAACACAGGAGAAAATAAAGGAAAAATGACTGGTCAAATTGAAAATAACAATGAATGGCGAAATTGCATTATAAAATACACTGTTTCGAGTATTGTTTTTCTAATTGTGTGCATTCTGTTGTATAATATTATATCGAATCCGGGCAGTGCAACGTATAATACGAGCAAATACTTTTTTGTTTACATGTTTCCATTGGTTATGATTTTCGCCATTTTATTGAATCTAGTATCACACGAAAACAACCGACGCCCATTTTTAGAAATGTTTGGTGCATTTGTTATTTTGGGTGCCGTTGTTTATTATTATGCTCTTTCTACAGGCTACGATCTAAACATTACAGGAACGTTCAATTATTTATTGTTAACGGCGATTATTTTAATCGCCTTGGCCTTGGTATATAATTTATTGATCAATTATTTGAGCAAATTAAAGGGATGGCCGGGATTTGTGGCAGACCTGCTGTTTTACTTGCCTTGTGCATTATACGATTTTTGGGTCTATTTGTTGGAACAATTCCAACTAACCCCCGTCGCAATTTACGGGTTTATTATACTGGAAGTCTTATTGATTGTATTGTATTTCTTCTTACCCAATTTGTCCAATTACATCATCGGCACAAACGACAGTTTGTTATTGGTGAAAAACGTGACCCCTTTAAACAAAGGTAAACAAATCGTTGCTACGAGTTCAATGTTAAAAGTAAAACCCAGCACAGAACAACAACAAATGGGTATTCATGAACCTTATTTTCCAAGAAACTATGCCATTTCATTTTGGGTATTTGTAAACAACCAAAGTCCGTCGAATTATCATTATTCTCGCGAAAGTCAAATCTTAAATTACGGATATTTAGATAAAAACGGAATGTATCAAGTCAAACCATTGGTCACTTATTACGGCGGTGGAAATGTAACAGATCAACCCATGGAAAGAAACAAATTCGTGTTTTATTATGTCAACTATAAAGACATAGCTTTAGAGGAAAAACTCCAAGACATGGATCAAAAACTTGAAAAGGAAATCACAATTGTTCAAAAAAAAATAGCGGATTATGCGGTTTTGGTCGCGAATCATACATTAACCGAGCAAGAATCCCAAGAGCTTCAACAAGAAGTAGCAAGTTTAGAGAAATACAAGGAAAAACTCACCAACACAAAACAAATCAAAAGTGTAAATAAAAACATAAAACAACTAAACACCGCCATACAAACAAAATCATTAACAACGGATCAAGTAAACGACTTAAAACACAGTATTACAATAGAAGAAGGAAAGTTAGATATCATGAGAAATGACGCCCATTACATTGACGACGAACTCGACTTTTTAAATAAAGACAGTTATAATTCGATGAAAGACACCTTTTATCCCGTTTCAATGCCTTCTCAAAAATGGAACCAAGTGGTATTGAATTATAGTGACAATAAGGTAGACTTGTTTATTAACGGACAATTGGAAAGAACATTCCGTTTATCAGGTGAAAACGCATCCACCAAAGATACAACTATTCAATCTTTCATTCCTCAATACAGTGATTTAGATACGATTACAATTGGAGATGAATTCGGAGTCGATGGAGCTGTTTGTAATGTAGAATACTATAAACGTCCATTAACATCCGAGCAAATTGCATTCCAATACAATATTTTTGCAAATAGTAACCCACCTGTCCCACGAGAAAAAAAAGAACAGAATTCAGCTCAATAAAAAATCATCCCATATATATATAATATGGACGGAACATGGACAACCATTATTTTAGCTATTATTGTTATTGTGTTGATATATATTTTATACGTTTATTTCGTAAGTAAATCGAGCACATTATCACAATCCGCTAGTTTAAAGGGAACAAACGCATCGATTACCAGTATTCCAAGTGGCTCATCTACCCGTTACGCGTATTCAATTTGGGTATATGTAAATACCTGGGATACAACAAGTAATAAAGTCATTTTTGCTAGAAACAACAATATTCAATTATATTTAGCTAAAGTGCAACCAACCTTATATTGCGATATCAAACTTTCCAATGGTGAAACACAACAAATTACGGTTACTGAAAACTTCCCATTGCAAGCTTGGACAAACGTGATTGTGAGTGCAGATAATAACATTGTGGATTGTTATATTGATGGTAAATTAGTGAACTCTGTGCAATTAAGTGCTTATCCACAATCTCCTGGAACTCCCCAAGACGACCCTGTTATTTTAGGAAGTGGTTGGGATGCTTATATTTCCGGTTTTAAAAATTGGTCTGGACCCATTGGTCCCCAAGAAGCATGGGATACATATATGTCTGGATCTGGAAGTGCTGTATCGAATTTCTTAAATGCATACAGTATTAACATTTCCATTGATAAGAACAATGTGCAAGAATCTTCTTATACGTGGAATCTATAAATAAACGTTTTTAATGAAATAAGTTTCATTAAAAAAATCGGAACAATATATAGATAATGAACAACGAAGAAAAGCCCAACGAATCAGGAGAAAATAAACCCGGATTCTTTTCAAATGTAGGTCAAAATATTTCCGAGTTTGGTAAAAATGTGGCAGATACCGGCGCTGCTGCTGCGAGTAGTGTATCAGATAATATTACTTCTGCAAGTGAACAAGTATCGAACAGTTTAGATAGTTTCGGCGATGCTTCCGTGGTCGACGCAAGCAATAGTTTCTTAAATTCCAACACAATCATTGCAAAATTCGCTTTTTTACTATTTGTGCTCATTGCCTTTGTATTTTTGTTGAATTTAGGCATTATGATTATTGGATATTTTACAGGACCAAAGGGGAATCCGATGATTGTATCTGGCACATTAAACGGATCAAGTAGTTTAGTCGTTTCCCAAGACCCTACAAAGCAAAATTCGATTCCGATTTTGCGATCCAATAACCAATCCGGTGGTATGGAATTTACATGGTCAGTTTGGATTTTCATTAACGACGTCAAAACATCCCAAAGTAATGATTATGCTCTTATTTTCAATAAAGGAAACGGAACTTTCTTTTCCGAAGGACCCTATAAAGGTATGTCTACGGTATCTAGTGGTCCCGGTCTCTATTTAGATAACAATGTTTCTCAAGAAGGTCGTGTAAATATGGTTGTGGCTATGAGCACTGTTTCCACGACAAATGCACGTGATTTAATGGTCATCAAAGACGTTCCATTACAAAAATGGTTCCATTGTGCAATTCGCTTGGAAAATACCACTTTAGACACCTATATTAATGGAACAATTGCAAACCGAATCATATTACAAGATGTTCCTTCACAAAATTACGAAGACATTTATGTTTGCTCCAATGGCGGATTCAACGGAAATATTTCCAATTTGCAATATTTCGACAGTGCATTGAGCGTGTTCCAAATCAACAACATTGTTATTTGGGGTAGAAATAGCAAGGCTTCAGACGCAGGTGCAAGTGACGATGCCAGTGGATTTCCATATTATTTGTCAAACTTATGGTATAATGCAAACTATTAAGTGCGCATAAATAAAATACAATATGTTTATATAGTAATATATTGTATGTCAAATTACATTACGGATGGTCCATTTACACCAGGTAATAATAGTCTTATTTGTCCAAATAAACAATCACAGCCGACTGTTTCAAAAAACGACGAAACAAATGTAATTAGTTATTTACAGAGTTTAAATAATTTTTGTAACGAACAATTGGCGAATAGACAAGAATATTTGCAAAAAGTCAATAGCAACAAAACACGTGCTACAATATTTCCGTGTCCTTATGCCAATTTTACAATCGAACAAATAACTGAACGTAGAAAACAAGAAGTATTATTACACAATAATCAGCAAAACAAGATAACCAAAAAAGAAGTCTGGTCCAAATTATCTAATTCAAGAAAAGTAAATACTCATGTGTGTATAGGTGATGTTCCTAGCGTTACATCCAGCGTGCCGTTATATAATTATTCTTCCAAAACACTTCCTATAAACAACCATGTATACCAAGACCTTTCATTCCCCTATGTAAGTGAATCCACAAATAACGTTATTAGTAATACGCCAAATCCTTTTTTCAAATTAATATTTGTCAATCCCCCTGCTTCAACAAATAAATACGATTTGAGTATACCCGTTTCACTAAATATTTCTGGTATTTCTGAACCTTCAAATACTACATCGGTCATTGAAACCACAATCTCACACATAGTATTAAATATTTACAATACAGGGACCGGGCAATTACAATATGCATATGTAATGAATAGCAATGAATTAAGTAAAATGACTATTTTATTGCAAAACCAAGGATATTTTGAGTCAAATTTATATTTAGGAAACTGTACTATAAACAGTTTTCAATTAACATCTTGCGTTCAATACAATTATTCTATGACGTTAGAAATAATAACCGATGCGAAGCAATATAATGCTTCTGGAGGAGTCTCAGCGAATCCTATAAACATTAGTTCGATTGCCGTTTCTAATGTAAACAACAATGTGAAAACCGAAATCAATTCGCAAATTGTCGAAAATGCTCCGTATTTAAGTCCATTGGTTTTCGATGTTGCGTCTTAACTATTTCGCTATAATTCTATATATGGCAAAATACGCAATAAAAGACCTAAATCTCCCATGTGAAGTCATTGATTTTATATATTCGTTTATTGATCCATATACATACATTAAACAGTTGCCTGAAATTTGGTTCAAACGTTTGGTCGACAAATCATTGCATTATTATCCGGAAGATAAGGAAAGTCATCCGTATTTGACGAAACTTTTTCTAAGAAGCGAGGCCACGCAATTACGAATTTTATTGAAAAACAATGGAAATAATTTGATAAAAACAGTGCATTATAAAAATTTACAAATCCTAGAAGAATATAAATAATAAATGATTTACACTATAATATGTTTTATAGTGAATTAGAAAAAATAGTCTTGGCGTATCCAAAAAAAGGTTGGAATATGATTTTGCTTTCTCAAAACCCTAATATTCGTCAGGAATTTATGGATAATCATCCGGAATTTGACTGGAACCAAGATTCGCGCTATTGCAACCCAAACATCACCGAACGGTTTATTTGTCAACACCCCGAAATCGATTGGGATTATAAAGTACTTTCTATTTTCCACCATCTATCTTATCATTTTATTGATACACATATACATGAAGACTGGGATTTCGAAATATTGAGCATACATCCAAACATCGATTTTACATTGGTTTCTAAACACAAGCAAGTCCCGTGGAATTATGATATATTTTGCTCGGACAATCATACTCTTTCGTATAAATTGTATTGCAAATATTCCGATTTTCCATGGTCAAAGAAATATCTCGTTCGAAATAAGAAAATCACTTGGCAAAACGTAATACAAAGTGATTTATGGGAATATGCAAGCGAGTTTTCACATAATTCAAATATTACATTGCAGATCATTAAAGAAAACCCCCTGGTTAAATGGAACTGGAATGTGATTTCCAGAACAATAGTGTTAGACGAAACGACATTGGAAGAAAAATTGCCATGGAATTATTATTGGTTGAGTTCGAATCCATCGTTGACATGGGAAATAATAGATAAGTTTAAAGGTGAAGATTGGGATTTGCACTATTTATTTACACATTTTGAAATAAATGAAGAACGTCTCTATGATTTTGTGAAAAAGAACCGTCTGTCTATGGATTGGTACGGAATTAGTTTCAATAAAGAAACACCTCTTTCTATTTTGGAAAAATATTCCTCTGTGGTTATATGGGATTACGTGGGTATGAATCATAATTTAAACCTAGAGTTTATTCAAGAAAACGAGGAATTTCTAGACTGTTTTGAGCTATTATCTTACAATTCTCTTCATTATTATAAAAACTTGAAAGAAAACGAAACACTACATTATTATCAATCACTATGGTCCCTTTGTGAAACGAATTTCAAAATATACGAAGAAGAATTAATCCAAAAAACGTGGCATCCATCCCGTTTTATGGATTGGTGTCTAAACAACGACGAAAAAGAAGATATTTCTTATAGTGTTGATGACGTATAATGATCAATACATGTGACTTCTCTTTCCTTTTCTATAAAGCGGATTTGATCTTCTTCTAACATAAGTGAAGTATAAGACCCACCGCGCGTATTATTAATACCAAACATATGCATAAACAGTTTTACGGTTTTGTCAATATCATATAAATCCTTGACTTCCATTGTAAATACAATCTTTAGCGGTTTGTATATTTGCATGTAGCCATATTTTTCTTGTGCTCTTTGCATGAGAGTTTCATTGTTTTCTTCCTTAAAATCCACGTATAAAAACATCTTATTTTCCTCCAAAGAAATAAAATACATGTATAGTCTATTTTCCGTTGGATTGAGGGTTACTTGGGGTTCATTATACATATGGACTCCCATGGATGACTGTAACATGGGTAAAAATACATTGCGCATATGAAGGGAATGTTGTTCACTTGAGTTCGTGTCTTGGTTTTCCAACCATTTGAACTGTTTGAAATACTCTTCTTCCCAATCAAATATGCAGGGGTCTTGTTCGTAATTTGGGAAAGGTAGGTCGTCGTCGTCGTTAAACATTAATGTATACTATTGATTGTATATAAATCATTTATTTGGAAATTAATAAATGATTTATTTATTTTTGTAAATACAACCCCGGGTTAGGACCCATTGTGTTTGGATTTGTCATACGATAATTTTCAGAAGCGTAATATGGGTTCATCATATTGGTATAATATTTTGGTTGACCCATTACATATTTGTCTTGAGGCAAATAATTTCCCATAGGAGGACTGTAAGCGGCTCTTGGAGGAACGGGTGGTGCAATGCCCCAATTTCTTCGTACTGGTTGTTGTTGTTGTGGTGGTTTTTGCAAACATTCTTGTTCACTTTTATAGGTTTGATTCGATTCGCATGTTTCGTTTTCCTCTAAAGAAATGCAGCTGCGTTTTCCTTCAAACTCACCTACGAAACAATAGGGTTGTTCGTTTGTTACAGTCGGGCGTTTTTCTTTTTGAATGGTTTCATCTAAATCCTTAGCCATGGAAATACTGGGCATTTTGTCCTTCTTTTCTGTAACCGTAATGTCAATTGGAAGGGACGATTCCTGCATTATCATTTCCGCCATATCGGTCGTGGTTTTCCAGATTTCACTGGCATCGTTATGCGATTGATGAATATCCATTGTATAAGGAATGGGTTGTTCCTCTAAAGGTTGTGTTTCAAACAATTGTTTGTATACTATATTTTGCTCAGGAAGAGGTCCGCTTACGTTATCCTCGTTTTGAAGTAAATTTCCTACGGAATGTGCGGTGCCTTCTGCAATGTCGATACCTGTGCGAGCTACGTCGGCTGTTACATCGGCACTTACATTGATCGCCAATCCAATATAATAAAACACGAAACCGATGAGTCCGTCAACCAACGGGCGAACAATGTTTACCAAAAGTTCCAAGAAGCGTCCGACGTAAACCAATAGATTTATGCCTAAAAAGCTTAATATGAGCAATAAAACCAATACAAGAATAATAAGGTTTTTAGTAGAAAATAACTGATTTCCGTTGCTAACTGTTTTCGCCATTTGCTTCATTGTTTTATTCACACTATTCTTATTTTCATTACTATTGCTGTTGTTTTCCATAAATGACAATGATTATAATATATTTGCACAAAATATATTTCGTTTGAAAAGAATATAGTAACTCTCTTTACAATATATTAATAATGCCTGGTTTTATGGATACTTTTTTCTTTCTAAGTTTAGGGATAGCTTTTGTATTGATTTTATTGTTGGTATATCACTTTAAACAAAGATTAACCGCAAATGAAACCAAATGCGATACTATGTTTGAAATAGTAAATGGACTTGCATCTGAAGTGAATGCAATGAAAGGAGCTGTTATATCCAGTCAACAACAGTTAACGCAAATTAGAGGAGGTATGGGTAGTATTCCCGTTCCACAAGGGCATATGTTTAGCAATATGTCGCAAGTAGAACAAACACAACAAGAAGTAGAGGAAATCGAGTCCGACGACGAGATTTTAGACGAGGAAACTGATGAAGACTCCGATTCTGATTCCGATTCTGATTCCGAATCAGAAGGAGAAGAAAAGGAAGGTTTAGAGTTAGTCGGTACTCAAATGATGATTCACGAAGACAATGAAGAGAGCAAAATAGTTGTATCAGACGACGAAGAAGACGAAGAAAAGGAGGAGGAAAATACCCTTCAAACACAATCCGTCGATTTTGCAAAAATGAATGTAGCTAATTTAA
>MDTG01298829.1_pt1 | contig 19850 bp, 17 predicted proteins | sample 811421 | NCBI WGS metagenome assembly MDTG01 (sample SAMN05326645, study PRJNA326480) | marine metagenome | isolation source: seawater | place: Pacific Ocean: South East | collected 2011
AGGCTTCATTTCTTTAACTAAGCCAATTGATACACAACATATAGGAATATCTCGACTGTAATTTGCTGTACCATCAAGAGGGTCGATAACCCAAAAAATTTCACCTAAATCTTCAGAGGACTTACCACTTTCTTCAGCTAAGATAGGATATTTGGATTCTGTAGAAATAATACGTTTAATTAAATTTTCAGATTCAATATCTGCCTTTAATTTTATATCTTTTGAGTCATGATTTAGTCTTTTATTAATTTTATCTTTCTTATTCACTAAGAATTCACCTGACTTAAAAGCAGCTTTTTTTGCAAGTAAAATATCCTTCGACAAATCTTGAGCTGTCATTTAACCTTTATATAAAACTCTGTAGATAACGTTGTATTTGTCATCCGATATCAGCATTGAGCCATCTTTCATAATAAATGGTGATACTGGTCTTCCCCAAGCTGACTCATTTGATAACCATCCAGAAATAAAATCTTCCTGATAAAGGTAATTGCCATCATTATCAAGTTTTACAAAAACAATGGTGTATCCAGACTTTTTAGTTCTATTCCAAGAGCCATGAAGCGCAACAAAAATACTATTTTTGTATTTATCTGGAAAAACACTTCCGTCATAAAAAGCAAGTCCCAATGGAGCAACATGTGGACCCAGTTCTGCAATTGGATCTACAAATTTTTTGTCAACAGTTGGAATAAGATGTCCAAACTCAGGATCAATAACGTCTTTTGCATGTTTGTATGGATATCCATAAAAACTTCCCTCTTCGTCAATTACATTTAACTCACATGATGGAGACTCATCTCCTAACCAGTCTCTTCCATTATCAGAAAAATACATTTTTTTTGTTAAAGGATGCCAATCAAATCCAACACTGTTTCTTACTCCATCTGCAACCATAATTAACTCGCCATCTATATACTTATGAATGGCTGCAAACCTTTTATCTTTAGTTTGAGGCTCGATACAAATGTTACAAGGAACACCAACTGGAATATATAAATTACCATCAGGACCAAAATCAATATACTTGAAACCATGCCAAGTCTCTGATGGTAAGTCATTCATATAAATTGTTTTATTTGGTAATGATTTAGAGTTACTATTAAGCCATTCATCGATTTCCTTAACAATCCATATAGTATCTATTTCTGCAAAATATAAATCACCATTGTAAATACTTACCCCAGTAGGATTTTTTAAGCCTTCAGCTATTAATATTTTTTTTTCTGCGAAATCATCTTGATCATTATCAAAAAGAGCATAAATTTTGTCACCTTTTTTTGAGCCAACAATCACATAACCGCTTTCGGTTTCAGATATCTGTCTTGGTGTGTTTATATTATCTGCAAAAACACTTATTTTAAAACCTTCTGGAAGGATTAAATTGTCTATATTTGTAGAATTTAGTGCAAAAGAGACAAACATAATCATGCCATTCAAAATTAAACTATTATTTTTCATTTTTTACCTCAGTAAATCCCTCAACATTTTCTTTTAATATCTTTCTTATCTTTAATACATCATTTGTCATTGAAGCATTATATAAATCATCCAGAACTTTGGTCAAAACTATCTTACTTGGATAATTTTCAATCGATTTAAATATTTTACTATTAGAAGTGTTAAATTTATCACCTGATATCAATAATTCTTCATATAATTTTTCGCCAGGCCGTAAACCAATTTCGTGAATTTCAATACCCTCTCCTTGACCATCATGACTTATGTTTCTGCCTGACAAATATATTAATTTTTCAGCAAGTTCATATATTTTTACTTGATCTCCCATATCTAAAATAAAAACATCACCACCATCCGCAAACTCACCTGCTTGAATTACTAAGCTTGATGCTTCAGTAATAGTCATAAAGTATCTTGTTACTTCTTTGTGTGTGATGGTAACAGGTCCGCCTTCAGCAATTTGTTTTCTAAAAAGAGGTATAACAGATCCAGAAGAATTAATAACATTACCAAAGCGTACAATGCAATATTTAGTTTTATTGGTTTCAGCATCAATTGATTGAACCACCATCTCTGCTAGCCTTTTTGATGCTCCCATAATATTTGTGGGCCTTACAGCTTTATCAGTTGAAATGACCACAACTTTTTTAACGCTGCAGTTAGATGCAACTTCACATAATGCTTGAGTACCAAAAATATTATTTTTGAGACCTTCTGAAATATTTTCATGATACTCAACTATAGGTACGTGTTTGTATGCTGCAGCATGATAAATATAGTCAATTCTATGATTGGAGATGATTTCATTCAATCTCACTTTATCTTTTACGTCACCTAAAACATAAATAATTTCAACTGAAGTTTCATGTACTTTCAAGATTGATTCAATTTCTTCTTGAATTGAGTATAAATTAATCTCGGAAATCTCAAACAAAACAATTTTCTTTGGTTTTCCTAGCAAAGCTTGTCTCACTATTTCAGAACCAATTGATCCACCAGCCCCAGTAACCATGATATTCATCCCAGCAAAGGATATTATTGAATTCTCTACAGAGTCTCTGGGTAATATATCATCAATAGAAAGGTCTTGCATTTCAACCATCTTTTTCTGATTTGCAACAATCTCATGAAGAGATGGAATAGTGCGGACTGCTACCTTATACTTTTCAAGACTAGATATAATTGATCTTCTTTCTGACTGGCTAAGGCTCGGCATCGCTAGATAAACTTCTAAATCTGAATACAAATCAGACAACTGCTTTAGATGTTTTTTCTTTCCATATATTTTAATACTATTTATTTCAGCCCCAACTAATGCTTTTGAATCATCGAAAAAACCTATGATGTTTATTTTTGGGTTACGTTTAATCGACTGGTACAACTCATTTCCTGCAGTGCCTGCACCATATATTAAGATAGGTTTTCCAGTTTTTTTATAACTAGAGTAATTTAAAATCATTCTTGCAAAATCTCTTGATATCTGTAAAAAAGCATAAAAAACATATGCTAAGAATAAAGATTTAAGAATTGTTGCAATTAAGTATTGATTTCTAACAATCTCATATTCTGCAGCATAAACAAAACCCCAAGAGACACCAAATATTATAGAGCCTTTTAAAGATCTTAAAATTAAGTCTCTTGATTCAGAATATCTTATTGAAGATCTATAAAAACCAGATTGAATGAAGTAAAGGAATGTTACAAGTGTTGGAAAAATGAAATTATAAATATTCTGGATAATTACTCCGTATAAACTAACTTCAAAATTTGAGGCAATTAGGGCAGTGAATGGAGGCCCAAATACTAACCAGCACGAAAATGCTGTAAATAAATCCACTAATGATAATATTATAAGCTTGTATCTTCTGGATAAACTTCTTAAAATTGCTAGAAAGGGTCCCATCTAATAATTTTACTTTAAAAAAAGATCCGTATATATATTAATGACAAAGAACCTGAATTAAATAATTAGAGATGTTCAATTTTTTTAAAAAAAATAAAAAATTAAATTCTGAAGTAACAGAGAATAAGCCCTCATTTGAAATAGAGTTGACTGCAGCTGTACTTGCATATGAAATTGCAAGATCTGATGGAAATATTTCTGAAGAAGAGTTAGAAGTTTTGATGGAAGAAATTGAAAAAATCGCAATAAAACTAAAAAAAGATAAATATGAGATATATAAAATTATTGAAATATATAGCTCTGACAGCGTATCTTTTCACGAGTTTATTGAAGATATAAATAAAAATTACTCAAAAAATGATAAATTGCTGCTTCTAGAACTTCTATGGAAAACTGCTTTTGCTGATGGTAGGCTCGATGTTGATGAAGAACGTCTAGTAAGGAGATTAGCAGATTTAATCAAAGTTAAGGATATAGAAGTTTTAAAATTAAAGGATTTGATAAAAAACATTAATCATAATTAATGGCGCTAGCATTCTCTTTTATGAACTTTTCTGAATTTTTTCTGCTACATTGTCCATCATAATTATTTATATTTTCGTCATATAAGTCATTGCCTACAAAAGTATACATTTGATATAAAACAACGCATTTTTCTATTTCATCTAATCTTTCATCATAAGATAATTCATTTGTTAAAGATTTAAGCGAATTAATGTTTGAAGACATCCTTAGGTTTTTTTTATTATCTAAAATAATAAAAGACCTCGTCAATGATTCACTTTCAAGATATGGTTCCCATTTAACATTATTACTTGAATATCCAGGATTGCCATTTTTAGCAAAATTTGTCCAAAATTTCATCATATTGCGTGAAATATAAAAGCGTGAAATGCCTCTTGGATAAATAAAATTAGAAACTGGTCTTCCACCAACAAGAGTGTTGTCTCCAGCTAATAATGGAACTTCAAGTGCATGTGTTGCTCCAAAGATCTTCTGAAAATCAGCAACAATAAACCTTCTCTGATCATCCCAGTCGAACCTATACGAATAAAGTTTATTATTGCCAGCTTTTGCTAAAAAATTTAAAGGCTCATCAACACCTCTAACTTTCCAGGAATTGCTTCTATAGTAGTTAAATGCCTCATATGCATTCTCATCTTTCAAAATAATTTTTGGTAGCCCAAATATTGAGCCTCCAATTGAAAAGTCCAGATCAACGAAATATTCTGAAAAAGCTAACCAAAATTTAACCTCGTCTCTGTTAGAGCCTATCATTGTAGGAACACTATTAACATGCTCTTTAATTGACAAAGCAGCTCTTAGTCCAACCTTGGGAATTACAATTCCATCATTTGTAAGTAAAGGTATTTCTTCATAGTTTTTTCTATATGCATAATATTCATAAAACTCTTTCCCAGATAAGTCTAATAAAATATCTCTCAACTCTTGATTGTCATATTCATTTTGCTTTTTGTTACTTGGAATATTTTTGATAATTTTGTTTACTATTTCCCAACTTGAATAATTAGAACTAAAAGACTGATTAGTTTGTTTATATGCATCTTTTAGTGATATAGATGTGGTATACCCTGACATTGAAATTGCTTTTTGAAAAAGTCCCTTTGCTTTAGAAGATACAAGCAAGGATAGAACATTATGGCCACCAGCTGACTCACCAAATACTGTAATATTGTTTGGGTCACCTCCAAAGAGAGTTATATTTTCATTCACCCATTCAAGAGCAGAAATAATATCTAAAGTTCCAAAATTTGAAGTCTTATCAATACCGTTTTGAAAGCCTTGAATTGCTGGATGAGTAAACCAGCCAAATGGACCTAATCTATAGTTAATTCTAACGACAATAACATCATATTTCCTTACTAATTTCCTAAAATCGTAAATATCTTTTAGACCTGAGGTATTTGAACCACCATGAATCCAAAACATAACAGGTAGTAACTTTTTCGATTTATTTAATGGAGTAAAAATATCAAGGTAGAGACAGTCCTCGTTACCTGAAATAAATTCATTATTAGTAAAATCTGAGGAGCCACCAAAGCTTGATGTCCTTTGAATACAAAAATTTTCACTCTTTGGTTGAATTAGTTCTAAGCTTGACTCTATTTTTTGAGGAGCTTTCCATCTCAAGTCACCTACTGGTGCTTTTGCGTATGGTATGTCTTCCCATATTTGAATACCTCTTCCAGATGTAGGCTGAACAATTCCAGATGACGTATGCACTGTTTTTTTGATAGTGGATGATTTCGATCCAAGACCTTTATTAGATGTTTGAGAATAAAGAAAATCATTTTGAATATCCTCCTTTGTCCCTTCAGACAAAACAATAGGAATGAATATTAAATTTATTGTAAAAGAAGAAATGGCTAATATTAATATATGAATATTTTTCAATTTTTATATGTCTTATGTATTACTAAAAGAAAGTAGCATAATATTATATATAATTTCGGGATGTAGCGCAGCCTGGTAGCGCACTACACTGGGGGTGTAGTGGTCGTCGGTTCAAATCCGGCCATCCCGACCAATTAATTTATTTTATTTTTTATAAATGTAGATGGTTTAAAAACTAACTTTTTTCTTTCAGAAATTATAAATTCTTGTTTAGTCTTTGGGTTTCGTCCAATTCTTTGAGGAGATTTATGAATATAGAATGTACCAAATTTTGAAATCTTAACTATATTGGACTTATTTTTTCTTATAATTCTTATGAACGACTCAAGGAAACTTCTGCTTGTAGATTTATTTAAAAAAGTCTCGGAAGAGATATTATTTATAATATCTTTTTTTCCGAGACTCAATTGTTATCTATATTTTAGGAGCCTGTTCCAGTTGCTGTGCCAGTTCCTGTTCCTGTTCCTGTTCCTGTTCCAGTTCCAGTTCCAGTGCCAGTACCAGTTCCTGTTCCAGTGCCAGTTCCTGTTCCTGTTCCTGTTCCTGTTCCAGTTCCTGATCCAGTTGGGAAGGTGGATGCTTCAGTTCCAGTACCTGTTCCAGTTCCAGGATTATCATCAACACCACCGACATCTCTAACTTTAACTGTTATGTCTTGTGTTGAAGTATTTGAACTAGCATCAGTTGCTGTAACAGTAGCTGTAAAGTCGTATGTACTTCCATCATAACCAGCTTTACCTTCTACAAGATCACCTTCATATGTATAGCTTCCGGCTAAACCAGGTCTATCTTCGTAATCAATAGCAGTTATAAATGTTAAAACCCCAGCTGCAGTAATTGACATTGCATCTGTATTCGAAATAGTAAATGTAACTGTATCAGCATCTGTTGCAGTAACAGTTCCGATTGCAGTTTGATTCTCATCAACAATAAATGTTGAAGATGATGTAAATACTGGTGATGTTGTATCTGTAACATTAACTGTTCTAGTTGCTGTACCTGCATTTCCTGATGCATCTGTAGCTGTATAAGTTAATGTATAAGAACCTACAGTATTGGCATCAACTGTACCAGATGTAACAACTTCAACAGAGCAAGACAAATCAGTTGCAGTAGCTCCAGCATCAGTGTATGTAGTTCCTAATTCAACAGTTGCAGGATTATCGCCTGTTACTGTAACAACTGGTGCTGTAGTATCAACAACATTCACAGTTCTCGTTGCAGTTGCAGTATTTCCATCTAAATCAGTAGCGGTGTATGTGATTGTATACGATCCAACTGTGCTTGTATCTACAGTTCCTGAGGATGTAACTGCTGTAACACCGTGAAATTCATCAAATGCAGTAGCTCCCTGATCGATGTATGTTGCTCCCAATTCTACAGTTGCAGGATTATCACCAATGACTGTTAATACGGGAGGAACATTATCATCATAACCATCGTCAGTAAGAGCAGAAATTGCACCCAAACCTGCTATTGCTATTAGTGCTTTTTGAATAGCTGAAAGCTCAGCGATTACTGCACCAAGTTGAGAAGAACCTGATGTAGCTACCGCACCTTGTGAACCTTCTTGCATATTTGCTTCTAAATTAGCACGCTCCACTATAAGTTCAGAACGTCTATCATTAAGTTGTTCTAGGTTCATTGACTTAACTCTGTTTTCAATTTCTTCAAGTTTTTGGTCAGATATACCATAATCATTAGCCTGAATGTTAGTTATTAAACTAAATGCCATAGCAATGGTTAGTATGTTAAGTTTGTTAAATATATTCCTCATTTTCATATTTCCTCTGGCCCCCCAGCATGCGTTTAGAGATTGTATATTATTTTAAATATATACGCTAATATTTTGCAAATTTAAAATATAGAGCACTCCAAAACACATATTTATAAAACTAGGTGGCTATTATACACAAATATAATAAAAAGCTATGAATTTTTAACTATCAATTTTGAAACAAAATCTAATCTAATGGTCTAAATTTCACTAATAAATCATTTAAATTATGATGCCTTATTAATTTTGCACCAGGATCTTTAGTAAGAGGCCTCCAAGTATAGTTTATTAAATTCCCATATATAGGGATATTAAAAAAAATCCCTTTATCAAAAGATCCTTCTCCAAAGTCTTCAGAAGATACATCTGTAAAAGTTGCAAATGCTCCGAATCTTACTCCACTTTGAAAAGTTCTTGAAAATTCAATAGTGGAGCCAATATCACCAGCGAGATATTCACCAGCACTAATCTTCATATCAAATGGAATTAACCCATAATTTCTATAGTACAGATTTGCAGTCATCGTAATATTTTCATAATCTAAATGTCCAAAACCCCAATTGTAATCTCTTTTTTTGACTTTAAATGCTTCAATACCATATGAGTAATTTGAATTAGGCTTAAAATATAAATATTCTGCTCCATAACCTGAAAACATGTCTTCAAGGATGCCACCTGTAAACATTAAATGGTGATTTGTTTTTGGAGTAAGGTGATAGTCGATCTGAGCTCTTCCTATAAGAATTCCTTGATCCATGTTTTTTAGATACTGCTTAACGTCTGACCTTACTTGTGCTGGGAAAGTGTCCACAGGTGGGAAGATTAGGTCATCAAAGTTATCAGCTAAAGAATATTTTAAATTTGTATTGAAGAATAAATTTTCTCTTATTACAAACTCTGTATCATTTTCCGCTAATACTGCTCCTTTAAAAAACTCTTCTCTTGATGCTACAAAAGGCCTAAATCGGATATTTGATGATGTATTTACTCCACTGTACTGCTGTCTTTCATAAATTGTTCTAGCACTTCTTTCAAAAGCCTCATCAATTTCAGATACTGCTTTTAAATCTGTTATTTTTAAATCTTTTTTTATATCTTTTTTGATTCCAGCATCCCTTGATGCTTGTGATATTATCTCCTCAACTAGATTTAAATCAGGATGTATAAATTGTGTTAATTCAAGGCCTAAAAATCTTGAAGTTTCCGATATTTTATTTACACCAATGCCGTTTTCCTCAAGATTTTTAATTAATTTCGTATATTTATCATCATTTATAGATGTCTCTGCTTGTTGATATTCATATTTCTTAAATGATCTTTTTGGATTATTTTTATATAGAAATTTTAATGACGAGTATCCCCCCTTTTCATATGAAAATCCAAGAGAAAAATTATCATTAATTAAGTAATTAAGGCCAATGGTATAGTCACTTTCTCTATCAGGATATGGAAGAGATCCACCATCAACTAAAATAGTATCTTTTTCAATTTGAAAAAGCATATTTTTATTGAAACTATATGATATTCCGTAAAAAGGTGCTGCTTCTTGACCAGAGAAAAAATTAGTAAAATTTAATTGCCCTCCAAGGCTTGCATAACCTCCTCTTGAATAAAAACTATCATTTATGTAGCCAAATGGATTTTTTATTTTCTCAGATGAACCACCTAAGGCTCCCCAACCCATTCCGAAATGCATATCTAGTTTGCCCACACCATAACTTGAAACTATATATTCGGAGGAATATTTTCCAGTCCCTGCAAAATCCATAAAACCTATAGCGATTGCAGGAAAAATACCTTCCTGCTTTATTCTTAACTTAATATTGAATCCTTTATCTTTAAAACCCTGACAGTATGTTCTGACATCAAAGTAAGCCCTACAAAGTTCAATACTCGGTATATTTACATAAAAGAAGGAAGCTTCTAACCAATCATATGGATTTGATGTCAAAGTAATTTTTTGATCTATATCACTATCATATATAGTAACTCCATGAACTCCTTCATCGTAAGATCTTGCAGTTGGAATATTTATTAAGCCTACAATTCCATGATTGTTATAAAGGTTATTATCGAAACTATCTGCAGATGATAAAAAGGAGAAGAAAATTAAAACAAAAAAAAATTTTTTGTTACCTGCTTCTTTTTTTTTTAGTAACATTATTGATCGAAATCAATCAGTGCTTATGGAGTTCAATGATGCCAATGCGAGGCCTAAATTACCAAGTATGGTTACATATGCTTGGGCGGCTAATGTTCTTGAGGAAGAATTATCTATTTCTCTTGGAACAAATATCACCGATCCTGGATATATCGTGATACCTGACTTAGGTTGATTTTCAAATATATTTCTTTTCTTTGAGTATCTTTGTGTTTCTCCATTTGGATGTAATATATAAATTGATTCATTATCTGCATATTTTTTGTAACCGCCTGATTTATCTATAAAAAAATCAACGCTTTTATTTTCTACATACATGACAGAACCTTCAGATGAAACTTCTCCGTAGACATACACATTGTTTGTTTTCTCGGGAACTTTTAAATTATCGCCCTCTTGAATACCGAGAGTTTCTCTCGCGGCTTCATTTTCCATATCAATAACTATTCTTCCATTTGGTTCTAAGTCATTAATCTCTTTTGTAAGGCCAACTATAGGAGTTAAGTCAAAATTTCCGCTAATATTTTGTTGGCTAAGTGCAATAATATTATCCAAAAACTCTTGATATAATAAGTTTTGTGCAGCTTCATTTATCAATTTAGCATCTCTATTTTCAAAAATAGCTCCAAAAGGGTAAGCATTTTCTGTAAAACCGCCTGCCTTAATTATTAAATCGTCTAGTGTTTCACCAGCAGCCATAGTGTAAGTACCAGGCTTTAATACAGCACCTGAAATAGTTGCTTTTCTGTAGGGATATTCTCTTATATAAATCATATCTCCATCAACTGACTTTATGGAATCAAACTGAATACTGTTTGTAATGGGTATTGATTTAAGAGTGCCATCCAAAATTCTTTCAAGATATATATTTTGAATATCTGCAGTTTGTTTAAATCCATTTGCGTAATTAATAACGTCTCCAAGATTTTGTTCATCAACAAGCTCATATTTTGCAGGTCTTTTAACTGCTCCATCTATGGATACAATACTTTTTCTGGGATTTATAAATATTACATCACCTGACCTTAATCGTTCTTTAAGATTAAAATTCCCATTTATTAAAAGTTCATAAACATCTAAAACTTCAATAATCTTACTATCTCTAACTAAGTTAATTTCTCTGAATGTCCCATACTCACTAATTCCACCAGCAATATTTATCGCTTGTAAGATATTTGAATTACCAGATAATGTGTAAATACCTGGGTTCTGAGCGTCACCAGTAATTAATACGTTGACATCTCTTAATTTTGACATGCTAATGAATGCTTCTATTCCAATAAATGAAGAGTTCACCCTAGACTTTATTAATTTTGATGCTTCATCAAGAGATAAACCAATTAGTACTATCTCACCAATGTCTGGAAAATTAATTGAGCCATCACCATTTATTAAAAAATCCTCAATGATGTCTTTTTGACCAACCAATTGAATACTTAGAACATCACCAACACCTAACGTGTATGATGAATCAGGATTAGGTTCATTAATTGGCATAAACGAAGTTTGGAATGTGTTAAAAAAATCTGAACCAAAAAGTTTTAATTCTGTATTAATTTCAAGCCTATCATCACTTTGTAACCTCTTTTCTAATTCTCTTAAATCTTGCTCAATTCGAGATTTCAGATCAATTAACTCTTCAAACTGCTGTAATTTGCTTGAATATTGTGAAGGCCTATAATTTTCATCCAGTGCTTTAGTGTTTTCTTCAGATCTATTGACAAGATCTTCTCTAATATCCTCTGGTAAGCTATCTAAAAATGACTCATCAAACTGCTGAGCATTAAGGAAAAAAACTGAGATTAATAAAATAGACAATAATAAATTTTTCATAATCGGATTTTACATTAAATTATAGATCAATAGTATCCCGAGGTTTGTGTAGAAACTGACATTTATTTTATATTAGACCAAACCAGGAACACTTACTGAATCATACTTCAGGGCACCAGATATAATTTCATCAATAATTGTATCAACTTCATTATCGGTTACAGTGGAATCTTTTGATTGAAAAATAAATCTAAATCCAATTTTAATTTCATTCATCTTTTCATTTTTAAAATAATCAAAAACAAATACTTCTTTTAACAAAGCATTTTCAAAATTAAGAATAAACTCTTCAAGTATTTTACATTTTGAAAAATCTTTTATAGAGAATGAAAGGTCTCTATTTGAACTAGGAAATTCAGATATTGGAGTATATTTTTTTTCGCTAAGATGTTTTATATTAAAATTTTCATATGAGAATTCGAATTTAATAGATGATTTAATTTCTAACTCGCAATAAACAATTTTATTTTTTAATTTGGAATCAAGCGACTGTCTTGATATTTCTTCTAATTCTAAATTTTCATAACTGATTTTATGCAAAATACTTTCTAAATAATTAATATCAATTTTTTTAGAGAAATTTAAATAATTTTTATCAATTCTGCCGCTAGCAATTATCCCAATCACTCTTTTACCAATTCTGGTTTTATTAGTATATAAATCTGCTATTTCAAACAACTTTATAGAATCTTTTTGTCTTCTTTCATTGTATAAAAGATTTTCTATCAAGGAATTTTTTAAATTAGTTCTGAGATACTTCTTATTTGAATCAAGAGGATTATCAACTACTACTGATTCTTCAGTGCCGTCACTCACAAAAGGATTATTTATTACTTCAAAAAAACCCTCTCCAGTTAATAATTTTTTTATTTTATGTTCTATAAAAGTTTGATTGAAATTATTTTTTACAGATATATTAATTTTTTGTTTTTTTATATTGTCGTAACCAATTGCTCTTGCAATTTCTTCAGCAATATCATTGATATTATTAACATCATTTCTATATGAGGGAATTTTAATAGTATTTTTATCTATTAAAAAATTTAGTTTTTGTAGATATTTTGAGCATTCATTCTCAGTAATATCAATGCCCAAAATATTATTTATCTTTGAAAAATCAAAAGGAATAATTTTCTCTTTCCTTTCCTCATTATTTCCATTAAATAACTCAATATTTTTGATATTTGAGTGATTTTCAACGATTTTTATGAATCTTCTTAAAACAAAATCATGACTATATGCATCAGTTTCTCTTTCAAACTTATGGGCGGCATCTGAATTAATATCATATTTTAACGATCTTCCAATAATTGCTTCTGAATTAAAATGTGCGCATTCAATCAGTACAGATTTAGTATCCACTTTACATGCTGTATCTTTACCGCCCATAACTCCAGCTAAATTAATAATTTTATTATCTTTGTCAAAAAAAACTAAATCACCGCTATCTATGTATATCTTTTTATTTGTTAGAGTTTCAAATTTGCAACGATCTTTTTGATAACCCAATCTAATGTAGTCATCGATCATCAATGAATCATAGCAGTGAGTTGGTTGCCCAGTTTCATATGAAATATAGTTTGATATATCAGTAAAAAAATTAATCTTTTTAACATTTAAATCTGTAAAGTAATTCTCTAAAAATTTATTATAATTTTTTGGGACTTGATCAATATCTAACTTTAAAAAAGAAATATTCTTACATAAGTGACTCGCATCATTTATAAATTCAAATTTAAAAGGTTTTATATCTTTTATATAAATATCTTTTTCGATCGAAATACTATAAAAGAGTCCTAAATCTCTAAGTAACCCATTAAGTGAAAGGCAATCACCTCTATTTGGTGTAAGTTCCATATCAAAGATTTCATCAAATATTTCATGCTCATGACCTAGTTGAAAAAGTTTATCTGATAATTCCTCAATACTGGGTTTTGAATCAATATGTTTAACAAAATGTTTATAAGGTATTTTCATTTAAATTGTTTAAGGAAGTCCAAATTAGATTTATAAAAATCTCTGATATCATTTACTCCAAACTTTATCATTGCTATCCGTTCAATTCCCAAACCAAAGGCAAACCCTGAGTATTTATTTGAATCAATATTGCAGTTCTCCAACACAATTGGATTTACGACTCCACATCCTAAAATTTCAAGCCATTTCTCTTCATCAGATAATATATCTACTTCTGCAGATGGTTCTGTGAATGGGAAGTAAGATGGTCTAAATCTTAATCTGATTTCTTTTCCAAATAAGGATTGGATTATTTTATATATTAAATCTTTTAAATTTGCAAAATTAACGCCCTTATCTACATAAATACCTTCTATTTGATGAAACATTGGAAGATGAGTTGCATCATCATCTTTTCTGTAAACTTTACCACCAGAAATAAAAGCAAATGGAGGATCTTTTTCTAACATTCCTCTTATTTGAACAGGAGAAGTGTGTGTTCTTAAAACACTAGATTTATTGTCTACATAAAATGTGTCATGCATTTGGCGAGCTGGATGAGACTTTTTTATATTTAACATATCGAAATTAAATTCTTCAGTTTCAATTTCTGGACCATCAATTATTTCAAATCCAAAAGATAACAAGAGATTCATAATAGAATCTTTCATCTGATTAATTGGATGATGCGATCCGAACTCCTTAATTAACTTTGGAGAACTGTCTTTTTTTGAATCTGGCATTGGACCAGTATTAGCTAATGGCGGTTTCTACAACCTTTTTGAAAGTAGAATTATCAGAGATTGCTAAATCAGATAGAATTTTTCTATCTAGTTTTATATCTTTTCGAGATAAAGAATTTATCAATGTTGAATAAGAAACTCCAAGCTCCCTAGAACCAGCATTTATTCTTGAAACCCATAAAGACCTAAATGCTCTTTTTCTATTTTTTCTGTCTCTATATGCATATTGCAATGATTTAATATTTGATTGTTTTGCTGTTTTGAAAAGTCTGCTTCTAGCACCATAATGGCCTTTTGTAGATTTAAGTACTTTTTTATGTCTTGTTTTAGCTGTCACTGATTTTGTAACTCTTGGCATATTAATTAACCCCTTAGTAATCTCTGAGCCATCTTAAGAACGACTCCTGATATCTTATTTAAACCTCTATTATGTCTTTTTCTTTTTGTAGACTGTTTTGTAAGAATATGATTTCTATTTGCACTTTTACTTTTAATTGAAGTACCAGTCTTTTTAAAACGCTTTGCAGCTCCAGAATGTGTTTTTAATTTGTAACCCATAAATAATAATTTAGTTCTTTTTCTTTAAAGGCGACAGAACCATCAGTAATTGTCTCCCCTCTAATGAAGGCTCTTGATCAACTTGCGCAATATCTTCGAGTTCTAATTTTAATTTATTTAATAAATTTAGACCCATATCACTATTTAATATCTCTCTGCCTCTAAAACGGACGCTTATTTTAGTCTTATCTCCATCAAGAATAAAGCTTTTAATCTTTTTTAATTTAATTTTATAATCTCCAACATCTGTCGATGGCCTAAATTTAATTTCTTTTGTTGTATTTCTTTTCACTTTTGATCTTGAAGATGAGATACTTTTTTTCTTATCAAAGAGGTGTTTTCCGTAGTCCAAAATCTTACAAACAATTGGATTTGCATCAGATGATGAAACTTGAACCAAATCTAGTGATGACTCTTTGGCTGCCTGTAAGGCGCTTAATAAAGGTACAATACCTTTTTTTTCTCCATTAGCGTCAACAAGCAAGACTTCGCTTGCCTTTATTTTGTCATTTATTGGAACTATGTTTTTTCTTGAAGTGGCTATAAAAAATACCTTCTTAAAATATATTACAAAGAAAAATTGACATTAAATGATTAACAAGATTCGTTAAATACAATTGTATATTCAGACATAATTGATTGAAATTTTATACTAATTAATTAATTACGCAAATATTTTAAGGTTGTAAAATAAACTGATTCCATTCGTCATTTTTCTTTTCAAATACTTGTCTTTTATTAAGTCTTGATTCATGACCTTCCCAAAATTCAAAATAATATGGAATAAATGAATATCCGCCCCAATATTCAGGGCATTGTTCTAAGTTATCTTTCTGAAGAGATTTCTCATAATTTACCAAAATATCTTCATATGAGGCTATTTTATTTGACTGTTTTGAAGAAATTGCTAGTGCATTTTTCTTTATATCTCTCTTAGCAAAGTACTCCATATTAAATTCTTTTGATGTTTTTTTGATTTTCGCTTTCATTCTTATTTGAACATTTGTGGCATTCCAATATATCAAAGCAGTAATTTGATTATGAGATATAAAGTCTCTGGATTTTGGTGAATCATAATTAGAAAAAAAAATGAACTCCTTGTCTTTTACAAATTTTAAATTTACAAATCTAGCATTAACCTCATTTTCTTCAAATGAAAAAGAAGAAATACAAATAGCTTCTATTATTTTTTGGTTTGCATTTAAAGAATTTTCATATTTTTCTTTAAAAATTCTATATGGAGTCTCATTACTTATGTTGTTTAATTCAATCATTTAAGGCCCGCTTTATCAAAAACAGATGTTGCTATTTCAGCAATGTCATACATTTCCTGTTTATTTAGCGTTGGATGAACCAAAAAAACAATTGATGTCTCACCTAATTGCTTTGCTACAGGCAAACGCTCATCTGGCCTAAAATTAGTATTATCAAATGCTTTTTCTAAATAAACTTCGGAACAAGATCCATGCATGCAAGGGGCACCCTTAGAACTAATTTCTGAAATAATACGATCTCTAGTCCAATTATTCTTCAAATTCTTTTCTTGTACAAAAACATAATATTTATAAAAAGCGTGAATGAAACCTTCCTCATTTTTTAATTGAGGAATTCTAATAATTCCATCCTTTTCTGTAAATTTAGAAAATTTTTGAGTAAGAATCTTAGCATTGCCGTTTCTTATGTTTGTCCATTCAGCCATTTTATTTAATTGTATTCGACCAATGGCGCCTTGCATTTCAGTCATTCTCCAATTTGTTCCAAAAGATTCATGAATCCATCTAAATCCCTCAGGATGCTTCCTGTTATATACTGCTTCATAACTTTTTCCGTGATCTTTATATTCCCACATCTTTAACCATAGAGATTTATTATTTGTTGTAACCATTCCACCTTCACCACCCGTGGTCATTATTTTATCTTGACAAAAACTCCAACAACCTATGTCTCCAATTGATCCTACGGATTTACCTCGATACTTTGCTCCATGTGCTTGTGCACAGTCTTCAATAATAAATAAATCATTATCGCTTGCTATAGACTTTATTTCATCCATATCACAAGGCCATCCAGCCAAATGAACACACATAATTGCCTTTGTATTTTTATTTATAGCTGCGCTTATATTTTTTGGTGTAATATTTTGAGTTGAAGGATCAACGTCAACAAAAACTGGAGTAGCCTTAGCATTTATTACAGATGTAATTGAAGCGATGTAGCTTCTTGAAGTAACAATTACTTCATCTCCATCTCCAATTCCTAAAGCTTTAATAGCAATGTCTAATGCTAAAGTTCCATTAGCTAGTGAAACTGCATATTCAGAGTCAGACCAAGCTGCAAATTCTTTTTCAAACTTGCGGCACTGATCACCAGTCCAATAATTTACTTTGTTAGATGCCAATACGTCTTTGACACAATCTATTTCTTCAACGCTATAAGATGGCCATGGTGAAAATTGCTTAATCATTATTTTTCTAGTTTTTTAATTACCTTTGCTGGAACACCATAAGCAACAACATTATCTGGGATATCTTTATTAACTAAACTATGAGCTCCAACAACTGAATTTTTTCCAACAGAAACACCAGGGAGTATAGTTGTATGGCTTCCAATTCGGCAATTATTTTTCAAGTAAATTTTACCACTTGTATTATCAATTGTAGATATAGAGTATATTGAACAGTGAGATCCTATTTGAACATTATCTTCAATCACAACACCATTCAGGGCATTTATATATGAAAATGCTCCAATATCTGTCTCTTTACCTAAAATAAGTCCCTCTAAATTTTGTACCAACCAATTGTACTTTGTAGTTTCTCCTTCTTTAATATCTGGATACTTCCAATCAGAAAACCTTTTAGTCATTTTTCATATTGCCTTTAAATTTATTCATAGTTACATGATTTTTGTGGCTTATGTCATTTCGCAAAATCACTTTTTTTAGAGTAACCCAAAGTATTTTGATATCTAAACCAACTGATAGATTATAGACATACCATACATCTAGCTCAAACTTTTCATTCCAGCTAATTGCATTTCGTCCATTAATTTGAGCCCAACCAGTTATGCCTGGTTTTACTTTATGGCGAATAGATTGTCTTTTTGAATACAATGGTAGATACTCTATAAGTAAGGGTCTAGGACCAACCAAACTCATGTCTCCTTTTATTACATTTATAAGTTCTGGTAACTCATCCAAACTTGTAGATCTTAAAAATTTACCAAATTTAGTAAGTCTTTTCTCATCAGATAAAACGTTTCCGTTTTTATCAAATTTATTAATCATCGTTCTAAATTTATAGATATAGAAAACTTTACCATTACGTCCAGGTCGTTTCTGTATAAAAAAGATTGGCGAGCCAAGATTAATTTTTACAATTAATATGATTAATAAAAAAATTGGTAGTAAAAACAACATACCAAAAAAGGCCATTATAAGATCTATAATTCTTTTTATGTAAGTTCTATACATTGTAAACTTTTTCAAAAAATTTTATTGAATATCTTATTATATTTCGATAATGCTATTTCTCGAGAATAGTTTTTTTTAGCAAAATTTAAAGCATTTTCATTTTGTTTTTTTATTAAAACATCATCACAGGTATATTTTAAAAAATCTTTGATACTTGATTCTGATAATGTTGCTGGTAGAACGTAACCAATATTTTCTTCATTTATTATATCCTTTTGCCAACCATCATGATTAATTAAAATTGGTTTACCAGCAGCAATAGTATCAAAAAATTTGTTTGCTGAGTTTGACCAAAGTTCTTTAATTGGAATTACAAAAGAGCTGCCTATGTCACATTCAAAATAAAATTGAGGTAATTCTGACTTGGATACAGAATCAAGAAAAAAAACATTTTTATTAATTACATCTTTCCTGTGAGCTTCCTCTATAACCATTTTTTTATAAGCTCCATCACCAATTAAAATATATACAATTGATGGATCCAAAGATAATGATTTTGATGCTAAATTGATTACATAATTAATACCATTCACTTTTCCAAAAGTACCAGCATATAAAATGCTGAAACGTGGTGAAAATCCAATTTTTTTTTCTATTAGGAATTTATCACTCTCATGCTGGTTTTGAAATCTATCTATTTCTGAAATATTTTCAATAACCTCAATTATTTTTGGAGTGAGTTTTGGATACCTTGAGGTAATTGATTTTTTCATATCAACTGACAAAGGCACTATTACACTAGCATTTTTATAAATCAAACCTTCTAAAATATATAAAACTCTAATCAAAATTTTATTTTTAACAGCGCCGATCGCAATAACAACTTCAGGCCAAACATCCCTTACCTCAAATATAAATGGTGTTTTATGTATCCATTTCTTTAATAATGCCGGTACACCAATGGTGAGTGGTGTTGATGTTGCTAGAGTTATATCACCTTTAAGGCTAAGTAATTTAAATGACGATGAAAATAGGAATTTGGTAAAAACTATTAAGCGTTTGAAATAATTTAAATCATTTGTGTAAGGTAAATAAATATAATGAATCAACAATCCATCCTTCTCTATTTTTTTCCAACGTTTACCAGACTTATATTTAAGATCTGATGTTGATGTAACTATTTCAATTTGATGGCCTAAATCTAAAAATCCATTGGCTAAATCATAAGATCGAGTTCCACCAGATTCACTAGGCAGCTTAAAGTATTGATGTAGGTAGATAATTCTCATTTTAAAGTAATTTTAGTTTGAAAAATTATTTTCACTTAAATGATTTTACTAAAGTCTCCAACTGGGATTTTCAACAATATTTTTTATATCTATTATAACTTTTGAGTCCGTTGAAATACGAGAATAATCTTTTTCAGTATAAGTCTTAAAAATCTTATGGCTTACCGCAACAATAATAGCATCATACTTTTTGGTAGACTTTAATGGGTCCTCAATATTTTTAAAATCTCTATTTTTTTCCTGAATGCTAATCCAAGGATCATATACATCTATGTTTGCACCAGCTTCTTTAAGAACTTTTATAATGTCAATTACCCTTGTATTTCTGGTATCAGGACAATC
>MDTG01212444.1_pt1 | contig 19847 bp, 20 predicted proteins | sample 811421 | NCBI WGS metagenome assembly MDTG01 (sample SAMN05326645, study PRJNA326480) | marine metagenome | isolation source: seawater | place: Pacific Ocean: South East | collected 2011
TAACTGCTGAAAGCATCTAAGCGGGAAACTCACCTCAAAACTAGTTCTTCCTATAGAGCCGTGGTAGACCACCACGTTGATAGGCTGGATGTATAAGCGCAGTAATGCGTGTAGCTGACCAGTACTAATAGCTCAATTGGCTTGATTTATGCACTGAAAAAAATTTTATATTTAAAATATTGAAGTTAATTATATGAATTCAATCAATTTTTTTGACAAAGAATTCTTAAATCCCCAGAACCAAATTTTTCTTTAAAATATTTATCTTTTGAAAAAGGCTTGTCAAAATCAGAGTAAAAACCTCCATCAAGCTGTCTAAAATTCTTAAATCCTGTCTTTTTTAGAAAATTTGTAAGTTTTTTATAAGTCGTATGTCTGTATTCAGCATTCATATTGTCTCCAAGAAGATATTCTTTACTATTATTTAGTCCGCAAGATCTGATTTGAGTTATCACATAATTTTTGTCAATTCTTTTTAAAACTTTTTGACACATGTCATAAATAATATCTCTTAACCCACCCCCTCCATCTGTATATATCCAAAAAAAACCATTTTTCTTTAAAACTCTATGAGCTTCAATATATGCTTTCTTTTCATTATCTAAGTGATGGAAAACTCCGTTTTGAATAGCAAAATCAAATGAGCCATTTTTCACTCCAGTTTTGTATACAGACTTTGTTTTAAAGATTATTTTTTTGCTCGATAACCCCATTTTTTTTTTAATTTTATTTGCAAATTTTATTGAGTTTGATCCATAATCAATACCAAGACAAAATTTAGGGCCAAATCTATAGCACGACATTAAAAAATTTCCATGACCACATCCTAAATCTATGATTTTTTTTCCTTTAATTATTTTTTCTATTTTATTAATTTTTATTCTTTTAATGTATCGTTGGATTCTATTAGAGTTAAAATCTGAAAAAGAAAAATTTTGCCATAAATTTTGAAATAAAATTTTATGATCATTTTCCTTTATAAAGTTATTTTTCTTTAAAGAAATTTTTTTGTCATGATTTTTGAGCTGCTTTAATTCTGAGATATAGTTATTAAAATTTTTTAATATACGTAAACTTGGACTGATTGGATTTCCTTTTTTATTAAAAAGAATATTTTCAATTTTTAAATTAATTAATATGATTTCATTAATTACAAAATGATAATTAAATTTAGTAATATTTAATTTATCAATCTTTTTTAAAATACTTTTACATTCTTTTCTTATTACCTTGATTGTCATATAATTCTTATAATATAATAACGTTATATTGAAAATTAATAATGTATAAAAATAAAAAAATTCTAGCAATAATAGCGGCAAGATCAGGCTCACAAAGCATCAAAAATAAGAATCTGTCAAAAATTAATGGGCGAATGCTTTTGGATTGGATAATAACAAAGGCACTAAAATCTAAGTATCTTGATAAAGTTTATGTTTCTACTGATAGTAAAAAATATCAAAGTCTTTCAATTAAATATGGTGCCTGCTGTTCTAGCTTAAGACCCACAAAAATAAGTAGAAGTAATTCAACTGAAATAGAATATATCCTTCATACCCTACATGTTTTAAAAAAAAATAATTTCATACCAGATTATGTGGTAAGGCTTCAGCCTACTTCTCCGTTTCAATCAACTTTAGATATTGATAATTCAATTAAAAAAATTATTGACGATGGAAATGCAACATCTCTCCAGGTTGTTTCTGAAAGCAGTCAGAGTCCTATAAAAGCTCTTCAAATTTATAGCAAAAAATATTTAAAACCATATTTTTTTTCTAATTCAAATAACAATGTTTTGAATAGACAAAAACTAAAAAAATCATACTATAGATCAAATATAATTATTTCGAATACAAAAAATATTTTGAAAAATAAAACTCAGATTGGAAAAAAGTCTTTATTTTATCTAATACCAAATTTAAGGTCTATAGATATAAATGATCAATATGATTTAGAAATTGCTAAAGCAATCAACAAAAAATTTGGATTTTTAAAGAATGTCTAAAAAAATAATACTTGATAAAGTTTCTATTGACCAAGATTCTCTTCCATATGTAATAGCTGAAATTGGTCATAATCATCAAGGTTCAGTTGATAAGTGTAAGGAACTTTTTATAAAAGCAAAAAATGCAGGTGCTAATGCAGTAAAACTTCAAAAACGAGATAACAAGAAATTATATACCAAAAAATTTTATAATAGTATTTATGATAATATAAACAGTTATGGAAATACTTATGGCGAACATAGAGACAAACTTGAATTTGATGAAGATCAATATAAAGAATTATTTAATTTTGCTAAGGAATTGAAAATTACTCTTTTTTCAACACCATTTGATTTGTACAGTTTGGACTTTTTAGAAAAATTCAATTGCCCGTTTTATAAAGTTGCATCATCAGATATTACTTTTATAGAATTGATTAAAAAAATTGCTGAAACTGGAAAGCCAATAATTATCAGTACTGGTTATGCTGATTTTGATGATATAGATAGAGTTTTAGATAGTGTAAATTTTAAAAACGATGTAGCTTTTTTGCAGTGTTCTTCAGTCTATCCAGCTGATGCAAGCCAAATTAATCTTAATGTTATTCCAGAAATGATTAGAAGATATCCAAAAAATATAATTGGTTATTCAGGGCATGATAGTGGGATATTAATTCCTTCAGCTGCATATCTTTTAGGTGCTAGAATTATAGAAAAACATTTTACATTAAATAGAGCTTTGAAAGGTACTGATCATGGAATGTCATTGGAACCAGAAGGATTAACAAAAATGTGTAATGGATTCAGAAAATTACAACAATCATTAGGTACAAAAAATAAACAAAGAATGTCCTATGAAAGCAAATATATATATAAGATGAAAAAAACAATAGTAGCTTCAAGAAATTTAAAAAAAGATCATACATTAAAGCCGGAAGATATAGAGTTTAAGTCTCCAGGCGGAGGATTGGAGTGTTATGAAGTTAGTCTATTAATTGGAAAAAAATTAAAAAAAGATATAGTCGAAGATCACATTTTTAGCGTATCAGATGTCAAATAGAAAATTTTTAAAAAATAAAATTTTTCCTAAAGTAAAAAGTTTAGGTCGTAGAGAATGGGGAAAAGAATTAATTTTAGCTCATATACCAAAAAAACTTACATTAAAAAGATTGATAATTGAAAAAAACAAAAAGGGTGGATTACAATATCATCATAAAAAAAATGAATGTGGTTTAATAATAAAAGGCAAATTAAAAGTAAAATTTGATTTAGGAGATGGAACTTTAAAGTATAAAATTTTAAAGAAAGGTGACAGGTTTCATTTTCCACCTGGCTTAGTCCATCAAGAAATAGCTTTAACTAAATGTGAAATTATAGAGGCGTCAACCCCGCATTTTAACGACAGAGTTAGAGTAGAAAAAAAATATGGATTCAAAATAGAAAAAGGTCTTCCTTCAACTTCAGCAAAAGAAGTAAAATTTCTTTAAATTATGCAAAAAATATTTAAATAATTTTAACTTGATTAAAAACATTTTAAATAATCTAAGATTAAGACTAAGATTTTTAGTATTTGATAAAAAAAGATTAATCAGTGAATTTACATACTTATCAATATCTAATCAAAAAAAAGAATTGATAAGATTAATAGAATTAAAAAAATTTTTATTATTAGAAAAATTTATTATTACCAAAAATAAAAAAAGTTTGAATGATTTATTCAATCATTTAAATAAAAATAACTTTAAAAAAATTTATTTTATTTATATTTATAGTTTTTTGGTAAATATTCGTGAATTTAAACTTGCAAAAACATTTCATGAATTATTATGCAAGAATGTAAAAAAAAACAGTTTTTTTTATTATCAAATTTGTACTATTAATAAAGAAAATATTAGTGAATTTAAATCATTTAGCAAAACAATAAAATTTTTCTTAATATATAATTTTTTATTATTTGAAGGTGAAAAAAATTATATCAAAACAATTTTACAATTAGACAATAATTCATTTGAAAAAATAAATAATTTAAATAAGTTTGATAATGAATTTAAAGAATATATAAAAAAAAAAGATCTCTGTATTATTGGACCGTTAGATAAAAAAATAAATTTGAAAAAAAAGGAGATAAACAATTCTTTAATTATTAGATTTAAAAATAATACATATTTAAGAAAAAAAGAATTAAGAACAAATATTATTTATTTTAATGGAACTACATCAATAGAATATCACAAAAAGAAAAATTTTATAAAAAAAGAGGAAGATTTAATTTGGCTAATATATATTGAAAAAAATTTTTTTAATAAATTTTATAAAAATGATCAATTTAAGAAAAGATTTGCAAATAACACATCAGCATTTTTATTTACTTGTTTTTCAGAATTGAACTTATTACAAAAAGTTTTGCTTGATCTTTATTTATTCAATCCCAAAAAAATAAAACTTTATAATTTTGATATATATTTATCGAAGCTTTACAGGACTGGATATGGCAAATATAATTTAAAAAGAAAAACAAAAAAGAAAATTCAAGTTTCGTTTCTCCATAATCAAATTATAATGTTTGATTTTATTAATTTTTTTTATAAAAAAAAAAAAATTTTATTAGATAAAACCCTCAAAAACATCATAACTAGTGGAAAAGATAAATATCTTTATGGATTAGAGCAAACATGGAAATAAAGTATTAATTAATATAATAATGTTTATAAAAAATTATAGTTAATTTAATTAAAATTTTTATGAAAAAAAAAAATTTAAATGTTGGTAAAAAACTTGGAGTGTCTAGACATTGGAAATTTTCTGAGAAAGTTTCTAAACATTTTGATGTACACGTAAATCAATCTATACCGGCATATTTAGAGATGCAAAAATATATAGCATCAATCTCTCAATTTTTCATAAGGGATAATCAAATTATTTACGACTTAGGTTGTTCAACGGGTCAAACAATTGAAAAAATTTTAGAAAATACACCGAAGGAAATAAAATTTAAAATTGTTGGTATAGACAATCAAAACCAAATGTTAAAATTAGCAAAAAAAAGACTCAAAATGGTTGATCTGAAAAAAAAAGTTAAATTTGTAAATAAAGATATTTCAAAAATTAAATTAAAAAAAACTAATTTAGTAATAAGTTGTTTATTATTTAATTTTTTATTAAAATCACAACAAGATAAATTATTAAAAGAAATTTTCAGAAAATTGAATAAAGGAGGAGCGCTTATATTAGTCGATAAAGTATTTTCTAATCATGCTCAACAACAAACAATATTTGATCAACTTTATAGTGATTTCAAATTAAAAAAAAAACTTTCTCCATCAGCAATAATTAACAAACAAATATCTTTGAGGTCCTCAATGAACTTATTTAAAAGTGATGATAATTTTAAAAATTTAAAAAAAATAGGTTTTAGTAAAGTTGATATTTTTTACAAATGGTTCAATTTTGTTGGAACAATAGCGATCAAATAAATTTGATGAAATCAAATACACATATAAAAAATAGAGTAAAAGTATATAAAAAAGAAAAAAATAAAATTTATTTTAAAAAAATAGATTTAAAAATTAATAAAAAGAATTTTTCACTTATTGACTTAGGTTGTGCTGCAGGAAGTTTTATTAAATATGTAAATAATTCAAAAAAAAATGAAAATAATTTTTTTGTTGGTGTAGAAAAAGAGCCCAATTTGATTAAATTATCAAAAATTAAAAATATAAAAAATTCCAAAATAATTAAAAAAGATTTTACCAAAAAGAATTTTAAAATTAAAAAAAGATTTGATTATGTTACTTGCCTAGGAACAATAAACCTATTTAATGATATTGAAAATGTTTTTAAAATTTTTTTTAAATTATGTAAAAAAAATGGTAGAATTTTTGTCTATGACATCTTTAATAAAGATCCGATAAACACAAGATTATATGTAAATTTTGAGGGAGAAGACAAAAAATGGATAAACCAATTTAACTGTCATTCAGAAGCTAATATTAAAAAAATTTGTAAAAAAATAAACCCTAAATCTAAAGTTTTTTTCCATGAGATGAATTTTAAAAATCTTACCGTAAAAAAAAAGAATTTTCCTAATTTAACTTCACATACAGAAAAAATTTGTAATAAAGTTTATTTTGTTAGTCCTTACAATCAAATTCTAACATTCAAGATTTTAGAAATTATAAACAAATAATACATTAATTGATAATTATAAAAAATTTAAATACCATTAGTAAGTTCTAAGAGTATTTTTTGGTTATCATCCTTACAATACTTTTTAAATTGTTTCATTTTATTTTTGTGAACTAAAAAGATGTAAATTTTTTTTATTTTATTCTCAATTAAAAATGTCCTGAAGCCGTTTTTTTTTAGTCTTCCATTTATAGAAGGTGTTGCATAATATCCCCAATCTTTTTTAGCAACATCATATTCTGAATTTAAGTGCTCGAATGTAACTTGTTCATTTTTTTTTAATTTTATCCTTGCTGCATCCGTCAAAGTTATTTTTCTTTTTCCTATAGCAATCTTAAATTTTCTAGGAGGTTTTTTTATTCTAATTTTCATTTAACTTTAATTTTTTTTGCAAATGCAAATAAAGTATATTTTCCACTTTTTTCCTTAATACTTTTTAAATTGATTATTTTAAATCCCGACAATTCAATACAACTTTTTAATGATTTTTGGGTAAATACGTGTAAGTGATCAACAAAAAATTCTTCTCTTAAATGTCCATTTAAATCTTTTGAAGCTCTCTTGCCATCTGGAACCTCAATATAAATGTGCCCATCATTTAATAAATATTTATATGAAATTTTTAGCAATTTTACAGGATCTTTCACATGTTCAATTATTTTATTGAGTGAAATAATATTAAATTTTTGATTTTTAAGTATTCCGGATTTTAAATTTGAATGTATTACTTTTAATTTAAGTGTTTTTGCGAACTTCACAAAATTTATATCAGGCTCTACACCAATTAGCTTCCATTTGACTATTTTTCTCAGGCCAAAGATAAAAATAGATAAACCACTTCCTACGTCTAAAAGAGAAAGATTCTTTTTTTTAAATTTCTTGAAATATTTTAAGAATCTTTTTATTCTATGATAATTATCTGATTTAGACTTTAAATTAAGAATTTTGTTAAATTTAATTTTCATTTTTTCCCCGTGAGAAATTACTGAATAATTTTTCTTATAAAATTCATTTACATTAATTTTATGACTTGCAGTAAAATGACCGCACAACTTGCATTTAAATATTTTTCTATCGTATTTTCTAATTTTATAATCAGGTTCTAAAGGAGGTGGGAATTTGTAGTGATGATACAAATTTAGAGATTTAATATTTTTTTTTTGTTTTTTAAAACATTTACAAATTTTCATTTTTCAACTTAAGCAATTGGATATTTTAGTTTCCATCTATTTTTATCTAATAGCCATATCTTTTTATTTCTAAATTTCTCACAAATCTTAAAGAATTCAGTTTTATTTATTTTTATAAATTTACAAAATTTTTTAATATCACCATTCGGGGCTACAAATCCTCTTTTTTTTAATATTTTAATAGCTTTATTTCTATCCATTCTGCCATTTCTAATTTCCAAGCTTAAATTATCTTGAATTCTTGAAAAACCAAATTTGTATATTTTCATATAATGATGAATAGAAATTAGGTCATCATCAATGTCGGCATAGTTATATATACCTGTTTTAGAAATTTTTTTGTAACTTTTAAATCCATACTGCTTTGCTATTTTAAAACTTTTACTTGGGTCCCAATTAAAATAATCTCCTAAAAATATTGATTTAGGATCTTTATTATTTGTACTTTTATCTTTAAAAAATGGTGCCATATCTTTCTTTGTTAAATCTTTGTCAATCCAATCTTTAGCACTCGTGCCAAAATTGATACCAAATTTTTTTATCCATTTATTGTTTAAATTTTTTAACTTTATATCTTTTTTTGACCCCCCATATTCTATTGCAGAATTTTCTCCCCAAAAAATATAAGGAATTTGAAATTTTTTTGCTAAGTTAAATGAAATATTCCACATGGCCATATGCATTGGTATTGCAACAGCACCAAAATTAAAAAAAGCTTTTTTTAAAAACTTTTGTTCAGTTTTTTCACTTACTGAAAATTCGATATGGTCTACTCCAAGTTTTTTAAGATTATCTAAATTTTTTTGTCCAATCTTAGTTCTTAATACTGGTTTATAAGTAAAAGCTAAAGGTTTTAAATTATTTTTCAGAACCTCTACTATTTGCCATGTACTATCTTTTCCACCGCTTACAGGCACGATACAATCATATAGATTATTTTTCTTTTTAAGGTTTTTAACTATTTTTAGAAAAGATTTTTTTCTTTTTTTCCAGTTTATTTTCTTTAATTTTTTTTTAGAATGGCAAGCTGAACAAATACCATCTGATTGAATGTATAAATTTGGCCTTGTATCTGGCAAAACACATAGCTTACAATATTTCATTTTTAATCCCTAATATCAAATTTGAATATATACAACATGATTTATTTTAAGATTTAAATCTATATAATTTTTATTGAATATTTTTTGCATTTTATAAATTTTTCCCCATTAGAGTAAAAAATTTGACCAGGATCAATTTTTGGATTTTTTTTAGAAATTTTACAATTAAAGATAGTCTTAATCTTTTCTTCTTTTTCAAAATAAAAAGCACCTGGATAAGGTTTAGTTAATGCTCTTACAAAATTATATACCCCTAGTGCATCTTTTTTAGTCCAATTTATATTACCATCTTTTTTTGATCTTTGAGGATAATTTTTTATATTACTAGTTTTTTGTTTTTTTGGTTTTATTTTATTTTTAATTTTAAAAATAACCTGATTAAGCATGTAAGGAAATAAGTGATTAACTTTTTCATGAACTGTTTTGATTGTATCTGAATTTTTTAGTTTAAAACTTTTTTCACTGTAGATTGGGCCATGATCTATCTTTCTTGACATTCTAATAATACTAATTGTGATCATTTTCTCTCCATTAATAATTTGCCAATTAAGTGGTGATCCACCTCTATATTCAGGCAGGGGACCTGCATGGAGATTTATTACTTGATTTTTAAAAATTTTTAAAAAATTATTTGGAAATATAAGAGGAAAACCTGAAGATATAACTAAAAAATAATTTTTATTTTTCATCTTTTTAATTAATTCTAGGTTTATTTTATTAATTACTTTGAATTTTATTTTTCTTTTTTTAAGAAAATTCTTAACTTTATTTTTTAAATTTTTTTTTGATAAAAAAATATCTATAGAATAATTCTTACTAAGGCTTTTAAAAACAGAAATTCCCCTTTCAGAATTGAAAAATAAGGCAATTTTATCTTTTTTAATTTCCATTTTTTAGAGAAATTATTTTATGATAAAAATTATCAAATAATAACATAATTAATATTGTTTTTATTTATAAAACCTTTATATACTGTTCAATTATTGAACAGTAAAGTAAAAGTTTTAAAAGTAAGAGTTTTAAATGCCTAAAAACGATTATAAAAACGAGATCAGAAAAAAAATTGCATCAAAAAAGGCAATTATTGGAGTAATTGGTCTTGGATATGCTGGACTTCCATTAGCACTATTATTTGCAAAAAATAATTTTTGTGTAAATGGTTTTGATATTGATAAAGATAAAATCAAAAAAATTAAAAAAGGACAATCGTATATTAATAGAATTAAAGATGAGCAAATTAAAATTCTAAATAAAAAAGGATCTTTTTCCACAACTTTTGAAAATATTAATAAATGTGATTTCATAATCATTTGTGTACCAACTCCCTTAAAAAAAAATGACGAGCCTGATCTTAAATTTGTAAAAAAATCATTTTCATCCATAAAAAACAGATTAAGAGAAGGACAAACTATTGTTTTAGAAAGCACAAGTTATCCTGGCACTACAAAAGAGATAATTATTGACCAACTTAAAAATAATTTCTCGATAGGTAAAGAAATTTATGTAGGTTTTTCATCAGAAAGAATTAATCCAGGATTTAATGAAAATACAATTTCGGAAGTACCTAAAGTTGTGAGTGGTTACACAAAAAATTGTTTAGATATAATATCGATGTATTATTCAAGTGTTTTTACAAAAATAATTAAAAGTAATAAAATTGAAGTTGCTGAATTTTCAAAACTTTTAGAGAACATCTATCGATCAGTTAATATTGGTTTCATAAATGAGATGAAATTTGTTGCAGATAAAATGAATATAGATATTTTTGAAATAATTAAGATTGCTAGTACTAAACCTTTCGGTTTTAGACCATTTCATCCTGGCCCAGGTATTGGCGGCCATTGCATCCCAATAGACCCAAATTATTTATCCTGGAAGGCTAAAAAAATTGGAATAAGTACAAGCTTTATCAAATTATCATCTAAGATAAATTTAAAAGTTTTAAGTTTTTTAAAAAGTAAAATTTTTCAGGTTCTGAAAGAAAAAAAAATTAAAATTAACAAAGCAAAAATACTAATTTTAGGAGTTGCTTACAAAAGAGATATTGATGATTATAGAGAATCTGCATCAATCAAATTACTTAACACTCTTATAAAGAAAAACGTCAGAGTTTCATTTTCAGATCCTTATGTAAAAATTCTAGAGACAGGCAACAAAGCAAAAAAATTAAAAGGAATTAGACTTAATTCTCAAAAAATTAAAAATTTTGACTTAGTTGTATTAATGACTGATCATGAGAAATTTAATTATGAAATGATATACAAAAATTCTAAATTAATCATAGATTGTAGAGGTAGGTACAATTTAAACCAGAAAGTAATAAGAGCATAAATTGTTAGCATTAATTCAAGCAAGAACAAATTCAAAAAGATTAAGTAACAAAATTTTACGAGAATTGTTTGGTAAACCAATAATTAAACACGTAATTGATAGAGTAAAAAAATCAAAACGAGTGAAAAAAATTATTGTTGTTACATCAAAAAATAGAAGTGATGATAAATTAGCTAATTATTTATTAAAAATAAAATGTAATATTTATAGAGGAAGCCTAAACAATGTTGCTCAGAGAACATATGAAGCAGCAAAAAAAAATAATAGTTTAAATTTTTTAAGAATAAGTGCTGATAGTCCCTTAATAGATCCGTATTTAATTGACAAAATTATTAGTCTTAAAAATAAAAAAAAATATAAGAAATACGATTTAATTACAAACATTTTTCCAAGAAGATTTCCTAGAGGTCAATCAGTTGAAATTATCAATACGAAGACCTTGTTTAAAAATTTAAAAAAAATGTCTAAAAATGAGAAAGAACATGTTACGAAATATTTTTATAATAATTATAAAAATTTTCTAATTAAAAACCTCTTTTTAACAAAAAAAATTAAATACAAAAAATTAGCCATAGATACATTGCAAGATTTAAATTATATAAATAAAGAATTTGATAAAAACAAAATTAAAAAATTTTCGATATATAAATGAAAATCTGTGCAGGAATTATTGGATCAGGAGTTGGGGCAAAGCATTTTGAGGCTATACAAAATTACAAAAAATCATTAGTAAAATTTATATGTGAAAAAGATAAAAAGAAGCATTTAATTCTCAAAAAAAAGTTCAAAAATACAAAAATTATTTCAAATGAAAATGAAATTTTTAAGGATAAAAATATAAATTTAGTTTCTATAGCGAGTTATGACAACCATCATTTTGATCAAATAAGCAAGTGCATTAAATATAATAAAAATATCATTGTTGAAAAACCGATGTGTCTAAAATTAAATGAATTAAAAAAAATAAATAATCTATTAAAAAAAAAACCAAAAATTAAAATTACTTCTAATTTAGTCTTGCGATGCAATCAATTTTTCAATCAAGTAAAAAAAAATATTAGTAAAGATGACATCATATCAATTGAAGCAGATTATTTATGGGGAAGAAGATATAAACTTAGAGAATGGAGATCTAAACTTAAAAATTATTCAATAATACTTGGTGCTGGGATACACATGATTGATTTAGTTATGTGGTTAATTAATTCAAGACCTTTGAGTGTTCAATCCTTTGGTAATAAAATTGGGACTGAGAGGTCTAATTTCAAAAAAGAGAGTTTTGCATATAGTATTTTTGAGTTTCCTCAAAAAAAAATAGTTAAAGTATCCTCTAATGCATCTGGTATTTTTGATCATTTCCATGAACTTAAAATTTTTGAAAAGAATAAAACATTAATTCATTCTTATAATGGTACTTTTTATTTTAAAAAATTTGGAAAAAAGAATTATTATGACAAAATAAAGCCAAATTATCCAGATAAAAAAAATCGAAAAAAATTAATACAAAATTTTATAGATGAAATTTTGTTTAATAAAAAAAAAAAATTTATAACTGTTAAAGAACAGATTGACCTAATGTCAGTTTGTTTAGCTGCAGAAAAGTCGCTTAAAGAAGGTAAAAAAATTAAAATTAATTACTTATGAAAAAAATAAAATTTTCTAAACATTCTATTACAAATAGCGACATCAATTTAGTATCAAAAATTATTAAAAGTGGCTGGTTAACTCATGGTAAATACACAGAGCTTTTTGAAGCAAGTTTTAAAAAATTCACAAAATCTAAATACTGTATTACGGTTTCAAGTTGTACAGCTGGTCTTCATCTTTCATGTTTATCTGTAGGTTTCAAGAAAGGTGATGAAGTAATTGTGCCAGCACTATCACATACAGCCACAGCACATGCAGTTGAGTATACTGGCGCTAGAGCAGTATTTGCAGATGTTGAAAATCTATCAGGAAATTTAACTCTTAAAACTATAAAAGAAAAAATTACAAAAAAAACAAAGGGTGTAATTATTGTTCATATGGCTGGATTAGCTTGTGAAGTTAAAAAAATTGCTAATTTTTGTAAGGCTAGAAATTTAGTTTTGTTAGAAGATTGTGCTCATGGATTAGGAACAAAATTTGATAAAAAACACGTAGGTAATTTTGGTGCCTCTGGAAGCTTTTCTTTTTATCCCACAAAACAAATAACGACTGGAGAAGGTGGTGCGGTTATAACCAATCAAAAAAAGGTATATGATAAAATCAAAAAACTCAAAGCTTTTGGTATAGACAAAGATATTAGTGAAAGGAAAAAACCTGGTTTATATGATGTAAAAGATCTTGGTTTTAATTACAGGATGACTGATTTTCAAGCAGCTTTGGGATTAAGACAAATGATAAATTATAATGAAAATCTAAAAAAAAGAATAAATATAGCGAAAAGATATATTCAGAATCTTTCGGGAGTAAAAGAAATTTCCTTTACTCCATTTTCTAAAAGTAATTCATACTTTGTATTTCAAATTTTTTTAAAGAAAAGAGACAAATTATTAAATTTCTTAAGTAAAAAAAAAATAGGCACAAGTATTCATTATGCTGTACCGCTCACAAAAATGAGTTTTTATAAAAAAAAATATAAACTTAAATCTTATTTGTATAAAAATTCTAATGAATATAGTAATACAAATATTTCACTACCAGTATACCCATCTCTAAAAATTAAAGAAATAGATTTTATTTGTAAAACAATTATAAGCCATATCAAAAATGAAAAGTAAAAAAATTCTTCTAGTAGGTGGTTGTGGTTTTATTGGTCATAATTTGGCTTTAAACTTAAAAAAATTAAATCATGATGTTTATGTTGTCGATAGCTTATCAATAAATAACTTATTGTCATTCACTGATAGTGATATTCAAAACAAGAGTCTTTACACTGGTATTTTAAACAATCGACTGGATTTAATAAGTAAAAATAAAATTAATTTTATTGTGCAAGATGCCAGAGATTATCATGCCTGCACGAGGATATATGAAAAAATAAATCCAGATATAATTATACATTTGGCAGCTGTTTCTCATGCTAACAAATCCAATAAAGATCCTCATACAACATTTGACCATAGTTTGAGAACTTTAGAAAATACACTTGATTTTGCTAAAGGTAAAAAAATTCATACAATCTATATTTCTTCGAGTATGGTTTATGGAAATTTTAATGGCAAGGATGTGGATGAAGATACAACTTGCAAGCCAATTGGAATATATGGAAGTCTGAAGTTATCTGGAGAACTTATAGTAAAAGCATATAATCAAATATTTGATTTACCTTATACAATTATAAGACCATCTGCTTTATATGGTGAAAGGTGTGTAAGTAGAAGAGTTGGACAAATCTTTGTAGAAAATGCAATTCAAAATTTAGACATTACTGTTAATGGTGATGGCAATGAAAAGCTAGACTTTACATATATAGAAGACCTAGTAGATGGTATAAGCACATGTTGTGAAAATGAAAAAGCTAAAAATGAAACTTTTAACTTAACTTTTGGAAATGCAAGAAAAATTAATGAACTTTTAGAAATATTAAAGTCACAATTTCCAAAAGTAAATGTAATTTATAAAGAAAAAGAAAAATTTGTACCAGAGAGAGGCACTTTAAATAATAAAAAAGCAAAAAAATTAATTAATTTTGAACCAAAGTATCCAATAGAAATAGGATATGAAAGATATATTGGCTGGTACAAAAAGTTTTGGTTAGATTTGAAAAGTTAACCTTTATGCAAAACAACATAAATAAAAAAAAAATTTTTGTAATTGCTGAAATAGGGAATAATCACGAAGGAAACTTTGCTTTAGCCAAAAAACTTATTAAATTAGCAGCTAAATCTGGGGCTGATGCAGTTAAATTTCAAACTTTTAAAGCGGATAATTTTATAAACATTAGTCAAAAAAAAAGAATTAAACAGTTAAAAAAATTTCAATTTTCTTATGAACAATTTAAAAAACTCAAAATTTTTGCAAATAAAAATAATCTTCTTTTTATTTCAACACCCTTCGATATTGAAAGTGCTATATTTCTGAGAAAGATTTGTGACATTATAAAAATTTCATCAGGAGATAATAATTTTTTTTATATGATTGATGAATTACTAAAATCAAAAAAAAAGATTATCATATCTACAGGTATGACTTCATTAGATGATATAAAATCAATAATAACTTTTTTAAAAAAACGTCTTTCTTTTTCTCAAATTAGAAAAAAAATTTATTTTTTACATTGTGTTTCAAGTTACCCTGCTCATGCACATGATCTAAATTTGTTGTCGATTAAATATTTAAGAAAAAAATTAGGTATTAAAGTTGGTTATTCTGATCATTCCGAAGGAGCTATCGCATCAATAACTGCAGGTGCACTTGGAGCAGAAATAATAGAAAAACATTTTACAATTGATAAAAAGTACTCAAAATTTAGAGACCATAGTCTTTCAGCAGATTTTGAAGAAATGAAGTTTATTACTGAGTCACTTAAAAAAATTGAAGTGATGTTGGGAAAATATGAAAAAAAGATTCATCAATCTGAGAGATCAAATCTTTCCTCAATGAGACGATCACCATATGCTTCAGTTAATATTGAAAAAGGGGAAATATTATCAAATAAAAATGTTATTTTTCAAAGACCAAGAATGAAAGGTACTTCATTAAATCATCTAGAAATATTTGGAAAAAAAATTAATAAAAAAATAAAAAAATATTCTCTAATAAAAAATAAAAATATAATTTGAATTTATGTGTGGTATAGCTGGTTACATTGGAAAAAAAAAAATAGATAGATCTTTAATAATCAAATCCTTAAAACTTTTAGAAAATAGAGGACCAGATTTTAAAAACTTTACAGAGTATAATTGTAATTTTAATGGAAAAAAAAAAATATTTTTTTTACACACAAGATTAAGCATAATTGATTTAAATGACAGATCCAATCAACCTTTTGAAGATGGAAATTATTCTATAATATACAACGGTGAGATTTATAATTATTTAGAATTAAGGAAAGAACTTATTTCAAAAGGTGTAAAGTTCAAAACTTTTTCAGATACAGAAGTACTGTTAAAAAGCTATATTCATTATGGTGTTAAATTTCTAGATAAAATTGAAGGCATGTGGTCTTTTGCAATTTATGATAAATCAAAAGAAAAGATTATTTTGTCTAGAGATAGATTTGGAGAAAAACCTTTATATTACTCATTAACAGATGATGGATTTTATTTTTCATCAGACATTAGAGTAATCAAGTGTTTATCTGAAAAACAATTTTCAAAAAATATAAAAAAAATTACTTCTTTTGTGATTTCTGGATATAAATCATTATATAAAAATTTATCTGAAACTTACTATGAAAAAATTTATCAAGTTACCAGCTCAAATTATTTAGAAATTGACAAAAAATTTAAAGTTAAATCTCATTCATATTGGATACCAAAAATAAAAGATCAAAAAAAGATACATTCAACAGAAATTTTAGAGAAATCAAAAAAATTACTTTTTGAAAGTATAAAAAAAAAGCTTCGCTCCGATGTACCTTTGGCATTTTGTTTAAGTGGTGGTGTGGATTCTGGCGCTTTGGTTTCAATAGCAAAAAAAGAATTTAATTTTAAGATCAATAGTTTTTCAATAATTGAAAATAAAGATGAGAGATATTCTGAAAAAAAAAAATATAGATAAAGTTGTAAAAGACTGTGTTTGTAATCACACAGAGGTCGATTTATCAAAAATTAAGAACAACTCAAAAAATTTGATTAGATTAAAAAAACTTATTAAATATAAAAGCTCACCACTTTGTACTATTACTTATTTCTTACACTCTTTTCTGTCAGAAAGTATATCAAAAAAGGGATTTAAGGTTGCTTTTTCAGGAACTGGTGCAGATGAAATATATTCAGGATACTACGATCATCATTTACAATACCTTTATGATACAAGAAGAGATAATGATTTTGAAATAAATAAGAAAAATTTTATCAAATATGTCAAACCTTATATTAGGAATGAGCACTTAAAAAAATATGATCTTTATATAAAGAATAAAAATTTTCGAGAACATATTTATGATAATTCTAATGAATTTCAAAATTTATTAAAAAAGGATTTCAAAAAAAAATTCAATTTAGAATTTTATGAACATCCATTTAATGTAAAGTCTTTATTAAAGAAAAGAGCTTTAAATGAATTATTTTATGAGATAGTTCCACCTATATTATCTGAAGATGATACTAACTCGATGTTTTTTTCTCTAGAAAACAGGAGCCCATATTTAGACCGAAAATTATGTGAATTTATGTTTTCTGTGCCAGTAAATAACTTAGTTAATAATGGCTATGCAAAAAGCATTCTTAGAGAAAGTGCTTATGGCTATTTGCATGATGATATTAGATTAGAAAGAGAAAAAAAAGGTTTTAATGCATCAGTTAATAGTATTTTTAATTTTTCAGATAGAAATTTTATAAATGAAATTTTAGACAAAAAGAGCGAAATTTTTGATATTTTTGATTATGATAAAATAAAAAAAATTTTTAAAAAAGATATTTCATTAAATCATTATAGTAAATTTATTTTTTCTTTTATTAATGCAAAATTATTTCTTGAAAACTAAAATATGAAAGAAGTATTTTTTTTAAGACCTAAAACGAATTCTTTATTTATAGCTCCTCATTTTTTAAAAAAAATATTTCTAAAAAAAAAATATTATTTATTACCTAATAATAAGTATTTTAGAAAAATTATTATTTTTTTTTATTTGAAATTTTTAAGAAAATTAAAACTTTTTTTAAACTTAATAAGTGAATCTAGAATTATCTGGTCAAACCCTAAAGAATTTAGGTATATTGTATTTGATGATATATCGTTAGGGACGGTTGATAAAATTTTACCTAAAAAAAGGTTTTTCATTTTAGCAACAAGAATTGAAAATATAAAGGAAATTTATATTTCAAAAGATATTCTTATTTATATTTTAAAAAATATTTTTAAAAGTAGTTTAAAAGTAAATTATATCTGCAGCCTTATTGAATCTATCAAACCAAAAAAAATAGTTACAATCGTAGATAACTCCCATGATTTTTATTTTATATTCAATAGATTTAAAAATTCTAACATCTCATTTTATGCAATTCAAAATGCTTATCGTCATAACATTTATCTAAAAAAGTTGTTTTCTTTATCAAATTACTCTGGAAATTATTTTTGCTTTGGAAATTATGAGCTTAATTGTATAAAAAATAATAAGTTAACAGAAAATACTTCAAATATAAAAGCAATTGGTTCTTTAAGAATAGAAGTAGCAAAAGAATATTTAATCAAAAATAAAAAGAAAGATTTAAAAACTAATTATGATATTTGTTTTATTTCTGAAGCAGTATTCCAAATGTCAACATCAGGTGCTCCGAATACAACATCTTATATTGAGGCGCAAAAATCATCAATAAAACTTTTGCAGTATGTTTTATCTTTTTGTGAAAAAAACAAAAAAAAATTATTATTTCTTGGGAGAGATAGTGCTATTCAAAATAGAGAGGATGCTAAAGAGGAAGAATTATTATACTACAAATATGGGAACAAGAATAAAAATTTTAATATTCAATTTTTCGATAAGACAAAATTTGAACATGTTAAACATCTCCTCCGTAGTGATGTAGTTGTAGGATTAGCATCAACTTTATTAAGAGAATCTTTTGGATTAAAAAAAAAAATTCTTGTCTGTGACTGGAGAAAAAAAAGCAACTATATTGGTACAGACTTTTTTCCTAGTAGTGGAATAGTGAAACTTGAGTCTCAAAAATATTCAGATTTTGAAAAAAGAATGAAAGAAATTTTACGTTTAGATTACAAACAATATTTATCAAAAGTTATAGACCCAAAAGCGACCTACAACCTAAATTTTAATACTATGAAATTTTTGCGAAAAGAAATGCTTAAATAAAGAATAATCCACTATTTAAACTGTAATTTTACAAAAGTTTTGCTTTACTGTTCAATTATTGAACGGTATATATACATTTTTATTTATGATTAATTATAAAGAGATTTACCTTCATATTTTAAGAAAAATCCAAAAAAAACCTGAGTTAAGCCAAAGAGAATTGGCTAAGGAGTTAGGATTTAGTTTAGGTAAGCTTAATTATTGTTTAAAAGAATTAAAAAAAAAGGGCCACATAAAAATCAAAAGTTTTAAAAAAAACCCAAAAAAAATAAATTATCTTTACATTTTAACACCCAAGGGACTATCAGAGAAAACAAATTTAACCATTAATTTCATGAAAAGAAAAATGGAAGAGTATGACCAGCTCAAAAAAGAGATTGATGAACAAAATGAAAAGTAATTTAAGATTTAAAAAGTATAAATCTCAACAATTATAAGAAATATGTAATAAATTATGATTTCAAAAATTTTTAAAATATTAGAGAAAAAAGATATTACGATCTTTAAAATTATTTTTGTACTAAATTTTTGTAGTTTTTTTCTTGAATTCTTATCTTTAGCATTAATACCATTATTTGTGGGTTTTATTCTAGATATAGAAACAGTTTTAGGAAAATTAGAAAATTATGGTTTTTTTTATCTTTCAGATATGAGTCATGAAGATTTAATTAGGTATGTAGGAATTTTGATTATTTTTGTTTTTGTTGTTAAAAATCTATTTTATTATTCTTTAGTACATATCCAAGGAAAATTTGAGAAAAAAGTTAGAATTAAATTATCAAAAAAACTTTTAGGTTTTTATGTGTATCGTCCATTTTCTTACCATTTAGAAAATAACCCCGCGATACTTACTAGAAATACGACAAATTCTATAGATGGTTTTAAAGTTTTTCTTAGTCGTGTAGTTGAGTTGTTTAAAGAAACATTAACTATATTAGTAGTTTTTATTCTTTTATCATTTATAAATATAAAAATTACGATCATAGTCTTTTGTATATTTTCAATTTTTGGTTATTTTTATCTCAAGGTTATAAGACCCTCATATAAAAGCAAAGCTAAGATAAATGAAAATTATAAAGTCAATTTAATTCAAA
>MDTG01313653.1_pt1 | contig 19846 bp, 18 predicted proteins | sample 811421 | NCBI WGS metagenome assembly MDTG01 (sample SAMN05326645, study PRJNA326480) | marine metagenome | isolation source: seawater | place: Pacific Ocean: South East | collected 2011
ATTGGGTGATTCGGAATCATTCAGTCTCGAATTGGACATCGGTGAGTTGTATGATGCAAATGGAACACCACTAACTGTCTGGATAAAGATTGTAGAAGGCGATGGAGACCGTTGGATAATTTACAAGCAGATCGATGTGAACTTAGTACCGCGTGAAGCAGGTGGCGGAGAAGTCGACTGCGACGAGGATCCTGATGCAGAAGGATGCTCTTCAACGACATCAGAGGGTGATTCAGAGGGAGGCATGAGTTCTCTAATTCTATTCGGTGGAATTGGGGCATTCGTCTTGCTCATCGTGATATTGCTAACCATGTTCCTAGTACGGGGCAGAAGTGGTGATTCAGCTGGTGTAGATTCATTCGGTGGCGAAGTTGCCCAAATGGACCCTGTTGAAGCCTACGTCCAGCAGTTGGTTGCTCAGGGCTATCCAGAGGAAACTGCTAGAGCCTATGCACAGCAATATTATGCCCAACAAGGGCAATAACAAGGCTAGCGTAGCGTACGCCATAAGATGAGACTGCAGGGGGGCGTCATTACCCCCCTGTTCTCATTGGGGAACATTTGATGTACTGGTGCAATGGGCCGATTGCATGGATTCTGGAGAAGGTTGGAAGGTAGCAGATATCTCTCTTGCCGAACAAGGCGCAAAGCTTGTCGATTGGGCTCGTTCTAGGATGCCAGTTCTTGCCAAGTTAAGAGAGGAAGCCCTGACAACTAAACCTCTTGCAGGAATGACTGTAGCAGGTTGTCTACATGTAACAAAGGAAACAGCGGTTCTCATTGAAACTCTGAAGGCTGCAGGTGCTGAAGTCTCTTGGTCAGGATGTAATCCCCTTTCCACACAGGATGATGTAGCTGCTTGGCTGGCAGAGGAAGGTTACTCAATATATGCTTGGCACGGACAATCGGTTGAAGATTTCTATTGGTGTATTGATAAGACAATAGAAGCAAACCCAACACTGACTTTGGATGACGGTGCAGATTTGATTGTACGTGTACATGGAGAAATGGCAGATTATTCAGAGGGAATTATTGGTGGCACTGAAGAAACCACGACAGGGGTTCATCGCCTCCGTGCAATGGGGGATGCAGGACAACTTCGATACCCAGTGATTGCAGTTAATGATGCGATAACAAAATGGGATTTCGATAATGTATACGGTACAGGTCAATCTACTTTGGATGGTATTATTCGTGCGACATCAGTTCTGATTGCTGGAAAAACATTCGTTATTGCAGGATATGGTCATTGTGGACGTGGCCTTGCAATGAGGGCCAAAGGGATGGGTGCCAACGTGATTATCACAGAAGTAGATCCTTTACCTGCACTGAGAGCAGTTATGGATGGTTTCCGCGTTATGAAAATGGATGATGCCGCGTCGTTAGGAGATATATTTTGCACTGCCACTGGTATGAAGGATGTCATAGTAGGTCGCCATTTTTCAGTGATGAAAGATGGTGCAATAATTAGCAATACTGGGCACTATGATTGTGAGATAAATATTGAGGACCTCGAATCCCAATCAGCGTCAGTTCGAACAATCCGTGCAGACAATGAAGAATTTACGATGGAAGACGATCGTAGAATATTCTTGCTTGCCCGGGGGCGATTAGTGAATCTTGCAGCAGCCGAAGGACATCCTTCCGAAGTCATGGATATGAGTTTTGCAAACCAATATTTGGCTCTCTGTCGTCTGGCCGCTGAAGGTAGCCAGATGGAACCAATCGTTCATGATATTACTCTTGAACAAGATCAACAATTGGCTAAGAAGAAACTCTCTACACTAGGTTTTGAAATAGACACACTTACAGATGAGCAAATTGCCTATCATTTAGATTACACAGCGGGAACATGATTACTCTTCTTCATCAGGAAGTTCGTAATCCACCCACTCTGGCATATTCAGATCCCATCTATTTGAAAGGGTATCATCATTCTCAACAATCTTATCGATTCTCTGCCGGAATGCAACAGGGTAGTCTTTCAGCATCACGGTTTTGTATAATCTTGAATCTCTAATCCGTTCAGGAATACAGACCTTTCCCGAGGCGGCTTCTAATTCAATTGCTCTCCATAAGTCAAGCACAGGCCTATTCCGCTTCTCAGTAAGTGAAATAGATATTTTTCGAACCCATAAAATTGAAGCATAAACCAGCATGAAGGCCATACCAAATCCGCAGAATGATTTAGGCATGAAGTACTGCAAAGCTAATGCCTCCCAGATTACAAGTGGTCCTGCAAGCATGAAGAATGTAAATCGGTCACTTGCTGGTTTGAGGTTTCGCATGCCATCAACATCTTTCCACGCGGAGTGGTTCGGATTTTGTGGACGGAAAACGTCAACCTTTTCCATTTCATAAAATCGCTGAATGGTTCTAGTCATCCGATCTGCTCTGAATAATTGATTCCGTGGCAATTCATCCATCCCTGGCTTCTGCAATTCCGCAATCCTTCGACTTGCTTCATCGTATTCACCGAGTCGGATAAGTAGTGCTGCTTGTTCAATTATTGGTACACTTTCACTTGGGAAATGAGTTCGATACTCTTCCCACCATTGCAACACTTCCTCTGCTAGGCCAAGGTGTTGTGTGGCAAGTATTGCACCCCTATACCATGCACCCCTGTGAGTGGGATCTAGTTTGACGATTTTTTGCGATAAGTTCCAACCTTTCGCTGCTTCAATCAATGTTGGATCGACACGATAAGAACCGTCTCTTCGGACTTCAGGAAGGCCACAATTTAGTAGAACCCATAATGCTTCGACATTATCGGGTTCTTCTTCCAAAATTTCCGTTGCCGTTAACAAAGCACCAGATCTATTCCCTTTGGTGAGATATTCTTCAAGATCATCAAGCATCTCTGGAATCGCCTTTTCTGCAATATCTACAAGCGCAAGGTCCGGGCTCATAGGAAGTCCTCTGACAATACGTCAAATGAATACTCCGTGTTGAGTTTCAGCGGCGCCTAGGTCCGCCTTTCCCCTTTTTTGGCCCCCAACCACCGGATTTCTTTGTATCTCTTCGCACAGGCCGCCTTTCTCCGCGGTTCTGTGTTCTCGGTGGTCGACTATTGTCTCTCCTTTGGTCGCCACCTCGGTTGTTGTCTCGGCGTTCTCCACCCCGATTGTCTCTCCTTTGGCCTCCGCCTCGGTTGTTGTCTCGGCGATCTCCGCCGCGATAGTCTCTCCTTTGGCCTCCGCCTCGGTTGTTGTCTCGGCGATCTCCGCCCCGACTGTCTCGGCGCTGGCGTCCATTTCCACCACCACCAGTTTTTGGGGCTTCACACCGATTGCAATTATCTCTCCATGCGAAATTGTGGTTCTTACACTTGGAACATGTCCAATCACCCTCCTTCATATTGGAGTTATTCCGATGTTCCCGCTGATTCTTTTTCTCTTTTGGAGGTGCAAACTCTACAGGTTGACCAATTAATAATTTACAATCCACATCACGGAATGGGGTGATGTGTACTACAGCTGCAGAAATTTCTCCAATTACAGTATCCACCTTCCCAATCCACTTACCACCAGGTAACTGCATAATTTGACCAAGTTTTGGTGCATCACCTGTGAAAGGGGCAAGTAAGCCACCTTCATGGCTTATTTCCCGGATGTGTGCTTCAAAGGCCATGCCACCACCAATTCAGTGGCGGTGGCACACCACCTATCAAGACTCCCTTAATCTCGACGATTTCTACCAATACCTGCTAGTGCAATTGCTCCAAGCGCGGCAAAGATTCCAAATCCGGGTAATCCCCCACCCTCTTCTTTCACAGCAGGTGGTGGTGTTGTACTTTCCACTCCAGTGTTTCCACCTGGTGTTGCACCAGCATCATGTGAAAGTGTAGTACATTTGTTCCAACTATCACAGGCAGTGAATACAATGGTGTTTGAATCGGAATCAGGAATCCCTGGGCCATTTACAAGCCACTGGTTGCCACTCACTCCAACTTCAGCCCAATCATTTCCATTGATTGTTGAAGTTATGGTCACAGGATCCCCGTCAGGATCACTAATCTGCCCAGTTAACTCGTAATTTTCACCAATCCATTCACTCATTGCGATTGTCATTGTAGGTGGGTTAGATTCTTTGGATAAACTCAAGTCGTAACTATGTGAAAACGAAGCCATCCCTGTTCCACTTGCTTGAATCATTACCGTAAATGGGCCAGGTGATAATTCACCCATACTGACTGATACTGTACTTTCAGTTGTTACTGAAGTTGTTGGACTACTTGATTGTGCATTATCTTGAGTTAGGGTTACTACAACATCCATTGATGGTATTCCAGGTGTAGGGGTCACAACTATGTCTGCAGTACTTTGACTAGTAGAACCTGTTACTCTTAGTGGAACTTGGAGTGTGTAACTCCGTGCATCAGTTTCTTGTCCTGCTGAATCTGTCGCATGACAGGTTACAGTGGTACTATCTTGGCCATCAGGTGCATCAGCGATTAAACCCTCTCCATCACTAGTCATAGACCAACCATCTGCTCCAGTACAGGTGATTAGTGGTGAACCTTGGTCATCACTCGCCCATGATGCCATCTGGGAAGTAGATACAAAGTGGGAAGGCCCATCGTCTGCTACAGGAAGAATTTCCCCATCCATTGGTGCAGAACCCGTCCAAACAGGTGGATCATCAACCTCAGGCGGTTCAGTCGTCATATCAAAGAACATATCCTGTCCAATCGGCCAATCTTCCATGTCATAAGTCACATGGGTATCTACACGTAATCGAGTTTCTCCGGCAATACTTACCAAGCGACTTTGCTGGGTTATTGTTCCATCGCCAGTGCAAGTTCCAGGGACTGGGGCAGCACCTTGATTATCGTTATTTTCGGCATCAATAAGCCGTCCATCACATTCTTCGAAAGCGCCAACACGTAGACCTGAGAGCGCTGGATATGTAAGGTGCAAATCTGCATTGGTCATGTTAGATGTGTTCATTGCAACGGTGAATTCATCATTCCCAATGCCATCGCCAAAAGTTAGTCCGGGGAATTCGAAGGTACCGTTCAACCAAATCACAATTCTACACTCGTCTGGTTGGTTTACGGTGGTATCACAATCTCTCCCTGGCGTGCGTGGTTCTACGGGTATCTCGGTACAGTCGTTATTGGGAGATGATACTGTACAGGGCCTTTCATCTGCATGATTGGGTGGCATCAAATTGTATTCTTCAAGTGAAAGTGGATTTTCTTCTGTATTAATCCATGTCGCATTGTACCAATTGACACTCTCTCCACCGCGATGAGGTGGTCCTGCTCTGAAGCCCACTCTCGGATTAGTTTGTGTCACACACTCTGCTGCAATTTGTTCAATTGCATTGTATTCATCAGATGATAACCATCCATTGTTTGTTCCCAATGGCTCGAATAAGTCCTCTAAATCTGTTCGCACTTGATCGGCCAAGGTTCCATTAACCCAAGCAACAGCGCTGACTTCAGCAGATTCCCAGTCATCATTAATCTCCATATTAAAAATAGCATGAGTGTAGTTGAACATGTCTTCAAAGGTCAAACCTTCGCAAGCAGCTTCAACTCCACCGGCTTGTCTTCCTGCTTCGGATGGAGCGGTTTCTTCTGGTATTTCATTAGGCAATTGTACTACACTTGCAACCATTAAAGTCGCTAGAAAAATGGCCCACATGTTGCACTTAACGATGTCTCGCATATCATTGGCGTTCCATTGGCGCTTGAATATGCTTTCCCGGCAAACACTGAGTACAGTAGTGAACACCATAGGTGTTCCTAAACATTGACATCTAACCAAATGCCCACTTCTTGTTCTGCATAGGGGTCATGATGAAATGGTGATTGACTCAAACCCGGAATACTTGGCTTGATGATTGTCAACAAACGAATCTCTCCGCCCCACATTCCCATTGCAACAGTAACCATTTCGCCAATTTTATTCCCATTCACTTCAATATTCTTTATGGAATAAGGAAGTGTAATTCCAGATTCGTATTCATGAGATTGGCCGCTGGCAGTTGTGCGCAGAGTGAACCATTCTGATTGCAAACCTATTCCCTCGAGTTGTTCAATTGCCAATTTCAATCGTTCTTCATCCACATCTGAATTTTCTAGGTGCCATAGAATCATCGAACCGGAACCCATTGATGAAAAGGCACCAGGGAATCTAACATGGTTAACTACTATGATCGTCGTACCATCGACCCATATGTGCTGCTCAGACTGAGGCCAAGAAGGTGCATCGGGGTTTTCAGTAACCACTGGAATGCCCCATTCAGGCACGTCTACAGGTTCAGTTACAGAAACAAACCCTGAAACAGGAATGCAAATTAGGATACTTGTCATTATCGCGATTCTAACCTTCCATCTGTTTTTCCACACCAACCTAGAATCCTTTGAGTTGAGGACATGAAAAATCATCAAGATAGCCATGAAAGGCATTAGAAATATCCAACCAGTTGGTATTACAATAACTACAATCGAACAAACTACGATTGCCGAATTAAATCGATCGGCTTGCCAGTAATCTTGGATGTGAACATCTTGATATCGCGATTTCCAATCAACTAGAATGACAGAAAATATCGCTAACACGGGTAGAATTAGCACCGTGACGGAATCCATCATCGGGTACGCGGAGGGCTTCGCACACATTGAACCATTCGCGAGAAGCGTAGTTTAGAGCACTATTCACAGCAACTCCTTGAAGGACGGCATGCACGGAGGGTTGAGGCCTATGCTGGAGTTACGTTCCGCCACGTTCCGTTACCCTGTTCGCAGGCCACAGCGTTTTCGACCATGGGCAACTGTACTTGGTCAAGGTATCCGCAACATCGACATTTCACTGGAGAGTGGTTCTGTTTACGGTTTGGTTGGCCCAAATGGTGCTGGAAAGTCAACATTGATGCAAGTACTAGCGGGCCTGATTGATTTAGATCAAGGGGAAATCGAATTGGTTGGGAAAAAAAGTCCAGAATCTATTCGAGAATCAATTGGGTACATGCCTGAAAGAGTTTCTTGGGGTGGCTCAGGCACAGCAAGACATGTTATGCAACGACTTTGTTCAATGCGCGGGATCTCTTCCAAATCTGCTGATGAATTGCTTAATCTTACAGGGCTTGAACAAAGGGCTGATGATGAGATTAGGACGTATTCACAGGGCATGAAACAACGCCTTAGTTTGGCAACAACTTTGCTTGGCGACCCCAACGTTCTCCTGCTAGATGAGCCATTGAATGGTCTCGACTCAGTAGCTCAAAGCGCACTTTGCATACTGATAAAACAACTTGCAGCAAAGGGCAAGTGCATAGTCATCAGTAGTCACAATCTCAGTGATTTAGAGAAATTGGCGGACAAATTCTTGCTTATGCATAATGGTGATTTGGTCGCGAAAGGTCGTCTAGATGAAATTGAACGTGATTTGGGGATAAAACCAATTCTCGAAATCGGAGGCGTCGGCCCCTTACCACATATTGAGAATACTACAATCGAGGTTAAGGAAATCCCGATTTTCGACGGTGAAGAATGGGCATACAGGTTACACCTAGACGGCCAGGACTGGTCTACTGAAATGCGCCAAAATTTGGGTTCAGAAATCAATTTCACCCGCTTACATCGCTTGCCAACTCGGCTTGAAACTGTAATTTCTGCAGCAACTGGGGTTGAGATTGAGGATGCAGGTTTTTCCATACTTTCTGAGGTGGATTCCGATGATTGACCGCCTTCGAAAAATCATTTCAGTTAGTCAACATGACACCATGTCCCACCTCAAAAGTCAACGCATGATGGTCATTGCACCATTGGTAATATTCCTCCTCTGCGCAAGTTGTTGGGGTTTTGCTGATTCGAGGATAGTGCCATCTGGTCTGATTGCTAATACCCCTGCTGATGTACTGTTTCTTTCTAGCACAGCAGTTGTATTCATTTGCACCTTGAGCGTAGTGCTTCTTGGCTTTGATTCTATTAGCAAACGTAGACTCACCGGAGAATTAGCGATAGATCTCTCTCAGCCAATGGAAAGAGTCGATTACGCCTTTTCACAGATTTTGGGGGTATGGTTGGCGGCAATGTTACCAACTTCTCTTGGTCTTCTTATCGGAATCGTTCTTATCGAACAACAGATGGGTATGTGGGCAAGTATGGGTGATATTTGCATTCTTTTCATATCTACAGGACTCTTACTTTGGTGGTATACTTCCTTGCAATTAATCGCTTCTAGTTTAGCACGAGACATTGGTTCATCAGTAACCATTGGTGTGGGAACATGGATATTCTTTGTATTCTTGTGGTTAATACCAACATTAATTGCTGCTCAGTCTATGGGTGTGGATATTACAGACACCACCTCTGTAACATTCGATCGCGTACAGGAAAAAGTCGATATGTTTAGCCCCAATGGTGTGTATCAGATACTTATGGAAACAAGATTATCAGATTCGATGAAACCGCAAATATCGGTTGGTTGGCTCACACTATCTACAGTGCTTTGGACCGTAGTTCCGACTTACCTATTTACAAGAAGAATCAGCATTTTGAGGCCCTAATTCAAAGGTTTTTGTAAAGTTCAGGGCGACCTAATGATATGATAAAATTGAATAGCAACCGAAATTGAGGCCCGTACATGAGCGATAATACCCTATTGATTATCTTCGGAACAGAAACCGGAAACGCTGAGGATTTAGCAGAGGATGCAAAGGTTATCGCGGCAAAATACGATTTAGATGCAACTGTGGCCGATATGGATGATGTAAGTGTTGATGATATTGCAGATGCCAAACGGTTACTGATAACCTGCAGCACATGGGGTGAAGGCGATCAGCCAGATAATGCCCAAGCTCTCTATGACGATGTCTGTGAATCAGACGAGGGGTGCATGAGCGGCGTTAATTTTGCAGTTTTAGCCCTCGGGGATACTGCCTTTGAATTCTTCTGCGAATCTGGAAAGCAATGGGATCTAATTATTGAGGAAAAAGGCGGTATTCGAGTGAAAGATCGGATTGATTGCGATACCGATTACGAAGACTTCGCTGAAGAATGGATAGAATCAGCAATGGAAGCGTTTCAAAGCGTTTAGTAGTATTTCTATTCAATTTCTAGACGATTTTTCTGAGATACAGATGCTAGGCGAAAAAAGAAGTTCAGGGCGACCTAAACTTTATCACCTTCTCGCAATCGCCCCAGTCCATGCGCACAGTATGCGCTTGAGGATTTGATGAAAATGAATAACAAGAAAATGAAGGGAATGACATTAGCATTACTGATGATGGTAGCCGCACTTGCAGGTTGCATTGGTGGCGATGATGAAGCTGATACTGAAGTTGAAGAGATTACAGGCATGGATGCATCAGATGGTGGTTACACCTACGCATCAAATGTCGACAACCATCGAAGTTTGATGAAGGATCTTTGCGATATCAAGGCTGCAGCCAGCTCTGACGGCGGCTACAACTTTGCTTTGGCAAAGGAAATCTACGTGAATGGAAGCAACGCTCAGAAGAGCGATGGTTCATTCCGCACACTATTCGGATTCGCATCAGCTGATGCACTTGGTGCTGATGGTAAGAACCACGGCTACGATAGTTACTACGGCATCTCGGGATCTGTTGATGCACACATTATGGCTGCAATGGATGGCACTGGCGACTTCGTTAATGCATCTAACACCGTTCGATACCAAGGAATCGCTAAGTTAACCGTGAACATGGGTATGGTTGCATACACAATCCACGAATTGAACACCGCAATGGACAAGGCAAATGCAGGAAACGTCGACAACGACTCCGGCGCCCCGCACAACTGGGACGAAGGATGGGCCTTCTTCCACGGACCAGATGAAGATTGGAGCTGTTCTCCAGCATACGTCATGAAGAAGCGTGCTGCTGACTTTGGTACAACAACTAACGATGTCTCGAACGCTCTAACTGCAACCGAGACTGCAATGGTCGACGGACTTGCTGCTCTACAGGCTGGAGACTCCGATGGATACACTGCAGCAGTAGACACAGTTGTCAAGAACCTAGTGATCACATACTCACAGGCAGTACTCAAGTACACTTCGAAGATGGACAGCAATGACTCGGCTGAAAAGTACCAAGCTGAAGGATACGCATTCTGGAAGGCCATTGAAGCGCTTGTCGCGGATCACACAGATGCATGCTACAACAACCAAACTCACGGTATGGCCTGGATTGGTGCTGGCGAAGCAAGTGACTGTGATGGATTCTCTTGGGTCGAATCACCTAGCACTGGCGAGATGGTCTGCTACAACATGGGAGCTGGACACTACGTCTATGCAGCAGCAACAAACGAGACAATCTGCAACGGATTCGCCTCTGTATTCCCAGGTAGTGGAATGCCAGGTTACTACGCTGACTACGGTGCAATGGGTATGAACGGCGTCCTAAATCTGGATGATCCTAGTCAATTAGGTACATCGTATGATGTATCAGCATGGCTAACCGGTGCATGGGCACACTTCGGAATCACTGCTGGAGATATTGGCACTTACAGTTGAGTCCTCCAAAATGGATTTAGTGGTGAAAATAATCGCGGGGTAATCGGGTTGAGACTAAGCCTCCTCAACTCGGTTGCCCCCTACAATTAGGTGCGCCGGATGAGAGTTGCTCAACTGATTTCGACTTTACTTATTGTATCGATAATTTCAGCACCAATGAGCGTTTCTGCAGATGGTAATGCGGAAACATTCACGCTCACAGGACACGTTTACGATTCAGACGGTCAGTTAGCTGGAAGTACATCGATCAAAGTCGATTCAATGACCTCATCTTGGTCTGAGGATGGATCATATACGTTCTCAGGAATCACTCCTGGTGAACACACTGTTCGAGCATATTTCATGAACAATGGGCACACAGTTGTCTATCGAAAAATGGTTTTCAATTCTAATATGGAATTGGATTGGTACGAGGGCATGAATTGGGTCACTGCGGAGATGTTTGATACTTCAGGAGATCCAGTTGATACTTCACCAAATTCGACAGTGGAATTGTTGGAGACTGGGGAAATCCATAGTTTGGAAGATGGTCGCACTGAATTTGGTTTGCTGAATATTGGAAATTACTACACTATCAAATCTTACTATGGAGATATAGATCAATCCACCCAATATATTCACTTCAAGATGGATGCTGGAATACCGAATGACTTCGATTTTAATCATGGAATGAATAGCGTTTATGGATTTATCACTGATGGTTTCGGAGTACCGGTTTCAGGGGCAACAGTTAGCAATGGAAGCAGCAGTGTATTCACAAATTCAGATGGATTTTACTTGATGCAGAATCTTGCTGTTGGGAGCACTCAGAATATCTCATTCCATGTCGAGGGAGTTCAAATCCTCGACTCTGTCACCACGTCGATTACAACAGGTGAAAATTGGCTGAATCAAACTTCAACAGTCGATGTTGAATTTCCGCACAATGTGAGTTTTGTTACTCAGATGCAAACTAACACAATGTCTGCGATGGAAATCGAGTGGAGTGGGGGCGATTACACCGACTATTATTCATTATACGTTGGCGAGGTTGATGAAGGGAACCTGGTTTATCGGGGATTCTCAGAATCATTTACCTATACGCCTACCGAAGCTGGTACAATTGAGTTTAACATTGTTGCAAACAACACCAACGGTTCGAATGAAAATGCACAACCACTGCTCATCATTGTCCTTCCGAATTCCTCTGGTGATGAACTGTGGTCTGCGGGGATGAGTTGGAACTACTCATTGTTACACACACCTGAACATCATCAGAATAAGACCTACACCGTAATTGGAACAGAGGTCCTTACCGATGCTTTTGATCGAGAGCGAGAAACATATCTTCTCCGCGTCTCTGATGAAAGTTATGAAGAGGGAGAAAAGGCATATCGTTGGGTTGATTCAGACAACTTGCTTAACGTGAAAACATACTGGGTTGACGCCCCATCATCTTCATCATATTACCAAGAAGGGCAATTGGGCTGGAACTTTACCCACAGCGGTCAAGAAGTTGATTTGTTATCGGGAGATGGGCCAACTTCACTTCACTTCAATAGAACAAATATCATCGGTGTACCCGGTCATCCAAATGGATATGATGACACAATCAATTCGATTACAATAGAACATGATGTCGAACTGACAATCGCTGCGGGGACCTTTGTAACAACATATATCTCGATTTTCGATAACAATGATGGGGTTAATTCATGGGAACTGTGGTATAATTCAACAGTTAGAAATTACGTCAAAATTGTTGATAGGTTGCCCGGTTCCCATTCTGATATGGTTGAGTACGAGTTGACAGGATATAATTTGCCTACTACACCTCAATTGACTACCGAAGAAGGCAATATTTCAGTTAATGATTACAGTATCGAGTGGGCCGAATTTGAAGGTGCAGATGCATACCAATTGCTGGAGAATGGCGATTTGATCTACGAAGGTTCCTCGACGTCATTTGAAATCGAAAATCAGAGCGATGGACATTTTGTGTATGAACTGTATGCTATAATGGACTTAGGATATCTACTCAAAGGAGATCAAGTGGAATTGAATGTATTCTTCATACAGACACCACCAGTCGTTTCTACCTCGACTCAATCTATTGAAGCCGGGCAATTGATGGAATTGTCTTGGGAACCAGTTGAGGATGTTGCTTGGTATTCTGTCACAACAGAGGATTCGAATGGAGTGATTACGGAAGTTTACAATGGAACAGAGAACATGTTTGTTCTAGATGAGCTTGAATCCGGATTGAATCGGATACGCGTCCAAGTCGGCCTTAACGACGGGAAGATATCCGAAAAGTCACCATCGATTTTCATCACAGTCGAGGAAATTGAAGAATCAAAACTCACTTCAACTGATGGATTCATCGTCATGATTGGTTTGGTCACAGTTTACATGATAATTTCTGCAAATAGGGGGCCTGAATGATGAAAGGAAAAGAATTGGCTTTTTTCCAAGCCCTACTGATTATTTTCTGTTCACTTGGAGTTTGGCAATACACGCTTCAAGAGACCTCCTCAGATGAAGGTGGTTCTCTAGTTGTTACAGATTCAAATGGATTCAATCATAGTTTCCAAGAATCGCCATCGCGAGTTGCCATAACCAACACTTATGCAGCCAGTGTTATGAGAATGCTAGACGTCGATTTGGACGTTGTTGTAGGTATTTCTGGAGATTTTTCGGATGAGTCTCTATGGCCAGAGTTCGTAAATACACCCTTGGTTCAACAATCAGCCCACTCTGAGATTGATTTTGAGTCACTGCTTGATTGTCGGCCTGAAATTTACATTGTATTCGCTACCAATGGGATGGTGGATACCAATGCAATTCGAGAGAAATTGGGACCCGTTGGGATTAAAGTCATCGCGTTAGATTTTTACAAATATGACGTCCTTAGGGAAGAAATCAGCGTCATTGCTGAATTGTTTGGAAAGCAACAGCAAGCAACTGAAATTTTCGAGGAATTTGATTCAATTGAGGCCATGGTTGCTGAACGGATAGACAACATGTCAATAGAAGAGAAACCAAGAATTGTGATGGAACATCATGCTTCCCTTGTACGTGACCCAGTTGTATTAACCGGCACATCACAGTGGACAGATATGATTGAGAAGGCAGGGGGAATCAATGTTTTTGCAGATTTACCCGGACACACAACCCATGTATTGATGGAATCGATAATTGGTAATAATCCAGATCTGCTTTTGTTTGATGGTATCACCTTCGACATCGGGTACAATAGTTTTGATGAGGAGAACAAATGTGAGACGCACATGAATCATGTTTCGGATAGAGATGGTTTTGAGAGCGTTACAGCAATAGTGGAAAACCGATTGGCAATAATGTCTGGTGAATTTGCCGGACCAATGATGATACATGGTTTACCAACCTTGGCAAAACTCCTTCATCCCAACTTATTCTTAGATGTCGATACTGAGCAGTATCTGGATAACTACTTTGCAGATTATCACGATGTTGAGAGAATCGGTAAATTTGTTTGTACTTACACGGATACGGTGGCTGATTAAATGGATGAATTGTCACTAAAGCATATTGAAAATGAAAAAAAGCAAATTTTTTTCATATTTGTATTAGTTACTGCAACTATTTTTTTATCGATTATGGCCCTTAGTTTGGGCCCTACCATAGATATTGTCACAACAGCAAAGATAGTCTTAGGTTTGCAAGAGTCGACAGATACACAATCATCGATTATTTGGAAAGTGAGGTTTCCCCCTATACTTATGGCGATTATCGGTGGAGCTGCTTTGGCAACAGCGGGTGCTCTAATGCAGGGCTGTTTGGGTAACCCCTTGGTATCTCCATTAACTCTGGGTGTTGCTTCTGGAGCGGCTCTTGGTGCTGCTCTTGCCATTGTTCTCGGGTTCACGATTGTCAATATACCAGAATTGGGAATAGTTGCAAATGCATTTTTGTTTTCACTGATAGTTGTTTATATCATCATACAACTCGGGAATTTTCGCTCAATTTCCGCAGAATCTTACATTTTGGTTGGAATTGCAATCACATTTATTGCAGGAGCAATAGTCTCTACGATGTCATATTTTGCAACTGATGCGCAGTTGTCCGAACTTACGCATTGGTCTTTTGGTAGTCTTTCCCGGCCTGAAATGGTAAATGTGCTTTGGATTGGAGTTGTAGTCGTTTGTCTCTTACCCACTGCACTGAAATGGTCTTGGGATCTTAATGCACTAACCTTAGGTGGAGATGATTTTGCAATTTCCACAGGTGTGAATCCAGCAGTGATACGAAGAAACATTCTGGTACTATCTGCTCTCATGACTTCAGTCGTCATCGCATTTACTGGATTAATCGGTTTCGTTGGTCTGGCAGCACCCCACATGGCTCGTCAATTAGTTGGCAATGATTTTCGGAAATTAATCCCTGGTTCGGCTGTATTTGGGGCTTTTCTGATGTTATTCGCTGATACTTTAGGTCGCACCCTTTTCGCTCCGATTGTAATTCCTGTTGGAATTATGCTCTCAGTGATTGGAGGCCCATTCTTCATGTATCTCTTATTGAAAGGCCGGGGGGTGAACTCTTGAGTGCAATCTTAGAAGCCACAGGGATATCATTCAGTTGGGGTAAAAACCACGTCCTCAAAGACCTTGACTTGAAGGTAGAGGGGAATGAACTGGTAGCGATTTTAGGTGTAAATGGCGCTGGCAAATCGACATTATTGAAGTGCCTGAATCGAATCCTAACTCCTCAATCAGGGCAAATAAGGGTTTCATCTGCGGACGTGTCTCAGGCTAGCCTACTTGATTTGTCAAAATTGATGTCGTACGTTCCACAGTCTGTCCGCTCAAGTTTTTCAATGGACGTATATGATGTGGTGTTGTTGGGTCGTCGGCCACACATTAATTGGAGCATTGGTGTGGATGACCGAGACAAGGTTAGTGAAACCCTGCGCTTCTTGAAGTTGGAAGAATTTGCTTTCAGAAGATTTGATCAATTATCTGGTGGTGAAAGACAACGAGTTATCATCGCAAAAGCTGTTGCGCAAGATCCGATTTTATTCCTTTTTGACGAACCAACAAGTGATCTTGATTTGAAAAGCCAAATTGAAATTATGAAGACATTGAGAGAATTGGTTTCTGATAAAGAGTCTCCAAAATCTGCTTTGGTTGCGATCCATGACATCAATATCGCAGCAAGATTCGCAGATCGGATTTTACTTTTGCATGAAGGACGGATTATAGCAGATGGAACCCCCTTTGAAGTCCTAACATCGTCTAATATTGCAGAAGTTTTCGGTGTGACAAGTGAAATTCAAGAAAAGACGGATTATTCTCCAATGAGGATTATAGTCAAGGACGAAATAAGAAATGATGAAGAGGAATGAGGCTGGGAAAATGGAAGAGGAAAAAAAAACAGATAACAGACCGAGACATGCACCCCCCAAGGGCCATGATACAAGAAACCAGGAACTTCTCTATGATCCTGATGTGAATACTTCAACGCACGCAGAACAAGCGAGAACTTTGGCATCAAAAATGTCCACTGCTACTCTTTGTACAATGTCTGTTGACCCTTCGGGTTTCCCGTATGGTTCCTTCGTAACCTACGTTATTCACGAAGGTAATCCTATATTCCTAATCAGTGCCTTGGCAGAGCATACAAAGAATCTAATCAAGAGTTCTAAGGCTTCTTTGTTAATCGCTGAAGCCGGTGAAGGCAACCCCCTTGCTCTTGGAAGAGTTACATTGGTTGGCGAATGTACAAAAATGCCTGAACATGAGCGTGAGGCTGCAAAGGAAGCTTTCCTTGCCAAACACGAAAGTGCTGCATTTTATGTTGATTTCAAGGACTTTTCATTCTTCCGTTTAGAGGTTGAAGCCATTCGGTATATTGGTGGATTTGGGAGGATGTCCTGGGTAGAAGAAGAAATGTGGTTTGATGCAGAGCCCGACCCCTTGGCACCATTTTCGATGGATATTATCACACACATGAATGAGGACCACAGTGATGCTTTGGTTCTCTATTGTAAGACCATGAGTAAAGCAACAGAGACAACCGAGGCAGTGATGACTGGGATCGATCGATATGGGTTTGAGATGTCTGCAACGACAGAACTGGGGCCGAGACCGATTCGATTAGCCTTTGAAAATGAAGTGACTGATTCTGATGAGGCTCGCAAAGAATTGGTCAAGATGGTAAAACAGGCAAGGGAATTGATGGGCAATCAAGATTGACTCAAATCCCAATCATAAGGCGAAAATTGACATTTGTTCTCTGTGCGTCAATGTAAAAACAGCGAATGGAGTCGAAGCAGTTCAGGGGGGCCTGAAATGGCAGATTCAGGTTCACTTACATCATCATCTGATGAGCCCATTTTGTCTCTTGAGAATTTGACAATTGGTTATGGAGAACCACTAGTTGAAGATGTCAATTTAGTGGTAAAACCAGGCGACATAGTCTCAATAGTGGGTCCTTCTGGAATAGGAAAGACCACTCTGATTCGAACAATTGCTAATCTTATCCAACCGATTTCAGGTACTATTCGATGTAGTGTTCCTAGAAGGGGAGGACTAGGATACATACCACAAAAACTCGGATTAGTTCGTCATGCTAGTGTATACCACAATGTCGATTTAGGGGCTAGGGCAGGTACGCCCTTCCTGAGTGAACCAAAATCATGGCTAAAGCGTCGAAATGAGAGAGTATCAGATGCAATCGATAAAATGGGAATATTTGACAAGATTCGAGAACCAGTTCGGAGATTATCAGGGGGGCAGCAGAGGAGAGTGGCCACAGCCAGAACACTTGCGCAACGTCCAAAATTGATACTTGCCGATGAGTTCCTGAGTGAACTTGATGAAGAGAACATTAGCCTAGTCATAAATTCAGTCAAGAAATATATTGATGAGAATGATGCTGCAATTATTCTCATTGAGCATGATATCAAGAGAGCGAAGGAAATTTCAAACCGCATGTTAGTAATTGACGATGGTCGTCTGAATCCATTTGTCCAAGACAAGGTCGTACAGGAAGTGAAAATTTGAATCAAGGAATGAACCGTCTCATTCTTGCCATATTCATACTCTTGGGGCTATGCTATTTTGTATTGTTTGATTTGGTTGATGGTAATTGGGGGAACCTCTCAGGTGGCTGGAGTAATCTATCGACGTTTTGGAATGAATCACTATGGCCTCCTGATTGGACGATGTTGCAAGCACAAACATATCCTGAATGCAAGTCAAGTGTAGGATTTTTTTGTTCTAAGGCCTATTTGGGTATGCTTGAGACCCTAAAGATGGCGTTTGTTGCTACTGTACTTGGCTTTACGGGATCAATACTCCTTTCCCCATTCGCGGCTCGAAACCTGTATCCTATGAGAGTATTTCTTCCAATTCGGATGTTGCTTGCCGCAACTCGAAGTTTGCCGAGTATAATTTGGGCAATTGTCCTCGTAGCGATTTTTGGGTTGGGTCCTCTTGCCGGGGTACTTGCAATGACATTCTACACCATTGGTTATCTTGGTAAATTGCAATATGAAGAAATGGAGGGGATTCGCAATGATCCTTTGGAAGCTGCTAGAGCAATGGGACTATCTCGTCTCGAGATAACAGTGAATGTAGTTATACCTGAATCAAGTAATGGACTCCTGAGTCAACTACTGTTCATGTTCGAATACAATGTGCGTCATGGCACAGTCCTAGGATTAGTTGGTGCAGGTGGTATTGGTTACTATCTTCAATTCTACATGGGTTTCTTGCTTTATGACAAAGTCATGGCATTCTTAGTGGTCATTTTCGTCGTCGTCGTCGTCATAGATTTGGTTTCCATGTCCATCCGTTCATTTGTCAATGAAGAAGGAGACGTCAAAAGGCCGTCATGGAGTACAATACTACTCCCGCCGAGTTCTGCAGTTTCCTACCATCACAGGCAGGAAGAGGATTAATCAGTTTGCAGCACTAATTCTAATTGCACCATCTTCGTAATGGACATAGATATTGTGAGGTATTTTGCTTGTTAGTGCAGCAAGCGCCTCGTTAATCTCACCTTCTGAGACTTTGAATGCCTTTGCAGCGCGGCTAGCCTTCCAAGCAACTTCTTCAAAGTCAGATTGCCGAATCCACTCAAACAAACGAGTCTCAAATTCAGTTAAATCCTCAAATCCCATGTACAGCCCAAGAAGTCAAACGACTTGAGTCTTTCACAAGAGAGATTCTGCCATCGAGCGTACACAGTCCTGCGCCGAAATTTTTCCATCAAGCAGCGCACAGAGAGAGTCGATGAACGGGACATCACATCCTAATGATGCCGCCTGCTCAGAAAACATACGTGCTGCACGTACACCTTCTGCCACCATATGCATCTCTTCCAATGCTTGTTCTAGAGGAATACCTGATCCTAATTTTTCACCCAGAGTTCGATTTCTTGATTTAGGGCTTGTACTTGTGACATACAAATCACCCAACCCTGCTGGGCCAAAAGCAGTATCTTCACTCGCTCCCATTTGAGGTAATAATCTCTGTCCTTCAGCGAAGCCTACAGTAACAAGAGCGGCTTTCAGATTATCCCCCCCAATATTGTCACGCAAACCATCAACTACACCGCATGATAGTGCAACAGTATTCTTGAATGCGCCCCATAGTTCACAACCTACAGAATCTTCACTAGGCACTAGAATGATTGAATCTGTAGCCAACCGGTCTGCAATTCTATTGGATATAGAAATATCATGACTTGCAACCATGGCAGTAGTAATGACTCCCTTGGCAACTTCTGGTGCAATGGTTGGCCCGGTAAGGACAACCACAGTATTCGATAAGTTTGCAGATTTCAGTTTAATTTCTATGGCATCAGAGATGAGCCCTGAGCCACCCGCTTCACTAGGGGCCAAACCTTTAGCAAGGTCCAGTAGAACATGTGATGGTCGAAGATGAGGAATGATTTGATCAACAATATTTAGAATGACATTACTGGGCAATGCCATAACAATCAGTTCACTTTCTTCAATGGCTAACCTTAGGTCCATAGTTACCTCAATGTCTAGTTCAACTCCTGGAAGATACTTTTCATTCACTCCATTTTCCATGATTGAGCCATAGACTTCATCCTCTACAGTCCATCCAATTACCCTGTGTGAATCAGATGACCAACTATGTGCGAGAGCCGTCCCCCAGTTCCCCATCCCAATAATTGCAATTCTGGACATGAATCGCGTTGGCCAAAGCGAGTGCATTTGACAGTTGCCATCCCATCCGGTTCCATCGCTACATTCTAAGCCGTGTGTATAGGAGCGGGGTACAAGCAGGGGTTGCCAAGCTTGGTCAACGGCGCTGGGTTTAGGTCCCAGTCCTCAGTGGTTCGCAGGTTCAAATCCTGCCCCC
>MDTG01138843.1_pt1 | contig 19843 bp, 19 predicted proteins | sample 811421 | NCBI WGS metagenome assembly MDTG01 (sample SAMN05326645, study PRJNA326480) | marine metagenome | isolation source: seawater | place: Pacific Ocean: South East | collected 2011
ATGCGCGCGATGGTTGTCCCCGGCTCTGGTCTTGTGAGGGCTCAAGCCGAAGAAGAAGGTCTCGCCGACATTTTCAAAAGCGCGGGCTTTGAGTGGCGCATGGCAGGCTGTTCCATGTGTCTGGCAATGAACCCAGATCAGCTGGCCGAAGGTGAGCGCTGCGCCTCAACCTCTAATCGTAACTTTGAAGGCCGCCAAGGCTATAAAAGCCGCACGCACCTAGTATCGCCCGTCATGGCCGCCGCCGCCGCTGTCACAGGCAAACTAACAGATATCCGTAAATTTGGATAAGGAGACAAAAAGTGGAAAAATTCGAGAACGTATCAGGCGTGGCTGCGCCAATGCCTTTGGTCAATATCGATACCGATATGATTATCCCAAAGCAATTCCTGAAAACCATCAAACGCTCAGGCCTTGGTGCAAACTTATTTGACGAAATGCGATATAATCGTGACGGATCAGAAATCGCAGAATTCGTACTGAACAAACCAGCCTATCGCTCTGCTGAGATTCTGGTAGCAGGCGATAACTTTGGCTGTGGTTCGTCCCGTGAACATGCACCTTGGGCGCTAAAAGATTTTGGGATAAAAGTTGTAATATCAACTTCTTACGCAGATATCTTCTATAATAACTGCTTCAAAAATGGCATCCTTCCCGTGATTCTTCCAAAGGATGCAGTCGATATTTTAATGGAAGATGCAAAACGTGGCGAAAACGCACGAATCTCTGTTGACCTAGAAAATCAAACTGTCTCCAGTACTGACGGAACAAAGTTCTCATTCGACATAGATGGATTCAAAAAAGAATGCCTCCTCGATGGCTTAGACGATATTGGCCTGACGCTGAAAAAAGAAAAGTCTATCGAGAGCTTCGAGGCTGCCTACGCAGCCAAAACGCCTTGGTCGTAAAAGCATCTGAACTGTTTGGCTGAACTTTGACAGAAATCGCAGCCTTCATCACACTTCTTGATCTAAACATAGAATGCGGAAACGAAAAACTGTGCGGAATAGATCAACCAAGCTCAGAGTGGGTTCAAAACGCATCGTACAAATTATGCCGCTGCGAGCACAACATCCGGCGCGAGAGTTTAAACAAAACCTAACAGCACTTCATACAACGCTGATCCAACTTGCTCTACAAATGCCATTTCTCAACCAAAACCTTTACACCAAATGGATCAGCATCCAACACATCACGGCAAGAGCGTAGCAAATTCTTCACTATTTTTTATCAAAAAGATTCCCCTCATATCTCAGAAACATAAACACAAGCCGTTTCACCTGCTTCACAAAAGCACGATATTTTTTCGAAGTAACTCATGCTCAAATGATATTAAGCTTCGAGTTTCTAGAAAACATTAAAAGGCTGATCGCTTGACCCTTTGAACCCTGCAGCCTAGACAGCTGTGGATATTTTTGAAAAGGACACGGGACCATGAACATCCCATCAATGTTGATACTGCCAGGCGACGGCATCGGCCAAGAAGTAATGACAGAGGTACAGCGCATTATCGAATGGTTTGGCGACAAGCGCGACCTGAAATTTAACGTGTCCGAAGACCTGGTCGGTGGAGCAGCTTATGACAAACACGGCACACCTCTGTCCGACGACACAATGGTTAAAGCGCAAGAGGCAGACGCAGTTCTTCTTGGTGCTGTAGGTGGTCCAAAATACGACAAGCTTGATTTCAGCGTTAAACCAGAACGTGGGTTGCTGCGACTACGTAAAGAAATGGACCTGTTCGCGAACCTACGCCCTGCTCAGTGTTTTAACGCACTGTCACATTTCTCATCGCTGAAGCCAGATTTAATTTCCGGCCTCGATATTATGATCGTGCGTGAACTGACGTCTGGTTCCTATTTCGGCGAACCACGTGGCATCTTCAAAGAAGACGGTCAGCGCGTAGGCATCAACACACAACGCTACACTGAGTCTGAAATTGACCGTGTAGCCCGTTCTGCGTTTGAATTAGCCCGCAAACGAAACAACAAAGTCTGCTCAATGGAAAAAGCCAACGTGATGGAAAGCGGTATACTTTGGCGTGAAGTCGTTACAGCCGTTCACGCAGCAAACTACTCCGACGTAGAGCTGTCCCACATGTACGCCGACAACGGTGCGATGCAACTAGTCCGCGCACCCAAACAATTTGATGTAATTCTCACAGACAATTTATTCGGTGATATCCTATCCGATTGCGCCGCCATGCTGACAGGCTCACTCGGCATGTTGCCATCTGCGTCCCTTGGTGCACCAATGGAAAATGGCCGTCCAAAAGCCATGTATGAGCCCGTGCATGGCTCAGCACCTGACATTATGGGCCAAGGCAAAGCCAACCCATGTGCCTGTATACTATCCCTCGCGATGGCATTGCGCTATTCCTTTGACCAAGGTGAAGAGGCCACCCGTTTGGAAAGCGCTATTGAGAATGTACTAGCCAAAGGCATTCGCACGGGCGACCTGATGCAAACAGATGGCGGCAAGCCTGTTTCCACATCAGAGATGACAGATGCAATCATTGCAGAGCTACAAGCCAGCGTTTAAATCCACTCAGAGAATAACCTTAGCGCCGCTCACCATCTTCTGGTTTGATATCATACGGTTCTGCGATAGACCAAACGTGATCTGGGACCATATTCTTCATCTTTGCAGGATGTTCATTGCGCAGATGAAGAACGGTCTCAATTGCCTTCATTTCCAACCGCGCTTTGGCAAATTCCATCCCCTTTGGTCCAATTTTTGGCATCAGCCAACCCATTATTCCACGCATGAAATTAGGCATCTTACGCAGCGGCAATCCCCCCGCCGCTCGAATCGTATTTTCCATAAAACCTTTTACTGCAGATTTACGTTTTCCACTCGTACTAGGAGTTTCTAATCGTACCAAATCACCCAGCGCATCTAGCATCCCTGCGCCACGTTTATTTCGAACGATCACCCATTGATCACCATGCCCACCCATGTAGCCCACCGTGATATCAGACAACGCATTAGTATAATCCACACAGGTTTTGCAAGTTACCGGGAAGAAGTCTTTAGGCAGGTCTGACAACGGCAACTTGAGAAAGGGAATATCCCGCTGTTGCCCATCAGCAAAACGCAATTCCACGTGATAATCAGCGCGAAATTCAAGATACGTAACTTCTTCTGGTCGATCCGTAAGCCGTTCCAAAAAGTAATGAAAATTTTTAGTCGTTGTGTTGTCTGAACAGGGCGTACCGATCACATAGAGAGCCTCTAGCCCCAGCTTTTGCTCTAGACGGCGCAAGGCATAAACTTGGCACGGAATCCCCACAACCGCCAATTTGGTATGCCCCAGCTCAGCAGCCGTCTCCAATAACGCCAGAACGGGCGCATAACCCATGCGCATCCCACGCACATCATCCATTCGCGCAGGATCGGTAACAATCACAGGTTGTGGTTTCCAAATGTCTTCAGGGTCTGGCCCAACGGTCAGCACTGCGCTCACCTCACCTCGTTCTAATAGACTTCGCGCCAGTTCGGTTGTTAACCCCGTCCACTGCGCACCCACTTTGGGCTTCTTCATTGCTGCACGATAAATCTGCGTATGCGGCCCAAACATCAACTCATCCTCGATACTCATATCCCGAGCACGACCATGCACACGAGCCTCTTCGAGAGAATAATTTGGCTGAATGAACTGACAGGCTCGCCCACAATCCGAGGCATTCGCCATGCGGGATACCCCGCAATCCGTGCACAACCCACGCGATTCTGCAGGTGCAAGATTAGGGACTAATAAGCCAACGGTGGGCCCAGTGTCAGGCAAGATGAAACTCCATTAATCAGCTTTTCTTAAAAGCTAACAGGGCAGTCCTTACTTTGCACTACAGATTTTTTTTGACTACGTCGCAAAATTGCACTCTTGCAAACCAACTAAAGCCATAATCGGCCTGCCAACACACCGACGCGCTCATTGACAGCCGGATACACATGTAATGCTTCCCTAGACGAAAGAAGAAACCCTCAAATCCACAGGGATAATCGAAGGCTTTGCGTTAGTCTCCTCAATAGCAAAGCCTGCAGCAGCTTTGTACTTCGCCGCATGGGCTACCAATTCAGCTTTTGGAATGACATCTTCGATATCATCAAATACACCTCCACAACGCTCTTCTACCGTCGCAAGAATGCTATCTGGTCCCGCCGTACGGTTCATTAAAACAACCTTGGAAGTCGGTGGTAACATCTTGGATTCATATGCTTGCAAAGCATCTTTATTAACTCCATGCACCAAAAATGCCGCCCCTAATTCCCGCGCATCTATGATTGCAGACCCCGCTCCGTTCGAACCCACCGGATAAGCCGCATGAGCCGCGTCACCCATAAGCGTAACATTTCCGTCTGTCCAATTGTCAATCGGATCACGATCTACCATCGGATATTCATACACCGATTTAGCACCTTTAATCAGACCAGGAATGTCGATCCAATCCACCTCCATCGAGCTCAACTGTGGCAAAAAATCCGCCAGATTTGCCTTACGATTCCAGTTCCCACGCTCTCCCGCTTCACCCGGAACAAACTTCAACTCTGCAATCCAGTTAATTGTAGCCAACCCTGTTACTGGATCTACCTCACTGATTGGATAAGACACAAACCGCTTTTCTCCATTTCCAACCATCACCATGGATGCACCACTTTTGAAAGGCTTCGCAAACGTTGTCCCACGCCACAAGACGTGCCCAGCCCAATTTGGCTCACCCTGATCAGGTCTCATTTGCTTACGAATGGCCGAATGGATACCATCAGCACCAATAGCCACCGCCCCTTGCTCCACCTTGCGTACACCATCACAGTCCACCAGATGCAACGCCACCCCGTTCTTACAATTCTCAAAGCGCTCAACAGACCAACCTGCCTCAACACAATCTAATCCCGCTCGCTCAACAAGCGCGCGATACAGCATCATGTACAACTTTCCCCGATCCACGGAATACTGCGGCCATTTATATCCCGCCCAAGTTCCACGAGGCTCAATCCAAACAAGTTGCCCTGTCTTTGAATACATACCGTAATCACGCGTCTTCACACCGATCGTTGGTAGCTCGTCTTCCAGACCTAGATCAAACAACTCCCGCACCGCACTAGGTTGCAGATTGATCCCAACACCAAGTGGAATAATTTCTGGCATCGTCTCAAACACTTTGAACGGGACACCAATCTGACAGCAGGTCAAGCCCAACGCCAAGCCCGCAATGCCACCTCCTGCAATCAGTACAGTCATTACCAACCTCTATTTTTCAATGAACCGTTCACTAATCTTCTTCGCAATCTGATTGCGCACCACGCGGTATTTGTTCAGCTTCACTTCCCGGCTATCACCAAATCCACTTGGGTCCATCATCTGCCAATATTCGACTTCTAATGAATAAAACCGAGTGTATTCTAAAGCTCGCCGCTGCGCCGCAGGTGACAAGGCCACGATCAGATCATAACTATCAAGATTGTCACCCCATTCCATCAAATCATCAAAAGACCGTGTCCTGTGCCGTGACAATTCCACCCCAACTTCACGACAAACTGTGATCGCAAAACCGTCAATTTCCATGTCACCCTTCACCCCCGCCGATTGCACAAAAATCGATGTCCCGATGTACTGTTTCAATAAACCCTCTGCCATAGGCGATCGAATAGAGTTATGATCGCAGGCAAACAGAACCGATTGGGGTTGAATACAATTGCTCATTTTACCCACGCATGTGCAAAACGCAGATCAGCGTGAACAATCGCCGCGCTGTTGGCATATCAGTTTCGATCTTACCTTCCAGCCGCTCCATCAACTGTCGCGAGCCTTCATCGTGAATGCCCCGCCGACCCATATCAATCACCTCAATCTGAGCAGGTGGTAACTTCTTTACTGCATCAAAATAGCTCTCACAAATTTGAAAATAATCTTTAATAACCTGTTTTAACGGAGACACAGACAGGTGAAACTCCGACGCAGGCGAACCATCTTTAGTGCGCACATCACAAACTACACGGCGGTCCTTAATCGACAGCATCAATCGATATGGCCCCTTTGGCACAGATATATCGCCACGCTGGACCAGTCCAAACACATTTTCTTCGATGAGATCAAACAGCGCTACTTTGCGTTCACGTTCCACTTCAGGCGTCGGTGCAGGCAAGCCGTGATCATCCAATTCCACATGAATCAGTTTAGACAGTTCCGCCATCATTCTGTACCTTCATTCAATTGGTCGAGCCGCGCTCGAACCGACAAAGCATGTGCCTGGAGTCTCTCCGATTTAGCCAGTCTCTCCGCAGCTGGCCCAATCGTTCGTAACGCCTCTGGCATCATTTGCGCCAAGGTCGTGCGCTTCATAAAATCAAGTACGTTCAACCCAGACGAGAACCTCGCCGAACGCGCGGTTGGTAGCACATGATTTGGCCCACCAATGTAATCACCTATTGCCTCGGGGGTCCAAGCCCCAATGAAAATCGCACCCGCGTGGCGAATCTTCTTCGAATACGTCTCGGGGTTTGCGACACACAATTCTAAATGCTCTGGCGCAATCCGATCCGATAGCGTCGCCGCCTCGCACAAATCCTTTGCAACAATAACGGCACCAAAATCTCGCCAGCTAGCTCGCGCAATATCGCGTCGCTCAAGTGTTTCCAGCGCAGTATCAATCGCCACCACCACAGCCGTCCCAAAAGCAGAATCATCTGTGATCAAAATAGACTGTGCACTTTCATCGTGTTCAGCCTGTGACAACAAATCCATCGCTATCCAATCAGGGTTATTATCCTTGTCTGCAATCACCAGAATTTCGGATGGTCCTGCAATCATATCGATCCCAACAGTCCCATAAACTTGCCGTTTTGCCGCTGCCACGTATGCATTACCAGGCCCCGTAATTTTATCAACCTTAGTCACTGTTTCCGTACCATAGGCCATGGCGCCAATCGCCTGTGCGCCACCAATCCGATAAACTGTTTCAACACCTGATAACCGTGCCGCCAGTAATACCAGCGGGTTCACCTCACCACGAGGGGTCGGCACGCATATAGAGAGATTTTCTACACCTGCCACATTGGCAGGAATAGCGTTCATCAGAACACTCGAAGGATAGCTTGCCAGCCCACCTGGTACATAAAGACCCACTGATTCTATGGGGGTCCATCGCCAGCCAAGCTGCACACCACTGCCATCCATCCACCATGCATCTTCAGGAAACTGCCGCTCATGATACGCTCTAATACGAGCCGCGGCCAACTCCAACGCCTCTCGCTCTTCACCGGGAACCGCCTCAATGGCAGCATCAATCTCAGCTGCGCTAAAAGTCATCGTCTCAGACGTCAACTCAAACTGGTCAAACTTAGCCGTCAACTCAATCACTGCTGTATCACCATGTGCGCGCACATCCGTAAGAATATCGGCCACAACAGCATCCACATCCGAATCAATCTTCCGCTTTATGTGGAGCAGACCCTTAAAATTTTTCTCAAAATCAGGATCAGAGCTTTTTAGAAAAATTGGCATCAAACGCCTCCTGTATTGGTCTTAACTCCGCAACAGCGCGGGCTCAAGCCAGATGCGAAACTTCCCCACCCAACAGCGCTTAAGAAAGCACTCCAAAGTGCTTTCCACATTTCAGAAATTTTATTTCGAACTTCGACAGAATAGCGTCATCCATGACTACAGAGTAAGTAACAAAATGGTCCATATCCCACGCCCTTAAACGCAGCATTTTTTGGCTCCACCTTCAAATTTCGCATTGTTATTACAAACCAGAAACACGTTCTATGTTTGCTCCAATTCCGTTGAACTTACGTACAACTTTTTCGTATCCACGATCTAAATGGTACACACGGCTCAAAACCGTTTCACCCTCTGCTGCAAGACCTGCAAGGATCATCGAAACCGACGCCCGCAGATCTGTCGCCATTACAGGCGCACCCTTCAATCGATCCACACCCATTACTGTCGCCATACCACCAGACACTTCGATGTTTGCACCCATCCGCATCAGCTCAGGCGCATGCATGAAACGGTTTTCAAAGATTGTCTCTTCCAGAACAGAAGTTCCCTCCGCAGTACACAGTAGAGCCATCATCTGGGCCTGTAAATCTGTGGGAAAGCCTGGAAAAATATCAGTCTTTACATTCACTGCCTTCACTCGCGCACCCTTATTTTTGACTGTCAAACCGTTCACTGTTTCATTCACAGAAATATCAGCTTCTTCCAGCTTGTCGCAAAATGCTTCAAGTAGATTCCGACGACCACCTAGAAGTTCAACCTCGCCCCCCGAAATTGCGGGGGCGAGCATATAAGTCCCCAACTCAATCCGATCCGTGACAACAGGATGAGTAGCACCATGCAACCGATCCACACCCTGGATTTCAATTCGGCTCGTGCCTTCGCCTTCAATCTGTGCGCCCATCTTGCGCAAACACTCCGCCAAATCCACAATCTCAGGCTCTTTGGCAGCATTTTCAATGACTGTAGTACCTTTCGCTAAAGTCGCAGCCATCAAAATGTTCTCAGTCGCACCAACAGATGCAAATCGCAGGGGCACAACCGCACCCTTTAACCCACTGTTGGTTTTAGCATGCAGGTATCCATCTTTCAGTTCAATCGTTGCACCCATCTTTTCCAAAGCCACTGTGTGAATATCCATTGGTCGCGCACCAATAGCACAGCCTCCTGGCAGAGACACAACCGCATGGCCCATCCGCGCGAGCATCGGCCCCAGAACGAGGTTAGACGCCCTCATCTTTCGAACTATGTTATATTGCGCTACGTGGTTAGTAACTTCTTTCGTGCCCAGCACCTGTACGGTACCATCCTGTAAACCCGCAACTTCGGTCCCGAGCGAAGCAAGCAACTCCGTCATTGTCTTGATATCCGACAAACGTGGCGCATTAGTTAGCGTCAACGGCTCCTCCGACAGCAATGTTGCAGGCATCAACGTCAGACACGCGTTCTTCGCCCCTGCAATCGCAACCTGACCATTTACCGGCCCGTTACCCATGACTACGATACTGTCCATGCTTGCTGCCCCTTAGGCTTTTTTTGCCGTGTCATTGTTACGTCCACGTGTTTGTTGTTTGCGCCGCTGTAAGTTATCACGCAATTGCTTGCGCAATCGCGCTGTTCGCTCCGCGACTTTCTTTTCCTTGGGAGTCATCTCTGACTCCTTGATTTCTTGCGACTTACCCATAAATTTCTCCATACATTACCCATACTAAAACGTCTAGTTTACCCTTGCAAAAGCGCCTATATCCGCTAGAGACCTTCATTGTGAAAGGCTGCCGTAGCTCAGGGGTAGAGCACTCCCTTGGTAAGGGAGAGGTCGGGAGTTCAAATCTCCCCGGCAGCACCACTAGGTCTTCTATTTCAATTAAATTCGCAAAAAACACATCTTAAGTGATACACTAAAAGTAATATGGTATTGCCCTAGTTCTTGGTGCTTTAGTCCCAGCTGGTAAATCCAAATATTAGCGTGGCAAAAAAAATGTATACATAGCCCTACAGGGTGAGGCCGTCTTGGCCAGACGGCTCAAATATGCTGTCCACACCGCACAATCAATCTATAATGATTTTTATCGTTCATTTGAATTCATCATATTTGCGCGTTGCATATTTTATGCCTTTGGAAATCGGCTTGCCAGGGTTCTTCGTGATCTTTCTTATCATCTGCTCCCCATCACTTACTACGAGTCAAAAATTTTTGCTTACCAAATCTCAAATTTATGGACCCAAAGCGTCAATATCAGATCCAATCTCAAACAAAATTTTATTCGGTCGCCAGGTAATGTGGTTCTCGTCTCTAACAATAGGTTGGAAAGGCAGTATGAAACTTCTGTCAGACGGAAAAATGTTAAATATTTCGTCATTTGACATAGATGCTCTTGCTGAGGCCCTTTTGGCAAATTGGAAAGATCCTTAATGTTACAAGTGCACCAAATGACAAAAAGATCAGTAAGGCATCGCCTCTCCATTCCACATCTCAAAGCATCCCGCCGTTTCCGCTCCAAGCGCGTCAAAGCGCTGGATTAAACCATTGGCAGACTCTTCTACAGTGATTGAAGCTTGTGCACCACCCATGTCAGTTTGAACCCAGCCCGGATGATAGATACCAACTGCAACATCAGGTGACAGCTCCACGGCCAAATTGCGCCCAAGATTCAGTGCTGCAGCTTTAGAGGCGCGGTAGGCGAATGCATTGCCACTTGCTCGCTCGCTGGAGCCCATCTGTGACGAAATGATTGCAATTTTTCCACCGGCTGCACGCAGGTTTGGCAACAATGCCTCAATTGTAAGAAAAACGCCCGTCACATTAACTGCAAAGGTATCAGCCCAAACATTCAAATCGTACCCCAGGCCAAGCTCAATGCCCTTGTCTAAATAAACGCCAGCATTGCAGATCAATAGATCAAGTGGTTGATTTTTTTGCTGAACAATGAGCCCAGATATTGAAGCAGGGTCGGTGACATCCAAGTTTAGCCAACCATCAGAAGCTTGGCCACGTGTAGTACCGATGACATCTTCGCCAAGTGCAAAGTAGCCATCATAAAGTGCACGTCCAATACCACGGTTAGCGCCAGTGATCAAAACTCTCATGAGGAAACCTCGTTTACTAACATCCCTTAAGTGAAACATCCTTCTTTTACATTGCGGATGTTTTGTACGGCTATCAAGTCAAATGAATAAACTCCCACGAGAAATGGACGCATGTAGGAGATCAAACTCTACCCCACTCCACTCCTTAATTTATTCAAAGGTATTTTCATATATTAGATAGAAGGCTTTTTTAACTAATAATGCTGAACTTTCAGAGCTTAAGGCTGCTGATACTTCCTCTCACAGCCTTAAGCTCATACCAAGTAGCTCAAGAAAGAAAAGAATAGAAAATTTCTAAACAATATCATATTGATAAAAGAAGAACTATGAGAATTATGAGGATTATGGAGCTGTGATGATGGCAGCAAAGATCACCCTATTAATCTTATCAGTTTTAGTCATATGTGTGATGGCTGCTTGGTATCTTGTGCCAATATTCTTAGAGCAACCCTCCTACAAAGTTATTCAAAAAGACGGCAATATTGAGATAAGATTATATCAAGGCTTTGTATTAAAATCCGTGAATGTCACGGGTGATCAGTATTTGGCATTGAAGAAAGGTTTTCGACCACTTGTAAATTATATCAGTGCCAAAAACCGTGATGGCTATAAAATCTCCATGACGGCGCCCGTCATGCAATCGCTTGGCAACAGTCCAGATGAGTGGGTTGTTTCGTTTTCCATGCCCTCCAAATACGATGCATCTAACCTTCCCAATCCGAATAATGAACAGATTTACACTGAAGCCATAGGCGCCACAAAAGCAGCAGTAATTCGATTTAATGGCAAAGCTGATGAAAACTTATTAGCAAAAAAGACCATAAAACTATCTGACTGGCTTACAAAAGGCCGTTTCACGACAAAGTCAAAACCGAGATATATGTTTTACAACGACCCTAGCACACCTCCATTCTTAAGAAGGAACGAAATTTTTATTGAATTAGAATAAAGCCAGTTATTAACATCCAAAACGCGTACTGCTTTTCTGATACGTTAGATTTTAAGTTTTCTTAGTTATGGAAGGTGGTTAGAAAACACTCTCAAGCCTCATAGAGCGACAGATATACTAATGGCTAGCATTCCTTTACAACTCTAACCAACCTTCATAATTTGAAGCGTCTAGGGCTCAATGGAATATCACCTTTGGAGTTTACAAAAACAAGGGTAGCTAATGTGTTAGAAACGTGTTTGACTTTTTACGCACAATGCAACGCAAAATTTCTGTACCATCGGGTTTGCAATAAATGTTTGGCAGCAGCGGTTATCAAAAAATGACTGAAGAGTTAGCTTATGGTCTATGAGATAGTGTCTGAATATTTGCTAATATATGGAGAAAATATCATAGCTTCATATTTGTTCATATTTATTGGCTGTGTGCTCTGTATCGCTGGTTTTGCGGAGATGTCCAATGATTAAACTTAATCTTTTCATGGCCTCCTCAATGCGGGCGCATCACCCCTTTTGTGAGTCTGCAAAGAACCCTCAAATTCGCAGAAAACACATTGGGCATGCCAATATTTTTGGACGAGAACCCAAAGTAAATATTTGATTTGTGGATGTATCAATGCGCTAGCAAACTTTAGCAAGCACCCTTATCTTTTCACCCATTTTCCGAAAGCGTTTTGATAGTAACTGCTTCGTTCAAAAACATTATTGAGGCGCATTGGGGGTTCAGTTTTATAGTAATTTTTACATTTTGAGTTTCCAAATTAGCCTGTGTATCAATTAAAGAGATTTTGCCTCGGCATATTTCCTCATTAATACGAATTACATCAACTGGGTTGCCAATCGCTATGCCAAAGGATTGACCAGCAACCAGTTGATCCATGAATACAAATGTTTCCACGCTTTTTTCATCTGGACTATAAATCTGGGCAGCTAATGAACCCTGGGACACACAATCACCTAATTTGGGTTCAAAATTTAACAAAACCCCACTGAACGGTGATTTCAACGTCAACTCATCTAGGTCCAGTTCTCGCGCCAACACCTCCAGATCACCAATTTCCACCGCAATATTTGCACGTGCCTTGTTTGATATTACCCGTTTAAGCTCTTCTTTAGACCTATCAACAGCAAATAAGGCTTCCATTTTTCGACGCTCAGCTGCCTCCAGAGTTGTTTCGTTTACTAAGCCTCGCTGAAAAAGGACATGAGTGCGCTCAAACTCTTTGTCTACAAATCTTTGTTCCTCTTGCACTCTTGTTATTTCTGCTTTGACTACAGAAACCGCAAGATCACGTTCATTTAATGCAGCTTCGAGATCGCTTAATCGCGCTTGGGCGGTTTTAAGTGCCAATATCGCAGCGCGATCATCTAAGCGCACCAATACTTGCTCGGCAAATGCGTTACTTGACTGCAGAGCTTTTTTAGAGATTTCAATAATGCAACCCCTTGCTCCAAAAGATAACCCCGTTTTGTTATCAGCAATTACTGTTCCTGCCAGACTAAGAGGTTCTAAGGGTTCCTGCGCAAAACCTGGACGGGTAACGATGGTCGCTATTACTAAGCCGATAATTAGGGTAAATCTCATTTTCACCTCTTAAATGGAATGGGGCACGTGACATTTTTAGGGTCTTCATTAATCACTAAGTTTCTAACATTTATTACAAATCCACCAGCCCCAACTACGTAGAAAGCATAATCAAAAAAAAGCTACTGCTGAGGGGTTCTTAGGTTCAACTGTTACTCTACATCAAAATCCAGGCTCGGACCTTTGGGTGTATAAAAATTGTTACTGGTAAGAGCGATAAGTAAAGTATTTATGTTACAATGCTATTGTGAACTAAAGGATAGGTTGGTTCTCTGCTCACGTTCAACTTGTCACTAAAAGCATATGTACACTCAGGACGATTAAATAAGCAGTCTCATGAAAACTTCTGGAGGCTCAAGTCTTCCCAGTTTGCGTTTGAAAAATGACACAACATCAAGACAAGTGTGCCGCTGAAATGGTACTGACGAAACGTAACGGTTCCCAAGCCACTAAGTCCATGGCCATGTACCAGAATGACAGATCACTTATTCGACCAAGCCATCGCCCTGACGCCAGAATCAGAAAATGTATGGACTGGAAAATCAAGTCCCGCCTACGCCAATATGGTTGGCGCTTACGGTGGCATAGTTGCAGCAACTCTTCTCAACAGCGTCCTATCCGATGAGCACCACAAGGGCACGCCTGTATCCCAAACCGTCAACTTCTACACAGGCCTCAAAGCAGACAATTTCATCATCACAACTGAGCTGCAACGGGCAGGAAAATACATCCAACATTGGAACTCTGAGCTGACACAAGACGGCGCGGTTATCGCCAGCTCCAGTGTAGTCCTTGGAGCACGAAGAGAAACCTTCGCAAATCAACCTGCACCCATCCCAAATGTGCCAACTGCCAAAGAGCTTTTGCCCATGGGCGACCGCGTCCCATTGGAGTGGACCAAGCGCTACGATTACCGTTTCGTGAACGGCGAATTCGATGCCTTTGGCAAAAAACGCGACACACTCGGCAGTAGCCAAACCCATGTCTGGCTCGCTGACAACCCGCGCCGGCCACTTGATTATCTCTCACTCGCAGCACTCGCTGATTGCTTCTTTTTACGCCTTATGCACATTCGAGGCAAAATGGAACCGATGGGCACAGTTACCTTAACAACCCACTTCATCGCCACGCCCAAAGATCTCACAGCCCAAGGCAGCGAACACGTCCTTGGCGTCGTCGACATGAACTGCGCTCAAAACCAATTTCACGACCAGACTATGCAGCTGTTCAGCACAAGCGGCAAAATACTTGCCAGCGGGACACAACTTGTCTGGTACAAGCAATAAATAGGAATTTTTCTAATTAAATAAGGAACCTTTGTTATCGAAGAAATATTTCGTGCCCTCCACAAACTCAAATTATCCAAAACTTAATTAGAAACTCCACGGCAACACGCTAAAACGCTTTAAATGTCATGATCGTATGCGTCCGCTCAATACCCTCAATATCGAGTATATAACTATTAATGAACCGCCCCGTATCCTGTCCGTCTGGAATGTACAGTTTCAACAACAGGTCATAATCGCCACTTGTAGAATGCAGTTCTGCAAAGGTTTCCCTTAGCGCAATTTCGTCGGCCACTTCATAAGTCTTCCCGGGCTTGCAACGGATTTGAATAAAAACAGTATTCATGACGCTACCCTTCCTAAGGTCTTTCGTTTCATGCTCTACCCAAATACAAAGAACGTCAATAATAAGCATGGGGGTTTAAATGGTCGACTGGAACGACGCCTTTTTGAACAGCGCCTATATCGAAGGTGCAGATGGATATCTCGAGCGTTGGGCTGCGTCAGCCGCAACCTTTCGCGCATTTCACTCAGACTCAGTGCTCAATCAATTATACGGTCCCAAACCGCGCAACCGATACGACCTATTTCGCGCACCAAATGCCAAAGGCACGGTTATTTTTGTCCATGGCGGATACTGGCATAAACTTGATAAATCTTTTTGGTCGCATCTTGCTGCTGGCCCGCTGGCACACGGCTGGAACGTAGCATTCCCCGAATACACACTAGCTCCAGATGCCCGTATCTCCGAAATTACTGCAGAAATCGCCACTGCTGTCACAGAAATTGCCAAAGGCCCTATCCGCCTGACTGGCCATTCCGCAGGTGGCCACCTTGTATCCCGTATGAACTGTTCTGACATCTCGATGGCGGCAGACATTCAGCACACTGTTTCCATCTCTGGTATCCACGATCTGGGACCTTTGATCGGCACCGACATGAACGACACCCTGAACCTCGACAAAACTGAGGCATTTTTAGAAAGCCCTGCCTTCGCAACCGCTAAGCCCAAAACTTCCATTACCTTCTGGGTTGGCGCCGCTGAGCGCCCAGAATTTCTGCGCCAGAACCGCATAATCTGTGAAAACTGGTTCCGTGCCGGCGTCAACGCCACCGACCATTATGCCCCAAACAATCACCACTTCAGCGTCATCGAATCCCTGTCTAATCCAAATTCTCCACTGACAAAAGAGCTTCTCAAATGACCCAATTTCCACAAAAAAATCTTTTCCACATTCCAGATGGCATGATCTATCTGGATGGTAACTCCCTTGGTCCAATTCCTAAGGCTGTACCTGCCGCGATTCAAAATATGCTAACAAACGAATGGGGTGAAATGCTGATCCGTGGCTGGAACAACGCAGGCTGGATGGCACAACCCTCCAACCTAGGCAACCAAATTGCACCTATCATTGGCACAGAACCAAACAGCGTTGCAGTCGGTGACACTTTATCCATCAAAGTGTTCCAAGCCCTCGCAGCCGCTTTGAAGCTTAACCCCGATCGGCGCGAAATACTATCAGACAACGGCAACTTCCCCACCGATCTTTACATGGCAGAGGGGCTAATCCGTACAATTGGCAAAGATCACAAACTTTTGACGGTAGACCCAGAAGACGTAATCAACCAAATCGGTGCTGACACTGCCGTCGTCATGCTAACACAAGTCGACTACCGCACAGGCCGCTTGCATGATACTAAAGCCATCACCAAAGCCGCGCATGCCGCAGGAGCGGTTATGATCTGGGATCTGGCGCACACTGCAGGGGCTATGCCGATTGATCTAGCGGGGGCAGAATTTGCCGTTGGATGTACCTACAAATACCTCAATGCGGGCCCAGGTGCCCCTGCTTTTATCTATGTACGTCCAGACCTTGCTAACAAAATTCAACCGACCCTTTCAGGCTGGCTCGGGCACGACGCACCTTTCGCGTTTGAACAAAATTACCGCCCAGGCCAAGCCATCCAACGTATGAGGGTCGGTACGCCACCCGTAATCCAAATGACATCGTTGCAAGTGGCGCTCGAGATTTGGAAGGACGTGGACCTGAAGGAACTGCGCGCGGTCTCAATCCAATTATCTGAACGCTTCATTGCAGGAATAGAGGCCACTTGCCCTGATCTCACTCTTGCCTCGCCGCGTGATCCAAATGCACGCGGCTCCCAAGTCTCCTTCGCATTTAAAGAAGGTTACGCCGCAATGCAGGCTATAATCGATCAAAATGTCATCGGCGACTTCCGCGCACCTAACATCATGCGCTTTGGATTTACTCCGCTTTATTTGGACGAAACCGACATCGATGCAGCCGTAAAAATCATTGCCGAAGTCATGACCATTAAATCTTACCTTGGTACCAAATACCAAACACGCAAAGACGTAACTTGATTTTTAACATTAATGGCAGAATTTATGTCTGTTCATCATCCTACAATTTTGTGACCAATTTCCACGAATTGGGCACACAGCTAAAGCATGACGAGCAGACTTGCAGGCGCCCAAATCACTACTGATTCATCAACTCTAGCAGTTGGTGAAACATATCCGTTTTCTTAAGTGATGTTGCGAATCAAAAGTAGAAACACCCTCCTCCATGGATCATGACTTAAAGAGTTTAGCAGAGCCCAAATTTCCCACCGAAAGCAGCCAATAAAACCTTCTATCAAGGAGAACCTTAATTTTATTCTAAAAATAAACAACATCCTTGGATGGTTTAACCCACCTCACGTGCTGCCCGTTTTGCAAGTTTTGCCGCAAGATTGAATCCAACTCCAGGCCGGGACCACGGGCATTCAGCAATACAAATCGCACAACCAGAGTTTTCAGTGAAATACGGAATGCACTTATCAAAGTCCACGTACCAACGCTCTTCACCCCGCACCTTTTTCTTATCAGGATCGATGGCAATGGGTGGACAGGCGTCCTCACAAATTCGACACTTTGAACAAAAGTCATCAATTCCAAAAACCCGTTTCTGCGTCGGTTTAAACGGTGCATCAGTTAGCACCGCAGACAAACGAAACGATGAGCCAAATTCTGGGTTGATCAATGACCCATGCTTGCCTAACTCCCCAAAACCGCATTCCAACGCTGGTGGAATCATCAAAATTTTCCCCGCCATCGGTCCCGTCGCAGCCTCTGCATCCCAACCTTGTTCGCGCAACCAACCCGTGATCTTTTTGCTTGCCGCAGCCGCGCGCCCATATTGGCGCACCACTTCAATGCCCGCGCGAAAATCTGGCGCATACTTGATCTCATCATAATCATGCTGAACACCCAGGATAATCACGTTTAAAAACGAAACTTCGTGCCCTTCAAACACCCATTCGTCACGCAAAGCCGTCACGCCCACCATCTCACAATCACCCGTTTCAACAAATTGATCGAGCAAAGTTGTCCAATCCTCTTCTGAGTGCTCTATTACTACAGAGTTAACAGCAGGTAGCACAGCATCCAACACCAACTGTCGTTTGGCCCGCTCTTCACGCATCACTGCACTGTCGGGTTGCGTGGTGTAGAACCATTTCTGAACATCCCCATAGGCAATATCATCCGGATTCGGAGCCCAAAATACTACCTCAGGTCTGCGCACTTTTTCTTCACCTAGCCCATTAATATCGTTCCCACTCAAATCAGGGCGCCGCGCCACCATTTCAGGGTTGGGGACAAACGGTCTGTGTGGGTTCAATTTCGGCATATTGAAAGACTACTAACGCGGGGCGGCTTACGCAACATTCTTGCAACGGCCAGCAAAATTTTAACAGTAGGTTATCCTTGGCGCTTCCCCAATGCTGGTTCCTAATTAAGACGCGTTTGACTAATCAAATGATCAAGGCGTAATCATAATCTTCCCATCCTTGATCCGCGTCGCTGCCGCCAGCCCAGACACAACATCACGCAACGGCAGGTAAGTAGCCACGTCTGTCTTCCAAGTCCCATCCACAAAACGCGTTTGTACTTCTTTGGCAAAACGCGGCATTTCGGCCCCATTCGCTTGCATCCACGGCGTCAGCCAGAACCCCTCGATTACTTTGGATTGGAAAATCAACTGGCCCATCTGCGTCATCGGAAATAGTTCTGGGTTCAGCTTGCCATAGGTCACCCAACGTGAGCGGTTCGGCATCATTGTAAAAACCTGCTCCGAAATCGCGTCTGTCACTGCATCAAGGAAAACTCGCGGTTTATGTTCACGCGACACCGCAGAAAATTGTGAAGCGAACTCCCCATCGCTCACATCTAAAACAACCGTTGCACCGAGCGCTTTCAACCCTCCTAAAGCATCCATGCGTCGAACCAAACAAATTGTCTTTAGTCCCTTATCTTTTGCCAAACCCAGCATCAACTTACCAAGTTGGCTGGCAGCGGCAGAAATCACAAAACAATCACTATTCTTCTCAGCGATATCGACCATGCCCACAGCAGTCAGTGGATTCACAATTTGTGCTGCGCCATCTTCGTCCCTGACAGACGGGTGCAACGGAATGCACATTATTGCCGAAGTTAAACAGTATTCCGACCAAGCACCTGTCGTAACAAACGCTACGCGCTGTCCAATCAAAGCCTCAGCTCCTTTGCCCGCAGCAATAACATCGCCACAGCCCTCAAAACCGGCAGCCTTCCCTTTTTCCCGCGGTTGACCATATTCACCTTTAATGAAGTGCAAATCTGATGGGTTCACTGATGCCATCCGCAGTTTGATTAACACCTGCCCCTTGCCAGGTTTTGATATCGGCAACATACCATCCATTAAATACTCTGAGGCATCCAAAACCATTGGCCCCTCGGATACATCAGAATATCCATTCAACTTTTGAATAACAGAAAATGTTTCCTTTGGCAGGTCACTCATAGCAGGATCCTTTAATTTATGACGCCGCGTTTTGCGGTTCCTCACTTGGCATCAGGATAGCCAAGCGCCTAGACTGTCAATAAATTCGCTACGGAACAAAGGACAGACTCATGATCGACGAACTCTTCGGACTTTCTGGCAAAACAGCGCTTATTACAGGTGGCGGTTCAGGCATTGGCGCCATGATAGTGCACGGCTTCGCTCATGCAGGCGCCCACGTAATAATTTGCTCACGCAAGCTGCACCAGGTGAAAGAAACTGCCGCCCAAGTCAATGGAACCAACCCGTCTGGCAGTGTCGAGGCATTTTCTGGCGACGTATCCTCAGAGGAGGGCATCGAAGCCATAGTAACCGAAGTTAACAAACGCACTGACAAGCTCAATATTCTCGTGAACAACGCTGGCATCAGTTGGGGCGCACCGTTGGGCGAATTTCCACACTCTGCTTGGGAAAAGGTAATGAATGTAAATGTGGCAGGCCTTGCCCACCTTACACAACAGCTCCTTCCCATCCTGATCAAAACTGCGAGTGACGAAGACCCCGCACGCGTTCTAAACCTAGGCTCTGTAATGGGCAAACACCCACTTGC
>MDTG01436405.1_pt1 | contig 19843 bp, 18 predicted proteins | sample 811421 | NCBI WGS metagenome assembly MDTG01 (sample SAMN05326645, study PRJNA326480) | marine metagenome | isolation source: seawater | place: Pacific Ocean: South East | collected 2011
AGCGTAGGCTGATTTAAATTGATCTACATTATCCCTACCTTTGTAAATAACACCTTTTCTATCAAGCATGATTATATTTTGGGTTTTAATACCAATACTTTTGAAAAGATTAGCGCACGCCAAAGCTGAAGCTCCAGCACCATTAACAACAACTTTTACCTCACCTGGTTTTTTATTCGAAATATCCAGAGCATTTATTAGCGCTGCAGAAGTAATTATTGCTGTACCATGTTGATCATCATGAAAAATTGGTATGTCTAAAGTATCTCTTAATTTTCTTTCAATAATAAAACAGTCTGGTGCTGCAATATCTTCTAAATTTATACCACCAAAACTATTTCCAATATTTTGGATGCATTTAATTATTTCATCTGAGTTTTTATTATCTATCTCAATATCAATGGCATCTATATCAGCGAATCTTTTGAATAAAACAGCTTTACCCTCCATAACCGGTTTTGATGCTAATGCTCCTAGATCTCCTAATCCTAAAATTGCAGAACCATTACTTATTACTGCCACCAAATTTCCTTTACTTGTATATTCATAGGCAGCATCCGGATTTTTTGAAATTTCTTTAACTGGAATAGCAACCCCGGGCGAATAAGCTAGAGAAAGGTCTCTTTTGGTTGTTAAAGATTTTGATGAAATAATCTCAATTTTGCCAGACTTTCCCTTATTATGAAAATCTAATGCTTCTTTATCTGTATAATGATCAATTTTTGATTTTTTTGTCATTGAATTTTAAGTATGTAATATAAATGATATTAAATCACTAATAATTTGTCTTAATTATGAATTTATTGTCCTCTACATCAGTTTTTGGTTTTTATACCTTGATAAGCAGAGTTTTGGGCTATTTCAGAGATATTCTAATAGCAATTTTTCTAGGCACAAGTATTTATGCTGATGCTTTTTTTGTTGCATTTAGACTTCCAAACACATTTAGGCGTTTATTTGCTGAGGGTACATTTAATGCAGCATTTATACCTAGTTACTCTGACGCAAAATTAAAAGGACAAGAATCAGGAAAAAAATTTGCTGATGAAATTTTTAGTCTACTTTTATTTTGTTTAATATTTTTAATAATAATTATTGAAATATTTACTCCTTTTTTAGTTTACCTAATAGCACCAGGTTTTTACGAAGATTCAGCAAAATTTAGTCTTGCGGTTGAGTTTACAAGAATCACATTTCCTTTTTTACTTTTCGTTAGCCTTTCTTCTTTATTGTCCGGAATTTTAAATACCAATAATAGATTTGCAGCTGCTGCTGGCGCGCCAATAGTTCTTAATATCGTATTAATTAGTATTCTCTTAATTTCTTTTTATTACAATCTCAGTGTTGCAAAAAGTTTATCTATTGGAGTAACTTTAGCAGGAATATTACAATTTATTATTTTAATTTTTTTTGCGAAGAAATTTTATTTTCCATCAGTAAAATTAATTTTTAAATTTAATAAAAAAATCAAAATTTTTTTTAGAAAATTATTGCCAAGTATTTTTTCTTCAGGAATAACTCAAATTAATATACTTATCGGAACTATAATAGCATCATTTCAATCTGGAGCAGTATCGTATTTATATTACGCTGATAGAGTTTATCAAATTAACTTAGCCATAGCAGGAATTGCTGTTGGAACAGTCGCTTTGCCCAGTCTATCAAAAAGTATAAAATTGAAAAATCAAAAATCTGTAGACTTAATACAAAATAGATCAGTAGAGTTATCTTTGTTACTCTCTGTTCCAGCAACATGTGGACTATTAATTGCCTCGAAACAAATAGTCAATTGTTTGTTTGGATATGGGTCTTTTGATAGCGTGGATGTAATTTACACTTCATTGGCATTAACATTTTTTGCGATAGGAGTTCCTGCTTTTGCCTTAATCAAGGTCTTGTCGAATTTTTATTTTGCACGAGATAACACTAAATTTCCTTTTTATATATCTTTAATGAGTATGATTCTTAATGTTGCAATAAGTGTTTCTTTATTTACAAAATATGGCTTTATAATTATACCAATTGCCACTTCAGTATCAACTTGGATAGCTGTATTAATTTATTTTGTTTTATTAAGAAAAAACAAACTAATCAATTTTGGAAACAAATACCTATTAAATTTTTTAAAAATTTTAATTGCAACAATGGCAATGTCTTTTTTCCTTTATTTTGGTTTAGATTATTTTGAGGATAAGTTTGAATATTCTTATAAATTTAAATTAATTTATTTGTTAATTGTGATAGGTTTGTCAGCAGCGATATATCTATTTATTACTAAACTTTTAGGAGTATTAGACCTAAAAAGTTATAAATTAAAATGAACAAAAATTTCAAAGAATTAGTTTTTTCTGGGGTACAGCCAACTGGCAATCTCCATCTTGGAAACTATCTTGGTGCGATGAAAAATTTTGTAGCACTTCAAAAGAAAATGGAGTGCATATATTGTGTGGTTGACCTTCATGCAATAACAGTTTTTCAAGAACCAAAAGACTTAAGGAAAAATATTCTTGAGACTACAGCTGGTTTTGTAGCTTGCGGATTAGATTTTAAAAAAAGTATAATATTTAATCAGTCTTCTGTTAGTGGTCACGCTGAACTTGCTTGGATTTTTAATTGTGTATCCAGAGTTGGATGGATGAATCGCATGACTCAATTTAAGGAAAAAGCTGGTTCCAACAAAGAAAATGCAAGCGTAGGATTGTATGTTTATCCAAACTTAATGGCCGCAGATATTTTATTGTATAAAGCCACTCATGTACCAGTAGGCGATGATCAAAAACAACATTTGGAATTATCAAGGGATATTGCGCAAAAATTTAATAATGATTTTGGAAATAATAATTTTTTCCCTATACCAGAACCTTTAATACAAAAAAAAATTTCAAGAGTTATGAGTCTGAGAGATGGTAAAAAAAAAATGAGTAAATCAGAAGAATCTGATTATTCCAGAATTAATTTAAATGACAACGAAGATGATATAAAGAAGAAAATTAAAAAGGCAAAAACTGACTCACTACCAATTCCAGAAAAAATTGAGGATTTAAAAAATAGACCTGAAGCGTTGAATCTTTTAACTATTTATTCTTCAATAACAGACTCCACCTTAGAAAAAACTCTCAAAGAAATGGTTGGAAAGGATTTTTCTAAGTTCAAAGAAAATTTATCAGATGCATTGATAGCTACTATTTGCCCCATAGGTAAAAAAATTAAAGATTTGAATAAAGATAGATCCTATTTGTCAAAAGTTCTACAAGATGGTTCTATTAAAGCTAGAAAAATTGCAGAAAGAAATTTAAATCAAATTAAAGAAATTGTAGGATTTATTTAATATTTTATTTATGATAGAAACTTAAATATGGTTTACACAGAAAATACACCTAACCCTAACGCAATTAAATTTATTTCTGAAAAAACATTTTCAAAGATAGAAGTTGCAGAATTTCACAAAAGAGATATTAAAAAAATTAAAAATAACTTCATTAAAAATTTATTAGAGTTCGAAGGCGTAGAGTTAGTTTTGATTTCAGAGAAATTTATAAGTGTTAAAAAAACTGAAAAAGTTAATTGGGATAGTTTGAAACCCTCGATTATATCTTTAATTAATGATTATTTTCAAAAAAATAATAAACCAATTTTGTCTGAAAAAAATGAAGAGAATTCCGAAAAAAAAAATATAGAAAATGACTCAATAGTAAAAAAAATTAATGAAGTCCTTGACAGCAAAATTAGACCAGCGGTAGCAAAAGATGGAGGCGATATCAAGTTTGTTTCTTTTCAAGATGGTAAAGTCAAAGTAGAACTTAAGGGGAGTTGTTCTGGATGCCCAAGTTCTATTATGACTCTTAAAAATGGAGTTCAAAATCTTTTGCGTCATTATGTAAAAGATGTGAACGAAGTTGAAGCAATTTAGTAAATGAAAAAAAATACCCAAATTCCTTATAGAGATCAACTTCTTGAATTAGGAAAGCTGTATAAAGTTCATGAATTAAAACTTTACGCGAGATCAAGGAAAGATTTAACAATTTCTCAAATCGAATTAATATTATTAAAAAATAAAATAAGATTACCTGAGCAAAGCTATAATAAAAAAAGAATAGCTGAAATTAGTTTTAAAGAACAAGTTGTTAGTAATATTTTAATAACATTATGTCTAATAGCTTTTATAGGAAGCCTATTAAGTGTTAGGCCTTATATTAAAACTGTAACTAGTGAAATCAAATTTACCCATGTTGCAAAAGAATATAAGTCAAATTCTAAAAAGATTGAAAAAAACAAAACTTTTAATGATAATAATTTAAACAAGAATAAGTCAGAAGAAGAGTATATAAGCCTAGATACACAGGTAGCATTAGATATATTTGAAAATTTAAAGTATGATTTAAAGAGCATTAGGCTAGGGCAAGCAGTAAAACCTGTTTATTTAAGAAAATTTCCAAGAGATCTTAAAAAATTAAAAAGTACCCAAAAAAAGAAAGATACCTTTATCAAAATTGTAATGCCACTAATTTTAGATGAGAATGACAAAATATTAGAAGATAGAAATAAATTATTTAAAATTTTAGGTAAACCATCAAATACCAGGGGAGAAAAAGTTTGGCTAAAAAGAAGATTAAAAGATTATAAAGTAGATGGAGAGGATATAGCGGAATTAAAACTAAGAATGGACGCAATTCCCACGTCATTAGCAATTGCTCAGGCTGCTAAAGAAAGTGGCTGGGGCACATCCAGATTTGCATTGGATGGAAATGCAATGTTTGGTCAATGGACATGGAGTGAAGAGGGAATAGAACCAAGTGAAAAAACTAAAAATCAAGGTCATAAGATTTTAAAATTTCCTATGCTACAATCTTCTGTAAAGGCTTATATGAAAAATTTAAATACGCACAGGGGTTATAGTGAACTTAGAAACGAAAGAGCCGAATTAAGAAGAAAAAACCAAAACATTTCCGGATTGGATCTTGTAGATTATTTATATAATTATGCTCAAACAGGTTCAGAGTATGTAAAGATTTTAAAAAAAATTATTCAGCAAAACAATCTAACTGATTTTGATAATTCGGTTTTAATGAATAGAAGCAGATCCAAGTCTTTGACTTTGTAATTTATAAATTGCTAATAACAAATTGAATTCCAAGCCATCTCCACTCCCCCGTATTTTCTCTAAGTGAGCAATTGATTCTCCCTCGTTCAGTTGTAAATTTTCCTTCTAAAATTATGTTTAGTTGATTATCATTAACAAATTCAATTTTTGATTTTCGCCACCTATTTTCTTCATTTGAGTAACAAGTGATATTTTTAAAATTTGGACCATTTTTAATAAAAGTTATGCTAACATTTGGAGGATTATTTTTTGGATTTAGATATTTTTCTTCTGGGGTAATTTTTAAGTATGGAAATGGAATTGTTTTTAGTATCGATTTGAATCTTTTTTCTTCCCCATATTTTTCATTTATTGGAAATCTCGGTAATTCAAACTTATCTTTTGTTTTATCCATAACCCCAGAATGTTGACCAAAACCGAACTCAAATCCTAATTTCTTTACAATTTTTTTATAAGAATTTTTGTATTCACCAAAAGGGTATGCAAAAAACTTTGTTTCGTGGTTCAATTTTTCTTTAAAAATTTTTATGGAAGTTTTTAAATCTTCCTCTATTTCATTATCACTCCAATCTACTAAATATTCGTGAGAGTGACTATGGTTTCCAATATGGACAAAATCGAACTGGGAGATTTCTTTTATTTGAGCCCAACTCATATAACCTTTCGATCCTACAGTTTCTGTATTAATAAATATTATAAAAGGGATTTTTTTTTCCTTCAAAATTGGCCAGGCATTTTTATAAAAAGAAGAAAATCCGTCATCTATGGTTAATAGAATTTTTTTTTCCAAATTTTTTTGATTAATAGAAGTCTGGAACTGTTTATGAGAAATAAATTTATATTTATTTTCCTCTATAAAATTGATATGAGACTTAAAGTCCTTTATTTTTATATTTGTCGATGGATATTTATTTTCTTCGAAACGATGATACATTATTGAAAGAATTCCATAATCTTCGGTACTTTTTGCTTTAGAATAGGAATTGTTTACAGTAAATAAAAAAACTATAAATAAAACAATGATAAGAGATTTTTTAATAATTAATTTCACAGGTAAAAACGATTTAATTGGCCTCAGAGTTAATAATAATTTTTTTATCAAAAAACTTCAAACAAATATAAGAAAAAATGGGTTGCTTGTGAATAATATATTTGACTTTATTAAACAAAAAAATGTTAACATTGATAAAAATTTTTCAATTATTGTAAATATTGGCCCAGGTAGTTTTTCAGGAATAAGAATCTCTCTAGCTATAGCAAAAGGCATTAAAATAGCAAAAGGAACCAAAATCTATGGTTATAGAAATTACGATTTAGGTAAATTTAACCTTAAAAATATTGAATTATTGATTCAAAAAAACTTAATAGAAAATAATTTGATTAAACCAGTGTATTTGAGCTAAATTGTCAATAATTATTATGAGTAAGATTGAAGAAAAATGTAAAGCGAAAGGTGTCAGGCTAACTGATCAGAGGCGAGTTATAGCAAAAGTAATGTCAGATTCAAAAGCTACATACGGCTCGAAAGATCATCCTGATGTTGATGAACTTCACAAAAGAGTAAGCTTGATTGATCAAAAAATAAGTATTGCAACAGTTTACAGAACTGTGAAACTTTTTGAGGAAGCCGGTATATTGGAAAAGCACGATTTCAAAGGTGGCAAGGCAAGATATGAACAATCTCCCGATGAACACCACGATCATCTTATTGATATTAATAGTGGTGAGATTATAGAATTTGTAAACAAAGAAATCGAAGAACTCCAAAATAAAGTTGCTCAAAAATTAGGTTATAAGTTGGTAGATCATAAACTTGAATTATACGGTTCAAAAATAAAAAAGAATTAATATTTTGTCGAAAAAAATTTTCATTAAAACTTTTGGATGCCAGATGAACGAATACGATAGTAATCGTATTGCAGATTTGGTCAAAAAAAAAGATTATGTTCGTACCGATGAGACACACAATTTAGACTGCTATGTTTTGAACACATGTCACATAAGAGAAAAAGCTACCGAAAAAGTTTATCATGATATTGGGAGACTCAAAAAAAATTATAAAAATAAAAAAAAACCTATTGTTTTAGTCACAGGTTGTGTTGCCCAAGCTGAAAATGATGAAATGTTAAAAAGAGAACCATACATAGACGCAGTAGTTGGGCCACAGTCTTACCATAAACTACCCAAAATTCTTTCGGATTTAAAAACAAGAAGTAAAAAAATTAATTTTACTGATTTTGATGCTGTTCAAAAATTTGATGAATTAAATACAATAAAAAATTCAGATTCTAAAGTCTCTTCATTTATAACTATCCAGGAAGGTTGTGATAAATTCTGTAATTTTTGTGTTGTTCCATATACTAGGGGAGCTGAGTACTCTAGATCACCAGAGGAAATAATTAATGAGGCAAAAAATTTAGTCTCAAACGGTGTAAGAGAAATTACACTGTTAGGTCAAAATGTAAATGCTTATAAATATAGCTCTAATACAAAAAAAATTAAATTATCAGATTTGATTTATGAATTACAAGATTTAGAAGATTTGAAAAGAATTAGGTATACGACTTCTCACCCCAAGGATATGACTAATGATCTAATTGATTGTCACAATAAAGTAAAAAAATTAATGCCATTTCTGCATTTGCCAGTCCAAAGTGGCTCAAATAAAATTTTAAAAAGCATGAATCGCAAACATACTAGAGAAGAGTATTTATCAATAATTGAGAATTTAACAAAAGCTAGATCTGACATAAATTTTTCAAGTGATTTCATTGTTGGATATCCAGGAGAAACAGAAGATGATTTTAATGATACTGTTTCTTTAATAAAAAAAGTAAATTTTGTAAACTCTTTTTCATTTATTTATAATCCAAGACCAGGAACACCAGCTTATCATCTTAAAGAAATTGACAAAGAAACACAAAAAAGACGATTAATTATTCTCCAGAACATATTAAAAGATATACAAATCAAAGAAAACAAAAAGAAAGTTGGCAAACTAAAAGAAGTCTTAATTGAAAATAAAATGAAAAATCAGCCAAATTATTTTGGCAGAATCAATAATGTAACTCCAGTCATCATAGATAATGCTAATAGAAAAGATGTAGGAAAAATTATTCACGTAAGAATTAAAAATTATAATAGAAATACCCTATTTGGGTCTAAAGAAAATAAAGAAAGTGAAGTAGCGGCTTAATGTTGGAAGCAAAAAATTTAAATAAAGAAATCTCTATAAAAAAAATTGATAAAGAAACATCGAATATAAAAATTTTTAATAATGACATTTTGGCAGAAGTAGTTGGTGAATTTAATAAAAATTTAATTAAAATCGAAAAACTTACCAATACTAAGATTTTTTTTAGAGGAAATTCAATTACAGTCAAAGGCAACCAAGAATCAATTGTGACCGTATCAAATTCACTAATTTTCTTGGTTAACAAATTTCTTGTTACTAGTTCTATCGAAGATAATGATATAACCTATTCAGTAAAAAAAGGTGATATTTCGGAAGATATGGATAATGGTAAAAGTAATATAAGGTCAATAGATCAGGTAATCAAAACCCCACGAAGATCAGTAATACCTAGATCTAAAAAACAATCAGAATATTTAAAAGCTCTGTTAAATGATGACATTGTTATTTCATTGGGACCAGCGGGAACTGGAAAAAGTTATTTAGCTGTTTCAGTTGCTGTGAATATGTTAATGGAAAAGAAAGTAGAAAAAGTAATTTTATCTCGTCCTGCAGTTGAGGCGGGAGAAAGACTTGGTTTTTTGCCAGGCGATATGAAAGAAAAAGTGGATCCTTACCTTAGACCTTTATACGATGCTTTATACGATTTGTTTGGATACGAAAAAGTTCAAAGAAAGATAGAAACAGGAGAAATTGAAATTGCACCACTTGCATTTATGAGAGGAAGAACTTTAAAGAATTCTTTTGCAATTTTAGATGAGGCCCAAAATGCCTCTTCGACACAAATTAAAATGTTTTTAACGAGAATCGGAGAGAATTCTAAAATTGTTGTTAATGGAGATCCTTCACAAGTTGATCTTATAAACAAGAGTCAATCTGGACTAGTTCAATCAAGAAAAATTTTAAAGAATATCAATGAAGTAAAGTGTGTTGAATTTGATCATACAGATGTTGTAAGGCACCCTCTGGTATCAAAAATTATTCAGGCCTATCAGCAAAAAACTGATGATAAAAGTTGATGTTTTTGTCAAAGATAGAAATTGGAAAAAATATATATCCAATCCAAGCAAATATATAAAACATAAGACGAAATATTTAAATAGTTCTTTAAAGATTATAAAAAATAAAAAAATAAATTTTTCTATTTTATTATCAGGAAATAGAGAGATTAAAATATTAAATAAAAAATTTAGAAAAAAGGACAAGGTGACAGATGTCTTGTCATTTCCTTTTTATAATTTAACAGATATAAAAAAATTAAAAAAAGGCACTATTTATTTAGGTGATGTGATTTTAAATTTCTACAAGATAGATAAAAAAAACTTCAAAAGAGATTTCAATAGATTATGGGTACATGGTTTTGTTCATTTACTAGGTTATAGGCACCATAAAGATAAAGATTATTTTAAAATGAACAGAATAGAAAAATTAATACTAAATAAAATCGAAGGTAATTAATGTTGAATTTTTTTAATAAAAGATTTTTTATAATATTTTTTTTTCCCTTAGTACTAGGAGGGGTGACAGTATTAAGTTTTCAACCATTTAACTTTTTTTTTGTTAATTTTCTTTCTCTACCTTTGTTATTTTTTTCTATAATTTATGTTAAAAAAAAATCTAAAAGTGTTTATAGAAAAAAACCTTACCTAACAAATTTATTTATTTTAGGCACTTCGTATGGTTTTGGTTTTTTTTTCTTTGGAATTTATTGGATTGCACATTCATTAACTTTTGACGAGTCATTTAAATTTTTGATTCCAATTAGTTTAGTTTTAATTCCTATATTTTTATCTTTGTTTTTTTCTTTACCAATAGTATTAGTAAGTAATTTTTGTGAAGAAAAAATATCATCAATTTTTTTAATAAGCTTATCCTTTGCAATATCAGATTTTCTGAGAAGCAAAATTCTTACAGGTTTCCCTTGGAATATTTGGAGTTATAGTATTTCTTGGTCCACTGAGAGTTTGCAGGCATTGTCTACTATAGGTATCTTTTCTTTAAATATTTTAATTATAACAATTTTTTTTTTACCATCGTTATTTTTTTTTAAATCTAAGACAAAATATTTTTTTCTTAGCTTTTTTTTAATAGTAGTTTTTGGAAATTATTTTTATGGTTCATACAAAATCAATTCTATTGTTAGAGATATTGATTCAAAAAAAATAAATTTCAAAATTGTTTCTGCAGGAATGAAACTTTCAGAATTTAAAGATGAAAAAAAAGTTGCTTTAGAATTAATAAAATATAGTGAGCCAGATAAAAAAAAGAAAACTATTTTTGTTTGGCCAGAGGGAGTATTTCTCAGTGAAAACTTTAATCAAAAAAAAGAAATTAAAGATTTATTTGTGAAAAGCTTTTCTAAAAATCATTTAATTGTACTTGGTGCAAATACTTCAGAAAGCACAACTCTAAATAAAAAGTATTTCAATAGTATGGTAATTGTTGACAGTAATTTTAATTTAATTTCTAAATATAATAAAAAAAAATTGGTACCATTTGGAGAATTTCTACCATTTGAAAAACTTTTAAACTCTATTGGTTTAAAAAAGATTACACCCGGTTATTCTTCTTTTGCCAAAGGATCTGGAGAATCTATAGTTAATCTTAAGTTTGATTCCCAAAATATAAATTTTCTTACTTTAATTTGTTATGAAATAATTTTTCCAAGTTTTATAAATAAAAATAACAACTTTAATTTTATTATAAATATTTCTGAAGATGCCTGGTTTGGTGATAGCATTGGTCCACATCAACATTTTGCAAAAGCTATTTTTAGGTCAATAGAATCTGGGGTCTATACTATTAGATCGGCAAACAAGGGTATAAGTGCCTTTATAAGTCCAGAAGGAAAAATTTTAAAAAATTTACAACCAAACGAAATAGGCAATATAGAATTAAGTGTACCAATTCTGGAGAAAAGTAAAAAACAATCTAAAAAAGATTTGATATTTTTGTTACTTTTAATTACATATATCTTCACATTTTTTGTATTACGTAAATTAAAAATTTAATGAATCTTAAAAATTATTTATTTACTAGTGAATCTGTTTCAGAGGGTCATCCAGACAAAGTTTGTGATCGTATCTCCGATATGGTTGTTGACACTTATATTTCAAAAGACCCTTATTCTAGAGTTGCATGCGAAACCTTAACAACAACCAACAAAGTAGTTTTGGCTGGAGAGACTAGAGGCCCAGATATTAAAAAAAATGATTTAATAGAAAAAGTTCGAAACTGTATTAAAGATATAGGTTACGAACAAAAAGGTTTTCATTGGAAAAATTGCAATATTGATGTTCATCTTCATTCGCAGTCTTCAGATATAGCTATGGGTGTCGACTCAAAAGAAAATAAAGACGAAGGAGCTGGAGATCAAGGTATCATGTTTGGGTATGCTTGTGACGAAACAGAAGTTTTAATGCCCGCTCCAATTTACTATTCTCATAAAATTCTAGAATTAATGGCTGAAGATAGAAAAAATGGTAAAGCACCAAAACTAGAACCAGACTCTAAAAGTCAAGTTACTTTAAGGTATGAAAATGGGATACCAGTTAAGGTTACTGCTGTAGTAATTTCAACACAACATTCCCCAGATGTAAGTCAAACCCAAGTAAAAGAAATTGTTAGACCTTACCTGGAAAAAGCAATTCCAAAACAATTATTGTCTGAGCTAAAAGATGAAAATTTTTACGTTAATCCAACAGGTCAGTTTATAATTGGTGGTCCTGATGGCGATTCCGGACTTACTGGAAGAAAAATTATCGTTGATACATATGGTGGTGCAGCACGTCATGGCGGAGGTGCTTTTTCTGGAAAGGATCCAAGCAAAGTTGATAGATCCGCTGCTTATGCAGCAAGATATGTAGCTAAAAATATTGTGGCTTCAAAAATTGCAAAACGGTGCGAAATTCAACTTTCCTATGCTATAGGAGTTTCTAAGCCACTATCTATTTATGTTAATCTTTTTGATGGTGATGGTGAAAAAGAAAAATATGTTGAAAATTTAATTAAAGATAAATTTGATTTAAGTCCAAGAGGTATTAGAGAAATGTTAAATTTGAATCGACCTATTTATGAATGTACAGCAGCATACGGTCATTTTGGAAGAAAACCAGGAACAAATGGTACTTTTTCTTGGGAAAAAACAGATAAAACATCCATTTTTAAAAAGTAATTCTTGAAAAATATCAAAATATAAACTAAATAACAGTTAAGTTACCTGGAAGTACAAAATGGGCTTTTGCCCATTTTTTTTTAGGTGAAAGAAAAACGATGTTAAATAGAGGTTTAGATAAACAAGAATTGTTGCGAATAGTTGACTCTGTAGCAAATGAAAAGTCAATTGATAAGGAGCTTATATTAAGCTCTATGGAAATGGCTATTCAAAGAGCAGCATACAATAAGTTTGGCTTTGAAAATTCCATTGAAGCTAAAATTGATAGAGAGAGTGGTAGTATTAAAATTCATAAGGTTCTTGAAATAGTAGAAAAAGTTGAGGATCCAGTAAAAGAAATAACTTTAAAAGGGGCAGAAGAGATTGATAAAAAACATAAAAGTTTAAAAGTGGGAGACAAAATTTATGAGGAATTGCCCCAAATTGATTTTGGAAGAATAGCTGCACAAAGTGCTAAACAAGTAATTTCTCAAAAAGTTAGAGAGGCAGAAAGAAGTAGACAATTCGAAGATTTTAAGGACAAACAAGGCCAAATTTTAAGCGGAATAATAAAAAGAGTTGAATACGGGAACGTTATAGTAGACTTAGGTAGAGCCGAAGGCATAATCCGGAAAGAAGAATTAATTCAAAGGGAGATTTTAAAAAATGGTGATAGAGTTAAAGCTTATTGTTATGAGGTTAAGGAAGATACAAGAGGTCACCAAATATTTCTTTCGCGTGCTCACCCTCAATTTTTAGCCAGATTATTTTTTCAAGAAGTTCCTGAAATTTATGAGGGTGTAATAGAAATTAAATCTGTGGCTAGAGATCCAGGTAGCAGAGCAAAAATTTGTGTTAATTCTAAAGATTCTTCATTAGACCCTGTAGGAGCATGTGTTGGTATGAGGGGAAGCAGAGTACAAACCGTTGTAAATGAATTACAAGGCGAAAAAATTGATATTATCAAGTGGACAGAAGACCTACCGACTCTCGTAGCTGAGTCATTATCGCCCGCAGAAATTCAAAAAGTCTTAATTGATGAGCAGAACAAAAGAATTGATGTTATTTTATCTGAAGAAAATTTAAGTAAAGCCATAGGACGTAGAGGTCAAAATGTAAGATTAGCCTCAAAACTCATTAATTATGAAATAGATATATTAACTGACAAAGAAGATTCAGAAAGAAGACAAGCAGAATTTAAAGAAAGAACAGAATTATTTATAAAAGGCTTGGAAGTGGACGAAACATTAGGTCAACTCCTAGTTTCAGAAAATTTTCAAAGTATAGAAGAAATTGCTCAATCAAAAGTAGATGATATTTCTAAAATCGAAGCTATAGAGGAGTCAACATCCAAAGAACTTATAGAAAGAGCTAAAGAATATTTGGAAAAAGAAAAAATAGAAATATCCCAAAAATTAAAAAAATTAGGCGTAGAGGATTCTTTAATCAAGCTAGATGGAATGACACAAGGAATGCTTGTTGTTTTAGGCGAAAAAAATATTAAGAAATTACAAGAATTTGCAGACTTGTCATCAGACGAACTAATCGGTGGAATGGATGAAATTAAAGGTAAAAGAGTAAAGTTGAATGGTTATCTTGAAGATTTTAATTTAACTAGAGAAGAGGCAGACAATTTAATAATGAATGCTAGGAAAATTGTTTTTGCAGAATAATTACATGGAAAAAAATAAAAACAAAAAAAAAACTTTAACTATATCTGGTTCCTTTAGTAGAGGAGCTCCTTCTTTTTCTAAAAATAAAACAGAAAAAAAAACTTTTTTTCCACAAAAAAAAAGAGGTTTTAAACCATCATTTAAATCTGGTAAATCATGGCCTTCCCAGCCCATCAGCAAAGCAAAACCAAGTAGCAGAAATTTTAATAGAAAATTTGTAGAACAGCAAGCTACAAAAAGATTTATAGGTTCGAAACAAAAGGATACGAGCAAAGATAAGGATAAATCAAAAGAAAAAAATTTTGGCAAAAGCAATGAATTTCAGCAAAGAAGACAATCAAAATTAACAATTTCTAGAGCGATGAATGTAGAAGAATTTGAGATTAAACAGAGAAGTCTAGCTTCTGTTAAAAGAGCCAGACTCAAAGAAAAACAAGATGAAAAACAAGATCCAAAAAAAGAATTTAAAAAAGTTATACGAGAGGTAAAAATTCCTGAACAAATAACAATACAAGAGCTATCTAATAGAATGGCAGAGCAATCTACAAATATAATTAAATTTCTCTTAAATATGAAAGTTAAAGCTACAATCAATCATTCAATCGATAAAGATACTGCAGAATACATAGTAAAAGAGTTTGGACACACTCCTATTGTAGAGGAAATTCCAACAGTAAATCTGAATAAAGAATCTGGATCAGTCAAAGAAAATTTAATGCCAAGGCCACCAATTGTAACAATAATGGGACATGTGGATCATGGAAAAACATCCTTACTGGATTCGTTAAGAAACTCTAATGTGGTTTCAGGAGAACATGGTGGAATTACACAACATATCGGAGCATATCAAGTTAGTGCTGGGAATAATAAAATAATAACCTTTATTGATACTCCTGGTCATGCAGCCTTTACTGAAATGCGAGCGCGAGGTTCAAAGGTTACAGATATAGTAGTTCTAGTTATAGCGGCTGATGATGGGGTTAAGCCACAAACCATAGAAGCCATACAGCACGCGAAGGCTGCAAAAGTACCTATAATAGTTGCAATAAATAAATGTGATCTTCCAGGTTCAAATATAGGAAAAATAAAAAATGACTTAATGCGATATGAATTAATCGCTGAAAGTTTGAGTGGAGACACACTTTTTGTAGAAGTATCAGCAACTAAAAAAACCAATCTTGATAAATTAAAAGAAAGTATAATTTTGCAAGCAGAAGTTTTAGATTTAAAGGCATCAAATAAAGGTAATGCAAAAGGAGTTGTGTTAGAGTCTAAAATTGACAAAGGCAGAGGACCCGTTTCAACAGTTTTGGTGACCGAAGGTGAATTAAAAAAAGGAGATTATTTTGTTTGCGGTAGCACTTTAGGAAAGATAAGGGCAATGATAAATTTTGAGGGAGACAATGTTAACGAAGCATACCCCTCTACACCCGTTGAAATTCTTGGAATGAAAGAGTCTGCGAATGCCGGAGATGAATTTTTTGTTGTCGAAGACGAGGATGAATCAAAGAAAATTAGTGATTTTAGGAAAGTTGGAAAAAAGGCAACTAATACTTTGGCTTTAAAAGATAAAACTAAAATTTTTGATGATGAAAGTTCTAAAACTGAATTAAATATAATTTTAAAATCTGATGTTCAAGGGTCAAGCGAAGCTTTAAGAAACACCATAAATAAAATAAACCACTCAGAAGTTAAACCAAAAATAATTTTATCAGATATTGGTATGGTAAATGAGACAGACGTATCTCTTGCTAAAGCTTCCAATGCAATAATTATTGGATTTAATGTTAAACCAAATCCAGAAGCAAAAAAATCTGCTCAAAGCCAGAAGGTTAAAATTGAATTTTTTAACATTATTTATAAAGCTATGGAATATGTGGAAAAATCTCTTTCTGGTCTTCTTGAACCTGACAGAAAAGAAAGCATAGAAGGAACTGCTGAAATTTTAAAAATTTTTAAACTTTCAAAATCTGGAAAAGTTGCCGGCTCCAAGGTTACTGATGGGGAAATAAAAAATAACTCTAAAGCTAGAATTATTCGGGATGGAAAAGTCATATATGATGGTCAAATAATAAGTATATTTAGAGAAAAAAACGCAGCTAAAGAAGTAAAGAGCGGATTAGAATGTGGAATTACTTTTAGAAATTTTCTAGACTTCAAGGAAAAAGATATGATTGAATCTTACAAAGTTGATATGATTGAAAGACAAATAAATGATTAAAAATTTAGCAACAAGCAATCCAAATCACAGACATTTAAGGGTTGGGGAATTAGTAAAGCAAAATTTGGGTCAAATTTTTATAAGGAATGAAGCAAAAATACCATCTCTGAATACAAAGGTTATAACAGTTACAGAGGTCAAAATGAGCTCTGATTTGAGATCAGCAAGAGCATATGTGATCCCATTAGGAGGAAAAGAAACAAAAAAGATAGTAAACACCTTGACAGAGTTTTCATATCTTGTAAGAAAAGCTTTGTCGAAAAAACTTGATATAAAGTTTCTCCCCAAACTGTATTTTGTTGAAGACAAATCTTTTGATTATGCGGAAAGAATTGAAAAATTAATAAGAGAAAATAAAAAAAATGAAATCTAAGAAAGAGATAGTTAAATCTTTAGCTTTACACAAAAATGATGTGGGATCTACTGTTGTTCAGATTGGTCTTTTGAGTGACAAAATTAAAAATCTTTCAGATCATTTTAAAAAATTCAAAAAAGATAAACATTCTTCTCGTGGATTAACAAAGTCTGTAAATCAAAGAAAAAGATTGTTGGCCTATTTAAGCAAAAACAATCCAGAAGCATACAAGGATATAATTAAAAAACTTAATTTAAGAAAATAAATGTTTAAACAGTATAAAGAAGAAATAATTTTTGGTGGTGAGAAAATAACTTTAGAGACAGGAAAAATAGCCCGTCAAGCAGACGGAGCAATAATTGCTACGTGGGGAGAGACAGTTGTTATTGCAACGGTTGTAGGTGCTAAAAAAGTTAACCCTGAAACTGATTATTTTCCTTTATCCGTAAATTATCAAGAAAAATACTACGCTGCCGGTAAAATTCCTGGAGGTTATTTTAAAAGGGAAGCAAGGCCTACTGAGTCAGAGACTCTTATATCAAGATTAATTGACAGACCGATCAGACCATTATTCCCTGAAGATTTTAGAAATGAAGTTCAGGTTTTGCCTACGGTGCTTTCATATGACAATGAACATGAAGCCGATATACTATCAATAATAGCATCCTCAGCTGCATTATCAATTTCAGGACTTCCTTTTAAAGGACCAGTAGGTGCATCTAGAGTTGGTTTTATAGATGGTAAGTGTGTTTTAAATCCAACTAAAAAAGATTTAGAAAATTCAAAATTAGATTTAGTTGTAGCAGGAACGAAAGATGCTGTTTTAATGGTTGAGTCAGAAGCTTCAGGATTGACAGAAAAAGAAATGCTAGATGCAGTCAAGCTTGGCCATGAAGGTTTTGTTTCAGTAATTAAAGGTATAGAAAAATTGGTAAAAAAATGCGCTAAAGAAGATTGGAAAATTGAAAAGAAAGATTATAGCAAAGTTTCTAAAAAAATTGAGAAAGAACTTACCAAAGATTTAGAGAAAGCATTTTCAGAGAAAGATAAAAAGAAGAGATCTACACTAATTAGTTTGGCAGGAGATAAGTGTAAGGCTTTATTTGATAGTGACGAAAATCTTTTAGAGCATGAAATTATGTTACAACTTAAAAATTTAGAAAAAAATATTGTTAGAGGTAAAATTTTAAAAAGTAAAAAAAGAATTGATGGAAGAGGTTTATCAGATGTAAGACCGATAAAATGTGAAGTTGGAATTTTACCGAGAGTTCATGGTTCAGCTTTGTTTACTAGAGGAGAAACCCAAGCTTTAGTAACGACAACTTTAGGAACTTCAGATGACGAACAAAGAATTGAAAGTCTCGAAGGTTTAAAAAGATCAAGATTTATGTTGCATTATAATTTTCCACCATTCTCTGTAGGGGAAACAGGCAGAATTGGTACAGGCAGAAGAGAAGTTGGACATGGAAAATTAGCTTGGAGGGCTTTAAATTCATCACTCCCTAAAAAAGAAAATTTTCCTTACACACTTAGAATTGTATCCGAGATTACCGAATCCAATGGATCTTCCTCAATGGCAACAGTATGTGGATCCTCTTTAGCATTAATGGATGCGGCTGTTCCTATTGCAGAACCTGTTGCAGGAATAGCGATGGGACTAATCAAAGAAAAAGATAAATTTTCTATTTTATCAGATATTTTAGGAGACGAAGACCATTTGGGTGATATGGATTTTAAAGTTGCAGGAACTAAAGATGGAATTACCTCGCTGCAGATGGATATAAAAATTACAGGAATTACTTTTGAGATAATGGAACAGGCTCTCGCTCAGGCAAAAGAAGGAAGAATTCATATTTTAAATGAAATGAATAAAACACTTAAATCCTCTAGAAAAGAAGTTGGAAAACACACTCCAAAAATGGAAACAATAAAAGTGGATAAAAAAGATATAGCTACTGTAATCGGTAAGGGCGGCGCTACCATAAGAGAAATTGTAGAAAAGTCTGGAGCAAAGGTAGATGTTAAGGATACGGGCGAAGTTACAGTTGCTGCAGCAAACGAGGAAACAAGAAAAATAGCAGTTCAAATGATTAATGATCTTGTTGCAAAACCTGAGATGGGTAAAACATATAAGGGCAAAGTAGTTAAGATTATGGAGTTTGGTGCTTTTGTAAATTTTTTAGGTAAGCAAGATGGACTTGTCCATATATCTCAATTAGCTTCAAAAAGAGTTCAAAAAGTTACCGATGTTGTTAAAGAAGGAGATGAGGTTTCAGTTAAGGTAATTGGATTTGATAGAGGAAAAGTCAAGCTTTCTATAAAAGAAGCTGTTTAAATTTTATATTCAAAATTTTGAGACTCCTCATTTACCTGTAGTTCCCTCGCACCATTGCGTAAGTGAAAATTTCTAGCCATTTCTGTTAAAGGAGACAAAGTGACTAATCTATTTAAATGATTTGATTTCTTTATCTTTTTAAAAATTTCCTTAACTATTAATTTTCCACCACCCTTTTTTTTAGACCAAACAGTATAAGCAATAGCTATTTTTCCAATATTTTTACTTCTCCAGGATGCACTTTGCATGTGAGCATCTCTTGTCATTAAGTCAAATTCATTAATTGTTTTAGGAATTTGATTTGTAAATCCAAAGCACATTATTGCACAAATTTCTTTTTTATATTTAACACCGAAAATTTTACGACCGTAGCTTGTTCTAAATTTAACATCTAGCTCAGGTCTAATAGGATCTTCTTTGATATCACATGTATCAAGCTCAATTAACTCAGCCCCTTTTATCCAGTCAAAAAAATTCTCAAATTTTTCTTTTACTGTTTTATTTAGTTTTTTCATTTATGACTTTTTAGATGCTAAAATTTTTTTTTATTATGTTATAATTGAGATTTAGTCATGCATTATTTGCAAGTTAAGATATATTTTTTGGATCAGGCATACCCACTTTATTATAACCTGCATCTACATAATGAATTTCCCCTGTGACACCTGCAGCAAGGTCACTTAATAAATACAAAGCAGATTTTCCAACATCATTTATGTCTACATTTCTTTTTAAAAAAGAATGATCCGCACTCCATTTGTACAAAAATTTTGCATCTCCGATAGCAGAAGCAGCTAAGGTTTTAATTGGAC
>MDTG01407242.1_pt1 | contig 19842 bp, 18 predicted proteins | sample 811421 | NCBI WGS metagenome assembly MDTG01 (sample SAMN05326645, study PRJNA326480) | marine metagenome | isolation source: seawater | place: Pacific Ocean: South East | collected 2011
CCGCCGCGCCGTCCGCCGGTTGTTGTTCAGACATACGCACTCCTCGATCAACAAAAAGTATTGCGGAACAAATAGATATAGCAGATCCGGGGCGAGATTGCCACACCGTTGAGATCGTGCCCGGCGTGGGCGGAATCCGTGGTTGTCCTCAGGAGGTTGTTTCCAGAAGCTGTGAGATGCCCTCGACATACTCGCGGTGATTCGCGCAGCGGGGGCACTTGTGCTGCCCGCCCAGCTTGCCGTTCGCAGCCATCCAGGCATGAAACGACCCCAGCGGAACGGGGGTGATCGTGGGGGGCGCCATCCCGAGGTCCTCGCCCCGCTTGGTCGTGTAGTCCACATTCTGGCTCTTCAGCGACTCGTCAAAGGCGGCACCGAACCGTGCCACCAGATCGCTGCTGGTCCTGTCCGCTTCGATCACCAGCTCGAGACCCGCCGAGCGGCCCGTCTCCGGGTAGACCGGCGCCGCGGTGAACTCGCCGATCGCCAAGCCGGTGGCACGCGTCGCGGCCTCGACGGCGCGTTCGATGTGCTCGACGATCAGGTTCTCGCCGAACGCGTTGATGAAGTGACGGTGCCGTCCCACGATCCGGAGACGAGCCGGGCCCGTTCCTCCATTGCCCGTCAGGTCCCCCGGGACATCGTCGAACTCGACGACATCACCGATGGTGTAGCGCCAGAGCCCGGCACAAGAGGTGATCACCACCACATACCGCACACCGGGCTGGGCCTCCGACGCCGTATACGCCCTCGCATCTCCCGGGATGCGTCCGTCTTCGCCGACCGATTCGAGCGGCACGAATTCATAGAAATTGTCGATGTCCACCAGCAGGCGCATACCCGGGTCGTCCGAGCGGTCCTGCATCGCGATAAATCCCTCGCTCGCGGGATAGAGCTCGTGCCGGACGGGAATATCCCCGTCCGGCGCTCCCGTGACCAGCGAACCGATGCGGGGCTTGAAGGGGCCGTACCGGACGCCCCCGTGCACGAAGACCTCAAGGTTGGGCCAGACCTCGCGGATGGTGGGCTTCCCGGTGATTTCGAGCACCCGCTCCATGAGGACCGACGCCCAACTGGGCATCCCGCTGATCATGCGGATGTCCTGATCCTTGGTGAGCGTCGCCATCGCCTCGATCTTTTTGGGCCAGTCGCTGATCAACGCGATCTCGGGCCCGGGCGAATACACGGCGCTGATCGGCCAGCGGATCAGGGGGGTGACCAGCCCCGAGAGGTCCGCGGTGATGATCCCGTTCGCATCCGTTCTCAGATCGCTCGATCCGCCCAGGAAGAGGCAGCGTCCCCCGGTCACGCGGCCCAGCGGGACACCCCGGTTGATCAGACTCGCGAAGATGTCGAGGCTCGCCCGGTAGTTCGAACGCATCATCTCGTCGGTCACCGGGATGAACTTGTCCCCCGCGGTGGTGCCGCTGGTCTGCGCGAACCGTTTGACGAGCCCGGGCCAGAGCACATCCGGCTCGGCGCCCTCGCGCATCCGCGCGACGCGGTCCTTGACGGTGTACCAGTCCCCGATCGGGACCGCGGCGCGATACGCGTCGAGAACCTCGACCGGCTGCTCGAGATCCGCGATGTCTCCGAAGCCCGATTCGCGGCCCACCTCGGTTCCCGCCGCGTGCCGGAGCAGCGTGCGGAGCGTGCTCGCCTGGATCCGGGCGGTGTATGTGCCCCAGCGGTCGTCGTTCCGGAGCAGGCGGGCGCGGCGCCCCATCTTCGCTCGCAGTGCCCAGCCGACGGCGCTCGTCCAGCCCATCGCGATCGCCCTCAGCCCGCGTTCTCGGCGCCGGGCGCCCCGCCCGATACCCGGGCCGCAAAGCCGAGCAACGCATCGGCAAACACCTGGGGCGCTTCGAGCATGGGGGTGTGCCCGCATCGCTCGACCCAGACCAGTTCCGTGTTGGGCATGAGGTCGTGGAACCCCTGCGCCGCGGATGGGGGGGTCACCACATCTTCGCGTCCCCAGATCAGGAGCGTCGGGGTCTGGATGTCGCCCAGCACATCGCCCAGGTGATTGCGTCGAGCGGTCCGGCTCAGGCGGACCATCGCGCGCGCGCCCTGCCTGGTGTTGAGCACCTCGTGCGCCCGGTCGATGTCGCTCTCGTCGAGCGCGGACTTGTCGTAGAACAGTTCTTCGATCTTCTCTTTGACCCACTCGCGGGGCGGTCGGATCGGCGCACCGCGCACGAGCGTCCGCTCGAACAGCCCGCTCGAGCCCGCGAGGACGAGCCCGCACACCAGGTCGGGGCGTTTGTGCGCAATCCGGAGCGCCACATGCCCCCCGAACGAGTTGCCCACGAGGATCGTGGGCGTCGCGACATGGTCCTCGAGGAAGGCGATCGTGAGCTCCGTCACGCCTTGGACCGAGCAGTCCGAGCCCTTCAGGTCGAGCAGGGGCAGCTCGAAGAGCGTGCTCCGCACCCCGTGCCGGATGCGTCCGATGACCTTGCGCCAGTGGTCGTTGAGTCCCACGAGCCCGTGCAGGAAGACGACGCCCGGACCCTCTCCGCATTCGATGACGCGGGCATCGATCGCGGTGGACGCGCCGCGCATCGTGATGACGCGCGATTCGGAGGGCCCCCACGGCATCTCGACAACGCGGGCGTCCTGCGCGGGACCGCCTGCTGAAGTCTCACGGGTTGTCCGGATGCTCTGCGTCAACGAGACCCCACGCCTGTGCCGCGGTGCGGCCCTCTTGGAACGAGTGCCGGTGTGCGCACCCCGGCGGAACTCCAACGGACAGACTGTACCGGGGCTGAGGGCCCGAGACACCCCGTTCGCATCTTGTTCTTCGTGATCAGGGGGAGGCGTTTTCTGCCCCGGGCACGCCCTCCGGCGCGACGACGCCGTCCGCGAGGCGGATGACCCGATCGGCGCGGTCCGCGACATGCTGGTCGTGGGTGACCATCACGACGGTGAGCGCGAGCTTCTCCCGGAGCGCCGCGAGCGAGTCGAGGATCGCCTCACCTGTCTTGCGGTCGAGGTTGCCGGTCGGCTCATCGGCGAGGAGCAGGCGGGGCTGGTTGATGAGCGCACGCGCGATCGCGACCCTCTGGCGTTCCCCGCCCGAGAGCTCGCCGGGCCGGTGTCGGAGTCGGTGGCCCAGCCCGAAGGCGTCGAGCAACTCGGTGGCTCGCCGGTTGACCTTGTGCTTCGCGCCCAGGAACCCCGTGAGCCCGTGGCGCACCATCGCGCCGACGGTGACATTCTCCAGCACGCGGAGCTCGGGGAGCAGGTGGTAGAACTGGAAGACGAACCCCACCTGCGTGGCGCGGTATCGATCGAGCTCGTGGCGGCTCATCTTGCCCAAGGGCTTGCCCTCGAAATGGATCGCGGTGTCCTTGTGTCCCCGGTCGGGGCGGTCGAGCCCGCCCAGCAGGTGGAGGAGGGTGCTCTTGCCCGATCCGGAGGCGCCGAGGATCGCGACCCATTCACCCTTGCGTGCCGAGACCGAGAGCCCGCGCAGCACGGGGACCTTGACGCGACCCATCTTGTAGGTCTTGTGCAGGTTCGTCGCGGAGATGATCGGGCCGGTCTCGGTCATTGGAGGGTTCGCGTTTACTCGAATCGGAGCGCCCTGACGGGGTCCATCGCCCCGGCGCGCACGGCGGGGATCAGCGCACCGATCAGGCAGGTCAGCACCCCCGCGACCACGACGGTCGCGGCCTTGGACCAGTCCATGTCGCTGGGGATCTCGAAGAAGTAGTACACCGCGGGGTCCCAGATCACCAGGCCCAGGTTCTGCCCGAGCCACTCGTGGATCTCGTTGATGTTGCGGACCACCAGCCAGGCCGCGATGAGCCCGACGCCCGAGCCCACGGTGCCGACGGCGGCGCCGTACTGGAGCCAGAGCGCCGCGATGCCGGCGGTGGAGCCCCCCAGCGAGCGGAGGATGCCGATGTCCTTGGTCTTCTCGCTGACCATGCTCCAGAAGATCGCGAGCACGAGGAAGACGGTGGTGAAGCAGACGAGCCCGAAGACGAAGAGCACGAGGCCCGTTTCCTTCTCCACCGCCGCGATCATCGATCGGTTCTGGTCGCGCCAGGAACGCACAAGAATGCTCATCGAACTCGGGACCTCGCCCTGGTGCGCCTCCGCGAACTCCGCGTAGATGTCCGCGACGCGGTCGCGGAACGCGGCGATCGCGGCCTCCGATTCGACCGGGACGCCTTCGGCGGCGCGGACCAGGACGGTGGTCACCCGCGCCGGGTCGACGCCGACAACCTCGGGTTGGGCCTGCACCAGCTCTCCGCTCGCGGGATCGAACACGAAGGGGGAGGCGGGCGCGACGATCTTCTCGGCCGCGTCCATTTTCATCATCCGCTGGATCAGGTCGAGCCGCGCGAACATCGTCCGAGAGTCGGCCTCGAAGATCCCGGAGTGGAACTCGTTGGCGACCGGCACCGTCCGCGTGACGGTCTCGACGCCCCGCCCCCGGCTGTCGAGCGGCATGAGGTGGAGCGTCAGCTCGCCGTCGGGGAGGAAGAGATTGAGGTAGTCGGTCCGCCCGTCCCGGCTCGACATCGCGGGGGCGCCGGGCACATACACCCCGCTGGCGCGTCGGAAGTTCCACCCGCTGAGCTCGATCCCGGGGACCACCGCGGCCTCTCCGTCGGGCTCGCTCAGCGTCAGCCCGGATTCGAGCAGCGCGTTCCAGTCGGTGCCGGCGTGATAGCCCTCGCCCCCGAGCCTGGGGTCCTCGCGGGTCTCACGGTCCTTGCGGAGTGGTTCGTCGATCGGACGCCACCAGACCGAATCGTCGAACCCGCTGACGCGGGCGTAACTCGGACCATCGACACCCTTGACGACGACCCCGTGCACCTGGTCGTCGGGCAGCGCGACGACCCCGAAGGTCTCGATGAGCGGCGCTGCGGCCGCGACCTGCGGATCGGCTTCGAGGCGTTCAATGAGATCGTCGTAGTAGGGGAACCCGACATTGGGCCAGTGGATCGAGACATCCCCAATGAGCGTGCGCCCGCTGCTGAGCAGCGTGTTGAGGAATCCGCCCATGACCGACCAGGTCACCAGCACCGTCGCGACGCTGAGCGTCACCGCGGCCATTGCCAGCAGCGGCATCACCTTGCTTGTCAGGTATTTGCGGGTGAGCAGGAGTTGGTACACGAGTCTGCCGCCGTCCGTGGTGGGCCGTGCAAGCCGGGGTCGGTCCCGCGTTTCGCTCGCGGCACCCTGTGGGACGCATGGTATCCGCGCGTGGTTGCCCGGGTGGTCCGGTCGCCTCGGGGCGTGTCCCTGATCTTTGGGGGGCACCGTGTTCACCGGATCCGCAGAATCGCGGCATTCGTTCCGATCGCTCCAGCCCGCACAGACGGGCGCCGATAGACAGGGTCATGCGTGACCAACGGAGCCAGAGAGAGAACACCGCCCGCGTGCTTGCCGGGGCGGCGGGACAGAGCGGGCGAGCGATCGAGCCCAAGCGACCGAAGCCCCGTGAGGATTCGCCCGCAGCGGGTCAGACCGCCCGCGCGTGCGGCGAGTGCCGCGTGTGCTGCACGCTGTTCGAGATCCCGGAGGTCTCGAAGGCGCTGAACGCGCCCTGCCGGCACCAGTCGGACGACCCGAAGAGACCCGGCTGCAAGATCTACGAGAACCGGCCCCAGGTGTGCCGCTCGTTCGAATGCGCGTGGAAGCTCGGGCTGGGCGTGGAGCGGGATCGCCCGGACCAATTGGGAATCATGCTCTACACGGTGAATCTCGAGGACGGGCTCCCGGGCCTCGCGATCGTCGAGGCGACGCCCGGCGCGTTCGAGACACCGCGCGTGCGGGAGATGATCGCGCTCTACCAACGCCGCAAGCCCGGGCGGATCATCCTCCGTCGCGCCGAGGACAGGCGTTTCAAGCAGGCCTCGGTGCTGATCGAGGGCAAGCCTCTGGAGGATGCGCCGACGGTGGTGGTTCCCGCGGCTCGTCAATCCGCGATGGTGTGACGGCTCGGCTTCTGCCGCAGGCGACCCAACCCGCTGGGGGCACTACGCTTTCGCGTGCTGGGCGTCCCCCTCCAGATCGGTCCGGTTCGTCTTGAATCGAACCTGATGCTTGCGCCCATCGCGGGGTGGTCGGACCTTGCGTGGCGGATCACCTGCCGCGAGCTGGGGGGCGTGGGTCTCGCGTGCACGGATCTGCTGAGCCCGCACGGGCTGCTCGCGGGGGGCGAGAAGTCGCTCGACCTCGCGCGGACCAACGACCTCGATCAGCCCGTGGGGATGCAACTCTACGGATCGGATCGCGCCCTGCTCGCGGACGCCGCGAAGTGGTGCGCGGATCACGGCGCGACCGTCGTCGACATCAACATGGGCTGCCCGGTGGACAAGGTCACCAAGAAGGACGGCGGGTCCAAGCTCATGTGCGACATCCCCCGAACGGTGCGGACCGCGGAGGCGATCCGCGACGCGCTACCCGGTCACATCCCGCTGACCGCGAAGATGAGGCTGGGCTGGGACGAAGAAGCCTACGAGAACCGGTGCGCCGAGACGCTGGCGGTTCAGCTCTGCAATGTCGGGGTCGCGGCGATCACCGTGCACGGGCGGACCACGGAGATGCTGTTCAAGGGCTCCTGCCGGCGCGAGGGCATCCGACGCGTCGTCGAGGCGGTGGGGGAGGCGACGGGGGCGTACTCGGGTGACGCATCGGGAGGCGTGCCGGTCATCGGGAACGGGGACATCACCGAGCCCCATCACCCGGCGGAGATGATCCGGGAGACGGGGTGCGCCGGCGTGATGATCGGGCGGGGCGCATTCGCGATGCCCTGGATCTTCCGCCTCGCGTGGGCGCTCCAGCGGGGCGAGGCGGCCTCCGAACCCTCGGAGGACGAGAAACTCGACACCTTCCTCGCCTATTTCGCGCGGATGCGCGAGTTCCGCAACGATCAGTACGCGATGCACCGCGTGAAACACAAGATCAGCAAGATGGCCAAGCACATCAACGGCTCGCACTGCAAACCATTGAAAGAGGGCGTGCGCGCGGCGGAGACACCCGAGGCGATCATCGACGCGGTCGAATCGTGGCGGGCTCACACCCGCGAGCGGGCCGGTTCAGGCCTTCTTGCGTGATTTGTTCTGGTGGCCGTGCGCGTGCCGTTTGCCCAGCGAGGAGGCGACCGCGACGACGGCGCCGACCATGATCAGCGCGAAGATCACGAGCAGAACGACGGCGATGAATGGGCTCATGGTCGCCCCCTTCCTCCGCGCAGTCTATCGCAAAGCGGGGCATCTCCCAAGCGGGCGATGGGGCGGCTTCACCAGTCCATGCGCTCGCCGTCGTGGCGGTAGAACAGGCCCGATTCCTCGTGTGTCGCGGTGGACGCGACCGCGAACACGCCCGCGGCGGATTCGTCGGGGCTCAGCGCGGCGTCGCCCCCGCCCATGTCGGTGCGGACCCAGCCCGGGTCGATCGCGAGGAAGACCAGGTCGTCGATTTCCGCGGCCATCGCACGCATGAGCATGTTCACCGAGGCCTTGGAAACGCGGTAGGCGTAGGACCCGCCCGATTTCGTGCCCGCGATCGAGCCCATCGATGAGGAGATCGTCGCGACGGTCTTGCGTTCCCCGGCGCGGAGGTTGGGCAGCAGGGCGCGGGTGACGGCGAGCGGGCCCCGGACATTGACGCGCAGGGTCGCCTCGAACTGGTCGAGGTCGGTGCCCTCGAGCCCGGCGCGGTCGGGGAAGATCGCGCCATTGTTGATCAGGATGTCGACCGGTTCGTCCGCGAGTTCCGTCGCGAAGGCGTCGACGGACACGGGGTCCGCGGCGTCGAGGCGGAGGACACGCGCGCCGGTCTCACGCAGGTCCACGGCCGTGCCGGGCTCGCGTGCGGTGCCGATGACGGTGTGCCCCGCGGCGGCGGCCTGCTTTGCGAGGGCGAGGCCGATGCCCCGGTTCGCGCCGGTGACGAGTGTTGTTGTCATGGGGTCAGGCTATGAGGCTCACACCGCTTCCACCACCATCGCGACGCTGTTGCCGCCGCCCAGGCAGAGGGCGGCGCAGCCGGTCTTGGCGCCGGTGCGCTTCATCTGGTGGAGGAGGGTGGTCAGGACGCGGGCGCCGCTGGCGCCGATGGGGTGGCCCAGAGCGAGGCCGCCGCCGCAGATGTTCATCTTGTCCTCGCTGATGCCCAGGGCGCGGGCGTTGCAGAGGACCTGGGCGGCGAACGCCTCGTTGAGCTCGTAGAGGTCGATGTCCTCGACAGACTTGCCCGCCTTCTCGAGCGCCTTGCGGATGCCGGTGATCGGGGCCTCGAAGATGTCCTTGGGCTCCACCCCGCTCGTCGCCTGGCTGAGAATGCGGACCATGGGCGTCAGGCCCAGTTCCGCGGCCTTCGTCTCGCTCATCACGAGGGCCGCGGCGGCGCCGTCGGAGATCTGGCTCGCGTTGCCCGCGGTGACGGTGCCTTCCTTGTCGAAGGCGGGGCGGAGCTTGCCCAGGCTCTCGGGGGTGGACTCGGGACGGATGCCCTCGTCGCGCGACACGCCGCCCGCGGGGGAGGGGTCCTTGCGGTTGCCGACCTGCTCGCCCGTCAGGGTGATGACCTCGCTGTCGAAGTGCCCGTTGTCCCACGCCTGGGCGGCCCGCTGGTGGCTCAGGGCGCCCCAGCGGTCCTGGTCCTCCCGGCTGATCGCGTGCTTGGCGGCGATGTGCTCCGCGGCGTTGCCCATGGGCCAGGCCTCGAAGGCGCAGGAGAGCCCGTCGTGGGCCATCGTGTCCTGCAGTTGGGTGGGGCCGTACTTGACGCCCGAGCGGACGCTGACGAAGTGGGGGGCGGCGGTCATGTTCTCGAACCCGCCCGCGATGATGGTCTCCGCCTCACCCGCGCGGATCTCGCTGGCGGCCTGCATGACCGCCTGCAGGCCCGAGCCGCAGACCTTGTTGATGGTGACAGCGTTGAGGGTGCTGGGGAGGCCCGCGCCCAGGCCCGCCTGGCGCGCCGGGTTCTGTCCCAGGCCCGTCTGCAGGACGCAGCCCATGATGCACTGGTCGATGTGGTCCTTCGCGGCGGGCGCCTCATCGAGGACGGCCTTGACCGCGAACGAGCCCAGCGTCGGGGCGGGGACATTCGCGAGCCCCCCGAAGAACTTGCCGATGGGGGTGCGCTTCGCGGCGACGATGACGGGCTGGATGGACATGGTCACGGGCTCCGGGTCGTGGATGAATGTCTGCGTGTGCGGGACGCGCGGCGGGCGCGTCCGGGTCATCGGCAGCCGCAGGACGCCTGAGCGAACGCTGTGCCGACACAGTCGATGATAGACCGCCTCGGCGCGGCTCCCGGGTGCGGGAGCTCCGCCGGGTACGATCCCACGATGCGATCGCTCCTCGCTCTGCAACAGACCCCGCCTGTCGAGGCGCCCGCTGGCGATGCGACGCAGGGCCCGAGCGCTGCTGGCGATGCGGTCCAGGCCGCGGCGGAAACCACCGAGCGCGCGGCGCGGACACTGGGCGACCGGGTCGCGGAGTCTGCGCCGGTCGAGGCGGCGAACGGGCTGATCTCTCGGCTGACGGAGGGCTGGCCCGACTGGGCGCAGGCGCTCGTGATCGCGGTGTTCTTCACGGTCCTGTTTGTCGCGGTCCAGAAGATCGCGTGGTCGGTGCTCCGCAAGGTATCGCGGGTGACGGGCCGGACCGCGGCCCGGAAGCTTGTCGGGCACACCGGCAAGCCCGCGGGTGTGTTCGCGGGCGGGCTCGGGCTCTCCGTCGCGCTCGCCTTCACCGGGACGCGCGGCATCACCCCGACGCTGCTCGAGGGCTGGTGGGGGCAGGGCGCCGCGGTGCTGCTGATCCTCGCGGGCACCTGGCTCGTGATCGGGATCATCGCGGGCGTCGATGACCTGATTCTCTCCAAGCACGACATCGCGGTGCGGGACAACCTGCGGGCGCGGCGCGTGCACACGCAGGTCACGGTGATCAGCCGGACGCTGATGATCATCGTGGGCATCGCGGGCGTCGCGATTGCGCTGATGACCTTCGACAGCGTGGGGAAGATCGGGGCGAGCCTGCTCGCGTCCGCGGGCATCGCGGGCATCGCGGTGGGGTTCGCGGCCAAGCCCGTGCTGGGCAACATCATCGCGGGGATCCAGATCGCGCTGACGCAGCCCATCCGGATCGACGACGCGGTGATCATCCGGGGCGAGTGGGGGTGGATCGAAGAGATCACGACGACCTATGTCGTGGTGAAAATCTGGGACCAGCGCAGGCTGATCGTCCCCTTCTCGACGATCATCGAGGAGCCCTTCGAGAACTGGACGCGCAACTCCGCGGACATCCTGGGCTCGGTCGTGCTGCATGTGGACTACACCTGCCCCGTGGACGCGCTGCGGGACGAGCTCGACCGCATTCTCGACGGGCATCCCAAGTGGGACGGGCGGGCGAAGGTGCTGCAGGTGATCGATTGCACGGAGAAATCGATGACGCTGCGGGCGCTCGTGACCGCGGGCGATTCTCCGACGGCTTGGGAGTTGCGCTGCGATGTTCGCGAGCGGCTCATCGCGTTCCTGCAGCGCGAACATCCCTACGCCCTGCCCCGCGAGCGCGAGGAGAAACTCGAGGCGGCGACGCCCCCGGAACGCGACGAGCCGACGCGCGAGCGCGAGTACGACGACCCGACGCTCGCGGACGCCCCGCCGCCCCCGCCGCAGGCGTCCGAGGGGGACGATGACGGGCGCGGATCCTCCCAAGGCGACGGCGCCTCCCACGCGTCCGGGGGCGGACGGAGCGATCGCGACCCATGAGCGGGCCTCCGCCACCCGGCGCTGCGGTTGCCCCGCCCGCGGGGTTGCCGCCCCTGAAGCGTTTCGCGCGCTGGGCGGAGATGGTGCTCATCTTCTTCGGGCTTCCGCTGCTCGTGGCGCTGCTGCTCGATCCGAACGAACGGCTGCGCCCCTGGTTCGAGGCGAACGGGGGTGGAGAGATCTTCAATTCGGCGCGCACCGCGGCGGGAATGGTCATCCCGCTCTTGGTCGCGTTTACCCTCATCGTGCTTGTCTTCCTGCTCACCGATCCGACCTTCCCCAAGCGCAGGCTCTGGAACGCGGGGCGCGCGAAGCGGGAGCTCAAGCGCGTGCTCGTCCAGTTCCTCGTCGCGGCGCCCGCGCTGCTCGCGGTCGCCTGGGTGCTCGCCGCGTACACGGGCGTGATGACGACGACCAACCCGGACGGCTCGACGCGCAACGCGTTCCTGTACCTGCCCCGGAACATGCCCTGGGTGCTGGTGTTCATCGGGATCGGCTACCCGGTGTTCAGCGCGTACCCGCAGGAGATCACGCACCGGGCGTTCTTCTTCCACCGGTACCGGGCCCTGTTCCCGAGCGACACGGCGCTGATCCTCGTCAACGCGCTCGCGTTCGCGTGGCTGCACATCCCGTTCTGGAGTGTCGAGGCGCTGCTGCTGACGCTGCCGGGCGGGCTGCTGTTCGCGTGGACCTACCGCCGGAGCGAGAGCACGCTGGCGGCGGGGATCGAGCACGCGCTGTACGGCTGGTGGGCCTTCTTCACCGGTTTGGGCTGGTTCGTGTTCACGGGATCGATCGGGACATGACCAAGCCGGCGGATCCGGTGGTGCCACTGACCCGTCTTCGGGTCAATGTCTTTGGGAACGAGGAGTTGGGGAGGCACTGACCGGCGTTGCAGGTCAGTGGCACGGGGAAGTGGCTTCGTGGCTGTGCCATGGACCCGTCCTCGGGTCAGGATCTTCGGGACCGCTCACAGGCCAAGCCGGATCGATCTATCCTGTTTGCTGGAGGCCCCGCCATGCCGACCATCATCGAGCCGTTCCGGATCAAGTCCGTCGAGCCGATCCGCATGACGACACCCGAGCAGCGGGAGGGCATCCTCCGCGAGGCGGGGTTCAACCTCTTCCTGATCCACGCTGACGATGTCGTGATCGATCTGCTCACCGACTCGGGGACGGGGGCGATGAGCAGCGAGCAGTGGGCGGGGGTCATGCGGGCCGACGAGTCGTACGCGGGGGCGAAATCGTTCTACCGCTTCGAGGAGCGGCTGATCGGGATCACGGGGTTCGAGCACATTCTGCCGACCCACCAGGGGCGGGCGAGCGAGCGGATCCTCTTCGAGCTGATCGGGGGCGCGGGGAAGGTCGTCCCCAACAACGCACACTTCGACACGACGCGCGCCAACATCGAGCACTCCGGGGCGGAGGCGGTGAACCTGCCGATCGCGGAGGCGGCGCACCCCGCGGACCGGCACCCGTTCAAGGGCAACATGGACATCGCGGCGCTCGAACGCCTGCTCGCGGATCTGGGCCCCGATCGCGTGCCCTGTGTCATGCTCACGATCACGAACAACTCGGGGGGCGGTCAGCCCGTCAGCCTCGCGAACATCCGCGACGCGCGGGCGGTCTGCGACCGGTTCGGCGTGCCGTTGTTCCTCGACGCCTGCCGGTTCGCGGAGAACGCCTGGTTCATCAAGCAGCGCGAAGAGGGACAGGGCAGCCGCCCCGTCTCGGAGATCGCGCGAGAGATGTTCGATCTTGCGGACGGCGCGACGATCTCCGCGAAAAAGGACGGGCTCGTGAACATTGGAGGGGTGCTGCTCCTCCGCGACCCCGAGCTCCTGCGACGAGCCTCTGAGCTGCTGATCTTGACGGAGGGGTACACGACCTACGGCGGGCTGTCGGGCCGCGACCTCGAGGCGATGGCCCAGGGGTTCGAGGAGGTCCTCCACGAGGATTACCTCCGATACCGCATCCGCTCGACGGCGTATCTGGGCGAGCGGCTGCTCGAAGCGGGGATCCAGATCGTCGAGCCGCCCGGCGGGCACGCGGTTTATGTCGACGCGAAGGCGTTCTGCCCCCACATCCCGCCCGACCGGTTCCCGGGACAGGCGGTCGTCGCGGGTCTGTACCGGGAGGGGGGCATCCGGTCGTGCGAGATCGGGAGCGTGATGTTCGGGGGCGAGGGGCACGAGCCTCCCGCGATGGAACTCGTCCGCCTTGCGATCCCGAGGCGGGTGTACACGCAGAGCCACATCGACTATGTCGCGGAGGTATTCATCGCGTTGAAGGCGAAAGCCGACACGCTGCGCGGGATGCGGATCGTCGAGCAGCCGCCGGCGCTGCGGCATTTCACGGCCCGGTTCGAGGAACTGTGAGACGAGGCGATGCCCCGGCGCGGATCATCCCATCCAGCCCCGGTCCAGGGCGGCCTTCATGAGCTGGGCGCTGAAGCCCAGGAAGAACCCGACCCCGTTGAGGACAAGCGGCAGGGTGCGCCGCCTCGAGGCAAGCCCGAGCGTGCCGCCGACGAACCCGAACGCCATCGCGCCGTACCCGCTGATGATGAGGCCCGAGACGATCGCGACGGCCCCGAGCGTGATCGACGCGGGGCGGAGCGGACCGGTGCTGGCGGCGGCGGACGCGGCGTGTTCCATGCCGGGGAGTCTACCGCAGGGTGGACGGAAGACCAAAACACGCTCGGGCGCATCGCCCGGGCACGGGCGCCTCCTACCCTGTAACCCCACAGAGGCCATCCAGACGAGGACGAGACGACCATGACGACCGCGACCGCCGCCGACCAGTTCACCCATCTTCCCGCGGATTCCAACCAGGCGTTGGGTATCGCGCAGTACGCGATCGATTTCCTGGGAGACGGGGAGAACGCGGGCGACCCCTCCGAGGCCGTCCTCACCCACACCAACCGCTTCATGACCGACGCGGCGATCTGCGGCATCTCCGCCCTGGCGCTGGGCACCAACGCCCCGACGATCCTCCGCGAGGAGGCGCTCGACCACCCCGTTCCGCCCGGGCGGACGGGTGCGACCGTCTTCGGCTCCGAGCTGCTCGTCCGCCCCGAAAAAGCGATCCTGGCGAACTGCGCCGCGGTCCGGGAGTGGGACTCCAACGGGACGAATTTCGGGTACGACCCCGAGCGGGGCAACACCGCGGGCGAGTTCGGGCACAACGACTTCTACTCCGTCGCGGTCGCGGCGGCCCAGCTCACCGGCGCCGACGGCCTGAAAACCCTCAAGGCGATGGTCTGCCACGACGAGATCCGCGGGCGCCTCGCGGAGGTGTTCAGCCTCAAGACCTACAAGGTCGACCATGTCGTGCACGGCGCCATCGCCTCGGCGGCGGTCTACGGCGCGATGGTCGGCGCGAGCGCGGAGCAGATCGAATCCGCCATCGGGATGACCGTCGCCCACTTCATCCCGTTCCGCGCAATCCGCGCCGGCAAGCAGCTGAGCGATTCGAAGGGCTCGAGCGCCGCGATCAGCACGGAGATGGCGATCACGAGCGTGCACCGCTCGATGAAGGGGTTCCTCGGGCCCCGCGACATCTTCCGCAACCCCGAGGCGATCTTCCGCATCTTCGAGGGGCCCGGGCAGATGTTCAAGGCCGTCAGCGCGACCGACGCGAACACCGAGAAGGCCGACGCGTCCCCCTTCGATCTCCACCTCGCCCGCAGCGGCGACGACTTTGCCGTCATGGGCATGCACTTCAAGCTGGGGCTCTACGAGCACCAGTCCGCGGGCGCGATCCAGGCGATGACCGATCTGCTCGCGGCGCAGCCGGGCCTGCTCGAGAACAACGGCGAGAAGATCAAGACCATCACCATCACCGCCTATGAACCCGCCTTCGGCATCATCGGCGATCCCGCAAAGCGGAACCCCACGACGCGACAGTCCGCGGACCACTCGATGGTCTACATCATCGCCACGCTCATCCGCAAGGCGATCGAGAACAAGGCGGACGGCCTCGAAACCAAGTGGGAGGAACTCATCCTCCTCCCAGAGGATTACTCCGCCGACGCGATCAACAACGAGCTCACCCGGTCGATCATGGACAAGATCCAGTTCGCCCACGGCGGCGACGAGTACGACAGCAAGTACCCCGACGGCATCCCGACCAGCGTGATCATCGAGGACGCGTCGGGCGAGAAAGCAGACTCGGGGCTCGTCATGTACCCCGCGGGGCACGCCCGCAATACGACCCACGACCTCGACGCCCTGCTCGCCAACAAGTGGACCAAACTCGGCGCTCTTGCGTCGAACGACCCCGAGCCGATCATCGCGAAATTCGAGAATCTGGCGGGCAAGTCCGCCAACGAGGTGGGCACGATGCACGCGTTCGCGATCGAGTTCAAGGGCGCGTTCGAGTGAACCTCCCCGCCCACACCATCGCCGTCTACTGCTCCGCCCGCGACGGGCTCGCGCCCGCGTTCGTGGAGTCCGCCCGCATGCTCGGGCGTTCGCTCGCGGAGCGATCCGTGGGCATCGTCTACGGCGGAGGCGGCCGCGGGCTGATGGGCGAGATCGGGCGGGCCGCGGTGGACGCCGGGGGGCATGTGACGGGTGTGATCCCGCGATCGATGGTCGAGCGCGAGGCCGCGCTCGAGACGGTCAGCGAGCAGATCGTCATCGACACGATGCACCAGCGCAAGCAGATCATGGCGGACCGGTGCGACGCCTACATCGCGCTGCCGGGCGGGGTCGGCACGCTCGACGAGATCTTCGAGGCGATCACCTGGCACCAACTCGACCTGCACGCTAAGCCGATGGTCTTCCTCGACATCGAGGGGTACTACACCCCCCTGCGGGCTTTCCTGGAGCACGCGACGGAGCTGGGGTTCATCCCCGCAACAACCATGAGCGCGATCGGGTTCGAAACGACCGTCGAGGGCGTGCTCGACGCGCTGCAACTGGGCTGACGCCCGCGCGGGCCGGATGATCGAGCGGCTCGCGTCAGCGGCGCCGGCGTGTCGAGACGAGGCCCAGCGCGAGGACGAGGCTCCCCGCGGGCGCGGGGACCGCGGTGATCACGCGGAAGTAGTCTCCCGGGCTCGAGGCGCCGCCGCTGAAGACGACGCGGTCGCCGTCGACAGTGAAGTTCTCCGAGCCGGGCTCGAAGCCGTAGAGGTTGACGAACCCGGGGTAGTTCAGCCCCTCGCGTCCGAAGAGGGCGTGGGTGTCGAAGAGCGTCTGGTCGGCGGTGATGACCGCGAGCACGGGCGCGTCGAAGACGATCTCGATGCCGCTCACGCTACGCGACCCCGCGGGGTCGAAGGCGAGCAGATGGCTGCTGACCCGGCTGCCCGCGGGCAGGTTGACCGTGCCGATGAGATCCTGCAGGTCGTCGATGCTCAGGTCGTCGCCCAGGATGAGGTTCTGCACCTCGTTGATCCCCTGCACGACATCCGCCTGGATGCGATCGGGCAGCGGGAAGTCCGCATCCGGGTCGTCGTAGATGATGCCCCCGCCGCTGATGGAGACGAGGCCCGCGTGAGCGGCGGCGGTCGCAAGCGTGCAGGCAGCCGCGACGCGAATGGCGGTCTTCATGGTCGATCCCCCTTCTTTCTGCGAGAGAAGGTGCCACGGATCCTGGTCGATTCAAGTGGATCGCGAGGAATCGGCGGGATTCGGGAGGGGCGACTGCAATCTCGCGGCGATCGCGACACGGAGCAAGCCTCGCGACCGGATCCTCTACAGTGCCCGCTCGCTCCGCCGCGACCGGCGACGGCGCATCACAAGGGGGATCATGCATGAGCGCACGACTCGACGACGCACGGGCCTTCTTCGATGCGATCGAGAGCGGGAAGGGCTGGGAGGTCTGCAAGCGGTGGTGTCACGCGGATGCATCGTTCGCCGCGCAGGCGGATTCGCTCGCGGAGGTCGCCACCATCGAGGCCTACGCGGGCTGGATGCAGCACATCTACGAGACCATGCCCGACGCGCACTACGAGATGACCTTCTTCGGCGAGGATGAGGAGCGGGGCGTCGTCACCGGGTGCGCCGTCTTCAAGGGCACCCACACCGGTCCGGGCGGGCCCGTTGAGCCCACGGGCAGATCAGTCGCGGCGGACTACGCGTATGTGATGCGGTTCGAGGGCGACAAGATCGGCGCGATGACCAAGATCTGGAACGACGCGCACAGCTTCAAGCAGGTGGGCTGGGCCTGAGCAGGCGGCCCACGCGGGCGACTCGGGGGCCGTTCCGTGACCCCCCCTGGCCCCCGGTGCCCGGATCGCTCAGGGGCAGCCCGTGACGAACGACTCGAGGAAGGTGTTGATGTCCTCGAGGTCGAACACCCCGAAGGGCTCGGCGAGGTCGGCGGTCTGGCCCTGCGTGATGAACCCCAGGATGAACGCGTTGATATCCGCGAGATCGAGCAGGCCCAGCGGCTCGGCGAGGTCCGCGACGCACGGCGCGTCGGCGTTCAGCGTGACGCTGTCCACGAAGACCGCCCCGCTCGGGTTGGACGCGGGCTGCTCGAACAGGAGCGTGACCCGCGCCTCGACCGCCTCCTCGGGCGCGTCGGTGATGAGCTCCGAATACGACCAGGTGTCCTCGGGCGACCCGCCGTCCGCGATGACGACCGAGGCTTCTTCCAGGAACGCGGGTGACCCGTACGGCGCCCCCGCCTCGCTGTAGAACTCGACCTTCAGCAACGCGGTGTTGCCGGTGCCCACGATCGAGTCCTCCGAGCGGATCAGCGCGCTCGCGGTCGCGGTGACGCGCTCGCCCCCGTCGATCGCGATGTTCTGGAACGCGCCCGAGACATTCGCCTCTCCGTTGAACTGCCCGTAGAGCTTGAGCGACCGGGCCCCGTCCAGGGGCGTGCCCCAGTCGGAGGCGACATTCTCGATGGTGTTGCCGAAGCGGGACCAGTCCGTCATCGCTTCGTCCTCGAAGCCGGGGTCGGCGACGAGCGACACGGGCGGCTCAACCCAGGGTTGACGCTGCCAGACGCGGACATAGTCGATATCGAACTGCGAGGGGAAGGGCGTCGTCCAGTCGGGATAGCCCGAGTAATCGCCCCCGACCGCGAGGTTGAGCACGATGCTCTTGGGCGTCCCGGGGATGCCCACCGCGGGTTCGTAGAGCGTGTAATGCTGCACCCCGTCCACATAGAAACGGACGGTGCCGACTTCCCACTCGACCGCGTAGGTGTGGTAGCCCTCGGTGAAGTTGGCGCCGCTCTCGTAGATCTGCGAGACATACTGGTGGGAGTTGACATCCCAGCCCCAATGCAGGGCGCTGCTGATGCGCCAGGGGAGGTCGCCCCGCGCTTCCATGATGTCGATCTCGCCGCCCGCGGGCCAGGGCGCGGTGCGGGGCAGCAGCCAGATCGCGGGCCAGAACCCCTGCCCGTACGGAACGCGGGCACGCACCTCGACGCGTCCGTAGCTCCATTCCTCCCAGGTCCGCACCAGCCCCGAGTTGAACTCGCGCCCGAACGACCAGTTGGGGTCGCGGTCCGCCCGCAGGTGCAGGGCACCGCCCGAGACGGAGACCTGCCCGGGGTGGTAGTACTGCGACTCGTTGTTGTTCGCGCCCGCCCAGTTCGCGACCTGCCAGACGCCCTGGTTGATCGAGCCCCCGTCGAAGTTGTCCTGGAACACCGGATACCCCCACCCCGGTGCGATGACCGGGCCCGCCAGCAGCGGGGCGGGGAACGATGCCGCGGCAGCCGCGGCGGCGAGGAACGCGGTGTTTCGGGAGAAAAGAATGACGCACCTCCGGTCTCTGGGCAGGGTCGGCAGCGGAATGTACTGACAAACATTGTACGAGCAAATCGCCACAGCACCAATCGTTCCGGTCTATGCGTCGGATGCCTCCGGCGCTGGCCCGAGAATCATCCGGCTCACTACCGAACCGCCCGACGGCGGGGCCGGGCGCGCGATCGGGGCCACACCGTGACGGCGCACGAAAAACGGCCGCGACTGGGTCGCGGCCGTTGGTGGGGAGGATCTGCGATCAGCGCTCGGCGATCGGGGTTACGGGCAGCCCGCGTTGAACGCGGTGATGAACTCCTGGACATCGGTGAGATCGAAGACGCCGTCCCCGTTCAGGTCGGCCAGCGCGCCGCCCGAGGTGAACGCCCCGACGAAGGCCTGCACATCGGCGAGATCGAGCACGCCGAACGGCGCGGCGAGGTCGGCGGGGCAGCTGTCGGTGCACGAGACGCCCAACACGCGGACATCGTCAATGCCCGCTTCGACGATCGAGCCGCTGCCCAGGTCGCTGGCGACGAATTTGACGCGGACGGTGGTGGTCAGGTCGACGAAATCGGCGACATCGAACCCGGTGACGATCCAGCCTCCCGAGGTCCCGGGGCCCGCGGGCCCGACGGTCTCGACGGGGACATAGGTCTGCCCGTCGTCGTCGGAGACGAACACCTCGAACACATCCGCGTTGGGCGAGGCGCCGGCGCTGTTGGAGTACCAGCGCGCGTAGGCGATCGTCGCGGACTGGGTGCCGCTCAGGTCGATCCGGTTGCTCACCAGCGAGGTCGTGCCGCCGTCGACATCATTCTCGCCCAGCGAGCCCCCGGGGCTGCCCTGGCCAGTCACCCACGCGAAGGTGCCGTCGGGGGTGTTGTCATTCTCGGGCTGGGCCGCGGTGCCCCTCGGGTCCACGCGAACCCACACGCCGGTGGTCGCGTTGTCGCCCGGCGCGCCGGCGGTGAAGCCGACGGTCGCCTCGAAGTCGTACAGGTCGTCAAAGTCGACCTCGTCGGCGGCGACCGCGCGGAAGAGGTTGGCCGACTGGGGCGACGCGCCCGAGGGCGCGGTCACGGTGGTGCCGGACGCGAGGTCGAACGAGATGTAGTACTCGACGCCTGTCGGGCAGTCCGCGGGCGCGGGGAAGGCCGCGGTGAAGCTCGTCGCGGAGACGGGCACGAGCGGGAACTGCTGGAACCCCGCCCCCGCGTCGACATGGAAGGTCCCGCTGCCCGGGACGACGGGGTCCTCGACCGAGGGAACGATGTCGATGCGCAGCGTCTCGCCGCCGCTCGACGAGACGAGATCGGGCCGCCCGTCCGGGAAGAGGATCTCGAGGCCCGTGACGAACGCGCCGCCCGCGGCCTCGA
>MDTG01046010.1_pt1 | contig 19840 bp, 18 predicted proteins | sample 811421 | NCBI WGS metagenome assembly MDTG01 (sample SAMN05326645, study PRJNA326480) | marine metagenome | isolation source: seawater | place: Pacific Ocean: South East | collected 2011
AAAAACAAAAGTAGAAAAATAGCAAAATTATATTCAATGATACATGTAGATAAAAATTATTATGATTTCATAAAACAAAATAAAAAAATAATTGACGGAATTGTTATTCTAGTATCAATGGATCAAATTTTTTTAACAACAAAAAAAATTTTGTCTTTTAAAATACCACTTTTTATTGAAAAGCCACCTGGTTTAAGCATTACGCAATTGCAAAAACTAAATTCTTTATCAAAAAAATATAATACATCTAATTTGGTGGGTTATAATAGAAGGCACTATTCAGTGATAAAAAAAGCGAGAAAAAAACTTGGATCGGAAAAAATTATCTCAGCACATATAGAAGCTCACGAAAGGTATTGGATTTTAAAAAATAAAGTGAAAAAAAAATCTTATTTAAAAAAATGGGTTTATGCAAACACAAGTCATGTAATCAATCTTCTATTGTTCTTTTTGGGTGATTATAAAAAGGTAAGTAAATTTTCACAAAATAAATTTAATACAAAAGATCATAAAATTAACACATCTGCATTAATTGAGTTTAATAAAAAAATATATGTAACTTTTAAATCAAATTGGGATGTTATAGGTGGCTGGTATATTAAAATTTTTTCAAATAAAAATACTTATTTATTCAGTCCTTTAGAGCAATGTATTATTACTAATAAAAAGTTTAAATCAAAAAAAATTATACCTGAAAGTTACGATAAAACTTACAAAGCTGGATTTTATTTACAATCAATTTTTTTTCTTAATTTAATAAAAAAAGGTAATTATTATAATGATTTAAAAAATATTTTAAGTACTTACAAATTAATAAAAAAAATTTTTAATAGATAATTTAAGTGAAATTATTATTTGTTTTAGAAGAAAATGAAACCAAGCCAAGTGGTGTTGTAACTTTAATTAAAAACAAAATTGAGAATTGGAAAAGTTCAGACTTTATATATATATTGTTAAATAAAAATCATTGGGCGTACGAGGATTTTAAAAAAATTAAGAGGAAAAATTACAAAGTAATAAAATTAGAATTTGCAATTTCAGATGAAATAAACGTTTATCTTAAAAGAAAAATTCAATTGGATTTAGTATACAAATTTATAAGATTATTTTTAATTCCTTTGGAATTTTTGCTAAATTTAAGACTTTTGTTTTATGCTAGAAATCTTATTAAATCGTGCAAAATTGAATGCGTTTTTAGCCATAATGGTGGCTGGCCAGGAGGTATTTTAAATAGGATTTCATTAATAAGTTCAATAAATTTGAATATTAATAGAATTTTAATAATTCATAATTTTCCTGTGAAAAAAAATATTTTTAATTATGTTTTTATTAAATTTAATAATTTATTGATTAAACTTTTAAATATTAAATTAATAACTGTATCTAAAAGTTGTAAAAAAGATTTAATTTTATCTTTAGGTTTTACTAAAATTAAAGTTATTTACAATGGTATAAGTGAAAATATAAAAAAATATAAAAAAATAAAACGAATAACAACAAAAATTCATTTAAATTACTTTGGAAAAATCGAATACAGAAAGGGATTACATCTTTTAATTCAAGCTCTTAATAATGTTAAATTAAATGATATTATTTTGAATATATATGGTGACGGGGATCTTAATTATAAAAAAAATCTGAAATTTTTAAAAAAAAATAAAAGGTTTACTTTAAATTTTTATAAACCAATTTCTAATATTACAAAAGTTTTGGAAAATACAGATATTATCATTTTGCCATCAATTAAATTTGAGAGTTTTGGAATGGTTTTAATTGAGGCGATGAGACAAAAAATACCAATCATTGCTTCAAACTCAGGAGGAATTAAAGAAGTAGTTAAAAATAATAAAAATGGTCTAACTTTTAAGAATAATAATGTTGATGATCTAAGAAAAAAAATAGAGATACTTATTAAATCAAAATTTTTGCGAGTTAAATTGGGCAATAAAGGATATAAAATATTTAAAAATAAATTTACAAATAAAAGATTTATTCAAGAATACGAAAATATTACTAATAATGGGTAAGTTTTTTAGCATAATTATAACGACTTATAATGCGAGAAGATATATTGAAAAAACAATAACAAGTGTTTTGAGACAAGATTTTAAAGATTATGAGATTTTACTCGTTGATGATTGTTCTAATGATGAGACTCTTGATTATGTAAAAAAAAAATTTACTGATAAAGTCAAGATATTCTCAACAAAAAAAAATTTTGGTGGTCCTGCAGAGTCTAGAAATATAGGTATTAAAAATTCTCAAGGGAAGTGGATTGCATTTTTAGATGGTGATGACTTTTGGTTTGAGGATAAGTTATCATATTTCAATGAAATGATTCTATCAAAACCAAATTACGAAGTTTATTGTTCTAATGAAATATTAATCGATACAATAACTAAAAAGGAAAAAATAATTAAGCATGGACCTTTCGTAGATAATTTTTTTGAAAATTTACTTTATGATGGTAATAAATTATCTCCTTCATCTTCAATAGTTAATAAAAATTTTATAATAAATAAAAATATTTACTTTGATAATAATGAAGACTTTATAGGTGTGGAGGATTATGATTTTTGGTTAAATTTATCAAAAAACAATGCAAAGTTTTTCTTTATTTCAAAAACCCTTAGTGCTTATTTAATTCATAATAAAAATATTACTAATAATTCTAAAAGGCATCTTAGCAATACAATAAATGTATTAAACAAAAATCATAAATATTTAAAGATTAATGATATAGGAAAATATTCAGCAAGAATTTTTAATGTAAAATATTCTTTTATTATCAACCAAATTGTAAGTAGAAATAATATTTTGCTTAATATCATTAAATTTTTTAGATATAGTTTGAAAAACCCAATATTATCAACAAGATTTATCTTAAAAAAATTAAAATGAAAGAGTTTGTTTTAAAAAATTTATATTCTTTTTTAGGAGATCAAAAAGCTCAACTGAGGATAATTACTTTTCACGATATATTGAGTGAAGATTATCAAAAATTCTGTGATTTAGTATTTTATTTAAAAACTAATTGGAACATAATTTCTCCAAATGAATTTAAAAAAATAATAAATAAAGAAAAAAATACAACTAATGGAAAAAATATACTTATTTCATTTGATGATGCTTATAAGTCACAAAGAATTGTTACTGAAAAATATCTTGATCCATTAAATATAAAAGCTTTATTTTTTATAGTTTCTGATTTTATAAAATTAAATTCAAAAGATGAAGCTCATGAGTTTATAAGAAAAAATTTTTTCAAATTTAATAATAAAAATCTCAAATTAAGTTCTCAAACAAAAAATATGAATCTTGAAGATATAAAGTTATTAATTCAAAATGGCCATACAATAGGAGGACATACAAAAACACATTCACAGTTGTCAAAAATTGATGACGAAAAAAATTTGTATCAAGAAATAGTAGCTTCTAAAGATTTTTTAGAAAATAATCTTGAAAATTATAAAATTGAAGATTTTGCTTATACATTTGGTGATTTTGAGAGTATTAATAAAAAGTCATTAAAATTAATTTTTAAAAATTTTAATTACTTATACACTGGTTTGAGAGGTAATAATTATAAAATAAATTCTAAAATCATAAGACGTGACGCTATAAATTTAAAAGAAAATTTTAAAGTTATAAGCGCATATATAAATGGTTACACTGATTTTATGTATAAAAATAAATTAGAAGAACTCGAAAAATGGTAAATATAAAAAAATTAATATACAAAATATTAATATTTATTACTTTGCCCAATATATTTTTTGTAAGAAAAATTTTTAAAAAAATTATTTTTCTGCATATTCCACATTGTGGAGGTAATACTATTCATAGATTTTTAAAATTCAACTTTGGAAATAGAGGAAAAAAAATAATTTTAAAAAATACAATTAAAGATTTTGATATCATAGAAGATGGCAAAGATCATTTTTATAACTTTGGACATTTTGGTTTGGATTACATAAAAGAAAACTTTTATGACAAAAATTTTTTTTATATAATGAATATTAGAAATCCACGTAATTTTTATTTATCTAATTATTTCCGAGATAAGAAATATCATAGTATTTATACTCCAACTGAAAAATTTCCCTCGATAGAACAGTATTTAAAAACAAATAAAGATTTAAATAAAGATAATATATTTTGCAGATACTTAAGTGGCTCATTTATTTACAAACCATCTAACATGAAAGTGAATGATGAAATTTTTGAGAAAGCTGTTGATAATTTAAAACTTTTTCATTGCATTTTTATTGTTGAAGATAGTAAGCAAAGCTTGGATACTTTATCAAAAAAACTTAAAATTCCTCTTAATTTTACCTCAATTTTAAAACCACACGCTAATAAACACTCAAATTCAAAATATCCACTAATATCAGAAGAAGCAAATGAATTACTAGAGTCAATGGTTACTTATGATAATAAGTTATATCAAATTGTTTTAAAAAAAAATAATTTATAGTTAAGCTAAGTTACTTTATAATTATTTAGGTGTTTTTATTTTCAAAAAAAATTAATTTATTTTTACTTTTTAAAGCACTATTTTTAAAAAAATTTAACAAAAAACATTTCAATAAAAAATTTAAATTTTCAAATCAGGAACTAATTTTACTAACTAGATCTAGATGGAGTTTGTTATTTATTACTTTTTTGTACAAAAAATTTATCAATAATAATCAATCGTTAAATATATGGGTACCCAGTTATTTTTGTAATTACGCATTATCCAAAATTAGAAAACATTACAAAGACGTTAATTTTATATTTTACCCAATTGATGATGCACTTAAAATCGACGTAAAAAAAATAAAAGAATTAAATTTAAAATATTCTATAGATATATTTATTAATGTTAACTTTTTTGGAAAATCATTAAAAAATCTTGATTTAATTAATCTTCTAAATAAAAAAAAATCTTGGTTAATAAATGATTGCACTCACTGCGTTAGTCCTGATAATGAATTTGAAAAATATAGTGACTTCACTCTTTATAGCCCACATAAATATTATTCAATACCTTCTGGAGCAGTTTTAAAAATTAATTCTAAGGGTATAAATAAAAAATATATTAAAGAAAAAGTAGACAATGTAGACAAATTGAAAAATGAGTTTTTGAGACAACTAGAATTAAATACTTTCAAAATTTATTTTTTTGATATTTATTGCAATGTATTATGGTTTATAAAAAGAACAATTAATATATTTTATATTAAGACAAAAATTAAAAAAATTGATGACAAAGATCAAGAAATAAATATTGAATTAGATAATAAACCTTTCCCTGGTCTCATAATTTCTAAATTAATAGTTAATACAATTGTAATGGACACAAAGATTATTTCACTTAGAAAAAAAACACTTTATTTATGGCAGTCAATAATTAAAAAAATTATTAAAGATAAATTTAATTATAACTTCTGGCTCGATAATATAAATATTCCATATTATTTAATTCTACAATCTGATGAAAATAGTATAAAAAAAATTTATGATTTGTTGAGATTAAATCAAATTCCAATAAACACATGGCCAGATATCCCACCAGAGGTAAAATTTAATAAATTACATCATGACACATACATCTTGAGAAATAGTTTAATTTTTATTAATTTAAATCCACAAAATAGTGCACAACTTAAATTTATGAATAGGTATGAAAAAAACTCTTATTCTATTGATAAAAATAAATTTTCATTTCAAGAGATATATTCAAAAAAGGAATGGAAAAATTATTTAAACAAAACAAATTTTTCATACATAACTTTATTATATAATTATTATGACAATATAAAATTCTTCAAAAGTAAGAAATTTTTAATAAAAAATAATTTTAATGAAATAGGAATATTTCAAATTTGTTATATACGTTTCATTTTTGGAGTTTTTGTAAGACTAAATCTAGGACCATGTTTTTTTAGAAAAATTGATGAAAATAATACAAAAGAAATTTTAAGTGCTATTTTTTTTGGTTTATTTCCTAAAAAAAAATTATTTATGCTTATGAGTCCAAATTTAGAATTTCTTGAAAATAATATTTTATTTCAAATTGGTGAAAAAGTTTATGATTACTCAGGTACTGGGTTGAAATCAACTACAATTGACTTAACAAATGAATTGAAATTAATCAAAGCCAAATTGAAAGATAATCTAAGAAGAGATATCCAAAAAAAAAAAATTAGTAAGAAATTTAAAATTGAGCAAATCAAAGATACTGATGATTTTTTAATATTCATCAACAATTACAAAAATGAAATGAAAAAAAAAAAATTTATTGGTGCAAATGTAAATTTAATTAAAAATCTTTTTTTAAATAAAGAACTTTTTATTTTAAATGCTTTTACAGACAATAAAATTGTTTCAAGTGTTTGTGTATCTAAACATGGAAATACAGCAACATATTTAGTTGGATTGAATTTGGATCACTCCAGAAGCGCAAATGATTTGTTATTATGGAAAATGATAGTTTTATTAAAAAAAATGAAATGTACTAGATTTGATTTAGGTGGTCTTGACTATCAAAATAATCAAGCAGTATCTATTTTTAAATCAAATTTTAATGGGGATGATTATAGTTTAGTTGGATCAAAGTTTTTAATAAGATGAAAAAAATTTTAATTATATCCCAAGGCTATTGGCCTGAAATTTTTCCAATTAACCCAGTAACAAAAAAACTATCTGAAAAAGACTTTAAAATAGATGTTTTAACTGGATACCCCAATTATCCGAAGGGAAAATTTTTTTCTGGATACCAGCCCTACAAAATTACAGTTAATAAAAATAATAACACTAAAATTTTTAGAGTTCCAATTATTTCAAGAGGAATAAATTCAAAAACAAGAATTATATTAAATTATTTCAGTTTTATAATTTCTGCCATTGTTTTTGGAGGATTTGTTTTAAGAAAAAAAAAATATGAGATAATATTAGTATATGCAACGTCTCCCATATTTCAGGCGTATATAGGTGTCTTTTTTAAATTTTTAAAAAAAGCTAAATTAGTAACATGGGTTCAGGATCTTTGGCCAAATGTTTTAAGAGATACAGGTATAATTAAAAACAAAATTATTTTGAAAATAATAAAATTTTTTGTGGCCCACATATATAATTCTAACGACTTAATTTTGTCTCAATCAAAAAGCTTTAGAAGAGATATTAAAAAATTAACAAATACCAAAGTAAGTGTTATGTATAATCCTGGTTATTCTGAAAAAAAAATACTAAAAAAAAAATTTAATAAAAAAATTAATATTTTATATGCAGGGAACATTGGAAATGCTCAACCTTGGGAAATAATAATTAATTTATTAAAATTAGAAGAGTATAAGACAATTAATCTTACTATTTGCGGTGATGGTCAAAAATTTAATTATATCAAAAATTTTATTGATAGAAATAAAACGAAAAATATTATTTTAAAAGGTTTTGTAAAAGGAAAAAAACTTGAAGAACAATACAAAAAAAATAATTATCTTCTAATAATGCTTAAATCTGGCAATGACTTAAATAAAACAATTCCTTCAAAATTTCAAACTTATTTATTTTATAAAAAACCAATTATAGCATTAAGCGATGGTGAAGTTTATGAATTAATTAAAAATTTTAATTTAGGATTTGTGTCTAAACCTTATAACAAAAAAAAAATCAACAAGATGTTTGATGATATAATTTCCTTAAAAGAGAAAAAATATAAAAAAATAGTGAAGAATACAGAAAAGTTCTATATTAGAAATTTTTCACAAAATACAATTAATGAAAAACTAAAAAATGAACTCTACAAAATATAAAAAAAAAATTTTAATTTTAGGTTCAACAGGTATGCTTGGTCATACGCTTCACAATTTCTTAAAAAAAAAGTATATAGTTAAAGGATTATGTAGGAAGAAAAAAAATATATTAAAGAAATATATAAAAGAAAATAATTTCATTACACTCGATTTATTAAAACTCCAAGAACTTGAGAAAATTATCTTAAAGTATAATCCAGATATCGTAATTAACTGTGCTGGTATAATAAAGCAAAAAACCAATAAATATAATAAAGATAAAATTTTTTTTATTAATTCGTGTTTACCAAATTATTTATCAATTCTTGCGGTAAAAGAAAAATTTAAATTAATTCATATCAGCACAGACTGTGTGTTTAACGGAGTTAGAGGAAATTATAAAGAACTTGAAAGCCCCAATTCTCTCGATGATTATGGGTTATCAAAGTCTCTTGGCGAAGTATCGTCTATTAATAGTATAACTTTAAGAACATCAATAATTGGTCATGAAATTTATGAACAAAACGGTTTATTAGAATGGTTTTTAAAACAAAAAAAAATCTGGGGGTATAAAAATGCATTTTTTTCTGGTGTTACAACCTTAGAACTATCTAAAATAATTGAAAAGGTATTCAACTCAAATTTAAAGAATGGAATTTATAATGTAGCAAGTAAAAAAATAAGCAAATATAGATTGTTACTATTAATAAAGAAAATATATGCTAAGAATACTTTAATATTGCCATCTGGCAAATATAAAATAGATAGATCTTTAAATGGAACCTTTTTTAAAAAAATGACAAATATTAAAGTGAGCAGCTGGGAAAAAATGATTATTGATCAAAAAATGAATTATTTAGAAAAAATTAAAATTTATGAATATTTTCAAAAATAAGATACTTCTTGTAACCGGTGGAACAGGATCATTTGGAAATGCTGTAATAGGAAAATTCCTAAAATTTAATTTAAAAGAAATTCGTATTTTTAGTAGAGATGAAAAAAAACAAGATGACATGCGAAGCCATTATAAAAATAAAAAAATTAAATTTTACTTAGGTGACGTTAGAGATAGATTTAGTGTTGATATAGCTATGAGAAATGTAGATTTTGTTTTTCATGCCGCTGCCTTAAAACAAGTTCCCTCATGTGAATTTTATCCATTGGAGGCTATTAATACTAATATCCTTGGGGCAAATAATGTTATTTCTTCAGCAATAAAACACAATGTAAAAAAAGCAATTTTTTTAAGCACAGATAAAGCTGTATATCCCATAAATGCAATGGGCATGTCTAAAGCTTTAATGGAAAAATTAATTGTTGCAAGATCAAGAGATCTAAAAAACAGTAAAACTACAATATGTGCTACTAGATATGGAAATGTGATGGCTTCTAGAGGATCAGTAATACCATTATTTTTTAAACAAACTAAAAAAAATAATCCAATTACAATAACATCTCCAAATATGACAAGATTCTTAATGAGTTTAGAAGAGTCGGTAGAATTAGTCTTAGAGGCATTTAAAAATGGTAAAAATGGAGAAATATTTGTTTATAAATCTCCAGCATGCACAATAGAGAATTTAGCAAAAGCGATATTAAAAATTACCAAAACAAAATCGAAAATAAAATATATCGGAACAAGGCATGGAGAAAAATTATTTGAAACGCTTGTTTCACAAGAAGAACTTTTAAATTCTAAATCATACAAAAAATTTTTTAAAATTTTACCAGATAATAGAGATTTAGATTATAATAAATACTTTTATAAAGGAAGAGTTTCAAAACTTAAAGACTCTTATACATCACATAATACTAAAAGATTGAATATTTTTGAAATAATAAAAAAAATAAAAAAATTAAATTTTTTAAACAAATAGGAATTATAAATGTTTAAAATCTGCACTATAGTTGGAACTAGACCAGAAATAATTAAGTTATCCAGTTTAATTAAAAAACTGGATAAGTTTTTCGATCAAAATATTATTCACACAGGACAAAATTATGATTATGAATTAAATCAAATTTTTTTTAAAGATTTAAAAATTAGAAAACCAGACTATTTTCTTAATTCAGCCGGACCTAATGCAAATAAAACTATATCTAAAATATTTTCAAAACTAGATGATATTTTAAAAAAAATTAATCCCGACGCAGTTTTAATTTTAGGTGATACGAATTCAGGCCTATCTTCTATTGTTGCAAAAAAAAGGAAAATTCAGGTTTTTCATATTGAAGCTGGAAATAGATCATTTGATTACAAAGTACCTGAAGAATTAAATAGAAAAATTATAGATCATACATCAGACATAAATTTCACATATACTGATATTGCAAAAAATTATTTGGTTAGTGAAGGCATTCCAGCAGATAGAATAATTAAGGTTGGAAGTCCAATGAAAGAGGTCATAAACCATAACAAAAATACAATAAGTAAGAGTAATATTCTCAAAAAATTAGGTTTAAAAAAGAATAAATTTTTTCTTGTATCGTTTCACAGAGAAGAAAATGTTGATGATAAAAAAAAATTAACAACATTTCTAAACCTTTTAGAATGGTTGTCTGATAATTTTTCCAATCAGGTTATTGTTTCAACACACTTTAGAACACAAGATAGACTGAATAAACTTAATAAAAAATTTGAAAAAATTAAAAATAAATACACAAAAAAAATTGTTTTTTTAAAGCCGTTTAATTTTTCCGATTATGTAAAATTGCAACAAAATTGTAATATTATTTTATCTGATAGTGGAACATTAACCGAAGAAGCTTCTATTTTGGGATTAAAGGCTATTAAATTGAGAGCAAGTCATGAAAGGCCAGAAGGAATGGAGCAAGGTACAACAATAATGTGTGATTTAAAAATATCAAAAATAAATGTAGCCATACAGGTATTGAATAAATCTAAAAATTCTTATCCTGTTATTGATTATATTTCAGATAATTTCTCTGATAAAGTAATAAAAAATATCATTTCGTATCTAGACTACTCTATTAATAAAAAAGTTTAGTATGGAAAAAAATATTTTATTTTTCTTAAAATATTCTATTTATTTATTTCCTATTCTTCTTGTTACAGGACCTTTTTTACCAGATTTAATTTTGTCTGTATCAACAATTTTATTTATTATTTTGATATATAAAAAAAAAGAATTTGATATTTTTAAAAGTTTATATTTCAAAATCTATCTTATATTTCTTATTTACCTAATTATAAGGTCTTTATTTACATTTGATTGGCTTTCTATAAGACCCTCTCTATTTTATTTTAGATTTGGTTTTTTTTCCTTAGCAATATTTTATTTATTAAAAAAAAAAATTATAAATATTAAATTATTTCTAATTATATCATCATCTCTACTATTAGTTATTTTTTTTGACTCTAATTTACAGAACTTTACAGGACAAAATATATTTGGATACAAACTTTATCATTCTGAGAGAATAAGTAGTTTTTTTAAAGATGAGCTTATTCTAGGTGGGACAACTTTTAGAATATTTTCAATGATAATTCCTTTAATATTTTTTTTAAATTTGAAAAGAAAATATTTATTTTCAATTTTAATATTTATATTAATGATATCTACAATCTTATTAAGTTCTGAAAGAACTGCTACAGGATTAATGATTATTTATATTTTGGCTTTTTTAATTTTTTTACCAATTAGACTTACTCATAAAATTATTTTTGCTTTTATGGTATCTTTGTTTATTTCTATATTTTTTTATCTTAATGTTGCACAAAGGGAAAGATTAATAACTGAAACATTATATAAAATAAATATTGACAATAAAAAATACGACGTTGTTTTATTTTCAGTTGTGCACGAATCTCACATTCTAACTTCGATTGAAATGTTCAAGGATAATTATTTTTTTGGAAAAGGACCTAAGATGTACCGAAAAGTTTGTGATGATATAAACTTCAAGAAATTTAGAGTTGGAGATCACAGTTGTACAACACATCCTCATAATATAATAGCCCAATTTCTTGGGGAATTAGGATTGGTAGGATTTATTTTTTTAATAATTTTTTATTCTAAAATTATTCATGTTTTGTTTAAAAATATTTTTTCTAAAAATTCTAAGGATATAAATTTTCCAATAATAATGCTTTCATTTTCAGTCCTTTTAAATTTCTTTCCTCTTATTCCACATGGAAATTTTTTTAATAATTGGCTATCAATGATTTGCTATTTGCCAATTCCATTCTTGATGTTTATATATTATGATGTTTCAGTTAATAGAAAACTATAATCTTATTTTAATTTTCTTTTCTGTATCATTACTTATCTCTTTTATATTTTTTCTTAAATTAGATCTTATTTCTTCACATTTAAATATATTTGATACATCTGATCATATAAGAAAAATCCACAAAAAAAAAATTCCTCCTATAGGTGGTTTAATATTTTTCATTATATTTTTAATATATTCTTTAATTATATATTTCTTTTATGAGAGCAATATTTTTTATCATCAAAAGCACATATTAATTTTTTTCGTAACTTGTTTTTTAATTTTTTTAACAGGTCTGGTTGATGATAAAATAAATCTTAGTTCAAAAAGAAAAACAATAATTTTTCTGATTTTAATATCAATTTTAGTTTTGAATGATGATGGGTTGATAGTTTATTTTCTAAGATCTACTTTGTTAAATAAAACTTTTGCACTTGGAAATATTTCTACATTTTTTACTATCTTTAGTATTTTTGTTTTTATAAATGCTTTCAATATGTTTGATGGTATTAATTTACAATCTGGACTATATTCACTAACAATTTTTTTATTTTTCTTACTAAAAGGTATTGAACCTTTAATATTTATTCCTTTTTCTTTCATATCTTTAATTTTTTTGATTTATAATTTTAGAGGTAAAATTTTTTTAGGCAATTGTGGTTCATATTTTTTGTCTTTTTTAATTTCAGCATTTATTATCAAATCAAATATAAAGCTGTCACATATATCAGTTGAGGAAATTGTAATTTTAATGATGATACCAGGTTTAGATTTAATAAGATTGTTTTGTAAAAGATTAGTTAGTGGACAAAGTCCTTTTATTGCAGACAGAAATCATATTCATCATATACTGTCTTCAAAATTTAGTGATATTAAATCGGTGACTATAATTTTTTCCCTAACTTTTATTCCCATATTATTCTTACAGTATTTAAATAATTTTATAATTATTATATTTCAAATATTTCTTTACTTCTCTTTGATAATTTATTTTAAAAAGTAAAATTAAAATTTAATGGCTTTTCTAAAATAAAAAATAAAATATAAAACATAAACTGATAAAAATATTACAAATAGTAATTTAAAAATATTAATAATTTTCATACTTGTTTTTTCAATTTTGCTTAATTTTATTTGCATAAGATCAAAATTTTTATCTATTTCTGAATTTATATTATACGCTAATCTTAGATTCTTATTATATTTATTTTGAAAACTTATATTTATATCATCAATAATTTTTATTATATCTTCCTCTGTAATCTCATTTGTTGAAAAATTGAACTTTATTGCTTTTACTTTATTTTTTATAACTGACGGGTCACCTATAAACTCATAACTAATTTGAAAATCAGAGAGAGTCATTTCTGCTGCTAGCATGAGATTTTTATTCATTTTGTTATATTCACTTATAAAATCTTCTTTTGAAACTTTTATACCTCTGCTTCTCCAGTAATCTTCTAACCAATACTTATTTTGAAATATTTCATAAAAAAATTTGGAATTTAATTTTAACCTAACTACTTCCGACCCAAGTTGATACTCTAATTTTTGGTCTAAATTTTTGTTCAGTTCTAATGCTAAAAATTTACTGTATATTTCAAAAAAATCATCTAGCACAAACTCAATTTTTAAAGTTGATTTAAATTCACCTTTCTCGTTTATAAACTTTGAAATATTATCGCTATTCTCAACAACACTAGCTTCAACAATCCAATTTTCTGGACTATTTTTATAAATAATAAATGCTGAAGGGATATATAAAACTAATACTATTGTAATTATTTTATATGATTTCTCCTTTAAAAAAAGCCACAATAATTCTAAAGAAAATTCATTTAAATCTTTTTTCATATAATTAGTTAAAATAATATTTTATAGATAATTAATTAGAATATTCAAATGCAAAATAATTTAAATTCTTTTAACAAAGTGACTCCATTCACCCTGTTGTTAATTCCACTTCTTATTGTAATTCCTAAAGTTAATTTAATTTCAATTCCTGGTTTCTGGCAAGGAATAAGGCTAGAGGATATTATAACCTTTCTTATTTTAATTTATATGATCTTAAATTCAAAAAATTATGCTTTAAAATTAAATGACCCAAATACAAAATTTTTTTTATTTATCTCATATGTATTAGCATCTTATTTGGTTGGTTATTTAAGTGGAATTTCTTATGGTTATATTGATATAATAACGATTGTTAGAATAATTGAATATAGCACAATTATACTTTTTTTTTCAAATGTCAGTTTTACTAGGAATCATAATAAAAAAATAATTATATTTTTAAAGATATTAATTGTAATTAATTTTTTAGTTTCAATAGGCCAATACTTTGAAATATTTGGTTACTATAGTTCTAGAGGATATCATGAGCCAGACTTTGATTATTGGAGGGCTTTTGGTATTTTGTCAGGTTCATGGGAGTTAAGTTTTGTAACATCAATTAGCTATTTTTTAATTTATTTAGAAACCAGAAAAAAATTTAACATATATTTAATTTTATCTTTGATAATTATATTTTTAGCAGGAACAAGAGGTATTCAGTATCCATTTATTTTAACTATTGTAATTTTGTATTTCCCCGAATTAATAAAAATACAAACAAAATTAAAATTTATTATTTATACTTTTATTTTTGTTTCAATATTTTATTTCATGTACTTTGTGCAGAATATTAATATTTTTTTTCTAGTGAAATCATTATTTGATTTAATGTTTTATGGTTATGTCCCAGATTTTTCTGATTTGTCAAAAAGTGAAGTAGTTTATTATTCATGGGTATACAGATTAAAAGATTGGTTAAATTATTATCAATTAATGAATACTAACTTATTTACTTTTTTATTTGGAACAGGCTTTTCATCCATTTACTACGAATCCTTTGTTTTTAGAATTTTATTTGGTACCGGCTTAGTTGGTTTCTTTTTGTTAATTTTATTATGCTTTAGATTAAACATATTTATAATTTTTTTCTTATTTATTACTGGTATTACTTTAGATTTTACATCTAGTTTTAAACAATTCATAATATTGTATTTTTTTTTCCAATATATGAGATCTTATAATAAAAATGAAATTAGTAATTGATGCCTCAAATATTGTAGTTGAAAGTGGTGGATTTATCCATTTAAAAAAAATTCTTGAAAATTTTGATAATAAAGAAATAAAATCTTTATGTGTTTTTGCTTCAAAAGAAACTATTAATAGATTAAAAATAAGCAATAAAAAAATCAAATTTTTAACTCACAGTTTTTTAAATGAGGGCAGATTTCATTTAATACTATGGAGATTATTTATTCTTAATAGATATTTAAAAAAAATTAATTGTTCAATTTTGTTTATTTTAGGTGGTTATTTTTTTATTAAAAAATATCCTACTATCATAATAATTCAAAATTTACTTCCTTTAATGAAAAATCCCACTTACTATGAGAGATATCGAACTAAAATTAAAAATTTTATACTAAATAATTTATATAAATATTCAATTTCAAGAGCTGAGGGTGTAATTTTATTATCAAAATATTCAAAAAATATATTTCGTAAATATGGTACCCCAAAAATAGTTATTCCACATGGCGTTGAGGATCAATTTTACCACAAAAGAAATTTAACATATAAAAAAAAATCTAAATTTAAAATCTTATATGTTGCGAAAATAGAAACTTATAAAAATCATTTAAATATTGTTAAGGGTTTTTCTAAAATTTTAGAAGATGGAATTAATGCTAACCTCACACTTGTAGGTGGAAAGGACCTATATTTCTACAAATCCCCATTATATGAAATTACTAGACGCATAAATAAAAAATTTCCAAATTCCATATTTGTAAAAAAGTTAGAAAAGCATAAAAATATCTATAAATTATATAGAAAATTTGATTTACATGTGTACGGCTCTATGTGTGAGTCTTTTGGAATTATCATTTTAGAAACTATAGCCTCATCATTACCAATTGTAAGCAATGACTTTCCAGTCTTTAGGGAGATTTTAGGCAAAAATACTCTTTATTTTAACGGCCAAGATCCAAGAAGTATTTCTAAAGCTATAAAAAAATATATTATTAATCCAAAATTAAAAATTGATAATACAAAAAAACTTTATCAAGTTTCAAAAAAATATAATTGGCAAAACACTAGCAAAAAGACATTTAATTTTATTATTGAAAATTATAAAAAATGAAAAAATTAATTAATAAATTTTTATCACATAATTATTTTAAATATATTTTAATTTTGACATCAATTGTATTTATATATTTTTTTTTTCAGGATAATGAGAAAATTATAAAAATTATCAGTAATGTTGAATATAAGAGGATTATATCTTTAGTTTTTTTTTCAATTTTTTTAATATTTATTTATTCTCATTTAACCCTAACTTGTTTAAAAAAAGTATGTGGAATTCAAATTAATACAAGACAATGGTATTTAATTTACTTTAATAGTCAATTTTTAAGCTCAATTCCTTTTTTTGGTATTTTGTATAGAGCAAGACAATTGAAAAAATTTAACTTAAATTACGATAAATTCGTTGGAATATATATTCTTATAAGCTGGTTTTATCTATTTTTTTCATTAATATTTATATCCTTAGAGAGCTATGTATTTTTTGGGGAGACATCTTTATTTAATATCAAATTATATTTAATCTTTTTAATTTCATCTATTTTAGTATTTTTTATTCCACTTGCCACAGGCTTCATAATAAATAAATATATTAGTTATTTTAAAGTAGAAAGTAACTTTTTTTTGTCAAGGTTCCAAAAGTTAATACAACTTTTTATTTTAAATATTTTTAATTATAAAATAGTTAGAAGTTTTTTAGTTATAATTTTATTTATCCATATATTGGAATTTATTGTAATATCAGAATTAATCCAAACAATGGAAAATAATATAAATTTTAAGCAAACTTTTTTTATATTTTTTGGGACTCAACTTATTGACTCTTTAAATCTAGTGCCTCAAAATTTAATTATATCTGATATTAGCTATGGAATTCTTACTGATAAGCTTAACTATGACTTTGAACTAGGTGTTTTAATAAAAATTTATATGAGATTTATTATTTTTTTTTCATCAATCTCAATGGCAATTTTATATAATATTTATTTGAAGTTAATAAATTATAAATATAACCCTTAACTTACAAAAAATTTAAAGAAATTATGGAAAATAATCGTCAAACTATTTGTAGAAGGTGTGTCATGGACACTACTGACTCAAATATAAAATTTGATGAAAATGGAGAATGTGATTTTTGCCAAAATTTTGATAAAAATATAAAGAATAAACTTTTCACTTTAAGAGACTCTAATCAGCTTGCAAGTATAGTAAAAAAAATAAAAAAGCAGAAAGTTGGGAAGTATGATTGTCTTATTGGGATAAGTGGAGGTGTAGATAGTTCATTTCTAGCCCATATTGTTAAAAACGAACTATTCCTCAACCCACTCGTTCTACATGTTGATACTGGTTGGAATTCAAAGGAGTCGGTTAATAATATTGAGAGAATTATTGACAAATTAAGTTTAGATTTAGTAACTATTGTAGTTTCTTGGAAGGAAATGAGAGATTTACAACTATCTTTTTTTAAAGCTCAGCATCCAAACTTAGATATTCCACAGGATCACGCTATATTTGCATCAATATACAATTATGCAGCAAAAAATAAAATAAAATATATTTTAACAGGTGGAAATTTTGCTACTGAGTGCATCCGCGAGCCATTGCAATGGGCTTACCATGCATCTGATTTACTTCACATTAAAGATATCCAAAAAAAATTTGGAAGTATGAAATTAAAGGATTTTCCTATGTGTAATATATTTACTTATAAAATTTTATATAGATATTTTAAAGGCATAAAAGTTTTACAACCATTAAATTATTTTGATTATAAAAAAGAAGATAGTATGAGAATATTAGAGAATAAATATGGATGGTTACGATATGAACAAAAGCATTATGAATCAAGATTTACAAAATTTTATGAAGGATATTGGCTTTTAAATAAGTTTGGATATGATAAAAGAAAAGCACATTATTCGAGTCTAATTTTATCAAATCAAATGAAAAGAGAAGAAGCAATTATAAAACTAGGGAAAGATCCTATAACTGAAAAAGATGCCAAAAATGAATTTAGTTATGTTTCTAAAAAACTAGAAATTAGTGAGAGTGAATTAAATTTTATAATGAATGGTGAAAATAAATCTTTTAAAGATTATAAATCTTTATATTTTATTATTCAATTTTTTGTAAAAGTGTTGCGTTTTTTAAAATTAGAATCCAGACTTATTAGATGATTGGAATAATTAATTATGGTTTAGGAAATATAAATGCATATTATAATATTTTTAAAGAGAATGATATTAATTTAAAAATTATATCTAATTATAAAGATATTAATTCTAACATTGATAAATTAATTTTACCAGGAATAGGATCATTTGATAACGCAATTAATCTTTTGAAATCTCAAAAGTTTTTTGATGAAATAATTAATTTCTCATTGAACGAAAAAAATAAAATTTTAGGTGTATGTGTAGGGATGCAAATTCTCTCAACAACTAGTCAAGAAGGGAATTTGAAAGGTTTGGATATAATTAAGGAGTCATTTCATAAACTTCCTTCTAAAATTTTACCTCATATAGGTTGGAATAGTGTTAATATTAATAAAGAAATTGATATTTTAAATAACATTAATGAGAATACTTTTTTTTATTTTTTACATTCTTATGCCTTATTAAGTAAAAATTCAGATCTTAAAATATGTGAAACAATATATGAAACAAAATTTATAAGTGTATTCCAAAAAAAAAATATTTATGGAATCCAATTTCATCCTGAAAAAAGCCATTCCCAGGGAAGCCAAATACTGCTAAATTTTTATAAAAGCTAATGCTAAAGAACAGAATAATTCCTTTTCTTTTAATTGATAAAAATACAGACACAATAAAAACAATTAATTTTTCAAATAGAAATTATATTGGAGATATTTTGAACAATATTCGTATTTTTAATGAAAAAGAAGTAGATGAAATAGTTGTTTTAGATATAGATATTTCAAATTTAAATTATGAACCAAACTATGAAATTATATCAAAAATAGCGAGTGTTTGTCGTATGCCTTTAACTTACGGTGGAGGAATTAAAGATGTTTATACTGCAAAAAAATTAATTAATTTAGGAGTTGAAAAAGTATGTATTTGTACAGCTGCATTAGAAGATATAAATTTGTTAGAGCAAATATCTAGGGAAATTGGCTCTCAAAGTTTATCAGTCTGCATAAATATAAAAAAAAATGGTAATTCTTATTCAGTATTTTCAAATAAAATACAATTTGTTAATTTAGATCTTGTTGAATACATAAAAAAATTACAATTAAATGGTGTTGGAGAAATTATATTTAATGCCATAGATGAGGAGGGGTCTTTAAGTGGTTACGATTTTTCATTTTTAGAAACAATTAGTAATTACATAAACGTACCATCTATAATTTTAGGAGGATGCAGTAATTACGAAAATATTAAACTTCTTTTTAAAAAATTTCCAAAATTTGCATCTGGATGTTCCTCTGTATTTATATATAAGGGCAAATTTAAAGCAGTTCTAATCAATTATCCATCAAAAGAACAAAAAGAATATATTTTGAATGGATAAAAATTTTAAATTTTATTACAAATAATTATGAAAAAAAAATATTTAATTGTAACTGGAGGGGCTGGCTTTATTGGATCAAATTTAATTAAATCATTACTAAAATTTAAAAGCTTCGATATAATAAGTTTAGATAATTATTCATCAGGTAAAAAAAA
>MDTG01147448.1_pt1 | contig 19839 bp, 19 predicted proteins | sample 811421 | NCBI WGS metagenome assembly MDTG01 (sample SAMN05326645, study PRJNA326480) | marine metagenome | isolation source: seawater | place: Pacific Ocean: South East | collected 2011
AAAAAATAAGACCTTTATTGGGTAGATTGAAAAGAAAGCTTATCTAATAAAAGTTATCGTGAAAATACTTTTATTACAACCAAATATAATCCGAAAGTACAATTCAAAATTTAGGTTAAAAATATACAATAATCTGAAAATATTTTTCCAAAATCTTAAATTAAAAAAATTTCAAAAATATTTCAATATAAAATCTCAGATAAGTATATCCTCCGAACTAAATCATTATGGTGACTTTGTAAAAATACTTGGCAAAGATAGTGTTACTTCAATAGAAAGATTTCATCCAGCTTATTTTAATTTAGAAAACAAAGAATACTTGAATTATATGAAAATAGAAAATTACCCTTCAAACTTTGGGTATGAAAGACCTAAATTTATAAAAAAGAAAGACATTATAAAAAATTTAAAAAATTTTGATGTTGTTTTTGCTTCTATTTATTTTGGGGAAAATCTTGAGGAAATTTGCTGGAAAGCTAAGAAAGCAAATAAAATGGTTGTTTTGTTTGATAATATTGATCATGAAGAAGTTTATTATGATATTAAAAAAATATTTAGAGGTTTCAATTATGATATGTTTGATATTTACTTCAAAAAAGATATCCCCCTTTCATTTGAGGATGATAAAATATACCCAATAGCTCCTGTACCTTGTAAATTAAATTTTTTTGAGAAAAAAAATATAAATCAATATAAATCTAGTAGCTTTAAAAGTGAAATATTTTTTGTTGGCGCTTACAGAGAAAATATAACACGGTATGAGAGACTAGAAATCTGTAATTTTGTTAAAAACATGGAACAAAAAAATAGAATTTTGTTAAATGAAAAAAATATAAAATTTAATGATTACTTATTTTTTGCAAATAACACAAAATTTAATCTCTCTCCTGGTGGTAGAGTTTGGTGTTCTTACAGACATACTGATTTAGCAAATTTTAAAAGACCAATAATTTTGCCAAAACCGAATTGTCAAACTGTACCTGGGGAGTTTATTGATAGTAAAAATTCAATTTTATATGAAACAGAACTCAAAAATAACAGAGTTATTATAAAGGATAATTTAAACGATTTAAGGGAAAAAATAAATTTTTATTTAAATAATGATACACAAAGAGACATTATGGGAAAAAATTATTTTGATTTAATTTCAAGATACCATACAACATTCAAAAGAGCTCAATATTTAATAGAAAAAATCAAAAATAAATTATAATTTTTTTTTATGAATAAAATGATTATTGCAAAAACTCCTCTGAGAATAACTTTTTTTGGTGGGGGAACAGATTATTATAATTATTTTTCCAAATATGGCGGTAAAACTTTGGGATCTTCAGTAAAGTTTTATTCTTATATTGTAGTAAAAAAACTGTCAGTTATTGATAGGTTTAAATTTAGAATTACTCATTCAAAGAAAGAACTCGTTAGATCTTATGATAAAATTTCTCATCCAGTTTTTAAAGCTGCATTAAAATATACAAATTTGACTAATGAGCCATTGGAAATATTGTATTTTTCTGATTTACCCTCTTTATCTGGGATGGGATCATCTTCCTCTTTTGTAATATCTTTGCTAAATGCTTTATACAATTATAAAGGGATTAGTCTCACTAAAAATGAAATTGCAAAAAGAGCCATACACTTAGAAAGAAAAATTTTAAAAGAAGATGGTGGTTATCAGGATCAACTAACTTGTGCCCATGGAGGTATATGCATTTTTAAATATACAAAAAAAAAAATCCAAAAAATTCAAATTAAAAATGAAATTAAAATTGAAAATTTTATTAATTCTAATTTTTTACTACTTTATTCAAATATTATCAGAGATGGCACTAAATTGGCAAAGAAACAAAAAAAAATTGATAAACATAAATTATTTTATAATTTTCCATTATTAGTTGACAAATCTATCCAATTAATGAAACAAAATAAAATTTATCATTTAGGTAATTTATTAGACAAAAGTTGGAAAGATAAAAAGAAGCTTGCTTTTACATCTAACCATAAATTGGATAAAATATATGATAAAGCTATTAGAAATGGTGCACTTGGTGGTAAGCTTCTTGGTGTAGGTGGTGGGGGTTTTTTTTTATTTTTGGTCCCTCGAAAAAGTCAAAAATTTTTTAAAAAAAAAATGAGTGATTTTTATATTTCTGATTTAGAAGTTGATAATTTTGGATCAACAGTTAAAAGATTGAAAATTTAAATGAAAAAATTAGCTGTTACTTTAACCACAATAAATGTTCCTTATGTTTTAGATGATTTGGTTAAAATCATAAAAAGTAGAAATTACACAGACTTAAAAATTGATATAATTGTAACTGGTGATAAGAAAACTCCTAAGCCTATTCAGAAATACATTAAATCACTAAAAACAAAAAATAAAACTAAAATATTATATTTTGATATAGAAGATCAAAAAAAACTTTTTAAAAAATATACTAAATTGTGGAATCATATTCCATTTAATTCATTTGCGAGAAGAAATTTTGCTGATTTGTATGCTTATGAACAAAAATATGATATCATTACAAGAATAGACGACGACAACTATCCTTTAGATAACTATTTTTTTGATTATCATAGCATTGTTGGTTCAGTGCAATATTCAAATGTAATTTCATCTAGTAATAAATGGTTTAATGTGTGTGAAGTATTGGAAGACGAAAATAAATTAAAATTTTACCCCAGAGGTTTTCCTTACAAATTTAGGTGGAAAAAAAATTCAGTAACCCATTCTCTCAAAAATAGAAAGGTTGATTTATTAGCAGGTCTATGGTTCGGAGATCCTGATATTGACGCTATAACTAGAATTAATCGACCAATCAATGCAATTAAATATAAACATAAGTATGGAAAAATTTTCTTTCTAAATAAAAATACGAATTGTCCAATTAATACTCAAAATACATCATATGCCAGGGATCTTGTGCCAATGTCTTTTGTGAGCCCATATGCAGGTAGATATGACGATATTTTTTCGAACTATTTTTTAAGAAGAATAATGGATCACTTAGATAAAAATGTAGCTTTTGGATACCCTATAGTTCTCCAAAAAAGAAATATGCATAATCTTTGGAATGATCTTGATAAAGAATTAATAGGAAACAAAACTTGTGAACATGTAATAGATTTACTTTACAAAATAAAGTTTAAATCAAATAACGTAATTGGTTGTGGTTATGAATTAGTTAAATTTCTATCAAAAAATATTCAAATGGAAAAAAAATACTTTAAAAAAATTTTGTTAGGATTAAAGATTTGGTTAGATGTAATTAACCAAATTGATAAAAAAATTTGATGGAAAACCTCTTTAATCTTAGAGATATCTTTGATAAAAAACAAAAAAGTCGTATTTTAATTGTTATAATACTTTTAATATCACTGGCCTTTTTTGAACTTATTGGAATAAGTCTCTTTCTACCGTTGATTGGTTTTTTAATTGATAATAACTTATCAAAAAATTTTATATCTTTAGAAATTTTTTCACCAATTAAAGAAATTTTTTATAAAGATAAAAATATCAATTTTGCATTGATGTTAATTTTTTTAATTTTTTTGGTAAAGTTTATATTCATCAATCTAGTTAATATTTATTCAAATAATGTAATTTTTAATATTCAAAAAAATTTAAAAAATAAACTTTTTAAAAACTATTTAAATCGAAGTTATATGTCATTTATTTCTGATAATGCATCATACGCTGTTAGGACAATAGTTGAGAATTCTAATCAATTAACCTTTGGAATACTAAGATCAGTACTAAATATTTTTTCAGAAATTTTTTTACTTTTATTTGTTCTTTCATTTCTAATTTTCTTAAATCCCAAATCAGCAATTATTGTTTTTTCAATTTTTGGTATTTCTTCATTAATTTTTTTAAAATTTCTTAAAAAAAAACTAATTAAATGGGGAGAAGAAAAAAATTATCACAGCGGAGAGGCTGTAAAAATTTTACAAGAGAGTTTAAAAGGTTTTAAGGAGATAAAAATTTCTAATTTATTTAATTTTTTTTTTGAAAAATTTAAATATCACAACAAATTTTCTGTTAGTGCATCGAGAAAACAGGTCATAAGTTCTACTTTACCTCAGTATTATCTTGAATTGATAGCAATTTTTAGTTTTTCTATATTTATATTATCCTTGAATTTTCAAGGAGTTGAGGGAAAAGATATTATTGCTTATTTAGGAGTTTATAGTATTGCAGCATTTAAAATTTTACCTTCCATAAATAGGCTTGTAAACTCACTTAATACCATAAGGTTTGGCCAAGCATGCATTATCAATATTAGTGATAATATAAAGTTTGAAAGTTCAGATGAATTAAAAAATTATAATTATGAAGTTAAATATAAAAATTTAGATAAAATAAATTTTAAATCTATAAATTTTAATTACGATAAAACGAATAATATTTTTGAAAATTTAAATTTAGAACTGAAACCAAAAAATCTTATCGGAGTTTTTGGGGAAAGTGGATCGGGAAAATCTACCCTAATAAATTTACTTTGTGGATTGTTGCGTCCAAAGTCTGGTGATATTTTTTATAATAATATATCAATTTTTGAGAATTTATTAGAATATCAAAAAAAAATTAGCGTTGTTCCACAAGAAGTATTTATTTTGGATGATACTATTATGCATAACATAGCCATTGGAATTGAGGATAAAAATATTGATCTTAGTTTAATAAACGAATGTTTGAAAAAAGTAAATCTGCATGATTTTGTGAATAAATTGCCAAATAAACATTTAACTCGTTTAGGTGAAAATGGAGTATTTTTGTCAGGTGGCCAAAAACAAAGGATTGGAATTGCTAGAGCTATATACAAAAAATCAGAAATAATAATCTTTGACGAATCTACAAATTCTTTGGATGAAAAAACTGAAGATCAATTCATTAAAAATATTAAAGTACTTAAAAGCTCAGCTTTAATAATATTTATTACTCACAAAAAAAAATTATCAGCTTTTTTTGATAAATCTTATTTATTAAGTGATAAAAAATTAAAAATAATATGAAAAAAAAATTCAAAGTTGCAATTATTGGTTTAGGTTACGTCGGACTGCCTTTAGCAGTTAAATTCGGTAAAATAGTTGAAACTATTGGTTTTGATATCTCTGTTTCCAAAATAGAAAAATTAAATAAATATTTAGACCCAAGTGGTGAAATATCTTCTTTTGAAATTAAAAGATCAAAAAAATTATTTTTTACAAGTAACAGAAGACATTTATCACAAATTGACTATTATATTGTTGCAGTACCGACCCCATTAATATCTAATACTAACAACCCTAACTTTCAGTTATTGAAGAAAGCGTGTCAAATAATTGGAAAAAATTTAAAAAAAAAATCAATAATTATTTTTGAATCTACTGTTTTTCCAGGAGCCACTAAAGACATATGTATAAAGGAACTAGAAAAATCCTCAAATATGAATTGGTTAGAAGATTTTAATGTTGGTTATTCTCCTGAAAGAATAAATCCTGGAGATAAGACAAAAAGTTTCAACAAAATTACAAAGTTAATATCTGCTGACACTAAAAATACACTAAATAAAATTGAAAATCTTTATAATTTAATTACAAAAAAAACAATTCGAGTTTCATCAATAGAGATAGCAGAAGCTGCCAAGTCATTAGAAAATACCCAAAGAGATATAAATATAGCTTTCATTAATGAATTTGCAAAAATTTGCGATAGGTTAAATATTAATACATCTGAAGTCATAGAGGCAGCATCAAGTAAATGGAACTTTGTAAAATATACACCTGGATTAGTTGGTGGTCATTGTATAAGTGTCGATCCCTACTATTTGAGTTATAAAGCAAAATCTTTAAATTACACTACAAACATTATTAATTACTCAAGAAAAATTAATGAGAGTATGCCTGCTTTTATTTTTAAAAAAATAAAAAAAAATATTAGCCAAAACTCTAAAATTAAATCTATAATTATTTTAGGTGTTACATTTAAAGAAAATTGTAGTGACATAAGAAATAGTAAAATTTTTGACTTAGTAAAAATATTAAAAAAAAATAAATTTAAAGTTACATTACATGATCCTTATGCAAATATGATTGAGGTAAGTAAAATATATGGTGAAAAGATAACAAATTTTAAAAATTTAAAAAAAACAGATATTTTAATACTAAATTCACCACACAAATATTACTTGAAAAATATAAACAAATTTCTGAAAATGATAAAAGAGAATGGTATTTTTTTTGATACCAAATCATCAATTAAAAAATTCTCTTTAAAAAAAAAAATTAAACATATAAGTCTCTAAGTATATGATTAAAATAAAAATTCCAAAAATAATTGCTGAGGTAGGAATGTCTCATAATGGTAATATAACATTAGCTCATTCTTATATTGATGCTGCCGCAAAAGCAGGTGCTGATGCAATAAAGTTTCAGACACATTATGCAGATGAAGAAAGCTCTGTATTTGATGAGTTTAGAAAAAAAAATAGATACATAAATTATAAAACTAGATTTGATTATTGGAAGTATACAGAGTTTGATAAAAGTCAGTGGAGAGAATTAAAAAACCACGCAGATAAAAAAAATATCATTTTTTTTTCATCACCTTTTTCTTTTAAGGCTGTAGAAATTTTAAGTTCTATTGGTGTTAATATTTGGAAAATAGCATCAGGAGAAGTAACAAATTTTCCATTAATTGAAAAAATATCAAAGTTAAAACAAGATATTATACTTTCTACAGGAATGAGTAATTTTAAAGAAATAGATCAAGCTGTAAAAATTATTAAAGGATACCATAATAGATTTGCTATTGCTCAATGTACGTCTCTATATCCGTGTCCACCTGAAAAAATTGGTCTTAACTTAATTTCTGATTTAAAAAAAAAATATAAGTGTAGTGTAGGTTTTTCAGACCACAGTGGAAATTATTTAACTTCATTGTTAGCAAAAGTTATGGGTGCGGATTTCATAGAAATACACGTAGTATTTGATAGAGATTTTATAGGCTTTGATACAGAGTCTTCAATTACTTTTAGAGAATTATCAGATTTAGTAGTAAACTTAAAGTTTTCTGAAAAAATAATAAATAATAAAATAAATAAAAACATAATTCCAAAAGAAATTAAAAAAAATAAATATCTTTTTGAAAAATCAATTTTTGCAAAAAATCGTATTATGAAAGGAAAAAAAATATTGTTAGAAGATATTGTATTTAAAAAACCACTTAGGGGAATAAAGGCAAAAGATTATAAAATGATTTTAGGAAAAAAAACAAAAAATAATATAGAATCAGGTACTGCAATAACTTTTAAGGATATTACTACATGAAAAGAAAAATATGTTTTGTAATAGCAAATAGAGCAAATTATGGGAGAATTAAACCTGTTTTATTAAAATTAAAAAAAAATAAAAAAATAAAATTACAGATAGTTTTAACAGCAAGCTCAGTTCTAAGTAAGTTTGGAGATTTAAGTTTAATTTTAAAAAAGGATGGTTTTAATGATTTCAAGAAATGCCACGTTATATTAGAAGGTGGTAGCCCTTTGACTATGGCAAAATCAACTGGCATATCTATCATTGAGCTTAGTACTGTTTTTGATATTTTAAAGCCGAATATTGTTGTGACGACCGGAGATCGTTTTGAAACTCTAGCCACAGCAATAGCTGCAAGTTATATGAATATTTATCTTGCCCATATCCAAGGTGGTGAAATTACTGGTTCAATTGATGAAAGTGTTCGACATGCCGTAACAAAACTTTCACACATTCATTTTGCAGCAACTGAGAAATCAAAAAAAAATTTAATTAAAATGGGAGAAGATCCACAGAATGTTTTTAATACAGGTTGTCCTTCAATAGATATTATAAAAAATTCAAAAAAAAAAATTCAAAGATATAAAAGCTTTATCTGATGGTGTAGGTAATAAATTTGATTTCAATAAACCCTATGTGTTAGTTGTATTCCATCCAGTGACAACAGAATATTCAAAAATTGAAAATCAAATTATTAATTTTTCAAATGCAATAGACACGATTAAACAACAAATTATTTGGTTGTGGCCAAATATTGATGCTGGGACAGATGTAATTAGTAAAATTCTTAGAAGATTTAGGGAAAAAGGAAGATTTAAAAACGTAACATTTTTCAAAAACTTTGAAGTTGATGATTATGTTGTTTTATTAAAAAATACTATTTGTGCAGTTGGAAATAGCAGTAGTTTTATTAGAGAAGGTTCTTATTTAAAGTTACCAGTGGTCATTGTAGGTAATAGACAAAATAAGAGAGAAATAGGAAATAATGTTATTTTTTCTGAATTGAATAAACAAGAAATAATTAATAAAATTAATTATCAAATTAAAAATAAAAATAAAATTAAAAAAAGTAAAATATATGGAGATGGTAATTCGGCTTCAAAAATTTCATCTTTATTAAGTACCCTTAAACCAAGTTTACAAAAAACTTTAAATTATTGAAAACAAAAACAAAAATTTTGGGTTTAGTTCCTGCAAGAGCTGGTTCAGTAGGTTTGAAAAATAAGAATATACTAAAAATTAATGGAAAAACTCTTGTTGAATATGCTATTGACGTAGGACTTAAGAGTAAAAGAATTACCAAAGTTTTAGTTTCAACAGATTCAAAAAAAATTGTAGCTATATCCAAAAAAAAAAAAATTAGTTATGTCAAAAGACCTTATAAATTTAGCGGGAGTAATGCTAAAATTTTAGATGTAATTTTACATGCGATTAGAAAACTCAAAAAAAAAAAAGAATTTTATGAATATGTTGTCTGTTTGCAGCCAACAACACCATTAAAAAATTCTAAAATGATAGATAATGGAATACTAAAAATAATTAACGATAGATCAGATTCTTTAGTATCTGTTTATAAAGTAGAAGATAATCATCCATCAAGAATGTATAAAATAAAAAAAAATAATTTATTTCCAGTAGATAAAAAAACACAGAGTTTGAATAGGCAAAAGCTAACAGATATTTATCACAGGGATGGAAATGTTTATATTTTTAAAGTTGCTTCTCTAGAAAGAAATAAGAGTTTGTATAGCAGTAAAATATCTCCGATGATACTTGATGTTAAATATAAACTTAATATAGACACCAGATTAGATTTTAAACTAGCCAAATTAATTTTGGAAAAATGATTGTTTTAAATATAGAGCCAAAATTTTATTCAAATTCAGCGATAAAAAGAATTAAAAAAAATTTTGATTACAGAGAGACCAATGATTACAAAAAATTTAAAGATAAAAAAAAAGTATATGCAATTATCATTAGACTAAAAAATAAAATAGACGAGAATTTTTTAAGAAAATTTTCTAATTTAAAATTTATTTTATGTAATACAACTGGGATTGACCATATTGATCAAGTAATTTGCAAGAAAAAAAATATAAAAATTTTATCTTTACAAAAGGAAAAAAAATTTATGAAACAAGTAAATTCTACTGCCGAATTTACTTTTGGTCTGATAATTTCCTTAATAAGAAAAATCCCTTTCGCACATAAGGATGTGATGAATTTTGAATGGAAGAGGGAAAAATTTATAGGGGTGGACCTAAAAGGATTAACTCTAGGGATAATAGGTTTGGGTAGAAATGGACTTAAAGTAGCAAATTATGCTAAAGCTTTTGGAATGAAAATTCAGTATTTTGACAGAAATAATATAAAAAAATATACTAGAAAAACTTTAATTGATTTATTGAAAACCTCAGATGTCATTGTAATTACTATATCTTTAAATGATGAAACATTTAATTTATTAAATCATCGTAATCTAAAATATATAAAAAAAAATTCTTTCATAATTAATACATCAAGAAGCAAAATTATTTGTGAAGATACTTTGCTTTATATTTTAAAAAAAAAAATTATATCAGGTGCTGCTTTAGATGTTGTAGATAAAGAATTGAATATAAACAAAAATAATAAATTAATAAATTATGCGAGAAAAAATGAGAATTTATTAATTACACCTCATATTGCTGGTTCTAATTTTGATGCATGGAAAATGACAGAGAATAGAATTGTAGAAAACTTTTTAAAATTCCATGACAAATAAAAAAAGTGTTTATTTAGGTGGTGGTTTTATTGATAGTCAATTATTATGGACACTTCAAATAATATGTAGTTTTTGCAAAAGCAAAAATATTTCTGTTATTATTTTTGATAAAGAAATATCCGACAAAGTATTAAAAAATCATCAAATTAAAAAAATATTTAGTAATTTTAATCTAGTTTTTTTAGATAGAAAAAAGAAAAATAAATTTTTGAGATCACTTAAAATATTAATAATTTATTTTTTTCAAATAGTGAGATTAGTTTTTTTTTTCAAAAAAAAAAACGTGAGAAATTGGTTTAAAAATCAAATTAATCATTCTTATTGGGACACTGCTTTATCATTAATGTCGGATGATCAAATAAAGCCAAATTTAATCCAAAGATTTAAAAGCGCTATTCTTGTAATGGATATGCAAAAAAAAACATTTGATTTTTTAAGTAAATATAATGTTTGTTATAGCTTTATGGGACATACAGTTTACAAATTTAGAACGCAGTTAGCGATTTTTAGAGCGAGAAAAATTTTAACTTTTTGTCAAGCCAATTATAGTTTTTATGCTCAGAAAAATTTTAAAGATTTTAGTTGGAATATTTTAGAGACAAAAAAATACCTTAAGCTGTTGAATAATCTAAATAAAAATAATGTAAATGATTATTGGAAAAAAAGGCTCAAGGGAAAATCTAATTATGAGGATGCAAATGTTGCATCAAAAACTGTTACAATTACAAATTCATATCCAAAAAATGTCATCTTTCTTCATATTTTTAAAGACTCACCTTTTAATGTTATAGATAAAGATAGAGTTTTTTTTGATTATTTTGAATGGATATTAAAAACAGTTTCTATTATTAAAAATTCAGAAGAAAATTGGTCAATGCGCTTACATCCAAATGCTAGAAGGTGGGGAGAAAATCAGTTTATTGTTTTTAAAAATTTAATAAAAAATTTACCTAAGAATGTTATTTTAGATGAAAATTTGATTTCTAATAATAATCTTTTTAAGATAGCCAAGAGAGTTGTTACTTATTCTGGGACGTCTCACTTAGAAGCCTCTGCATTTGGAATTAAACCTATAATTATTTCAGATGTAACATTATCAAGGTTAAACAAAACTTATGTTTTGAAACCAAAAAACATTAATAATTACAGACAATTGTTACTAAAAAGCAGCAATGACAAAATTTTTTCACAAAATAAAAAAATAAAAAAAATGTCTAAAGAGCTTATTTTTTTAAGAGAAAATCAATTAACCTTAAAAAAAAAACTAAATGGAATTTCAATTTATAGAGGGGATGATTTGAGCACTTTTAAGAAAGAGTTCAAAATAATAGAAAAAAGATTAAAAAAAAATTATCATTATTTACAAAAAATTGGAACTGGTTTTGCTAATGGAAAAAAAAATATTATCTAGAAAAAAAGTTGATAATCTTATTATTTCTTATTCTGATGAATTTGGTGGTGCTGCAAAGGCAGCTTTTAGAATTAATGAGTGTTTAAAAAAAAGTTCAATCGAATCCAAAATGCTCGTATTAAAAAAATTATCAAAATCTCCTCAAGTTTTTTTATATAGAAACAAAAAAAGTTTATTTTTTTTTAAAATTAAAAATAAAATTTTAATTTTATTTAAAAAATTTTTTAATTCAAAACTTGATAGATCCTTTAACATATTTAATTCACCTTTATTACATACAATAAATGAACTTGAACCCAAAGTTGTGAATTTAAACTGGGTTGGAGCTGAAACATTATCAGTTAAGGATATCTCAAAAATTAAAAATTCTAAGCTGATATTCACAATGCATGATATGTGGGCTTTTTGTGGTACTGAAAATTATGTCTTTAACAGAAAAAATTATAATTTTATCAAAGGATATGAATATTCTAAAATTAAAAATATATTTTCATTAATTGATATTTATCAGTGGAAAAAAAAAATTGATTTATGGAAAGATTTTTTAGTAATAACACCTAGTAAATGGCTGGGTAATCTTGCGTCTAAGAGTATGCTAATGAAAAATAAAAAAATATACACTATACCTTATCCTATAGATACCAATAAATTTAGACCACAAAGGAGTTCAAAAAAAAAATTCACAAAAAAATTAAATATAGTCTTTTCTGCTTTTGGAGAAATAAATAATCCAAGAAAAAATTTTTCAGGTTTAATAAATATATTAGATAAATTAAATCCAAAAAATTTTAATTTACATTTAATTGGAAGTTCTTCGAATAAAATTTTAAGAAATAAAAAATATAAAATAACTTATTATGAAGTTGTCAAAAAAGAAAAAGATATAATTAATATACTTAATAAATGTGATTTATTAGTATTTACATCGATATTAGATAACTTCCCTTTAGTGCTCATGGAGGCCCAATCTTGTGGAATTCCATGTATAGTTTATGGAACTGGTGGTGTCAGTGAGATAATTATAAATAATAAAACTGGCTATGTTATTAAACCATTCGAGGAAGATAAATTTGTTAAAAAAATTAATTTTTTTTTTAACAATAAAAAAGTTCTGAGGCAATTCTCAATAAATTCTAGAAAAAATGTAGAAAAAAAATACTCATATCCTGTGATTAAAAGGAAATATGAAAAACTATTTAATAAAATAATTTGATGTACGTAGATTTATCAAAAGTGCACTCAGGTTTTTGTGATAAATTAAAAAAACTCACACTATACATTGCATATAGCAATATATTAAAAATTAAAAATATAGAAATTTATGATAAAAAAACAATTGAAAACCCTTTTTTGTTTACAGAATTGTGTAAAGTCAATGGTTTTAAAGTAATCAGAACCTATAAGAAAAGAAAAGAGTATTTTCATTTTATAGATTCTTTTAATTCAAATCCTAATTTAAAAAATATAAAATTTATTGAGAAAAAATTGTCAATTCAATTAGGAAAAAATTTTTTAAAAAAATGGATTGAAACATACAAATTAATTGAGCCAAAAATAAAAATTAAAAAATTTAAGAAACCAACAATCGGTATTCACATAAGATTAACCGACAAACTAGTTTCACTTAAAGAGAAACTTTTTGAAATACCAGGAAAAGATGTAGTTCTAAAAAAAGATTATGAACAATTTAAAAAGGATCTAGAAAATAAAATAATTAATAAAAAATACAATTTTTTTTTAGCATCTGATTCAATTCATGCAAAAAAAGAGATTATGAAAATTTTTAAAAAAAAAAAAATTAAATTAACTTTAAATAAATTAATATTTAATCCAAACAAGTTTCGTCAAACAAGTGGAAAAGGTTTTGTCAAAGATCTTTTTTGTTTGGCACAATGTAAAAAAATATATTCTACAGGTGGTGGTGTTCCATCAACTGCTGTAATGATAAGTAAAGAAAAAATTCATTACAATAAAATTACATATCAAAAAATATTAAATATTAAAATTGAAATTATTAATTTTTATTTATATCCACTAGGGAAATTTTATAAAAAATTATTCCCATAAATTTTTTTTGGAATTGAAATTAATATAGTTTTTTGCATTATTTATTATTTTATTTTTGAACGTGTTTAATACATACCAAAAAAAACTATCTTTTATTATAAATATGATATCAATAATATTAATTTTGCGATTAATTTTCTTAGTTTCCTCTAAATAAACATCAATCTTCCCAGTTTTGTCAAAGGTAATCTGATTTGCGTGGTATTTAAATCCTGCTAAATAACTGTTAACACAATAAAGCTCAGTAGTTTTTGAAAAAGTATTCCATATAAATAAATCTCCACAATTTCTGAATTCTTTTAATTTTTCATAATCAATCAAATTATTTAAATCAGAATTCCAAAATGTAGACTCTTGCTGTATAAACGGTAAAAATTTACCATATACTCCACATTGAATTAATCTTGATCTATAAAAATAAGGTATTTTTATATCTGTTATTTGTGAACTTTCGTTGTAAATAAATTTTAAACCCGTTATCCATTTAATTCTTTCATTTTGATTAAAAACATCAGTTACAGTCTTTAAACAATTGTTACTATAGTAATCGCCTGCGTTTAAATATGAAGTAAAGTCTCCTTTAACCTTTTTTAAAGCAAAAGCCAAAGAGTCAAACATTGTTTTATCTTTTCTTTTATAATATTCAATTGAGCTATCATTAAAACTATCTACAATCTTTTTACTGTTGTCAGACGACTCACCATCAACAATAATATATTGTAATTTAATATTCTTATTTTGACTTTTTTGATCAATTACTGATTTAATTGTTTCAAAGAGGTAATTTTCTGCGTTTTTAAAAACAGTTATAACAGTAAAAAAATTTTTGTAATACATTTGTAATAATTATTTATTTAATTTTATATTTTAATTTATTTTCAATCTCATTATTCTTTAAGAGTGTATTATTTGGTCTAAGTGTTACTTCTGGTATATTCTTATATCTTATAACCAAATTTTTATTTAAATTATATTTCTTGGCAATATATTTCGCAAATCCAAATTTACTCATAGGATTTCTTGAACCAATATCAAAGTTTCCATAAATTTTCTTTAATATTATGTCTAAAATTATATTTGAAAGTTTTTCTGTAGATATTGGATTGAAAATTATATTGTAAGCTGCTGCTACTTTCTGGTTTTTGATGAGTCTGTTAAATATCCATTCGGATTGACTTATATTTTTTTTTAAATTAGCATTAAAGAAATTTGTTCTTATAATAGTATGATTTTTATGAGATGAAATAATTTTTTCACCAATTAGCTTAGTTAAACCATAAAAATTTATTGGATTTACATTGCTGTTCAATTTTTTATTTGAATATTTATTGTTGTAAACTTGATCGGTAGAAATGTGTATTAAATGTATTTTTGTTTTAGAGATAGCTTTTGTTATAATTTCACATACTTTTACATTTAAGTCATAGCCATTAAAAAAATTTTTATTACATTTGTTGACGTCTCTATTCACAATACAATTGATTACTACCTTTGGTTTAAATTCATCAATAAATTTTTTTAATTTATTTTTTTTTAATACATCAAAATTATATTCTGCTTTTTTGTGTAAACCACATGAATAAACATCATAATGGTTATTTTTTAAACAATCATTAATTGATGATCCTAAAACTCCTGTAGCTCCCAAAATAAGTATTTTCATTATATAAAATTTTCATGCTCTATATCTTTTGTTAGATGTTTTGCTTTTGATTTGATTTCATTTAAATTTTTTGAAATATAAAACTCTTTTTTGAGTTTCCAGAGCATTTTATTACTTTCATGTGGTTTACAAAGTTCAGTGCATTTAGAAAACTTTTGTTCATAATTTATTTTATACATTATAGAATTTTTCTTTTTTATATCATTCCAAATTTCATCAAAATTTTTTTCATATAAATTTCCATAAGCAAATTCTTCATGTCCTCTATGATTGGTGCATACATAAATTTTACCATCTGCACCAATACATGGTTGAAATTGTGAACCCAAACATTCTTTATAATTTCTCCCAAATTTTATAGGGTCAAAAACCAAATCTTCCATTTTGTATGAGTTACTTTGAAATTTATTACCTAGAATTCTTTCAGCTTTTGAAAGTTTTTCTTCAATTTCTTCTATCCAGAATTTTTTAGAATGTTGTTCTTTTTGCTTATTGATTTTTTCGATTCTTTCGATTTGTATTATTTCAGGTTTAAATTGACAATAATCAATATCAATATTTTTAAAAATTTCACAAAACTCATCAATTTCGTTATAATTATCTTTTGTAATAACAAATCCTACACCAATTGTTAATTTTGACTGTTTTTTTTTCTTTAGTTCAGATAATTCTTTTATATTTTCTAGTACTGTTCGAAAATCGTTAGCTTTGTTTGTTTTTCTAAAACTGTTGTAGTTATTCTCATTACCAAAATCTAAAGATACTCTTATCCACGATAAACAATTAATTACTGTCTCAAATAGTTTAAATCTTTTCAAATTTGATCCATTTGAAAACATTCCCATTTCTATATTCGAATTATTTGAAATGTATTCAATATTTTCTTTTAAATTTGGATGCAGAGTTGGTTCTCCACCACCAGTCCAGTTAATTGCATTAATATTCATTTTAACTAGCGTCCTTGACAATTTTTTGAATATTTTTGGATCAAGCATTGTTCTGTTAAAATGCTTACCACCCTTAAATTCTTTTAAATGCAGATGACCAGAAATACAAAATGGACACGAATGATTGCAAGCGTTAGATGGGTCAATTTCTATTGTGATGGGATCAGGATTGTTATTATTAAAATAATTTTCAACTTTATTTAAATGACAAAGTATTTTGCTCTGTGGATTAAATATTTTACTCACTTTATTCATAGTATAATATCGTGTTATTAGGGTAAATAATTTAATGTTTCAATATAAAAAAATAAAACTTCTTAATTCTTTAAAGGTTAAAAGAAAACTTCCTATAAATTATAAAAAAAAGGATGAGAAATATTTTTTAAGAGAATTAGAAAAACTTTATCCTGAGGTCAATTATCTCAAAATAAAAAAATTAAGTATATCGGGAGATGGTATTCCAATTAGTTCTGATTTATTTTTACTAAAACATTACTTAGGTTTTTCAAGTTTAAGTGGGTTTGTAAGTTTAAAAAAAATATTTTTAATAACAAAACACACTTTAAAAATTTTTTTTAAAATTTTATCAAGACATAAAGAAAAATATATAAAAAATACAATTTTTGTTCATGACAGAAATTCAACGGGTTACTTTCATTGGGTCAATGATATATTGCCAAAAATTATTTTATCAGAAAAATTCAAAGATTTTAAAATTATAATACCAAGTAATATGAATTTTTATTTTCATAAAAAGTTTCTAAAATTTTACGAAAAAAAAATTTTGATACTTAATAAAGATTATAATTATAAAATTAGTAACTTAATTTTTATACCAGAACTTTCACCTTCAGGAAATCCTAGACCGAAAAATCTTTTAGAAGTTAAAAATAAATTCAATTTTTTAAAGATGAAATCAAAAAAAAAGTATCAGAAAATTTATATAAGTCGAAATTTTGCAAAAAGAAGATTTGTAACTAATGAAAAAGAACTTATTGAATTTTTAAAAAAAAAAAAATTTAAGATTTGTTATTTTGAAAAGATCACTACTGAAAAACAAATACAATTAATTTATAACTCTAATATTGTTATATCTTTGCACGGTGCAGCACTTGCAAATATGATTTGGATGAAAAAAAATTCTAATGTTATTGAACTTAAACCTAAAAACGAAATATACACAAACTGTTATTTTGCTTACGCTAATATTTTGAGTTTAAACTATTATTATTTGCTATGTAAAAAAAAAAATTTCTTAAAATCTACTAAAAATTCTAACTATTATGTTGATATAAAAAAATTAAATAATATTTTAAAATTAATAGATGAAAAAAAAAAATAAAGTAGCTTTAATTACTGGTGTAACAGGTCAGGATGGTTCTTATTTAGCAGAATTTTTGTTAAAAAAAAAATACGTAGTTCATGGAATTAAAAGGAAATCCTCATCATTTAATACTGAGAGAATAGATCATATCTTTAAAAAAAATAATTTATTTTATCTTCATTATGCAGATATGACAGACACTTCTAGCTTAATTAAAATTATTGAAAATGTTAAACCAGATGAAATTTATAATTTAGCTGCTCAATCGCATGTAGCTACAAGTTTTTTGATACCTGAATATACGGCAGATGTTGTTGCATTAGGAGCTTTAAGAATTTTAGAAATAATTAAAAATTCAAATAAAAAAATTAAATTTTATCAGGCATCTAGTTCTGAAATGTTTGGAGATACTTTGAATGCTCCACAAAATGAAACTACACGATTAAAACCAATGTCTCCTTATGCAAATTCAAAAGTATTTGCACATAATACTACAATTAACTATAGACATGCATATGGAATATTTGCATCAACAGGCATATTATTTAATCATGAGTCACCAAGAAGAGGAGAAACATTTGTAACAAGGAAAATTACAAGAGGTATAAGTCGGATTATTTCAGGTGATGAAAATATTCTTTATTTAGGCAATGTTTATTCCAAAAGAGATTGGGGTCATGCAAGTGACTATGTAGAAATGATGTGGAGAATTCTTCAACACAATAAAGCTGATGATTTTGTGATATCCTCAGGAAAACAAATTAGTGTTAAAAAATTTTTAAATGAAACTCTGAATATTCTTAAAATTAAATATAAATGGTATATTAAAAAAAATAGTGAAAAAGTTATAGTTACTGAAAATCATAAGAAATTTAAAAATATTATAAAAAATAAAGTAATAGTTTCTACAAGCAAAAAATATTTTAGACCGCTAGAAGTTTCAAATTTGCTAGGTGATTCCAGTAAGGCCAAAAAGATTTTGCGTTGGAAGCCAAAAATTAAATTAAAAGATATGATAGATGAGATGATTAAAGAAGATTTTAAAAATCTTAATATTCATGAAAAGTAGTAAAAAAAAAATAGTTTTTTTAGCTGGCCACAAAGGTATGGTGGGCAGTGCTTTATTAAGATTATTAAATAAAAAAAAAAACTGTATTGTATTTTTAGAAGACAAAAAAAAATTAGATTTATTAAATCAAGAAAAAGTAGAAAAATATTTTAGAAAAAAAAAAATTGATGAATTATTCATATGTGCAGCTAGAGTAGGAGGCATATATGCAAACATGTCCAAACCTGCAAATTTCATTTATGAAAATTTAATGATATCAACTAATTTAATTCATGCTGCTTATAAAAGTAATATCAAGAAAATTTTATATTTAGGTTCATCATGTATTTATCCTAAGGGAATTTTTAGACCTATAAGGGAAACTGATCTTTTAACTAAAAGTCTAGAGTACACAAATGAGTCATACTCTATAGCTAAGATTTCAGGTATTAAATTATCACAAGCATATAACAGACAATACAACATGGATATAAGATGTGTAATGCCGAATAATTTGTATGGATCAAATGATAATTATGATCTAAAAAATTCTCATGTTATTGCAGCATTAATTAGAAAATTTCATGAGGCAAAAGAAAAAAAATTAAGATCAGTTACTTTGTGGGGTTCAGGAAAAGCAAAAAGAGAAATTTTACATGTAGATGATTTAGCAAATTTTATTTACAGAGTAATGAGAGTTAGCAAAAAAAATTTTTTACATGTTACTAAAGGAGACTCGATAATTAACCTTGGATCTGGTGAAGAACTGACTATTTTTGAACTTGCCAAACTTATTAAAAAGGCAATTGGATTTAATGGTAAAATTTTATTTAATAAAAATGGTCTTGATGGAACAATGAGGAAAGTTTTAGATAGATCTCGACAAAAAAAAATGGGTCTTATTCCAAGAATAAAATTATCAGAGGGAATTTTTAAATCATATAATGACTTTTTATTAAATGAAAAAAATAAAATTTTTTGATTATAATTTAGATAGTGGTCACTTAGATGACTTTGCAAATAATATCTTCGATGAATCATTATTAAGAAATAACAAGTCAAATACCATAAGCTTTCTTAATCCACATTCTTTTGTAGAGGCTGAAAAAATTAGTATCTTTAAAGAAGCACTTCTCGATGCAAGGTATTTATTTATAGATGGAATTGGAATTAAATTTTTGACAAAAATTGTCTCTAAAAGAATTATTGGATATGATTTTTTTCTTTCTGTTCTAAAATTAATAAATGAAGAAAGAAAAAATAAGAAAGTTTTTTTTTTAGGAAGTAAAAAAAAAGTTTTAGATGAAATTAAAAAT
>MDTG01176524.1_pt1 | contig 19839 bp, 14 predicted proteins | sample 811421 | NCBI WGS metagenome assembly MDTG01 (sample SAMN05326645, study PRJNA326480) | marine metagenome | isolation source: seawater | place: Pacific Ocean: South East | collected 2011
CATGATGCCGGCGGAACCACTCGCGACCGTGACCGGACTCTGGGCCCAGGGCGACTGGACAGTCGAGTTCCTGGATGCATCGCCCGTCGACGCCGGATACGTCAGGGATGCCTGCCTGATCATCTACACCTCGCCGGACTGCAATGCCAACGGTGTTCCCGATGGAAACGACATCGAGAATGGAACATCGGAAGACATCGACGGCAACGGAATTCCGGACGACTGCGACTGCCCCACCGACACGACCGGAGACGGCGTCACCGGAGTCGACGATCTGCTCATGGTGATCTCCCAGTTCGGACAGGAGCAGACGGATGCGGACGTGAATGGAAACGGCATCGTGGATATCCAGGACATTCTCCTGATCATCGACATGTGGAACGGCTGTTGATTCGAGGGCTCACGACGGATTCGAACGATCTCCTCCCGAGTGCACATGACCATCGACCATCTCACCTGGAAACACATGCCGCCTGTTCCACGATCAGTGGACGAGGCGATGGACCAGTTCGACTGGGAACACTGGGAATCCCTGCTGTCCGAACGAGGTGTCGAGATCGAGAGACCACGAAAGACACCACATCCAAGGCATCCATCGATCATCTATCCCATCGACTACGGTTCACTGCCCGGGACACTGGGTGGTGATGGCGAGGCTGTCGATGTCTGGTCCGGGACGGGTTCGAACGGACTCATGGCCCTGATCATGACTCGAGATCACGTCAAGCAGGATCGCGAAGTCGATCTTCTCTGGAATTGCACGCCCGAGGAGATCTATCTGATCAACGGCTTCGTGAACTTCGACCAATCGCTACTCGAAGGCAGGCTTGTCCTTCGCACGCCCATGCTGGATCTCTGGAGGCACACCTCCAAATGACATGCCCCGGCCGCTGAAGCGACCGGGGCATGCCGTGCAGGAGATACGAGCAGTCAATCAGCGGCTGGTCCAGTTGTCGAGTACCAGAAGCAGATCACCGATTCCAACCATGCCGTCGGCATTCTGATCTGCAGCACAGTCCTCGTCGCCATCGCACTGCTTGCCCCAGTTCTCGATGATGGTGAGCAGATCCGTGATGTCGACTTCGAAGTCCATGTTGATATCGCCTGGATATGGGATATGGCAGTATGGCGTGATGAAGCAGAGCTCATCCTCACAGGTCGTGCCATCGTCGAAGACGGCCGTCAGTGTGAGGCATACCTGCTGACCTGCTGGAGCGTTGAACAGCTTCACGCTGACCGGATAGCTCTGGTAGGGAACGAACGGACCGACAAGCGTACCTGGTGCGAAGGTGGTCCCAGCAGGGCCAGTCACCTGAACCTCGGCGATCGTGCCGCCACCGATGGCGGAGAATCCGAAATCGACCTTGTGATACATGCCGTTGTGGTGGTGGAAGCGGCAGTTGGTACCGAAGTGGTTGAGGTACATGCATGGCTCGGGAGCAGCCTTGGTCACGACCAGATCACCGATCATAGTCTTGTCCTGGCCGAGCAGGTTGTCCTGATAGTCGACGAGGACGCTGGTGGTCACGTCGCCACCGGTGGCTGGGATACCCGCGAAGCCGTAGATGTTGGAGTAGGGAGCAGGATGGTTGAGATGCAGGGCGTCGCCGGAAGCCCAGTTTCGCAGTGTGTCGGCATCAACACCACCGGTTGCATTCGTACCTCCGCCTTCACCGACACCGAAGCTGTTGCCAGATACCCATGACCCGTTCTCACACTCGTACTCGAGAAGACGCGACCGATGGGCCGAGAGGCTCTCGAAGCTCGTCTGGGAACGCTCGGCAAGAAGCATGGTGCCACGTGGCGAGAAGCGGATATCAGAAACCGGTGAACTCCAATCGTTGGACATGTAGCCTGGAATGGTGACTTCCAGTTCCTCGACACCGATTGGTGTACCACTCGCATCGAGCTGAACCGACCAGATCTCGTTGGAAGAGGCGTTTGTACCGGAATCGATATGCTCATTCCACATCGAGAAGTAGAGTCGGCCGGCATGAACCTCGACCGCCCAGGGACGATCGCCGAGGGCCACAGGCCCGACCGCACCGTTGAACGGAAGTGCAGGGTCGAAGGTGCTCAGGACGTTTCCATTGACATCGAGCTGGTAGATGAGGCCGTCTTCCATGTTGGTGACGAAGAAGACCTGATGCTCGCAGTCCCAGGTGATGCTGCCCAGACCGCTGTCCGTGTTGGGAAGCGTGGCGAATACGGAGATGTCTCCCGTGAAGCGATCGATTCGATACACGGCACCCCATCCACCGATGCCGACCTGATCGCTGTTCCATGAGCGTGTGGTCGTCACGAAGATGTCACCATCATCATCGAGGGCCAGACCGAAGATGCTGCCCAGGTTGTTCTGGTTCCAATCGGGATCGCTGTAGCGTTCAAGGCTCCACCAGGAGTCGACCGGTGCGGAGTTCGCATTGGTCAAGTCGAAGACGGTGAGCACGTTGGCCTGGAAGATATTCGGCGAAGCGGTCTGTACGGCTACGGGACCGGAACCGAAGACCTGGGAGAAGTCGGGATCGAGATACGAAGGACGGCCCGCACATTCGGATCCGGGCTGGACGATGCAGTCGCCACTTGGAGGATCGCACTCGACCTGAGGAGCCGTGCAGGAGACGCCCGCACCGTACCAGTAGCCGTTGAGATCGATGCAATGCTCCTGTATCAGCATGGCACAGATGAATCCAAGATCCGCATCCTCGTAGCAGCAGGCACCCAGCTCATTGGGGACACCCCCACACTGGACGACTGGATCGTTGCAGAGGACGCCGGCACCGTACCACTGGCCGCTGAGCGTCTGGCAATCCGCCTGGTTCGTCTCGTTGCAGAACGGGTTGTTGTCCGCATCCTTGTAGCAGCAGGCACCCTTTTCGGGAATGTCGCATTCGACCTGAGGATCGGTGCACACCACGTTGTGGCCGTAGTAGTAACCGTTGACATCAAGGCAATGCTCCTGCTCCATCTCGGCACAGATAAGCCCAAGATCCGGATCTTCGTAGCAGCATGCACCGATCAGGGGCTCGTTGCTGCAATAGATCTGCGGATCGTTGCAGTCGGAACCAGATCCGTACCAGACGCCACCCACATCGATGCAATGCTCCTCGATCCTGAGATCGCAGATCCATCCATCGGGCGTGTTGTAGCAGCAGGCTCCCATGTCTTCGAGCGATGGGCACTCGACCTGGGGATCACCGCAGGGAATTCCGGAACCATAGAAATAGCCATTCAGATCGAGGCATTTCTCCTGTAGAAGCTGATCACAGATGAGACCCATGCCAGGTTCCTCGTAGCAGCAGGCACCTTCATTGTCGTCAACATCCTCACAGTGAATATCAGAACATGGGACATGGGCACCTGCCCAGATACCCACGTAATCGATGCAGACATGCTCCGTGAGCATGTCGCAGACGAGGTCACCAGCCTGGTCGGTATAACAACAGGCCCCCTCTGGTTCATTCAGATTCTGCATTGCACTGGCGGCAGAAACTAGAGCCAGTGTTCCGACCAGGGAACCCATTGTTTTTATAAGACGATTTGTATTCACGGCGTTGATCTCCGACACATTTGATTGACTCGATTTGAAAAGCCATACGCAATCACCGCGCGACCTCTGGAAGCACCCTTTGGCCTTGTTTCCCCTCCTGGGAGATGAGTGGTGAAAGACTCCTCGTTCACTAGTTCTCTGCACGAGATGAGCCTTCCTCACAGTTAAAAACCGGAATCCATCAAAATAGTCCGAGCGGAAACGTAAACCACTGCTAATGAGCAGCTTGCGACTTGATGATTTCACGCCGATTTCGGCTCAAATCAGGGTCTTATGGGGGTGCCGGGGCCAGTGGATACCACCACCTGGACCGGGAGAGCCGGATCCGGGTCCTCGTGATGCCTCCAATCCACCTCCCCTGATGGGGAGAAGACCTCAGCCAGCAGCTTTTTCCACGTCAGGAATACGGCCAGGCTCACGAGCCCCTACTCCTGAACGGTCCATCAGCGAATCACCAAGATCCTGACGAGCCGATTCCGCGAGTTCAAGCATTCGAGACACCACCTGCCCATGGGCATCCTTGATGTCCGTGGTCTCACCGGGATCGACGATGATGTCGTACAACGCCAGCGGTTGCTCGATTCCGTAGGTGTAGGCGGTGGGCTTGCCTCCGGATCCACCGGATCGCCCCTCCATCGATCGATAGGTATGAGGCAGATGCAGCCGCCAGCGGCCCCACTGTATGGCCTCCAGATTGTTGCGACCGTAGTAGAAGAGATAGACATCCTGAGGCGATTTCGCCCCCTCTTCGCTGATCAGGACGTTGAAGGCATCCTTTCCATCGATGGGCAGGTCAGGGAGCTTGGCATCGATGATTCCCGCAACGGTCGGAAACACATCGATGGTCATCCAGTTGATGTCGTTCACATGATTCTCGCGAACGTGTCCGGGCCAACGGACGACACAGGGTACACGAACGCCCCCACCGAACGTCGTTCCCTTGGCTTCTCGCAGATGAGCCGTCGTACCGGCATGATCTCCATAGTTGATCCATGGACCGTTGTCGGAAGTGAAGATCACCAGTGTGTCATCCGCGACACCCTCTTCATCGAGGGCATCGAGTATCTGACCGACCGACCAGTCCAGTTCCTGCATGACGTCACCATAGAAACCCTGTCGACTGCTTCCCTTGAATCGAGTATCGGCACCAAGTGGCACATGTGGCTGTGGATGAGGCACATACAGGAAAAACGGCTTGTCCTTTGCATGACGATGGATGAAATCGACTGCACGCTCGGTCAGACGTCTGGTGAGGGCATCCTGATCGGAATGATCCTCGATGATCTCGATGGATTGATCACCCTCGATCAATGGAAGCCTGGGCCAGTTCTTGGGCGTCACGGGATGACCTGGCCACATGTCGTTCGAATACGGGATGCCGAGGTATTCGTCGAATCCATGATGAACAGGAAGAAACTGCTGACGATGCCCGAGATGCCATTTGCCGAACATGCCCGTGGCATATCCCCTGGATTTGAAGAGTTCCGCCAGAGTCGTTTCATCTTCATGAATACCGAAATCGGCGGATGGCGCGAGTGCACCATGGATACCGATCCTGTTGGGATAGCAACCTGTCAGCAAGGCTGCCCTGGAGGCGGAACAGACCGGCTGAGCCACATGGAATCTGGTGAATCGGGTGCCTTCCCGCTCCAATCGATCGATGTTGGGCATGTCCCAACCAGATGCGCCTTGCGAGGGAAGATCGCCCCAACCCATGTCATCCACGAAGATGATGACCACGTTGGGAACGGCTTCTGTCTCTCGAGCCGAATTCGCATCAATTCCCAGCAACAGCAGAAGGCAGATGAATAGGTGCATGACACCAGACTACACGCCCGGCGATCGATCGGAAACATGCCGGTCTGACGCATCGGGAAAGTCGATTCACAGACCTAGTCTCGAAGCTTCGCTCGTCCCGATTCCTCGTGGAGCTCATGGACCGTCAAGTGGGCGTAGCTTTCATGTTCACGCCCATCGAATGGCAGCACATAGTCGATCTGCATCTGCATGGCCGGCATCATGTCCGGTATCTGCAACCAGATCCTGCGGCGATCCGCGGACAAGTGAACACTCTTGATCACCAGCGACGTACGTCCTTCTCCAGCACCATCGAGCATGATGTCCGGTGAACCATAGCGTTGTGTCCAGAGGTAGTTCCAGGCTTCCACGCTCCATCGATCGAGTGATTCACCTGCCTGATCAAGCGGCTCGTTGAATGTCAGCACCAATCCATCCGAAACGGCCTGTACCTCCAAGGGCAGTGGTGGCAGCGGTCCCGCTGGAGTGACTCGATACAGACCACCGTCTTCACGAGCATCAGATGACCAGCCGACGAGCCCACAGAGATACAGCGAACTGTCCACCTGACTGAAGCGACCCGACATCAGACCAGTGGGAACCCTGATCGGCAATGGGACGATCCCTCCCTGGTGAACACCTTCGACTTCATCCTCGAGAATCAGATACACGGCGCCGGTTCCATAGGACAAGCCGAGCAATCGACCATCCAGCGATCCCCAGGCGGGGTCGTCCACTCGCACCTGCGACGACGGGGAGCGATCGACACTGGGGTGAATCCATACAAGTGGTCGATCGTAGTCGTCTCTACTCGAATCCTCGTGGCCGGACCACTTGTTGCCATAGAAACCACCAGCTCGAATCCGGTTTATCCGATTGGCCGGCATCCAGTGCCCCTCCTGATCCGAACAGAAGTAGACATCCTCGGCGTCCAGATACAGTCCGTTGGGCGCACGCAATCCCGAGGCGAGAACGACCGATTCACTGCCATCGTCACGTATGCGAACAAGGGTTCCATGATGAGGATGAGAGGCATCCTTCGCATGTCGAGCGGCCTTCAGATAGTAGAGATGGCCAGATGCGTCCACCTGCAAGCCTGTAGCCGGCTCGTGAAAATGTTCGGAGTTCATGCTGTCGTTGTTGATGTTCTCGTAGAAGTCCGTGACGCGATCGCCATTCAGATCGACCAGTCGCGTGACCTGATCGCGACCGAGGACGAGTATCTCGCCGTTCCTGACGACGAGACCAAGTGGCTGATTGAGACCGGAGGCGATTCTCGTCCATTGAAGGGAGGATTCATCCTCCTTGCCGGATTCGATCAACCACACGTCTCCACTCCATGTCGTGACGACGAGCTCGCCCTGATCGGACAGGAAATCAATCGCTCCGAATCGCATCCACGAGTTGGTGGGCGTTTCAGCGGGGCGTGCCAGTTCCTGCACTTCAAAGGATCTGCGTACCGGCGATGACTTCTCGATGTCGGCAACGGCCTGAAGAAGACGATCACGAGGTCCTCGCCATTCATGCAGCGATGCGACCTGCTCCCTGGAACACGATGGAAGATGAAGCACGTAGCCTCCTGATGGACGTCCCGTCCAGATGGCACCGTCCACATGCCCACTGAGAACCCATGCATTGACCAGTGGCGAACCGGACGAGGCGGCCTGTGCCTCGATCTCCTCCGGATCGAGCTGGCCATCGAACAGTTCGACACCTTCCATGAATCCGCTGAAATGCGATGGAACAGGAAACTCCTCCGCCGCCATGCCAAGGTGCAGTACTGGATCATCGGGCATGTCCCCCGGCGAGATCGTTCCGGATGCGTCCAGAATGCCATCGACATAGAGACGCACTTGCTCATGATCGTGAGACCATACGAACGCCACATGATGCCACGCACCATCGACGACCCGCGAGGAGCCTTCTACGACGCCCTGCCAACCAATGTCGAATGCCAGATGTCCGTCACGGATGAAGAAAGCCACTTCCCCTGGCGACCATTCATCATCGGGATTCATGATCGACATGATTGTTCCGTCGGATCGAGTCGAGATCCAGGCGGCGAATGTGAAATCGGACCTCGCAGGACTCAAGGGTCTGGCACCCAGCCACATGGCCAGATCGGTCCCATCGAAGTCGAGACAACGACCCTTGAGACCTCTTCGCCATGTCGGACCATAGAGCTGAAGATCCTTGCGACCCGTGATTCGATTCTGGACACGATCCCCCTCGCCTCTGTCGAATGTCCATGATGCCAGCGGCTTTCTGCTCAGTTGAGCAGTAGCGGGAATCCCCAGGACAAATCCCGAATCGGCGGCGATCTCTGTCTGCGACAATCGTTTTCCGGAGAAATCCATCAGACTCAAGGCACTCCCGGGAGCGGCTTCCAGAGGCAGATCAACCGATGGCATGCCTTGCTTTCGCGATATGTCAAATGCACTGTCACCTTCCGGAATGACCGGACATGTCTGAATCCGCGACGTAATTGAACTGGCATCCTCACTCCGCGTGGGCTGTGGTGGCTTGAGGAAATGATCGAGATTCGCTGGAAGCTTCGCGCTTTGAAGCATTCTGTCGAACGTGACCAGATCTTCATTCGTCTCCACGCTGCTGATCAGAAGCATCAGCATTTCCACCGTGGCATGTGAAGACGGACTGGTTCTCAGGATGATCTCCGAACCTCTCTGAATCAATCGAGCATCAACATTCGAACCCTGCACGAGGCCGATGGCCATGAATGGCTTGCCTGATTTCTCGAGTACGACACCGAATCGATGACCAGCACCTCGCTTGACCGAATCCGGGATCAGTTCATGAGATGCCATCGAATCACGCGGTGCGCCGAGAACCTTCAGCATGAGATCCCGATCCGGCCCGTCTATCGAGAGCGTCCTGGTGTAGGCAACCACACCGTCGAGCTCCATCAGACCAGGTGTCTCGAGTACTTGCGTCGCACCGACGCGGTAGGAGAGCGCGACCTCGTCACCACTGACACGCACTCCGTTCCATCGACCGTCTCGAGGATTCATCGGACCATACTTCCAGGGTCTGAGGTCGACGAATTCGCCTGATGTCGATGCACCGGGTCTTGATCCGGTGCTCCAGTCGAGCGTACCGTCGATCCTCGGATGAATACCGTGAGGACCGTCGTAGACGATTCCCCTGAGATCCACGCCATCTCCATGCCAGCCCGCCGCCCATCTCAGCAGATCCGTATCGAAGAGCATTGTCATCTGACCATCGGGGGTCGTTCCCAGTGGAACGGCCACGCCCTTGTAGGCGATGTTGCCATGCTCGACTTCTACGGCGGATGACAGAAACGGTCCATAGTCCATTGATTCCCACGGCGTCGTCTGCCCACTCGATGAAGCGAGAATGATATTGATGAGCAGGAAGGGAGCACTGTTCACAATCACTTTGAATGCCATGTTTCATGTCCCTCGAGTTGATCGACGACCGTCGATCCAGATCGCTGTCCGATTGACTGAAGGCTACTTGTCGAGCTTCATGCCAGCAAGCGCAACCAATGAATTTACGTTACTTGCGAATCGAGACGGCTGACGGATCAACACCGAGCCATGTGAATGACGATGGACGAGTCCCGAACATCGCCGGAATGGCACATGATCAGGCCGTGGTGACGCCACCATTGACATGGATGTTCTGACCGGTGACGAAACTCGACGAGTCGCTTGCAAGAAACACCACGGAACCGGCCAGATCCTCCGGTACGCCCATGCGACCGGCCGGGACAGCCGATTGATACGAGTCGATCTTCGATTGTGATGTTCCGGCGTGTCTTTCGACCGGTATCCATCCAGGAGAGATCATGTTGACGGTGACGCCATGGGAAGCCAACTCCGTGGCCATCGATTTCGTCCATCCGTACTGGGCACCCTTGGCGGCGACATAGGGACTGAAATGCCCGATCCCTCTCGCCAGCACCTCGGATCCCATGTTGATTATTCTTCCCCAGCCCTGCTTCTTCATGTGGGGCAGTACTCGCCGAGCAAGCAGGAAGGGGCTTTTCAGGAAGTAGTCGATCATTTGCTGATGGAATGCCCAGTCATACGACTCGATGGGGTTTCGAGGCTGCATCGGCGTGGCATTGACGACGAGAATATCGATACCGCCGAATGCCGACTCCACGGTCGAAACCAGTCTGTCCACGTCCTCTTCCTCTACGACGGAAGCACCGACCAGCAGTGATTCATGCCCCGCCTTCAGGAACGACTGCTGACAGGCGAGACCACGCTCCTCGTCATTGGCGTAGTTCAGGACGACACGCGCACCAGCCTGCGCCAGGGAAAGAGCCATCGCTCTCCCAAGTCCTCTGGTGCTGCCTGTCACGAGTGCAGTTCGTCCGCTCAAGTCAAACAATGAGGACATGCCTTCACGCTTCTCCATCTGAGGACTCTTCATCACCGGATCTGAAGGCCAGTCGAGCCTGTCCAAGATCGGTATAGATACCGAAGAGATGGTCCAGGCGTATCAACTGAAGGGCTTGTGCGACGATTCCTTTGAGACTGCACAGCTTCACATCGCCACCAGCGGCCTTCATCCTCTTGTTGAGCACCAGCAATGTTCCAAGTCCACTGCTCGAGATGTAATCGAGCTTCGAACAGTCGATTATCAACTTGTTGAAGCCGTTGGCCACCATCGATTCGACATCCTCCGTGAACACCTTGGCATTGTCACGATTGATGCCGCCATCGGCGAGGAGCACGAACACATCCTGATCAATTTCATGGGGTATGAATTCCATAGAGCTGGAGGATACCTTCCAGGAAGACGTTTCGGAGCTTCCCTCCCTTGGTACCATTGAATTCCGACCAGAACCTGAGTATCACATCCTCATGAATGCCTCCCGAACCAAGAAAAACACGTTGCTGATACGCCTGCTGAAATGGCTCTCGACGGCCTTTGTCGCGTGGCTTCTCATCATGGGCATCCTGATGTTCATCAAGGACACCACCCTGCAGAACAGCGTTAGAGCGAAAGCCATGCAGAGGGCCTGCAATGCCTGCGATGGCGCCGAGAAGATCATGGAGACTGAGACGCTCATCGCCACAGATGTGCTGAAAAGAATCCAGGAGGCATGGAAAAGCGGCGATGAGGCTCGGGTCAAAGACATAATGAAGGAGTACATCGACAACCCCGATGACTTCTCCAGTTGCGTGGGAATACTCGTTCCAGCACAAGACGGTGAGGATCCATACATCCTCGAGCTTCGACTTGAAGACATGAATTCATCCGATAGCTCCACTTCCTTCGTCAGGAAAACAGCGGCATGGGTGACGGTCCCGGACTGGAACAGCCTGGATCAAATCACCGGGAATGGCACTCGAATGGGAGTCACGTCTCCATGCCTTCTGCCAAAGGAACTGGACGATGGCATACAGTTGATCATGCCTCTGGAAATGGGCGTCAAGCCAAGCGAAGGCGGTGCCATCTGGAGCTATGGAACCGAGACGAATCTCCATCAGAAGCTGTTTGGAATGAATCTTTCCAGCACTGGCTGGAGCTTCATGGTTGTCCCTGATCGCCTGCAACAGGATCACTTCAGAGTACTCGGCTATCCGATGAACAATCCCTATTCGGAAAACATCATTCCGTTTGACGAATATCAATTCGCCATGCCCTTGATCCATCAGAGCATCAAGGACAACAAGCCCAACACAGAAAGTTTCGCAGGCGAGGACTACACCAGCCGATTCTACATTTCCTCGATATCAGTCCCGAACCTGAGTATCGCGATATGCCTGATCCAATATGAGAATGAACTTGTTCCTGAAATGAACTCGACATTCGCTCCCAGTGTCCTGACCACGGGCTATCTCAGCTACGCGGTGGCGGGAATCATACTGCTGATCTGCATGTGGATACCGGGAACTCGAAATCTCTTCCTCATGTCGACACTGGCATCGATCATCATGGTCGTCGGCCTGGTCTATCTGTGGGTCATTGTCCGACAAGATTCCCCACCCATCAGCCAAAGCATCATCCCGATCACCGATGTCCAGGTACTCGATGAATTCAAGGCCAACTATCTCGTTCGCCAGCAGACGCTGAATCAGAACGCGACCATAGCCCCCTGCTACGTGACCATCTATGTCGATGCAGTCGATTACAACGGCGCGGGCTGCGCCCTCATTGGGAGAGCGTGGCTGAAGGTACCGCTTTCCATTCCGGATCCACGTCCGAACAATGTGTTGTTCCCGACAGCATCGAATGAGGAATGGAATCTTCTCAACAAGAAGACGATGGACGATCATGAGTTGATTAGCTTCAGCTTCAAGGCCGAGTTTTCTCAAATGACACGATCGGCCCTCTATCCGTTTGGAAATCAGGTCATGGAAGTTCCGATGGATATCTCTCCTCTTTCATCGAACACATTCCTGCTTCCCAATCTGAATGACTATTGGTCGATGAACGCCAACCTGTCGCCGGGTCTGGCCTCCACAGTCGTGACCCCTGGCGAGGTCTACATCGAATCCTTCATGGGCATGTACATGGCTGCCGTGAATCCTGATAAAGCCGCCGTCACCGTACCACTTGCTGGGAACGACGCCCCCAGATGCGTCTTCGTGTTCGCAACCCTCAGGGACCTGTCCTCCATCATCCTTGATGATCTCATGCCGCTACTGGCCGTTCTGGCCATACTGTTCGTACTGACGCTCATGAGTACCCGGCACGACAATCGAAGAGGTCGACTGGGCTACGACACCATGCAGGTACTGGTCGTGGTCGGACCGCTCATGGCCGTTCTCGTACTCAACACGATCGATGGCAGCATCGGCGACCAGGCATCGCTTCTGCAGCCCTACAAGCAGGCTCTGAACGCCTCCGTATTCGGAATCATGATGCTGGTAGTGGTCAGCAGCTACATCTTGCAGACCTCCGAAGACCACATGAGCTCCATGAGTACCCATGACAAGATCGCCAAGATGGTGTTCTGGCCACTGACCACCTCGGTATGGCTGCTGATCACGCTCCTGATGATCTGACGCCTTCAGGAACGAGTTCAGTCCTGCTGTTCCTCAGACCTCACAAATCAACCAGACGGCGGAATCTGATGAAAATCCGGCGAGTTGATTTGGCATCCCTCAAATACGGATTAGTGTTTGGATAGGGAAGTTACGCATCTACGTGAAGATCGATGCGCAGGAAGGACATTGAACATGAGATTTGAACGTTGGGCCAGAAGGGCCGTGGTGGCCACGTCGGCAGTTGTTCTCGTCATGATTGCGAATCTGTAGTCGAACCCGAGCGACGGCACAGCCCGGCTCAAATAGGTCTGCCAGACCAATCCGAACTCTTGAGTTCGATGACATGACCGTCAGGATCATCGAAATACAGGCTCCAGCCACCTGTCGACCAGTCAACTTCGCCAGTGAGCGGGACATTCGACATGGCCAGGCGCTTTCGCCATGATTCCCGGCTCTCTTCGGTAACGCCGAAGCAGACATGGAGAGGCCCTCTGCCATCATGGGCAGGGATGTGACCTCCTCTTATCTCTATGGGTTTCACGGAGCCACCACGAAGGCAGATGAGCAGCACCTGTCTCGGACCCGCCCACATCGCAGCCAATCTTCGGCCCTGCTCCGTATCCGCAGGGGTGAATCCGAGTGTTTCGGAATAGAAGTCGACCGAACGCTTCATGTCATCGACATAAATCGATGTCTCGATGACACCCACGATCAGAAAATCTGAAGCGGCTTCGATGTTTCCCTCAGTGCTCAATTGGCCGCTTCGAAGTTGAACTGCTGCGCCCCGATGGCCGCACTGGCAGAGAGGCCGCGAGCATCCATCGTGAAGATCATGACACCGTCGCTGTAGTTCAACGTGTTGGCACCACCCTTGTCGGGACCAGCCCAGGAGGCATCCGCGGAGGCGGCGAATTCATTACTCGTGAACTTGTCATAGGCCCAACGGTTCTGGAAGAAGACGATCTCTGACCACGACATGCCACCAAGCTGGGCACCGATGCTTCCCTGGGTGACGCTGGAATATCCAGTCATCTGACCACCCTTGTAGACGACTCCCCGACCGTAGGCTCCACCGATTCCGGCGGAACCCTTCGTGATCTTCGGAAACACGGCATATCCATAGGCGCTGTCGAAGAATGAATTGGTTCGGGAATCGAATTCACGAAAACGACTTGTCGTCGCCTGTGCCTGATCGGAGAGTTCGTCACGAGCCTCGGAGGTCTCCGGCGTCGCCGAACAACCAATCATCACAAGAGCGACCAATAGGATTGAGCATACGCGAGCCATGGAATGGATCCTCACAGTTGAATTTTTTGAGGGTCGAAAACAACCCTTCATCGAATACCTGCAAGGCAGACTATCGCGCAAAGGCACCATGTATCAAGCGACCGGATTCATCGCGACAGAATCAAGACTGGCCAGACGGCGACTTGTCCGGTTCAACGGTGGGCTTCTGAGCTGCCGGCCTGGAACGAATCATGCCTTGATGCCATGATTTCAACGCTTCATCGTCGACGGAATCGACGGCCGCCACGTGCAGCATGGTCGCCAGCACACCGGTTCGACGTGCCGTGACATATCGCTGGAGTGGGATAAATGGATTTCGTGGGTTGTCGTTTGTGTTCTCCAGAGCCCATGAACCCACCACTCTGGTTCCCGCAGGCAGGCGGCTGCTCTTCTCAAGCAGCCAGGTCTGCCTCCAATGCGGGTCGAAATCGGGAATATCCAGGAGCTTCACGATCCGACCATCCGGAAAGTGTGCCGTCAGATCAAGTTCGGTCAGGACGCCCGATCCTCTTGCCGTGAATCCAAGCAGATCCACATCGACGGGAAGCATCCAGGACTCGGTCAGCTTGGAGATCTCCCCTGTAGGGACATCGACCCGCCAGATCATGTTCAGAAGCGTACGGACAGCCCTGCTGTCCATCTCGTCCTTCACGAACCACATGTCCACCGATTCCTGCAGGGGCATGGAGCGACCGGTTGGTCGGAAATGCACCTGCATCACAAGATCAGATCGAGCCGGTATCTCCCAGTGGTATCCAGGAGGTAGTTGAAGCGATCTGCTTCCGATGCCGACACTGCCCAGTTCCCCCGATGGCCTGTCATTCACATCACCGGTCATGTAGTGACCAGGCCCCTCCTCCCGTTCATCCACATATCTGGCGTGCCCCTGGTCATCTGCCAGAAAGGAAACGGCATGAACAGCCTTGGGAGCGGATGTCTCGTATCGCATCTCCCGGACTCGAAGCGAACGGTCATTTCCCAAGGGCAGGACGAACGTCCGCTTGTCCCTTTCTCGACGCCCCCAGTTCTTCCCACCTTCCGCTGGGATCATCCATTGATTCGTCATGCGAATCGAGAGATCCGCTTCAGGAATACCAGCAACCCGATCGTCCTTCGGAGAGACCTCTCCAGACTGGCCGATGGGACGTCCCCCCCGGATCCAATCCGAAACGGTCTGGATTTCACGCTTGGACAGTCCCCGATGGGACTGGAGTGGAAGACCCGAATCAGACGGAAGCCATGGAGGCATGATGCCTTCACGAATGACGACCTCGATGAAATTGGATCGATTGGCGACATCCTCATAGCTCCGAAGCGGAAACGGAGCCGGACCGGATGATGAATGGCATCCGCTGCAATGCTGCTCGACGATGCCCTCGACCTCCCCATGCCAGGTCGGAGTGGACGTGCCCTGAACGGGCAAGGCCGTCAAGCAGAGCACCAGGGGAATCAAGGCATCTTCTCGATGTAACATCCAAGAGGCTCCCGGTAGGCGACCGCTATCGAGTCACCACCAGCAGCGGCATCAACGGCATCGCGAAGCCAGAAACGCGTTGCATGATCACGACGGTTGCCCAGAGACGCATAGAGATCGTTGATACGGCCCTGATAGACCTTGGACCACTTCCCATTGTCGTCGAAGCGCAGAACGACCGCCTCGGGCGTGACGGTCGCATTCATGGTGTTGACCAGTTCGTGCCTGGAATCAACGATGACGGGCATCGTCAGTTCGTAATCCGAAGCATGCTTGGCGGCCTTTGCATCCGTCACATCCGTACGCGCATGGATGAGATAGAAGCGATCCCCGTTCCTCAGCATGTCCTGATGCTGCCGTTCGTACTCGGGCGCCAGTGCGTTGGAGATCGGACAGTCGGGGCTGGCGAATATGAGTACCACGACATCACCGGGTTGCCCCTGCAAAGCCGGGGAGATCTTTGATTGCCCCTCCTGCTTCTGTGTCGATGCACATCCGCAGCAGAGAATCATCAACAGGAAGGAAACGGATAGGACTTTCATGGGCCACCTCATTGGTTTGCGACGTCAGAGAATACCCTTGATTCCGTCAGAAGCAGATCAATCAGATGAAAAAAGAGACGCCGTGGAGATCCCAGAGAATCCACCACAGCGATTCCATTTTCATCTGAATTTGAATCAGGGACAGGCCCATCCACAGGCAGCGGCTCCCTCACAGCAGTCAGGACCATTGGTGCCGTCGGTCCAGACGGTACAGCAGGAGGCATAGTCCGGTTGACCTTCCAGGCAGAAGCACACAGGGGGCGGCGCCATCACACTCGCACAACCAGTGCAACCTCCAGGCGGAGGCGGACCACCACCACCCTGGAAATTGCTTTCCTCGGGTACACCAGCGAAACAACCCGCGATCCACGGGAATCCACCGGCATCGAGCTCGTAGGAGATGGCGTGGTAGTGATACCCACGGATTGGATCCTCATGACCATTGCAGGCATCGAGTGCGGCGTCACCACTGAGATCCTTGGCGAAAAGACCATCTGTTTCGTACGGACCATAGATCGGGAAACCATCGAACTGGTATCCCATCAGGATCGAATGACCGGAAGCATCGGATTCGTACACCCAATCCGATGCCTGGTGATAGTGGTAGGAGCCATCCGGAGATGGATGTCCATTGAAATTGTCCATGCAGATCGTGCTTGGAGCATCGACACCCCCACCATCGTATGGGTTGTACACCGATACGCCGTTGACACTGACACCCACGGCACCAAGCGTATTCAGAAGATCGATGGCAGGATTGCTCGTTCGTACCGGCTGCAGTGGGATGCGCCACTCGAAATTCTGATTTGTCGGGGTATTGGGATTGTCACATATGCCCGTTCCATCGAATGGCCCCATGACATGGTCCGCCAGTCCAGCGCCCGTGACGATGGCAACTCCAGCGTCGTAGTCCATGGCCACCTGAACGTCATTGACGAAGGGATGGCAGGTCCGACCGAATTCATCGAGCACCTGGAGGATTTCATACACACCGCAGTTTCCATCACCATTGGTGTCATGGGACGGTGTGTTCCAGGAGGAGACGATGTCCAGGACATCGCTCACATCCACGACGACATCGCCGTTGATGTCGGAGTCGCAGCCCAGACGGGTCGTGCTGTCAGCCATGGCAGCCGTCGAGGCGGTCACGAGAACCGAACTTGCCAGGAGGAATGTGTTCATTTGTCTTGTGTCCTTGGTTCTGCTCTGGAGCAAGATTTCGAGTTCATGTCTCGCGTCTGACCAATGCAGGCACATTGGGTACATACCGGTCATACGTGCCCTGCCTGGGATGCATCCCTGACATTTCACGATAACTCGACATCAAATGAACTCAAATTCAATACCAGGTCGATTTCTGAAAGTTCCCGCCGACATCGAGAGGACCAATCGTCCTTTTCGACTACTTCGTACCGAAAATACGGTCTCCAGCATCTCCCAGACCCGGAACGATGTACCCCCGCTCATTGAGCTGACGATCGAGGGCCGCCACGAAGATCTGCACATCCGAATGCAATTCCGCCATGGCCTTCACACCCTCCGGAGCCGCCACCAGACAGATCAGCCGGATGTCGCGACATCCATGTGACTTCAGGACTTCCGTGGCGGCGATGGCGGAGCCTCCGGTGGCGAGCATCGGATCGACCAGGAACACCGGTCCATCCGCCACCATCGGAGGCAACTTGCAGTAGTAGGTCACTGGCTTGAGGGTATCCTCGTCTCTGTAGAGACCTATGTGTCCGACGTTGGCTTCGGAAACCAGCGACACGATGCCCTCGACCATTCCAAGTCCCGCCCTGAGAATCGGAACCAGTGTGACTGGAGCTGCCAGACGAGCTGCCGTGGTCTCCTCCATCGGTGTAGTGACAAGGGTCTCCTCGATGTCGAGATCACGGCTTGCCTGAAAAGTCATGAGCCCTGCGACCTGACTGATGAGATGACGAAAATCGGTCGGCGCCGTCTTTTCATCCCGGAGCCTTCTCATCTTGTCCTGAATCAATGGATGATCAAGTATGGTCAAATTCGGATGGCAGTTGTGGTCCATGCGTGTACTGTACCGGAGCAGGCATCGGGACCTGCCAACAATCAGTTTCCAATGAGGGTCAATTCCATGTCTCTGATCATGATCACGCTTCAAATCTCGGTATGGCTGGGAACCGTCCCGTCAGGCAATACGCCCCCTGGATCGATGGACAGAGGCAGTCAGGAGGTACTGGTCCATCGGATCAGCCCTTCCGGCGAGAAGGCCCTCGTCGCCAGAATTCCGCGATCTGCCGTGGCGACGATCTGCCGGATGAACGACGACTCGCTCATCATGGCCCATCAATGGTTCCCGGATGACGTACCTGACATGTTCGATCACATTGCCGTTCATTTCTCGAATGATGAGGGCAGGACATGGACGGCGACGACACCTGTCGAGATCCCCGGACTACCTGCTCGAACCCGCTTTCCATTCGATCCGACCATCATCCAGATGGCCGATGGAAGGATGCGGATGTACTTCACGCTCATGCAGGGAAACGATCCGGCGAAGTCGAAACCGACCATAGGCTCGGCGATCTCCTCCAATGGAATCAACTGGACGTTCGAAAGAGGCGATCGATTCGTCGTTCCAGATGTCTCGGTCATGAACTGTGCCGTGGCGAGAATCTCAGGCAGCTACGAGTTGATCGCTCCAGTGCAGCCTGGAATCGGGACGGGCGCCTACTCGGCAAGCTCAAAGGACGGACTCGTGTTTGGAAGAAATGAGAACCTGCCGATCATGGGCGCCGACGATCAGTGGCTTGGATGCCTGCTGGAAGCGGAGGGACGACTCCGTTTCTATGGAACGTCGACCACATCCGGGATCTGGACGGCGGATCTCCAACCGGACGGACAATGGATGCCCGGCCCGGTACTCGATGTACCAGGTTCGGATCCAGGAGTCGTCAGACTCGATGATGGAACACTGATAGTGGCCACGACCAATCCGGCGTCACCGGATCCGACCGGACAGGCGACGCAGGATGATTCATCCAGGGAGATTCCACGACCGGCCTCGCGTCAGGAGATCAATGATCATCTGGAACACCTGCTTGCATCTTCGGACAATCTGGACTGGAACCGTTTCGCCAACACGTTTGCACCAACTGCGACAGGCTTCCTGTCGACGCCATCGAAAGTCCACCGACTGGAAACCGGGACCGCTGTCGCGAATGCCTTCAAGCCCTCGACCGATGATCCGGAGGACACTCGATCAGCCACCTATCCACGGCCACGAAATCCGAGGAACTTGGATATCCAAACGCATGGCGACTCGGCCATCGCCACGTTCCACACCGATCATGAATACGATCAAACCGGATGGTGGACCGTCGTCATGAAACGCGATGATGAACAATCCGATTGGAAAGTGCACCACATACATGCGTCCGTCCATGGTGGAAGCAGTTCGAATTCCAATACATCCAGCTGGCCTTGATCAAATCGCTGAATGGGGTAACACGCAGATCGGGACCATGCCGACTCCATCCAAAACGATAATCGGCTCGGTCATATGACCGAGCCGAATCGGGCTGGACGGATTCGAACCGTCGACCTCTTGACCCCCAGTCAAGCGCGCTACCAAGCTGCGCTACAGCCCGGGCCACATGCACCCCGAGTTAACGGGGGCATGGGAAAAGCGGACAGGGTGGGATTCGAACCCACGGTACGCAAAAACGCACACACGCTTTCCAAGCGTGCTCCTTAAGCCACTCGGACACCTGTCCTAAGCGGAGCATTGTAATCAACCTTGAGCAGCCTGTTGCCAGCTGCCAGGTCAAGGTGGCTGAAGCGGCCTTCAGAGGGTCAGGATTCCGATTCGGAAGGCTTCGCCGAGGCCTGAAGAAGACGTTGCTCTCTCCGATCTGCCAGATGGAGATGAATCAGCAGGATCCCCATTCCGCACAGCAGCAGGACATCCGCAATGTTGTAGACCCATGGAAACACCTCTGATCCTCCGCCAGGCCACTGCAATCCGAAGGGAAGATGCCGATCGGGAAACATGTGCAGGAAATCCCTGACCCGTCCGATGGAAAGCCGGTCCCAGAGATTCCCCAAGGCACCAGCCATGACGAGCCCGATTCCCACATGAGCCATGATGCTGGACCGCCTTGTCTGCCATCCGAAGATGTACAAGGCGACCACGATCGCAACGAGCGTGAATCCGATGAAAAA
>MDTG01407262.1_pt1 | contig 19838 bp, 18 predicted proteins | sample 811421 | NCBI WGS metagenome assembly MDTG01 (sample SAMN05326645, study PRJNA326480) | marine metagenome | isolation source: seawater | place: Pacific Ocean: South East | collected 2011
AAAGGATCTATTATAAATATTTTAGCAACCTGGGTATGGACTGGTTCACCATATGTTGTTCCATCAGCAATGTCTAAATCAGGAATTCATGCAATGACACAATCATTGGCTGCAGAATGGGGTAAATACAATATTAAGGTAAATGGAATTGCTCCTGGCCCTTTTCCTACTAAAGGTGCATGGGATAGGCTTAATCCAAGCACAGATAAGGACTCAATGGAATCTGGAAATGTTCCAATGGGTAGAGTTGGAGAAATGATAGAACTTCAAAATCTTGCTACATTTCTCATGGCTGAAGGTTGTGATTATTTAACTGGCCAAACAATAGGTCTTGATGGGGCACAATATCTTACTGGTGGTGGAACATTTTCTCAATTAGATAAACTATCTGACGAAGATTGGGAAAATATGAGAAAATTAATAAGAAATGCAAATAATAAAGATAAGGCTGATAGAGCATAAATAGGGAGAAATTTTTATGAATGACTACGAAAATATGAAAAAAGTTCTTAATGAACAAAAGAAATATTTTATAAAAAATGGACCTCCATCAATTGAATTAAGAATTGATAGATTAGAAAGACTTAGATCTTTAATCATGGATAATAAAAATGATTTTGTTGAAGCTTTAAATAGTGACTTTGGAGTTAGATCCAAAAATTCATCAATGTTAGCTGATGTATATGGAATAATTCCTGCAATTACACATGCTGTAAAAAATATAAAAAAATGGAATAAAATTGAAAAAAAATCCTCTAATTTTCCATTTGGTCTTATTGGTGCTAAATCTTATATTAAATATGAACCATTAGGGACTGTTGGAATGATTTCACCCTGGAATTTTCCTGTTAATTTAGCGTTTATGCCATTGGTATGTATCTTCGCAGCTGGTAATCAGGTTATGCACAAACCTAGTGAACACACTCCACTGACAGCATCATTATTAAAAGATTTATGTGATAAAACATATGATCAAAATGAATTTGCTACATTTCTTGGAGGACCAGAAGTTGGTGCAGCATTCACACAACTACAATTTGATCACTTAATTTATACAGGTGGAAATGTAGTAGCTAAACATGTTTATAATTCTGCTTCAAAAAATTTAGTACCTTGCACACTTGAATTAGGTGGAAAATCTCCAGTTATTATTGGCAAAACTGCAGATATGAAAACTACAGCAAAAAGAATTATGTTTGGTAAAACTTTAAATGCTGGTCAAATATGCTTAGCTCCAGATTATGTGGTTGTTCATAAAGATCAAAAAGATGAATTCATAAAAGAAACAAAAGAAGCAGTTTCTGAATATTATCCAGAGATAAAAAATAATGAAGATTATACTTCTATAATCAATCAAGCTCATTATGAAAGATTAACTGATTTATTAGATGATGCTATTGAAAAAGGTGCAAGTATTGAGGCTATTAATCCTGCTAATGAAGATTTTAGCCAACAAGAGTTTTATAAAATTCCTCCAACTTTAGTTACTAATACAACTAATGACATGAAGATAATGCAAGAAGAAATTTTTGGACCATTATTGCCGGTTTTAGAATATGAAGAGATAAGCGAAGCGACAGATTTAATCAATTCTAAAGATAAACCTCTTGGCTTATATTATTTTGGAAAAAATAAATCTGAAGAAAACGATTTATTAAATAAAACTTCTTCTGGAGGTGTTACTGTAAACAATGTCATAAGTCATCTCCAACAAAGTGAGCTATCTTTTGGTGGAGTAGGAGCATCAGGAATTGGAAGATATAAATCATTTGAGGGATTCAAGAATTTTTCAAATCCTAGAGCATATTATAAAGAAGTAGGCTATGGGTTTGATAAATTATTTGATGGAATAAGGCCTCCATATAAAGGAAGTATTGAAAAAGTATTAAAACAACTAATGAAGTAATGTTGTGTTTTCTATATCTCTGAAACTAGGTTACAAATACCTTAGATCTAATAAAGGAGGGTTGTTCTCTTTTACAACAGTTCTAGCAATTATTGGTTTAATGATTGGCATTGCCAGTCTGATTGTCGTAACTTCTGTGATGAATGGATTTGAAAAGGAGCTTGAAAATAGAATATTAGGCGTTATACCTCACTCAGTAATTTATGCAGATACTCCAATAGATAATTACGAACAAATTATTGAAGAGATTAAATATGATAATCAAATTATTGATGCATCTCCATACATAAATATTCAAGGACTAATCAGTTCATCATATAAAAGTATGGGAATAAATCTTATAGGTATTGATCCTTTAAATGAATCAAATATGTCAATAATTCCAGAATATATGCTTGAAGGCAATATAACAGATCTTAAAGAGGACAATTCAATTATTCTAGGGTCATTATTGGCTGCAAATATTGGTGCATATATAGGCGATGAAATAAATATAACAACTTCAGATATTAGAACATCAATAATTGGATCATTCCCAATTTCAATTAATTTGAAAGTTGTAGGTATATATGAACTTAAAACAGAAATAGATCAATCACTTACACTCGTTTCACATAAAACTACTCAAAAATTAAAAAATATTACTAATAATCAAACCTTATCAATTAGACTAAAAACAAATAATCTTTTTGATGCTGATGAAATAAGTCAAAATCTTATAAATAATTTAGATAATAAAAACTTCTATTTTTCATCATGGAAATCAAGTCATGGAACTTTATTTGAAGCAATAAAGTTTGAGAAACTATTAATTAGTATGATGTTATTTTTGATTGTTGCAGTAGCATCTATTTTAGTCTTATCAACAGTTACTATGACTGTTAAATCAAAAGAAAGAGAAATAGGTATATTGATGACGCTTGGAGCTAATTCAAAACAAATAGTTTTAATATTTTTTACTCAAGGTTTAATTGTTAGTCTTATAGGAATAATTTTTGGTATCTTATTAGGTTTTTTAATAATTTTAAATCTAAATAATTTAATTTTTATTATTGAATCATTCTTGAATAGAAGTCTTCTTGATGCATACTTTATTAATTATTTTCCATATTACATTAATTACTATCAAGTTTTTATAATCTGTTTGATTTCCTTTTTTATAAGTATTATTTCTTCATTCATACCATCATTAAGGGCTGTAAAACTAAATCCCATTGAGATACTAAGACATGAATAAATTAGAATGTAAAAATATTTCAAAGTCATTTATTGTAAACAATGAATCATTACATGTTCTTAAAAATATAGATTTATCTATTACAGAAAATTTAAATATTGCAATATCAGGAAAGTCTGGTGCAGGAAAATCAACACTATTACATATCATGGCTGGACTAGATATGCCTACTTCAGGATGCATTGAATATAATAATAAAAGTTTAGTAGAAATGAAAAATGAAGAAATTAGTAAGATTAGATTATTAAATTTCGGTTTCGTATATCAATTTCATCACTTATTAGAAGATCTTACTATTGAAGAGAATATTCAGATGCCATTAATGCTAAATAATAATTTAAATAAATCTAGCAAAATTGAAATAACTGAAATTATGAAATATCTAGACATACACAATCGAAAAGATCATTTGCCATGGAAGCTTTCTGGGGGTGAGAAACAAAGGGCAGCAATAGCAAGGGCTTTAATAAATAATCCAAAATTTTTATTTTTAGATGAACCAACAGGTAATTTGGATTATGAAAATGCTAAACATATACATGATTTATTGATAGATATGTCTAATAGTAGGGGTATTGCTTTAATTACAGCTACTCATGATAATGAGTTTATTAAACTTTTTAAAAATGTATATAAACTTGAAAACTCTACACTATGTGAATTAAATGAATGAATTTATTATAGCTGGGGGTCCATTTATGTGGCCATTACTCGCATGTAGTGTGCTTATTATAACTATTTCAATAGAAAGATCATGGTTCTTGCAGAATAGATTAGTATCACCTAGGGGTTTGAGAGATCAAGTAGTTACTTTAATAGAAAAAGACGCTATATCTAACAAACAAGCAGCAGAGATTTCAAGCTTATCTTCATTAGGTTTTTTATTAATAAACTGTATTAAATATAAAAATCTACAAAGAGGTAATCTAGAATCTAAAATAGAGGAAAAATCAATCGAAGTTAAATATGCTTTAGAAAGAAATTTAACAATGCTAGGTACAATAGCAACAATAAGTCCATTATTAGGACTCTTAGGTACTGTAGTAGGAATGATTACAGCCTTTACTGGATTAACAGAAACAACTGGAGCCAATCCTGACTTGCTTGCATCTGGGATTTCACAAGCTCTTATAACTACTGCATTTGGATTATTTATTGCTGTACCTGGATTGGTCTTGCATAAATATTTTGAACAAAAGATAAACTACCTTTTAATTAATTTACAAAAAGAAGTATCTGATTTTATAGATATTATTAACTAATGAAATTTATAACAAACAATAAATCATCATTTTCAATTGAAATTACACCTTTAATAGATATTGTTTTTTTACTTGTAATATTTTTTGTCGTTACTTCAAAAGTTGGTGATTCACAATTTCTTTCATTAGATCTTCCAAAGACTGAATCATTTCAATATAAAACTGTCCAATCAGTTAATGAAATATCAATAATTAGTGATGGAACTATATTTATAAATAATAAACTATTCAATATTGAAGATTTAAATGAGCTTGAGCAAGCAATATTTGAATTAGACAATACCAATAATTCTCTAATATTAAGTGCTGAGTCAGATTCATTACATGTTTGGGTTATCACTGTAATGGATATTTTAAATAAATATGGAATTAATGAAGTTCAGATTAGAACTATAGAAAAATGAGGAAAGGTAATTTAAGAAGGTTACTGAGTTATACCTTTAGGTATAAGTGGTCATTCTTTATTAGTGTTATAGGTTTTATTAGTTTTGCTTTTGCTGATATAGCTGCAGTTGAATGGATAAGAAGAATAATTGGTTACATAAATTCTGAGGAACAAACTTTTAGTTCTATTCTAGCTTTATCATTGATATTTATTGCGTTGGGAAGGGGTATAGGATTTTTTATTGGTAACTATTTTATGTCTAGAGTGGGATTTGGGATAGTTCATGACTTAAGAGAAGAATTATTTCAAAAACTACATAATTTACCAAAATCATATTTCGATGCAAATCAGTCAGGACAATTAATCAATAGAATAACCTTCACAACAACACAGGTTTCAGGCGCGGCGTCAAATGCAGTTAAAACATTAATTAGAGAAGGATTCTTGTTAATAGGATTATTTATTTATCTTTTAATATTGAACTTCAAATTAACATTATTGTTAATTGGTACAGCACCTTTAATTGCATTAATTGTATATATTGCAGGAAAACGTCTTAAAAAATTAGCGACTAAAATTCAGACAGCTATGGGTGATGTTACTCATATAGCATCTGAAGCCGTAGATGGACATGTTGAAATTAAAAGCTTTAATGCTCAAGAATATGAAAACTCAAGATTTTTAATTGCAAATGCTTCTAATAAAAATCAAAACTTAAAGCTAGAAGCAACTGGTAATTTAGCTACACCAATAATTCAAGTATTAGTTTCAATATCATTATCTATAGTTGCTTATTTTGCTTTAGGGGCTAAATTAGGAATCTCATTGGATGCTGAAACCTTTGTAGCATTTTTTACAGCTGCTGGATTGATGGCTAAACCTATAAGACAATTATCAAATATAAATATGATCGTTCAAAAAGGGTTAGCAGCTGCAAATGAGATATTTGAACAATTAGATCAAGACATTGAGATAGATGCCGGAGAAAATGAAAAGTTAATCGAAGGTAATATTAAATTTAATAGTGTTAATTTTTCATATGAAACGGGAAATCAGATTTTAAATGATATAAGTTTTTCAATAAATAAAAATGATACTGTTGCAATAGTAGGAAAGTCAGGCTCAGGTAAAACTACTATTGCTAATTTAATTCCAAGATTTTATAACCAAACTTCTGGTGAGATATTAATCGATGATGTTCCAATAAAGGATTATTCACTTAGTTATCTAAGATCATCCATATCGATTGTTAATCAATCACCTTCATTATTTAACGATACAATTGCAAAAAATATAGCTTATGGTGACGATGAGGTTGATGTAGATAAGTTAAGAGAATCTGCAACACTATCTGGTTGTAACGAATTTATAGATAATTTACCAGAAGGATTTGAATCAGAGATTGGTGATGATGGTGTATTGTTATCTGGTGGACAAAGACAAAGATTAGCTATTGCTAGAGCTTTTTATAAGGATTCTCCTATAATTATATTAGATGAAGCAACTTCAGCGCTTGATACCGAATCAGAATTAATAGTGCAAGAGGCACTAGAGAAGCTTATTACTAACAGAACAACTATAGTAATCGCACATAGACTATCTACAATTGAAAATGCATCAAAAATATTAGTTATAGATAATGGTCAAATAGTTGAGTCAGGCAATCATGAAGAATTAATTAATAATAAATCTGTTTATCACTCATTGTATAAAAATAAGTTTGAAGATTCCCCTAAAGCTCAACAAAAACAATCAACTAGCACTCAATTATTTTTACCAGAATATGAAGATGAAATTTCAACAAGTTTTGTAGTAGATAGTTGGTATAAAAAAAGCTTATGGTTATACCTTCTTTATCCATTTTCTTTAATATTCTCTTATTTAACAAATAGAAGAAGAAGGAAATATATAAAGAATAAAGTTAGCTCTTATAAATCAAACATACCAATAATAGTTGTTGGGAATTTAACTATTGGAGGAACTGGTAAGACACCTTTAGTTAAATATATTGCTACTCAATTAATATCAAAGGGGTATAAACCTGGAATAGTTAGCAGAGGTTATGGTGGAAACTTTAAAGAGACGCTTCAAGTTACAAAAGATACTTCTGTTAAAGAAACAGGAGATGAAGCTCAAATATTATCAAAATTAAACATACCTTTTTATATTGATAAAAATAGATTAAGAGCCGTTAAAATGATTACTGATAATCATGACTGTGATGTAATCATATCTGATGACGGTCTTCAACATTATAAAATGGCTAGGGATATCGAAATAATTGTAATTGATGGAAAAAGAAGATTTGGAAATAACTTAACTTTTCCTGCAGGCCCACTAAGAGAAACAAAATCTAGATTAAAAACAGTAGATTTTATTGTAAATAACAGCGGTCCTACCGAAAATAATGAATATTTAATGAATATTAGCCCATCAAAATTTGTTCATCTAAAATCTGGAAAGTCATATAGTGTCGAAGATTGGCCAATGCATAAACAAGTCCATGCTGTTGCAGGATTAGGAAATCCAGGAAGGTTCTTTGATTTACTAGATAAACTAGGTTTTGATATTGTTAAACATCCATATCCTGATCATCATATTTTTTCTTCAAGTGATGTTTTTTATTTGGATCATTTGCCTATTATTATGACAGAGAAGGATGCATCAAAATGCAAAGAGTTTGATATAAATAAAATCTGGTATCTAACAATTGATGCTGATGTTAATGAAAAATTCATAGATGAACTCGATGATAAATTAAAATCATTTTCTTAATATGCTAAATGATATTTATATTTTAATTCCATCTAGAATTAGCTCTACAAGATTAATTAACAAACCTCTTATAGATTTAAATGGAAAGACTCTTATTCAAAAAGTCTTTATAAATGCTTTAGAAATTACATCTAATTCATATGTCGCAACCGACTCTGAATTAATTAATGAAAATCTTAAATCAATATCACCTAATATTATTATGACTTCTTCAGAACATATATCAGGAACTGATAGGGTTTTTGAGGCTGCAAAAAAATTAAACATTAAAGATGACTCATTTATATTAAATCTCCAGGGAGATGAGCCATTTATTCCCAAAAAGTTAATTAATCAAGTCATAGAAGATTATTCAAAAATTAAATGTGATGTGATTACTGTTTCAACTAATATTAAATCCAAAGACGACATATCAAACCCTAATTGTGTTCTAGTAGATATTGATGAGTCAAATTATGCAATTGATTTTGCAAGAATGAGCGACTTTCCTAATCCAAGAAGACATATTGGTATTTATGGATATTCATTTAAGGTTTTGAAGGGTATTGTTGAGCTAGAACCTACTAAAAATGAGTTGGCATATAAGTTGGAGCAACTCAGGTTTTTAGAAAATAATTATTCAATTTACGTTTCTCATTATGATGAAGATATACCTCATGGTATTGATACTGAAGAGGATGTATCTAATGCAATAAAATTTTTAAATAAAAATGAAAATCTTTGAAAATCATAATATTAACAATTCTTTAAAAATTGAATCTATATGTAAATATTATTTTGAAATTTCTGATACTAAAGATTTTGATAAATTAAATGATTTTATTCTTAATAAAAAACTACCTGTATTTGTATTAGGCGAAGGTACAAATATTATTCCTCCAAAATATTATAAGGGTATTGTAATAAAGCCGATATTTAATAATATCCATTTTGATAAAGATAAAAATATTGTCTCTGTTGGAGCATCAGTAAATTGGAATTCATTAGTTAATAAGATGATAAAAAATAATATATATGGATTTGAAAATTTATCATTAATTCCTGGAACGGTTGGGGCTGCACCAATTCAAAATATTGGTGCATATGGACAAGAGGTTTCAAATTTAATTTTTAAAGTAGATTGTTATGATTATAAAAAAAGAAAATTTATCTCATTAGGTAATGACGATTGTAATTTTTTATATAGAAGTTCAGCTTTAAAAAATAAAAGTTTTATTATTTATAATATTGATTTTATTACAAATCATAAAAATAAAATCAATATTAATTATGAATCTATACAAAAATATATAACAAATAATAATATGGATATTAATAATATTAATTTACAATCTTTATCAAACATCATTTGTAACATAAGAAATTCTATACTTCCCAATCCAGATGAAATTCCTAATGCAGGTAGTTTTTTTAAAAACCCTATTATTAAAAAAAATGAAATTAATACAAAAAATTTTAAATTTGATGAACTAGTTATCTGGGATATAGATTCCGAATATGTAAAAGTAGGAGCAGCAAGATTAATCCAGCTTATAAAAAAAGATTTATATGATGATAAAAATATAAAAATTTCTGAAAAACATTCATTAGTACTAATAACTAATTCAAAAGCATCACAAGAAGATATATTTAAATATGTTAATCAAATTAAAAGTAAAGTCTTAGAAACATTTAACATCTCTCTTGAAGTAGAGCCAATAATTATTACTAATTAATTTATGTTTCTTTGGTCAGCACTTGCACATTTAATTGCTCTTATAAGTCCAGGACCAGATACTGCAATAGTTCTAAGACAAATATCTTTATATGGAAGAACAGAGGGTATAAAAGCAGCTATAGGAATAGGTTTTGGAATTTATATCCACTGTTTATTGGCAGTTAATGGCATTTCAATAATTATTATTTCAAATGAATTTTATAAATTTATTATTAGTTTGATTGGAAGCATTTATATTTTTTATTTGGGTTTTAGTATGTTTTTGAGTAGAGAGCAGATAAATAATTTAACAAGCTATGATAGGGGTAAATATAATAGCAGTTTTTTAATTGGACTTATTACTAATATATTTAATATAAAAGCTTTTTTATTTTTTGTTTCACTTTTCTCTATCATTATTGAGAACTTAGATGGAATATATTTTTATTTATATCCAATATATTTTTCTCTTACATCATCACTATGGTTCATTTTATTAAGTTTCGTAATAACTGCATCAAATAGTAAAAGATTTAATATATCTTCAAATAAGTACATATCTATAGGATTGTCACTTATATTATGTTTAATAGGACTATTTATTTTAATAAAATCAATATATGAGTATTTCTAAAATTACAAAAGACCTTCAAGGACAAAACAAAAGATTTCCTCCAGTAAATAAATGGAATCCAGAATTATGTGAAGGGCAAGAATTTTTTATTAATAGAGAGGGTGATTGGTTTTATAATGATGAGCCAATTAAGAATACTAAATTAGTAAATTTATTTTCAACTGTATTAAGAAGAGATGATGATAATTATTTCTTAGTTACGCCAGTAGAAAAAGTACCAGTTAGGGTTGATCTTGCACCATACAAAATAATTGATTTTGAATTAAATGATAATTCAGTAATTTTAATTACAAATTTGAATTATAACTTTGAATTAGATACAAAAAATACTACCAGACTTATAGAGTATGAGACTTCATTTATACCTATTGTAACAGTGCGAGATAATATTGAAGGTTTTTTTAATCGGAATACTTATTATAAATTAGTTGATATTGCTATTGAAAATGAATATATAAAAGATAATAAATTATTTATTCCAAGTAATAATACTAATCATTTAATTGGCAACATTGCATAAGAAACTTAAACTCCAAAAAAAGTATTGCATAGTATGTAATAGGCCTTTTCTATGGAGAAAAAAGTGGGAAAAAAATTGGGAACAAGTAATTTATTGTAGTAAAAAATGTAAAAATTCTAGGAATCGAGGGTTTCATTAATCCACTCATCTATATAAAACTCTAATAGTTCTAATGGTAATGATCCTCTTTTTAATACTTCATGATGAAAGTCTTTTATATCATACTTATCACCTAACATAGATTCAGCTCTATTTCTCAGTTCAAGTATTTTGAGCTGTCCAATTTTGTAAGCTAGCGCCTGACCAGGCCATGCAATATATCTATCTACCTCATTTTCAATATCTAATAATGATTTAGCAGAGTTCTTTATAAATAAATCTATAGCTTCATCTCTTGTCCAATCCTTATAATGCATGCCTGTATCAACTACTAATCTTATTGCTCGCCACATATCATATGTAAGTTGGCCAAATTTATCATATGGATCATCATAAAGATTTATATGTTCGCCTAATTCTTCACTATATAAACCCCAACCCTCAACAAATGCTGTAATACCTCCATGTTTCCTGAATTCAGGAACATTCTCTAGTTCTTGTGCTATTGATATTTGAAAGTGATGTCCTGGAACAGCCTCATGAACTGTTAATACAGGGATTTCATATTTTGGTCTTGATTCTGGCTTGTACAAATTTGCATAAAAATAGCCAGGTCTTCCAGGAGATGGTCTGTTGTAATAAGCAGTTGTTGTGAATGGAGCACTTTCATCTGGTATAGGTATTACTCCATATGGAGCTCTAGGGAATATTTTAAATATTTTTGGCAGAAGCGGGTCTATAGTTTTAGACATTATTAAATAAGCATTAAATAAATCTTCTGGATTATCGTAATAGAATTGTGGATCTGTTCTTAGATAATTTAAAAATGAACTAAAATCTCCATCCCAGTTGAGATCTGAAATTATTTGTTCCATCTCTGATCTAATTCTTCTTAATTCATCCCAACCAATTTCATGAATTTCATCTGGAGTAAGATCTGTAGTTGTAAACTTCTTTGCAAGAAATTCATAGTAATCCTTACCGTTTGGTACTTCACTAACGCCTATTGTGTTTCTTGAATTTATTAAATATTCATTCTTTAAGAAGTTATTTAAGTCTTTATAAGCAGGATTAATTTTATTTATAATTAATTCCTTTACTGATTTTTTTAAATAATCATCTTCGATGTCTGAAAAAATTTTATAATAAGGATTGTTATCTATTTTAGAATCAAGAATTGCATCAATTTGCGCAATAACACCCCGAACTATATTTTTTGGTTGAGTAATTCCATCTTCCAAACATTTTTTATTAACATCTAAAGATGTCTTTATATTATCTGAAAATTTTTCCAATCTAGCATACCAATCTAGATAATCTTGATTTGATGTATAAACCAATCGATCACCTGTTTCATAAAAACTTTGAATTCCACCTCTTTGGTTAAGTCTGTAACAATAAGTTGAAAACTTTTTAGATTCGATACTTCTTTTTAGTTCAAATAAATATAATTTATAGTTTAATTTGTTATCTTCATTTAGTTTATTTACATCAATCTTATTTAATGTAGTTAACGAATCTTGCATTGAGTCTTTATCATTCAAATATTCATCTATGCTATTAGATGATATTTCAGTATTAAATCTCTTATCGCCAGTATATGTTGCAAAAATAGGATTCTCTTGAAGAGTCTTTTCCCATTCTTTATCTAGATATGATTCAAAAATATCATTCTCATTACTCGAAGTACATGAAAATAGTATAAAAAATGATGGTATTAAGAGTATTTTAAATTTATTCATTACATATTTGGATAATTTGGGCCACCTGTTCCTTCAGGTGAAACCCAGTTAATATTTTGAGATGGGTCTTTGATATCACAGGTTTTACAATGCACACAATTTTGACCATTTATTACAAATTTCTTCTTATTATCTTCTTCAATTATCTCATATACACCTGCTGGACAATATCTTTGGGCGGGCTCATCGTACATAGGGAGATTAATGCTAATAGGTATAGATGAGTCTTTTAATTGAAGATGGCATGGCTGATCTTCTTCATGATTGGTATTTGATAGATATACCGATGATAATTTATCAAAAGAATATATCCCATCTGGTTTTGGATATTCAATTTTTTTCATTTCATCTGCTTTCATTAAACAAGCATAATCAGGAGTAGGGTGATTTAAAGTAAATGGTAAATTTCCTCTAAATATAAATTGGTCTATAACATTCATTGCCGCGCCAATTAAAGCACCATATTTATGAAACAATGGACCAAAATTTCTAGATTTAAATAATTCTTTGTATATCCAAGATTTTTTTATTTTAGAATCATAATCTTCATTGGTATTACCTTGTAAAGATTGAAATATATGTTTTCCTGCAAGTTCTCCAGACTTCATAGCAGTATGCGATCCTTTGATTTTTGAAAATACCATTGTGCCTGCATTACAGCCAATCAAAAGACCTCCTGGAAATTCCATTTTTGGCAGAGACTGAAGACCACCTTTAATTAATGCTCTTGCACCATATGAAAGTCTTTCACCGCCTTCTAAATATTTTTTTATTACCGGATGTGTTTTCCATCTTTGAAATTCATCAAATGGACTTAAATGAGGGTTTTTATAATCAAGAGGAACAACATATCCTATGTATGCTTCACTATTTTCACCATGATAAAAATATGAACCAGCAGCAATATCAGAACATGGCCATCCATTTGTATGTATAACTAATCCTGCTTTATGAAGCTTAGGATCAATTTTCCATACCTCTTTAAAGCCAATTCCATAGTGTTGTGGGTCCTTATTATCAGATAATTTATATTTTTCTATAATTTGCTTACCAAGATGACCTCTACATCCTTCTCCTAAAACTGTATATTTTGCTCTTATTTCTATACCAGCTTCATGACCTGGTTTTAACTCTCCTGATTCTGAAATACCCATATCACCAGTTTGAACACCCACGACCTCATCATTTTCAATTAATAATTTACTAGCAGGGAACCCAGGAAATACTTCGACGCCTAGTGACTCAGCCTGTTCGCTTAACCACCTACATAAATTACCAAGGCTTATTACATAATTTCCATGATTATTCATTGTTGGCATTAAAAATGTAGGAACCGGAATTCCGATATTTTTTAAAAGATACATTATCTTATCTTTTTTTACTGGTACATTTAATGGAGCATTTAATTCTCTCCAATTTGGAATTAATTCATCAAGTGCATTAGGTTGAAAAACATTACCTGATAGAATATGTGCGCCAATTTCAGAACCTTTTTCCAAAAGACATATTGAATAACTTGTATTATTTTCTTTATTTAATTGAGCAAATTTTATGGACGCAGCTAGACCAGACGGCCCACCGCCTACTATTACGACATCATATTCCATTGTCTCTCTGTGCATAAGATTTTTGTTGTAATTATTTACGTAAATACATTACAATTATAGCCTCTTATAACTACCATTTATATAAAATATAGATATGAAAATTTTAGTTCCAATAAAGAGGGTTGTCGATTATAACGTAAAAGTCAGACCTCTTGGTGACAATACAGATGTTGATTTAAATAATGTAAAGATGTCTGTAAATCCATTTTGTGAGATAGCACTAGAAGAAGCAGTAAAATTAAAAGAATCAGGACAGGCTACAGAAGTTGTTGCAGTATCAGTTGGTAAAACAGATTCACAAGAACAATTGAGAACAGCTTTGGCATTAGGAGCTGACAGGGCCACATTAGTAGAAACAGATTCACTCTTGGAACCTTTAGGAATTTCTAAAGTTTTAAAGAAAATTGTAGATGATGAAAAACCAGATTTAATAATTCTTGGGAAACAAGCTATAGATGGCGACAATAATCAAACTGGTCAAATGTTAGGAGCATTACTAGATTATCCACAAGCCACAAATGCATCTGAAGTTAAATTAGATTCTTCTTCTGTACAAGTTACAAGAGAAATTGATGGAGGTCTGCAAACACTAGAATTAAGCATACCTGCAATTATTACTACAGATTTGAGACTTAATGAGCCAAGATATGCATCACTGCCAAACATCATGAAAGCTAAGAAAAAAGAATTAAATGTAATTCCAATTGCTGATACTGGTATTGATGTCAATCCAAGAACTGAATTACTTTCTGTAGAATTGCCACCAACAAGAGAGGCAGGTGTAATTGTAGAAACGGTAGATGAATTAATCGATAAGCTAAAAAATGAAGCGAAGGTGATTGAATGAGTATTTTAGTAATAGCTGAACATAATAATAATGAACTCAAAGGATCTACGTTAAATACTATAACAGCCGCAAATGCCTTAGCAGGCGATGTCGCTTTACTAGTAGCGGGGTCTAATATAGATAATGTTATAAATGAATCTAAAGTATTAGATGGATTAAATAAAATATTTAAATGCGATTCAGAAATCTATAAAAATTCGATTGCAGAAGACTTATCTGAATTAATTCTTAGTGTTGCTGATGGATATACTCACATTCTTGCACCAGCTACAACTTTTGGAAAAAACTTAATGCCAAGAATAGCAGCTAAGTTAGATACACAACAAATTTCAGATATCATATCTGTAGAATCTGATGATACATTTAAAAGACCAATATATGCTGGTAGTTGTATTGCTAAAGTTAAATCTAATGACCCTGTAAAGGTAATTACAGTTAGATCAACGGCATTCGATCCAGTTACTAAAAATAATTTGGATGCCCAGATTGAAGATATTAATGAAGTTCCATCTACTGGTGCAAGTAAGTTTGTATCAGAAGAATTAGCTAAAAGTGATAGACCAGAATTAACAGCTGCTAATATTGTTATATCTGGTGGTAGAGGAATGCAATCAGGTGATAATTTCCATTTATTAGATTCAATTGCAGATAAATTAGGAGCAGCTGTAGGTGCTTCAAGGGCTGCAGTTGATGCAGGTTTTGTACCTAATGATTATCAAGTAGGCCAGACTGGTAAAATTGTTGCGCCAGATTTATATATAGCAGTAGGTATTTCAGGAGCAATACAACATCTTGCCGGAATGAAGGACTCAAAGGTTATAGTTGCTATTAATAAGGATGAAGATGCTCCTATATTTCAGGTATCAGATTATGGACTGGTCGCGGACTTATTTACAGCACTACCAGAAATAGATTCAGCTTTATAAAGATATCATAATAACCAACTGATAATAAATTTATATTTATCAAAGGTTTAAGTGTTAGAATTTATATATGAAAAATATATTTTTTTTAACATTTTTCTTAAGTTCTTTTTTATATTCATCTACGATAATTTATACATCCTCATATATAGATGTATTAAATGGAAAAGTTATTAAAAATTCTTCAATTGTTATAAATAAAAACAAGATAGAATCAATACAAAAGGGCTATATTAAGGCCTCTGACGAAGATATACTCATTGATCTTAGGGGTTTAATGGTTATGCCTGGATTAATGGATATGCATGTTCATTTTGGAGGTGAATATCAATCTAAAGCTGAAAGACCAGTTAAGGTAGAGAGAGAAACAGAGGCAATATTAGCAACAGCTCATGCGTATGTCACTCTCAAGGCTGGTTTTACAACAGTAAGACAAGTAGGTGACAGCGGTCTTGTAGCAATATCTTTAAGAGATGCAATCAAAAATAATTATGTTACTGGGCCTAGAATCTTTACTTCAGGTAAAAGCATTGCAACTACTGGTGGTCATGCCGATCCAACAAATGGTATGTCTATAGATGATTATGAATATCCTACGCCTGAGGATGGTGTAATTAATGGTCCATATGAGGCATTCACATCTGTAAGACAAAGATATAAAGATGGAGCGGACGGAATTAAGTTAACTGTAACAGGTGGAGTATTAAGTGTTGCAAAATCCGGAGATAACCCGCAATTTACAGAGGAAGAAGTAGAAGCTGTAGTTGAGGCAGCTAAAGATTATGGAATGTGGGTTGCAGTTCATGCGCATGGTTCTGAGGGTATGAAAAGGGCAGTTATAGCAGGCGTTGATTCTGTTGAGCATGGAACATTTATGACGGATGAAGTTATGAATTTGATGATAGAAAGAGGTACTTATTATGTTCCTACAATATCAGCTGGAGAATTTGTAGCAGAAAAATCTAAAATTGATAATTATTTTCCAGAAATAGTTAGACCCAAAGCAGCAAGTGTTGGACCACAAATTGGAGATACATTTAATAAAGCCTATAACAAGGGTGTAAAAATTGCTTTTGGTACTGATGTAGGAGTTCAGCCTCATGGCACTAATTGGAAAGAATTTGTTTATATGAATAAATATGGAATGCCTGCAATGGAGACTATAATTTCAGCTACTATTGAAACTGCAAAACTATTAAGTGAATCAGATACATTGGGATCTATTACACCTGGTAAAATTGCAGATATTATAGCTGTTTCAGGAAAACCACTAGAAGATATGAATGATATGGAAAATGTTGTTTTTGTAATGAAAGAAGGTATCGTTTATTTTAATGAACTAGATTGATGAATATTTTTGTAAAGGAAAATGCATTTATTATTACACTGGTAGCAAGTATTGTTTTTATATTAATTTTTTATCTCTTAAGCTATTTTCAATTAATCCAATCATTAGAATCAATGGCTTTTATTGGAGAAGCCTCTAGATGGTGTGAAAGAATTAGTGGTGGTCCTTTTAGGGAGCCTGTGAATACACTAAGTAATTTAGGATTTATGATTGCCGGATTATTTATATTGTATAAGTTATCAAATGAATCATCTTTTAATGAGTTCTCTGGTTTAAATAAAATTACTATTTTATATGGCGTGGCTGTAGTTTGGCTTGGGCCAGGGTCAATGCTCATGCATGGAACAAATACTGAATGGGGTGGATGGGCAGATAATTTAAGTATGGTTATGTATATTATTCTTCCATGGCTTTATAACATTTATAAGATGTCTAATTGGACTGTATCTACTTTATTAAAAGTCTATACAGGTATAGTACTAATATATGCATTAATGCGAGGTTTATTTGGTAATGGAATGGGTATTGGTCTTGATTTATTTGGCGTCTCAATTGGCCTTTGGGTAATTTCTGAGTTCTTATATAAATTTTGGTCTCCTCAAATGAGATTTTTATCTGGTTTTGTGGGTTTTCTTGTATTAATGTTATTCGGAATGTCACCTATAGATGTTTATGAAAATTTTGGTGAATACTGGTGGATTATTTTTTTCTGGTTACCAGGTTTATTAGCAGATAAGAAGCCTGAAGCTATTAGATCTTATAGATGGTATTTTATGGGAATGATTGCATATATGTCAGCTTTTGCGATTTGGTTGACTGGTGTGCCTGATCATGAGTCGTGTAATCCAGATACTTTACTTCAAGCTCATGGTTATTGGCATCTTATAACAGCTTTATCTACAATATTCTTTTTTTATCACTATAGGTCTGAAAAATTAATCCAAAATTAATTCACAACCAGTACCACTAAGATATTCTTTAATTTTATTTTTATCTTTTGACTCTAATTGATTAAATTCATCTTTAATCCAATTTAAGCACTTTGATTGATAAGGAAATGTTTTTTGTTTCCATATAGCGTTATCTAGTTCTATTTCCCATATATCTTTATTATTCATATAAGCATTATTATTAGCGATTAAACATGGAATATAGACTCTTCCAACTTCCTTAAATATTTCTTTTAAAGTGCATGGTATATCATCTAATATATTCCAACCAATCTCATCGTCATTAAAATAATTTAACTTGTTATCATCATCATCTTGATTTTCAATTCCAAAAAACTCTCCAACTCCTCCTTTGTCATGTAATCCAGATAAGTCAGACATTAAGGTCACCCATGAGATACACCTAGGTGCAAGTTTATAAGCAATATTTCTTGGAGTAGGGTCAAACCCTACAAGTTGTGTTAGTTGTCCATAAAGACCAAAATCAGATGAGGAAGGTCTTTTACCAAACATAAATAAACTATTAGATAAATGATCTTCTAGCAATTTTAAAAATCTTTTATAACTATCATCGATTAATTCAGCTGTATCATTATTTGACCCAACAACCCACAATCTATTAATTTGTCTATCTGCAATCACATCACCAAAAGTATTTAATGTTTCTTCAGGTATGTTTGACTTATGTTGGAGAACTAACATTTTTTTTGCATTTTCTGCATCTTCTTTAAAATGCCAGCGATAATGAAACATATATTTAGTTGTCCATTCATCTGCAAAATCTTCAAGTAAATAATTTAAAAAATTCATTACTGGTGAAATGGGAAGGACTGATTTATTTTTATATAGTTTTTCCAGTTCTCTAATTATTGGTGTTGTATCAGTTTTAGCAACATTATTATTATTTTTATCTTTAAAAATCATTGTTGGAAGTAATACAGGTTTTGGTGGTTCTATATTCAAAAAAGATAAATTATGAATTACATCACCCCAGGAAACTGTATATGGGATATTTCTATATCTTAATAAAGCTAATATTTTTTGTGTATATGGCGAACCTACATTACCAAATACTTTTATTGGTTCTGACATTTTATTGTCCTAATGCATCTCCAGGACCACCAGTACCTAATACAATAGCTTTTTGAAATGCTGGCCTTGATTCAATATTTGAAATATATTTTTTAATATTTTGCATATCATCACTCACAGTACCAAACCTATTTGCCATAAAACATGAATGACCTAACATACAATCTGCAGCAGAAAAATTACCTATTAAATAATCTTTATTTTCTAAAAATTCATTAACTGGAGCTAGAGCTTTTGATAATAAATTTGTAGCTTGATTTAATACTTTTTCATCACGTCTATCTTCAGGTAATAATACAGTTTGAACGACAATTTGATTCATTGGCGGCATTACCATACCTTCACAATAGTGAAACCATTGAAGATAGTAGGGGTATTCATTAGAATTAATTTCTGGTTTTAAACCCTTATTATCATATCTATCTAATATGTATTGGATTATTGCTCCAGACTCAAAAATTGAAATATCTCCATCTTCAATCACAGGAACTCTTCCAAGTGCATGTCTAGCTCTATGTTCAGGAGATTTAAGACCTTCTTTGGTAAAAGGTAATATTTCTAATTCATACTCCATATTAAGCTCTTCTAAAATCCAAGCAATCCTTCCAGCTCTTGTATTTGGTGTTAAATATAGCTTTATCATGATTTACTCCTTATTTTTTTACAATCTTTGATGAATTCTTTATAAATTCAGCAGCTTTATTTTTATCTTTTAATAAATTTTCTACAGGTATTGGAACTTTTATACCTTTTTTCATACCTGGTTGATCATACATTATATTTTTCCATCTATCTAAATTATCTAAACCATCAAT
>MDTG01313134.1_pt1 | contig 19837 bp, 18 predicted proteins | sample 811421 | NCBI WGS metagenome assembly MDTG01 (sample SAMN05326645, study PRJNA326480) | marine metagenome | isolation source: seawater | place: Pacific Ocean: South East | collected 2011
GACGGCCCGGTGATCCAGCACGCCTGCGAAGCGGCGCTGAAGCAGGGCATGACGCTGGACAAGGTCTTCGCCCAGGTTGCCGAATTCCGCCGGCGCGACGCCGACACCCCGGTCATCCTCATGGGCTACATGAACCCGGTCGAGCGGCGCGGCCTGGAGACTTTTGCCGAGCAGGCCGCCGAGGCCGGCGTGGACGGGCTGCTGATCGTCGACTGCCCGGCCGACGAGGCGGCCGACACCACGCGCGTGTTCGACGAGCACGAACTCCACCAGATCTTCCTGGTGGCGCCGACCACCACCGAGTCGCGCATAGAGCGCATGGCGCCGCTGGCCGGCGGGTTCATCTACTATGTCTCGCTAAAGGGCGTGACCGGCTCGGCCGCGCTCAACGCCGATGAGCTGGCGCCTGCCGTCGATTCCATTCGTGCGCGCTCCGATCTGCCGGTCGCGGTCGGCTTCGGGATTTCGACCCCGGAGCAGGCCCGGGCCGTGGGCGCGGTGGCCGACGCGGTGGTCATCGGCTCGGCGCTGGTGCGCAAACTCGACGGCGCCGAATCCCGGGAGGTCGCCGGTGATATCGTCGCCGACTACATCGGCAGCATCCGCGCGGCGCTCGATGGTCTCGACGAGTCCGCCCCGGTCGAGGCACGGGCATGAGCTGGTTCCAGAAACTGATGCCGTCGCGCATCCGGACAGAGGGCGGCAAGACGCGCAAGGTGCCCGACGGGCTGTGGACCAAGTGCAAGCAGTGCGAGGCGGTGCTGTATCGGCCGGAACTGGAGCGCTCGGTCATGGTCTGCCCCAAGTGCGATCACCACATGACGCTGTCCGGGCGGGCCCGGCTGGACGCCTTTCTCGACCAGGACGGGCGCGAGGAGCTGGCCGCGGGCCTCAGGCCTACCGATCCGCTGAAGTTTCGCGACAGCAAGCGCTACCGTGACCGCCTCGCGGCGGCCCACAAGTCCACCGGCGAGAACGACGCGATGGTGACCATGCGCGGACATGTGCTGGGGCTTCCGCTGGTCGCCAGCGCCTTCGATTTCAAGTTCATGGGTGGATCCATGGGCTCGGTGGTCGGCGCAAAGTTCATGGCCGGCGTCGATGCTGCGCTGGAGCACCGGGTGCCGCTGGTGTGCTTTTCGGCCTCCGGCGGGGCCCGGATGCAGGAAGGGCTGTTTTCGCTGATGCAGATGGCCAAGACCTCGGCCGGCCTTGCCAGGCTCACCGAGGCGGGTCTGCCGTACATCTCCGTGCTGACCCATCCCACCACCGGCGGTGTGTCGGCCAGCCTGGGCATGCTGGGCGACATCAATATCGCCGAGCCGAATGCGCTGATCGGTTTCGCCGGACCCCGGGTCATCGAGCAGACCGTGCGCGAGCAGCTGCCGGAAGGCTTCCAGCGCGCCGAGTTCCTGCTCGACAAGGGCGCGATCGACCAGATCGTCGACCGACGCGAGATGCGCCAGAAGATCCATCAACTGCTCTCGCTGCTGCTCGGCGGGCACGGCTACGGTCGCCCGCGCGAAGGCAGCGTGGAACCGGCCGGGACCGATTCCGGGCGGACGAGCGACGATCCCGCCGAAGACCGCAGCGACGAAGATTGAGCCGGATCGACCGCCGCGCCGGGCCATCGACGCGATTCCCGGCCCGCGCCGACGCAAGCCATGACTGAATTTCCCACATCGCTGGCGGGCATGCTTCGGCGACTGGAACAGCGCGCGCCGCAGTCCCGGATCGAGCTCGGCCTGGACCGGGTGCGAAAGGTACTGGACCGGCAGCGCCTGGACTTGGCCGGCACGCGCATCGTCAGCGTCGCCGGCACCAACGGCAAGGGCTCCACGGTCGCCTTTCTCGAATCGATTGCCGCGCGAGCGGGCCTTGAATCCATGGCGTTCACCTCGCCCCACCTGGTTGCCTTCGGCGAACGCTTCCGGTTGTGCGGGCAGCCGCTGCCCGATGACGAAATTGCCGGTGCCCTGGGCGCCGTTGAACGCGCCCGCGGCGACATCGAGCTGACCTGGTTCGAGCACGTGACGCTGGCCGGTTTCGAACTGGCGGCCCGGCGCTGTCCCGACTGGCTGATCGCCGAGGTCGGCATGGGCGGGCGACTGGACGCGGTCAATGCGGTCGACGCCGACGTCTCCGTGATCACGTCCATCGGGCTGGACCATCAGCGCTTTCTCGGCCGGACGCGGGCCGCGATAGCGCGTGAGAAGTGCGGCATCGCGCGCACCGGCAGGCCGGCGATCGTGGCCGAAAAGAAGCTGCCCGACGGGATGCTGCAAACCCTGGAAGCCACCGGGGCCCAGGTCAGTCTCGCCGGGCGCGATTTCGATTGGCGCTGGCGCTCGGAAAAGCTGGACATACGGCTGGGCAGTCGCATGATCGGCGGACTGTCTCCGGGTCTCGCCGGTCGCCACCAGGGCGGCAACGCCGCGGCGGCTGCGGCGGCGGCGCTGGCGCTGGCGCCCGCGCTGTCCGATCGTGAAATTGCCGACGGCCTTGCCGGCGCGCAGCTGGCCGGGCGGTTCCAGCGCGTCGCCGTCGCGCCCGACGTCATTGTCGACGTGGCGCACAATCCGGCCGCCGCGCGCGTGCTTGCCGCGCAGCTCGAACGCCTGCCGGGCGACAAGGTCGCGGTGTTCGCGGCACTCGAGGACAAGGACGTCGCCGGCATTGTTCGTCCACTGGCCGGTGCCTTTCGACGCTGGTTTGTCGCAAACCTCGACGTGCCCCGCGGCCTCCGTGCAGCTGAATTGATCGAACGGATGCGCGGCTTGCCTGTCGGGGGACGCCCGGAAGCGTTAGAATCGGTCGCGGATGCGCTGGCCGCGGCGCGCGAATCATGCGAGGCGGACCGAGCGTCGAAGTGCGCGCCTGCCGGTGGGCCGGCACATACAATTATCGTGTTCGGTTCCTTTTACACCGTGGCCGCCGCGCTGCAGGCACTGAACCAGAGCAATTCGGACTGACATTCGGGGTTTTCGGTTTATTCCATGGACAAGGTCTTGAAGCGGCGCCTCATCGGCGCATCCATCATCATCGCGCTCGCCGTGATTTTCGTTCCGATGCTGCTGGTCGACCCGGATTCGGTTCGCGACGGCGACGGCGACGCGATCGACGTGCCGCCGATGCCGGACTCGGCGCGAGAAGTCCGGCGAATCCCGCTGGATCCGGAGGCGGCAAGAGTGTCGGACTCGGACAGGCCGGCGACCCAGCGCGGCGACGGCCGGGCATCGACCCAGGCACCCGAGCCGGCTGAATCGGCGCCGGCCGCCGATCGCGTGAGCCCCGACGATCGAATCGTGCTCAGGCCGGACCTGGCCGAGCCGGAACAACCGACGGCGGCAAGCCGGACACCGGCCGGCGAGCCCGGCTCACGGGCCGAGACGGTGCCCGATGGCGCCTCGGATCCGTCCGAATCGACGGATGTTGACGTCTCGCCGGCCGAAGCCGAAGCCGAACCCGAAGCCCGGGTCCAGGCTCGGCCTGCGCCGGAACCCGCCGAGACCGCCGAGCCGGCTCAGGTGTCGATGGGCGACTGGGTGGTCCAGGTGGCGAGTTTCGGCTCGCAGGACGCGGCAGAACAGGTTCGAGCTCGACTCGAGGCCCTGGGTCACATCGTTGCCCGCGACGAGATCGTGCGCGGTCAGTCCCTGTTGTATCGCTTGCGCACCGGACCGTATCCTAGTCGGGCGGCGGCCGAACGGGCGCTCGCGCAGATCAGCGCGACCGTGGAGGGCGTGGAACCGATCGTCCGGGAAATGGATGCGGACCTGCAGCAGGGCACGGAAGCGGGCTTCGCGGTACAGGTGGGCAGCTTCGTCGGCGAAGACAACGCCGAAAGCGAAACCGCGCGCCTGGCCGGGCTGGGTTTCGAATCGTTCCGGTTCAGCGAACAGATCGGCGAACGGTTGATCTGGCGCGTGATGGTCGGCCCGGTGTCCGAGCGCAGCGAAGCCGATGCGCTCCAGTCCCGCGTGGTCGAAGAGGCCGGCGTGGAAGGCCTGGTGGTCAGCTACCCGTGATGAGGGAACTTCTGAACAGTGCTCCGCGCAGAGTCATTCAGAGGTTCCCTTGTTCGATGGTTTGGGTTCCCGAGGCGGCATGAACGGGGCCGACCTGGTCATTCTGGGTATTTTGCTGGTCTCGATCGTCGTCAGCCTGTTCCGGGGGTTCATCAAGGAAGTGTTTTCCATCCTGGTCTGGGCCGCGGCCATATTTGCCGCGTTCCAGGTTGCAGGCCCCCTGGCCGGCGCATTGGAGCCGATCATCGACCTGCCTTCGGCGCGGTTCATCCTGGCCTTCGCCGCGGTGTTCGTACTGGTGCTCGTCGTCGGCGGGCTGATCAGCTTTCTCGTCGGCAAGATGGTCGAGAAGACCGGGCTTTCGCCCACCGACCGGCTTTTCGGCGGACTTTTCGGCCTGGCGCGCGGGCTGGTCATCGTGGTGCTGGCCGTGCTGCTATTGCGGGTGACCCCGTTTGCCCAGGATCCGTGGTGGCACGATTCCCGCCTGCTACCGACCTTCGAAGCCCTGGCCGAGCAGGCCCGGACCTGGTTGCCGGAGTCGGTGCAGGGCCTGCTGGACCCTGAAAATCAGCCGGTGCGACCCGCCGTCGGCGAACAGTCGCTTCCGGCAATATTGGAGCCTTAGACAATGTGTGGTGTTGTAGGAATTTTCGGTCGCGGCCCGGTTGCGGCCCGCCTTTACGACGCGTTGACGATTCTGCAGCATCGCGGACAGGATGCTGCGGGAATCACGACGCTGGACGGTCAGCGAATGCGCTCGGCGCGCGGCATCGGGCTGGTTCGGGACGTCTTCGACGCCAAGTCGATGGACGGTCTTACCGGCGATATCGGCATCGGCCACGTGCGCTACCCGACCGCCGGCTGCGACCGGCCCGACGAGGCCCAGCCGATGTATGTGAATGCACCGTGGGGCATTGCGCTGGGCCACAACGGCAACCTTGTCAACAGTGATTCATTGAGCGAGTCGCTGTTCCGCGAGGACCGTCGCCATATCAACACCGAGTCCGATTCGGAAGTGCTGCTCAACGTGCTCGCCCACGAACTGTCCGAGCGCTGCACCCGTTCGCTGGACGCGGCCAACGTGTTCGCCGCGGTCGAGGGCGTGCACCATCGCTGCCGCGGCGCCTACGCGGCGGTGGCGTTGATCGCCGGCGTCGGCATGCTGGCGTTTCGCGATCCGCACGGCATTCGTCCCGCCGTTCTCGGGCGACGCGACGGCGAACACGGCGAGGAATACATCGTCGCGTCGGAATCGGTCGTGCTGGACATCCTCGGCTTCGACCTGATTTCCGACCTGGAGCCGGGCGAGGCGGTACTGGTGACGCTGGACGGCGAACTGGTCCGTCATCCCAGCGAGCACGCCAGCGTCCACACCCCGTGCCTGTTCGAATACGTCTATTTCGCGCGGCCCGATTCGCTGATCGACGACCTGTCGGTTTACAAGGCAAGGCTGCGGATGGGCGAAAAGCTGGCCGAGCGCATCCTGGCCGAGTGGCCGGACCACGATATCGACGTGGTCATTCCGGTCCCGGATACCAGCCGCACCGCGTGTCTGCCGCTGGCCCATCGATTGGGTGTCAAGTACCGAGAAGGTCTGATCAAGAACCGGTATATCGGGCGGACCTTCATCATGCCGGGGCAGGCCGAGCGCGCGCTCTCGGTCAGGCGCAAGCTCAATGTGCTCGAGCTGGAATTCCGCAACAAGAACGTGCTGCTGGTCGACGACTCCATCGTGCGCGGCACGACTTCGAGGCAGATCGTGGAGATGGCGCGCGAGGCCGGCGCCAGGAAGGTCTACCTGGCATCGGCGTCGCCGCCGGTGCGCCATCCCAACGTCTACGGCATCGACATGCCGGCGGCCAGCGAACTTGTCGCGGCCGGCCGCACGGTTCAGGAGGTGCGCGAGATCATCGGCGCCGACCGGCTCATCTACCAGGATCTCGACGACCTGGAGCGCGCGGTGCGCGGCAAGAACACGGTGCTTGCCGGGTTCGATTCGTCGTGTTTCAACGGCAAGTACGTGACCGGCCTGGAAGACGGCTACCTGGAAGCCCTTCAGGCGCGCCGTTCCGATTTGGCCAAGGAGACAAGGCGAGCCGGAAGCGGTTGACGCCGGGGTTTCACCCGCTGTTCATGGCCGGCCGATCAACATCGACGCATGACTGAATCAGCTATCGTGTGGTTTCGGCGGGACTTCCGGCTGGCCGACAATCCGGCCCTGGATCGCGCCCGACAGGACTTCGAGCGACTCATCCCGGTCTACATCCACGACCCGGAGGCCGAAGCGCCGTGGGCGCCCGGTGCGGCCAGCCGCTGGTGGCTTCACCATGCGCTGGACGAGCTGCGCGGGCGCCTGGCCGAGCGCGGCGCCCGCCTGATCATCCGAAGCGGTGACGCGCGCGCCGAACTGGACCGGCTGCTGGACGAGACCGGCGCGACCGGTGTTTACTGGAACCGACTCTATGAACCGGCAATCGTCGCCCGCGACCGCGAGATCAAGGCCCGCCTGAAATCCGGCTCGATCACCGCGCGCAGTTTTCGCGCTGCCGTGCTTTTCGAGCCATGGGAGCTGCTCAAGGACGACCAGAGCCCCTACCAGGTATTCACGCCGTTCTGGAAACGGATGCAGCGCGACTGGCGCGCGGTCCAGCCCTGTCCGGAGCCGCGCTCGCTGGAAGACGGCAGTGGTGACGTTCAGGGCCTTGAGCTCGAGCAGCTTGAACTGCTTCCCGACCGGGACTGGGGCGATCGGCTGGGCGAATTCTGGACGCCCGGCGAACTGGCAGCCCGGCGCCGGCTCAAGGCGTTTGTCGACGGGCCCGTCGACAGCTATGACGACACGCGCAACCTGCCGGATCGCGAGGGCACCTCCCGGCTCTCGCCGTACCTGCATTTCGGACACGTCTCGCCGGTGCAGGTGGTTGATGCGCTGGAGCCCTCGGGCGAGCTGCCCGGCGGCAAGGGCGCGCTTTCGCTGGTGCGGGAACTTGCCTGGCGGGAATTTTCCGCGGTGCTGCTGTATCACCTGCCGCGCTTGTCCGACCAGCCGCTGCAGCGGCGCTTCGAGGACTTTCCCTGGCGCGCCGCATCGGACTATGCCGAAGATCTCGAGGCCTGGCGACGCGGCCGCACCGGGGTGCCGCTGGTCGATGCCGGAATGCGCGAATTGTGGCAGACCGGATGGATGCACAACCGGGTGCGGATGGTGGTGGCCTCCTACCTGACCAAGAACCTGCTGATCCCGTGGCAGGAAGGCGCGCGCTGGTTCTGGGATACGCTGGTGGACGCCGACCTGGCGAACAATACGCAGGGCTGGCAGTGGACGGCCGGTTGCGGTGCCGACGCGGCGCCGTATTTCCGGGTGTTCAATCCCGAACTGCAGGCGGAAAAATTCGATCCCGAAGCCGCCTACATCCGGAAATGGTGTCCGGAGCTGGAAGGGCTGGACGCCCGCGGGCTGGCGCGCATTGACGACGCCGAGCGCAGGCGGCGCAGCTATCCCGAGATGCGCGTGGACCTCAAGGAGAGCCGACGGCGAGCGCTGGACGCGTTCGAGGACATCAAGAACACGGGCTGATGCGCCGGAAATCCACGGCCCGGTGCGGGCGTACGCGCTTTCGCGTGCTCGCGCTCAGCGATTGCGCGGATCGAAATTCAGACGGTAGCGCCAGTGCCAGGGCTCCCATTCGATGCCGTGGCGGTTGTGGTTGGGATAGGATTCGCGGAATCCGTACAGACGGGCCTGCGACTTCAGCCACTCGTAGGCCCGCGACATCGAAAATTCCTGCGAAAGCGGCGTGATGCCCGGCGACGTCAGGTCCAGGGCTTCGGCGGAATGATGCTCGCTGTAGCCGGGTGCTGCAGTGACCCTCAGGATTCTGTCGATGGACTGGCCTGACGCAAGCTTTTTCCGAATGAGTTCGGCCTGGTAGTGCACGCCGCGGAAACCCGAGACCAGCTGCAGTTCGATATCGTGCTGCCTGGCATCGACTCGCATGGCTTTCCACGCATCGGCGGCCGCAACGGCCAGTTCGGTGTCCCTGTTGAAGATATCCAGGCCGACCGAGACGCGCTTTTGGGCCTCGGGCACGGTCTTGAGCCTGTGCTTGACCCCGTAATTGGCCGGGATGCCCAGTTCGCGATGAACGCGGGCGACCTGCTGCTCCCAATCGCTGGCCTCGTCGAAAAGGCGCTTGGAAAGGTCTACGGGCTGGTTGTCGTCGGGCAGGCCGGTGGCCTGGTATCCCATGCGCTCCATGAATGCCCAGGCCTGGGGCTTGACGGTGCAGTTCAAGCGCTGGATGCCGTAGCCGCGCGCGGTCTCCTCGACTCGGCCTATGAGTTGTCGAGCCGTGTCCGCGCGGGCCTGCTTGGGATCCAGGTACATCGCCAGCAGCTTGGCGTGGTCGAGGTCCAGTGCGGCCATGCCGGAGAGTTTCCGGTTGTCGATCGCCAGCAGCAGTGCTTCGTCCGGAAGCAGCGCCGCAAGGTGCTTGCGAATACTGTCACGCTGGGTGGCCGGGTTGGGCTTCATCAGGTCGGGCAGGCGCCCTCGCACCAGCTCCGCGAGCTTGGGCAGCTCGGATGCACGTGCGGGTCGGATGCGGACCTGATCCTGGTTCGAATTCATGGCAAAAACCCCATGCTATATTTTCGCTGATGAAGACTCCCCCCAGTCTCGACAATTGGCTGAGCTCGGCGCTAGTATCGCTTACCTTGCTGGCGTTTGCATCACTGATGTTGGCATTGCCCTTGTATCGGCTTGCGGCGGCCAACTGGCCGGAGCCTATCGTGGAACAGGTTTTCCCGGACGGTCGCGTGACGCTGCGCGAGTCGATGCCGCTGTACGGCAATGACGGCATGGTGCGCAGCCGGCCGCTGAACGCGGCGCGCATCGAGTTCGACGACCAGGCCCACGTGCTGGGTTATGTCGTGGCGATTCGCGCCGGTGACGAAGCACCGCGCACACCGCCCGGCGGCGCGGTCTGGCGACCGGACGGCGACGACTGCGAACTGGGTTTCAAGGTGCCCGGGCGAGTGGTCGAGTGGGTAGCCTGCAATCGTGTCACCGAAGTCTCGCGCCCGAATCGCATGCACCTGGGTGCGCGTGCACGGCTGGCATTTTCGCGCGCACTTCCCGGCATCGACGTCTTTTGACGAGCCTTCGCCGACGTTCAGGAGGCGATAGGCCGGATACGGGCGATGTCGTCGATACCCAGCGCAATCATCATCAGCCTGTCGACGCCCAGCGCGACGCCCGAGCACTCGGGAAGGCCGAGGGCCATCGCCCTTAGCAGGTCGTCGTCGATCGGCATCGCGTTTCGGCCGAGTTCGCGGCGCCTGAGGTTGTCCTGGTCGAAGCGCCGGCGCTGTTCGACCGGATCGGTCAGCTCGCGGTAGCCGTTGGCCAGTTCGACCGGCCCGGCAAACACCTCGAAACGCTCCGCCCAGTCCGGTTGGCCGGGCTTCAGGCGCGCCAGCGCGGCCTGGCAGGCGGGGAAGTCGTGCACCACCGTAAGACAGCCCTTGGGCAGCGCGGGCTGCAGCCGCGTGGCGAACAGCCAGTCCAGCAGCTCGGGCCGGGCCAGGTCGTCCGGCGCCCCCGGTGCCGCTCGCCGCAGGTCGCTTTCGGTCGCGGTCTCGAACTCTATGCCGGTCTCGCGCGCCAGCAGCGACCGCCATTCGATGAACTCCACGGTCCACTGCCGGGTGCAAGCGACGTGCTGCACGAGATCGACAACCTCGTCGGCCAGAGCACGCCATTCCCAGCCGAGCCGATACCACTCCAGCAGCAGGAATTCTTCGCGGTGGAAGCGACCTTTCTCGCCGGCGCGAAAGACCGGACCGAGTTCGTAGATGTCGCCGGCGCCGGCCGCCAGCAGGCGCTTGTGCGCGTATTCGGGAGACGTTCGCAGATAGCGTCCGTCGGCCAGGGCCATGCTTTCGATGTGCAGATCGGTCACCCCCGCCGGGGTGATGGTCGGCGTATGTACCTCCAGCACGCTCCTGGCGCGGAACCAGGCGCGGATGCTATCGATGATCTTGGCGCCGGCGCGCAGCGTCTCGACATCCGCGCTGGCCGAAGGCGCTGCGCCCGCGTCGTTCACGGGGACACCGGATGCGGGTTGGCCAGGGTGTCGAACCTCAGGCGCATTCCGAGCCGGGCCAGCTGGCGACGCTCGAGCTCGAGGCTGCGGGCCGAAAGCGGGTGCGACTGAAGCCAGCCGGCAGGCAAAGACAGCACCAGCATTCGATCGTCCGGGCGTGTGAGAGCGAAGTCCGGCAGGTCTGCATCGGTTCTGGAGCGGGCCAGCGCGACGGCCAGGCGCATGATCGAGAGCAGGATTCGAGCGCTGTGGTGCAGGCGCGCCGGGAGCTGGGCGAGTGCGTCGTCCGGCATCTTCCGCCGCTGATATCTCAGCAGGAAGGCCATGAACTGCTGCTCCTGGCGGGTGAAGCCGGCCATGTCGGAGTGCTCGACGATATAGGCGCTGTGCAGCTGGTAGTGGCTGTGGGCGATTCCGAGGCCGATTTCGTGAAGCTGGCAGGTCCAGTCGAGCAGGTCGCGATGGATTCGGCGCAGCTCGAAAGGTTCGGCGAGGTGCTCGAAGGCGCATAGCGCGAAATCGCGCACGCGTTCGGCCTGGGTCCGATCGACCTGGAAGCGTTCGGCCATGCCTCGAACGGTTTTTTCGCGCGGGTCGCGCTGCTCCAGGCGACCGACAAGGTCGTGCAGCAGGCCTTCGCGCAGCGCAAAAGGGCTGACTTCCAGCGTCCGGATGCCGAATATCCGCATGCACGCCTGGAGCACCAGCAGGCCGCCTGCAATGACCGGCTGGCGTGTACTCGAAAGGCCCGGCAGGTCGACGCGGTCGACGTGGCCCGATTCGATGACCAGCTTCGAGAGCTCGTCGACCTGGGCGGCTTCGATCGGGCCGGGGAGTGCGCCCTGACGCGCTGCTACGATGGCCTGGACGGCCCGGATGGTGCCGGAGGAGCCGATCGCGTGCTGCCACCCGGTACGGGCGAGCTGGGGCGCTATGGCCTGCAGTTCGGTTTCGATCTCGCCGGCCGCGCGCTGCCAGCGGCGCGCCGTGATCCGGCCCTTGCCGAACGCCGCGCGGGTCACGCCGACGCAGCCGAACTGGACGCTCTCGGTAAACTGCGGATCCGTTTCGTTCCCCGCCGCAATCTCGGTCGAACCGCCGCCGATGTCGATCACCATTCTCGGGCTCTCGGCGAACGAAGTGCCTTCGCTCACCCCCAGCCAGACGACGCGCGCCTCTTCCCGGCCGCTGATGATGTCGATCGGGCAACCCAGCGCCGTTTCGGCGACGACCAGGAAATGCTGGGGATTCTTCAGTCGGCGAAACGTCTGGGTGCCGACCGCGCGCACCTGGTGGCCCGGAATTTCCGCCAGGCGCTGACCGAAGCGGGCCAGGCATTCGAGGGCACGCGAGCGGGTGGCCTCGTCCAGCCGGCCGTTGGCGTCCAGGCCGCCGGCGATCCGGACCATTTCCCGAATCCTGTCGATGACGCGCAATTCGCCGTTTTCACGGCGTGCGACCAGCATGTGGAAGCTGTTGCTTCCCAGGTCCACGGCGGCGTACAGGTGGCGGTGAGGCATCCGGGCATCGTTCGTTGGTCAGGGCAGAGATGATAACCGCTGCAGTTCCGCGGACCGGCAATCCAGTCATCCGCGCCGGCGCGTTCGGCAAGGACGATGTCGCGCCCGCGCCGGGTTGTCAAGCGTTTCCCTGATCCGTCTCGGCACGCTGCATGAGGACTTCCTGTGCGACGCGCACCGTTTCCCCTTTTTCGGGCCAGGCGTGCAGGTAGCTGCCGTCGGGCTGCAGCAGCCAGGCCTGCCGGTTGTCGTCGAACGCCAGTTCCATCGCTTCGGCGGCCATTCGCTCGCCAAGCCGCGGGTCGTGGATCGGGAATGCCGCCTCGACGCGCTGGAAAAGGTTGCGCTCCATCCAGTCCGCGCTGGAACCCCAGACCATCGGCTCGCCGCCGTTGACGAATCGGTAGACCCGGGAATGTTCCAGGAACCGGCCCAGCACCGAGCGTACCTGGATGTTTTCAGACAGGCCCGGCACTCCCGGGCGCAGGCAGCAGGTGCCGCGTATGACGAGGCGGACCGGGACCCCGGCGCGCGAGGCCCGGTAAAGGGCCTGGATGATGCCGGGCTCGGTCAGCGAGTTGAGCTTGGCGTCTATGCCGGCCGGTCGCCCGGCGCCGGCGTGATCGATTTCACGCTGGATGCGCGCGAGCAGGAAATCGTGCAAGTCGAACGGAGACTGCACCAGTTCGTGCATGCGGGCGGCCCGCCCGAGTCCGGACAGCTGGATGAACAGCGCGTGCACGTCCTCGCCGAACCGCTGGTTGGCGGTAAGCAGGGCGAAGTCGGTGTAGCCCTTGGCCGTGCCCTGGTGGTAGTTGCCGGTGCCCAGGTGCACGTAGCGCCGGATCTGGCGCCGCTCGCGCCGGACCAGCAGCAGCATCTTGGCGTGGGTCTTGTGACCGACCACGCCGTAGACGACCTGCACGCCGGCCTCCTGCAGGCGCGTGGCCAGGGTGATATTGGCTTCCTCGTCGAACCGCGCGCGCAGTTCGACCACCACGGTCACGTCCTTGCCCGCCCGGGCGGCCTCGATCAGCAGGCCGACCATCGCCGAATCCGCGCCGGTGCGGTAAAGGGTCTGCTTGATCGCCAGCACGTCCGGGTCGGCCACCGCCTGGCGCAGCAGTTCGACCGTGGGCGCGAAACTGTCGTAGGGATGGTGAAGCAGGAAATCGCGCCGACGCAGGGCTGCAAACAGGTTGTTGCCGGACGCCAGCGCAGGCGGAATGCGAGGATTGAATGCCGGATAAAGCAGGTCGGGGCGGTCGGTCTGGTCGCAAATGGCGCTCATGCGGTTGAGGTTGACCGGGCCGTCACAGCGATATACGTCACCGTCTTCCAGGCCGAACTTGCTGGCCAGCAGCTTGGCGACCTCGTCGGAGCAGTTGCTGGCCAGTTCCAGCCGGACCGCCTCGGCAAAGCCGCGCTCGAGCAGTTCGCCCTCCAGCGCATGCGCCAGGTCCTCGATTTCTTCCTCGTCGACGAACAGCTCGGAATTGCGCGTGACCCGGAACTGGTAACAGCCGCGCACGTGCATGCCCGGAAACAGCTCGTGAATGAACGCGTGCAGGATCGAAGACAGGAATACGAAATCGTTTGGGCCGCGGGTGTAGCTCTTCGGGATCCGGATCAGCCTGGGCAGGGAGCGCGGGGCGCGCACCAGCGCCAGGCCGGGGTCGCGTCCGAATGCGTCCGAGCCGTCGAGTTCCACGGCGAAATTGAGCGACTTGTTGAGAATGCGCGGAAACGGGTGCGCCGGATCCAGACCCAGCGGGCTGAGCACGGGCATCAGTTCACGCTGGAAGTGTCGATGCAGCCACCGCTGCTGGCGCCGGTTCCACTGCGAGCGCTTCAGGATGCGGATCCGTTCGGCTTCCAGCGCCGGGGTGAGTTCGTCGTTGAGCACGCGGTATTGCGCCTGGACCAGTTCGCTCACCGCTTCTCGAATCGCCTCCAGCGTCGCGATGGGGGTCAGCCCGTCGGTACCCGACTGGGTGGCGCCGTGCTGCAGGCGCTGGCGGATCGAGGCCACCCGGACTTCGAAGAATTCATCGAGATTGGTGCACGAAATGCACAGGAAGCGCACCCGCTCGAGCAGCGGAATATCGGGGTCGCGGGCAAGCTCCAGGACGCGCCGGGTGAAACACAGCAGGCTGAGCTCGCGGTTCAGGTAGAGCCGCGGGTCTTCGAGATCGTCGCCGTGCCATGAATCCAGCTTCGGCGCCGCCTGCGCAATGAGTGCGGCGGGACCTTCGCGCTCGAGTTCGCCATTGCCATACGTATCGGATCCGGCGGGCAAGGGCATCAGATCACGTCCGAAAACCGGTAGCCGTGCCCGCGGACGGTCTGGACGAAGGCGGCGTGACCGGTGGTTTCAAGCGCTTTTCGCAGACGCCGGATATGCACGTCCACCGTCCGCTCCTCGACGGTCTGGCCGTCGCCCCAGATCTCGGCCAGGAGCTGGGCCCGGCTCCAGGCACGGCCGGGAGTGCTCATGAAAAGCCTCAGGATGCGAAATTCGGTCGGGCCCATGTTCAGCGGGCGGTCGCCTGCAAGCGCGCGGTGCGAGGCGGTGTCCAGCCTCAGGTCTCCAACCTCGAGCACCTCCGCGGCATCGGTCGTGCGATCGGAACTCGCCTGGCTTCGGCGCAGCACCGCCCTGACCCGTGATATCAGTTCACGGGTCGAAAACGGCTTGATCACGTAGTCGTCGGCGCCGCAATCGAGCCCGGAAGTGCGGTCACGTTCGTTTCCGCGGGCGGTGAGCATGATGATGGGGATATGCATCAGGCCCGGCGTCTCGCGCAGCGTGCGGGTCAACTGCAGCCCGTCCAGGCCCGGCATCATCCAGTCCATCACGATAAGGTCCGGGCATGAGATCGCCGTGCTGAGCCGATCCAGCGCCTCGTCCCCGCCGGCTGCGACCTCCACGTTCATCTCGGCGCGATTCAGGCTGAAGGCCAGCATGTTGCGAATCGGTGCCTCATCGTCGACGACCAGGATGGTGGGCTTCATGGATTGCGGGCAACGGTATTGTCTCCCTGTCGATTATCCGGCTGGTTATGACTGGATCGTTACAGTGATCTTTCGGTCTCGTGAAAGTTGTCGAACCGCGCATCCCTCAATTACGAGACTGCTGTCCGGGTTCGGGCATGGTGCGCATGCGCTCGACCCGCATCCGGTCGAGCTTGGCCGAGATGCGCGCGCGATCGTAGTAATCGAGATCCTCGCGTTCGAGCACGCGCTGCAGCTGCTCGATGGCTTGCGGAAGACCGCCGCGCTGGTAGTAGTTGGTCGCGACCGCTTCGGCTGCGCGCACCGGATCACCGGCCCGGTCGGCGGCATGCGCAAGCAGCTCGGTGATGCGGGTATCGTCGGGGTTTCGCCTGAGCTGGTTCTGCAGGATGCTGGCCGCCTGCGCGGCATCGTCGCTGTCGTCGCTTCGGAGCAGCGCGTTGGCGTAGGCCAGCGCAATCATGGTGCTCTCGCCGTAGGCCTGGTGAAGGTTGTCGAATTCCTTCAGCGCCTCGGCGGTCTTCTTCTGCGCCAGCAGCATTTCGCCATTCAGAATGAGGAAAAGCTGGTTGTCTGGGTCGCGCTCCAGCAACCAGGAGACGTGCTCGACCGCTCGCTCGGTCCGGCGCGCATCGATCAGCGCCAGCGCCATGCCATAGCGATTGGCCGCCTCGTTGCCGTTTCGATCCCTGAGCCGCTGGTCGAAGTACTCGATGGCCTTGTCGGGATGCTCGGCCATCAGGACGCGCAGACGGGCCTGCACGAAGTCGAACTGGCCGTCGTCGATGCGGCCCTTCGTTTCGTACTGCCTGGCGCGGTCACGGGCTTCGGCCACACGACTGACGGTCAGGGGATGGGTGCGCAGGTACTCCGGCGGCCCGGCGCCCTGGGAGCGTACCCAGCGGTTCAGCGTATTGAAGAAGTCTGCCATGCCGGTGGGGTCGTAGCCGGCCCGTGCCAGGAGCTGGATGCCGATGCGGTCGGCCTCGGCTTCGTTCTGCCGGGTGTAATTGATCTGGGCCTGCTGGGCCAGCCCGCTGCCTGCCGCGAGCAGGCCCTGGGCCGTGTTCACGTCGAGATTGCCGGCCATTCCGCCGACCATCACCAGGCCGAGCGTTGCCAGCATGACCGGCAATGAAACCCGCTGCTGTTCTTCCAGACCGCGGGACAGGTGATTCTGCGTGACATGCGAGATTTCGTGGGCCACCACGCCGGCCACTTCGTCGGCCGATTCGGCCGCCAGTATCAGTCCCGCGTTCAGCGCGACCACGCCGGCGGGCGCGGCGAACGCGTTGATGCCGGGCACCTTCAGAACGTGGAAATGAAAATCCTGGGAGCGGCCGCTGCTGTGCATCACCAGTCGATACCCCATCTCGGTGAAGTAGGACTGGATGATCGGGTCTTCGACCAGCATGCCCTGGGCACTCATGTAGTTGCGAAAGTCGTTGGGGAACGTGCGCGCCTCGTCCGGCGGAAGAACTTCCCCGGAGCTGCCCAGATCGGGCAGACGAACGCCTTCCTGCGCCGGCAGCACCAGCGGCTGGAACAGGACGGCGCACGCGGCCAGCCATGTCGCCGCCCGCGACCGGCGGCTGCGGCGCGGCCTGGAAGCGGCGTCGATCGAATCCGGAGTGATGGTAGTCATGGCCTGGTACTCATGGCATGGATGCCCCTGAACCCTGTGTGCAACAATATGATGTCCGCCGACCGGAAATTCCACTCCGATCGACGCTATTAAGACCGGATCGCGTGCAAGATGTTTCAATTTCCGGTGAATCGTTTTCCGCTCGGGACAACGTCCGATTTCGCCTGGAACCGAAGCTGCCCTTATGAGCGACTATATCGTATTGATTCGACGCAGGCCGTCACCCGAGGTCTTCGCGGGGCTCGTGAGCGATCTGCGCGAAGCGGTTCAGGCTCATGAATCTTCGATGGTATTTCTCCACGGTGACGGAATCGATGCGTCGCGCGACGTCATGTCCGGCTGGCCGGAAGAGAATCCGGCCGTCGACTGGTGCGTGTGCCGGACTTCGCTGGAAAGGCGCGCGGCGTCCACTGCATTGGCGTCGACGTTCAGGGCGGCAACGCTGGTGACGTTCTATCACGCCCTTTCTTCCGCGCGGCGCGTCGACAGCATGGGCTTGGGCGGTGACTATTGCTTCCGGCCCGACTCGGCCGATCGCGGCGGGACAGCTTCGGCCGGCCTTTTGCTGGAGGTCGGCTATGCGCCGGCCGACCCAAAGCAGCGGCGAGAAGCGCTGGAGATGGCGTTGGGCGCGGCGGCACTGGAGCTCGACGCGTCGGTCCTGTTCCACGGGGACGGCCTGGCTCACCTGGCCGGAGAGGGCGCGCGCGCCTGGGCCCAGGTGACCGATTTCGGTCTTTTGGGCATGTACGCCGAAGGCGCCGTCCGGCCGGGGACAGAGATCGACGTGCAAGCCGTGGATGCGCCGCAGGCTGCCGACCTGCGGGCCGGAGCCGCGACCATTTTGATTCTGTAGAGTGAGATAATGGCCCAACGACGAACGCTGGCGATCGCCGGACGCGAGATCGGACTGGATGCCGACGGGCATCTTATCGATCCCGACGACTGGTCCGAGTCGGTTGCCGACGAGATGGCGCGGCTCGACGGCCTCGAGCTCTGCCGGCTGCGGTGGTGGCTTATTCGCTTCGTGCGGGCCCACCATGCCGAGTACGGGATGCCGCCGTTGATGCGGGTGGCGATCAAGGCGATGCGCCGGGAGGCCGGCATCGAGGACGCCTCCAGCCGAACCCTGTACCGCCTTTTTCCGGACGGCCCGATTCGCGAGGCATGCAGGTACGGTGGATTGCCTCGGCCGGAGTCGTGCATCTGACCGGGGCCGAAAGGGCCGGCGTTCAACAAGCTCAAAGTGGCCGCCGCGCATGAGCGCAGGGACCGCAAACCCAAACTGGAAGCGACAGAACCCAATGACTGAAAAATCAATCGTGATGTATTCCCGAGCCGCGTGTCCGTTCTGCGTCGCCGCGCGCAACATGTTGCGGGGCAAGGACCTGACCTGGACCGAGGTTTCGCTGGACGCCGAGCCCGACAAGCGGGCCGAAATGATCTCGCGCACCGGCCGCAAGACCGTCCCGCAGATCTTCATCGGGGACTTCCACGTCGGCGGCTTCGACGACCTGAACGCGCTGGAGCAGGCCGGCGATCTCGATCGCATCCTGGCCAGCTGAGGTGTTGAACCGATCATGACCGACAAGACCGAAATCACGGTGATCCGCGGCGATGGCATCGGCCCGGAGATCATGGACGCCTCGCTGCGCGTGCTCGACGCGCTGGATGCGCACTTCGAATACGACTTCCAGCTCGCCGGTCTGGCGGCCCAGGAAGCCGAAGGCACGCTTCTGCCGGACAAGACGCTGGCGTCGATCGAGCGAACCCGGGTGGTGCTCAAGGGGCCGTTGACGACGCCCGTGGGCGGCGGTTTCCGCTCGCTGAACGTCGAGCTCCGCAAGCGTTTCGACCTGTACGCCAACGTGCGCCCCGCGATCAGCTTCCCGGGCACGCGAGCGCGCTACGACAATATCGACCTGATCACCGTGCGCGAGAATACCGAGGGCGCCTACCTGGCGGCCGACGCGTTCACCGCCGAGGATGGCTCACGCGCCGAGTCCAAGATGGTGGCGACCCGGAGCGGTTGCGAACGGGTCGTGCGCTATGCCTTCGAACTGGCGCGCAAGGCCGACCGGAAGAAAGTGACGGCCGTCCACAAGGCCAACATCCTCAAGGATGTTTCCGGCATGTTCCTGGACGTCGCACGATCGATGGCGGAGGAATATCCGGATATAGAATTCAACGACATGATCGTCGACAACTGCTGCATGCAGCTGGTCATGAATCCGGAGCGGTTCGACGTCATGGTCACGACCAACCTCTTCGGCGACATCATTTCCGACCTGTGTGCCGGACTCGTGGGTGGACTGGGGCTGGCCCCGGGCGCCAACATCGGGGATCGCACCGCGATGTTCGAGGCGGTCCACGGGTCGGCGCCGGACATCGCGGGGCAGGGCATCGCCAACCCGTGCGCGCTGCTGCTGGGCACGGCCCAGATGCTGGAACACCTCGAGCGCCAGGGCGACGCACGCCGCCTGCGCCACGCCATTCGGGAGGTTATCAGTGCCGGCGAACGGGTCACCCCCGATCTCGGCGGCACCGGCACGACGTCCTCCTTCGCCGACGCGATCATCGACCGGCTTTCGGGCTGAGGCGGTCGGGTCATCCCGAATCGTCTTCGGCGGTGAACGGCAGCATCCCGAGGCTGCCGTGAAGCGGTCGGAAGGCCCCGCGAATCTGCTGCTGCAGCCAGGCGCCAGACTTCGATATCGCGACTTCAAGCGAATGTCCGCGCGCGCACAACGCGGTAATCGCCGCCGAATATGCACAGCCGGTGCCGTGGAATTCGCCGGCTATCCTGGGCCAGTCGAAAGCGGTCGAGGCACCGGGCACGACCAGCAGATCCCGGCAGGTCTCGCCCTTCGCGTGACCGCCCTTGACCAGCACGGCGGCGACGCCGCTTTCCAGTAGAAGAGCACCCAGCGTCTCGGGGTCGGTGTCTACCGGCCGTCCGGTCAGCGCGGCCGCCTCGGGCAGGTTCGGGGTGACCAGCGTTGCCAGCGGCAGCAGTTCTTCCCAAACGGTGGCAATCGCACGATCGTCCAGCAGCGAAGCGCCGCTGGTGGCGATCATCACCGGATCGACGATCAGCGGCACCCGGTTGCCGGCGATTTCCCGGGTGCGTCCGATCTCCTCGACTACGGCCCGCGCGATCTCGGCGTTGGCCAGCATCCCGGTCTTGATCGCTGCGATCGGCAGATCGGCGAAACACGCCGCAATCTGCTGGCCGACGAAGTCCGGATCCAGGACGCTGACGCCGCTGACCGCCGCCGTGTTCTGTGCCGTGATCGCTGTCAGGGCCGATGCGCCGAACACGCCCAGTGCGGCGAAGGTCTTGAGATCGGCCTGGATGCCGGCGCCGCCACATGAATCGGATCCGGCGATGGTCATGGCTACCGGGGGACGCCGGCCGGCCTGTTGTTTTTCTGCAACAAAATTCATGCTTTCGCTCCATCCCGGACGTCCGCCGGGCCCGTTCCTGAAAGAAATCGGTTGATGCTGTTGTATTTTTAC
>MDTG01224637.1_pt1 | contig 19836 bp, 21 predicted proteins | sample 811421 | NCBI WGS metagenome assembly MDTG01 (sample SAMN05326645, study PRJNA326480) | marine metagenome | isolation source: seawater | place: Pacific Ocean: South East | collected 2011
GGAGGGAGTAGGAGGACCGCTGACAGAGTTCGACTCTGAGGAAAGTCCCCTCTCCACAGTGCAGGCGGCTACCAGAAGGAAGCAGACAGAAATGGCTGGGTTCAAGGCTGCAGAAACGAACGATGCAAGGTGTGTACGATGACGTTGAAAGACCGAGATTGCCTTGTGGTCGATGAGACGAGCCACCCCGCCGGAGCAAGTCCAAACCGTTCCGTTGACTCGGCACGACGAGGAACAGGTAGGATGCACAGTTGAATGCGGTCACCGAAAGGTAACAGAAAGGGGCTTACTCCCTACTCCCTCCACCGCCTTCCAGGGTGACGAATGTCCCCGGTATCACAGCGTCCATCGGCTTCATCACCGTTGAATCACCGATGGAAACCCCTTCTCCGAAATCGATCCACGAAGGATGACCGTTGGCCTTTGCCCGCGCGACGTGTTCGGCTGTGATGATGGCGGGCAGCAGGAAGGTGCTGGTGATGAAGGCGAAAATAATCAACAGGCACATGAGCATAAAGAAATTTTCCAGTCCCGGGAAGGCAGCAAGGAAGCCAGCAGCGATGCCCGAGACCGTCGTGATCGTGGTTTCAAAGATGGTTTGACCGGTTTCTTCAATGGCGGAAGCCATCCCGTGCGGAGACTCCCCCTCCTCTCGTATTCGATGCATGACGTGGATGGAATCGTCCACACCGATGCCGAAGACGATGGTGCCGATCATCGCCGTGAAGATGTTGACGTTGACGTCACCGCTTTGCATCAACAACGGTTGCCATAAAATGACGACTGCAACGGGAATCATCGTGTACACGCCGAGTCGTGGAGAACGGAACACGACCATGAGAAGCAACGTCAACACCAACAGCGTGAGTAACGTCGTCGTGGTTTGTGTCTCATGAATCCCTTTGTTGATGTCCAGTGAAACAGGAAGTCCCCCCGTCAAAAGCGATGTGCGGGTGTTCAGCAAGGTGGGACCTTCGTCGAGGATCTCGTCGATTTGGTCGCGGAGCCCACCTGCGATGTTGAGATTCATGTAGCGCTGGTTCACGTAGACGATGGCTTTTGTCCCGTCCTCGTTCATAAGCGTCGATCGAACTTCCTCGGAGAGGGTGTCAAACGCCACGTTCACCATGTCCTTTCGAAGCGCCTCGCGTTCGGCAACGGGAATCAATGTCCATCCAGCACACTCGGTGTCGAACACGTCTTCACTTTCCCAACAGGGGTCGTGAAGAAGGTCCCAGAGGGAGCCGTCGCCAACGGTGACGCCTTCCGTCAACGAGATTGTGGCGGGGATGGCTTTGAGGAAGGTGATGACACTGGTGGTGTTGGTCTCGTCCGTCGCGTTGACGGCCTGCTCAATGGCGTCAAGGGAATCGAGCACGGGTAGGTCGCGTATGTTGAGGGTGTTGTTCGTGTTGGGGCGCATCGAGGCGTCGTAAATGAACAGGGACGTCTGACCGCTGTCAAATTGCCGCGAGTATTGGGCCAGCGAATTGAGCGATTCGATACCGTCAGGTGCCTCAGATGAACCGGTGATGGGTTTGTTCAGCTCGTCCATGTTTGCAACCCCGTACGCTGTTATGGAGCCTGCGATCAGAATGATGACCAGGAACGCCTTGATGGGCGCCTGACCTATGTTCTTCCAGACGCTGGGGTTGCTGCGTTTGTTGAACTTTAGGAGCCAAGCCAGGGTTGGAACCAGAACGATGCTCAGAACAAGCGTTGAGGAAATACCGATCACGAGCGTGATGCCAACCGACCGTATGGGAGCGATTGGAACGATGAGCGGCGCAATGAGGACAGAAAATCCAACGATGGTGGTCATCGCGGACAAAAACACGGCAACACCGGTGGAGCGGGTCATTTCCATCACGCAGCTCTTGTAAAATTCAAGGTCCCAGAGTTCGGGAACGGGTTGGTCGGGCTCTCCACGTTTGCGCCGCCGCTCGTTTTCATCGTGCGCTTTGTCGAGTTCTTTCCGCCGAACCTCTTCGATTCGGTTGACCATGTGAAGGGCGTAGTCCACCCCCAACCCGATGAGGATGGGGAAGGTTGCGACGATCATTGGTGTGAGGGTGATGTTCATGATGACCGAGGACCCGAACGTGATGGCCAGAGCCATCATGATGGGTGTGCCCGTGATGACGACCACCTTTGCCGACCTGTGCAAGGCCGTAATGACAAAGATTGTGAACAGCACAGACCACGGTAAAATCATAAGGAGGTCCTCGTAGATGGCGTCCGATATGTCCTCGAGGACCTTTGTGAGTCCGGTGACGGTGATGGATTCCGTGTTCCTGTACTCCGAGGGCCGGTCGTCAATGATGTCTTGAAAATGGCTCAAAAGCGCCGAGAAATCCTCCCAATCGCCCGTGACGGACGGGTCGTGGTGCATCCCGACCACAATGGCCGTCGTGTCCCAAATGCCGTCTCCGTCCAGATCGTTGGTGTAATTTCCGTCGTTGTCGCTGTCAACGGTCGGGTCCATGTCGTTGGTGTCTTTGATCAGCTGGTCGAACAGACCCGGAGCCTGTTCAATGATTTGGTCGATGCGGTCCTGACTGGGTATGGCGTATTCACCGCCATCGGGGAGTTGCTCACAGTCCAAAGAGACTGGTAAGCGATTGTTTACACCGTGTACGCAAAGGGAATTATTGAACCGTCCGTCGGCTGAGTTTATCTCTTTTATCACCTGGGCTGGCGAGAGCACCCAGAGCACACCGTCGTTTCGTCCGTGGTCGGACTTGTCAAAGTCCATCCCTCGACTGGTCGAGTCGCCACCGATGTTTCGATCGTCCCCCTCAAGCCAACTGATCTCGTTCAGCACGATCTCATCGGTGATGTTGGTCGTGTCGTTGGGGTTGTTCGCATTGGGCGTCGTGATGTAAATGATAGCGATGTCGGTGGACCACTCCGTCCGGACCTCCAGCAACAGGTCGGTGGACTCCGCACCATCAGGCAGAAAAATTTCGACATCGTCATCGATTTGGTCTTGAAACGCCAGGCCTTGTTGGGCGAAGACGGCGCTGATGATGAGAAACAACACAACGATGGTGCCCGGAGAGGCCAGCACCGTCGTGTACAACGCCTCGAGGCGCCGGTTGAATTCCCTTTTGAGGGTGGCTGCCCCACGTTCGGCAGCTTGGCGGAGGGCGTCAAGAGCCGACGCTTCGCTGTCCATGGTGGGGGCACCTCGTGGTGACTCAAGAAGGATTCCGCTTAGCGATGGACTCGACCGTGCAATCAGCAGGCATCGTAGGCTTCGATGAGGTACTTCGCCAGCGGGCTCGTCCACGCCAATTCAGAAACGCCGTCTTCTCCTTCAACAGCGTACGCTCGTATCACATCGCGAACACGGACGTTGCCTTCCGAGGAGCGGGCGAGAATCATAGCGGCCTTGATCGGTTTGCCCGTGCCGTGAGGATCGTAAACGGTGTCCAGTGCTTCCTCGAGGAACCATTCCGCTTTTCCTCCGGGTTCACCCTCGTAGGTTTTCTTGGGTTTTTTGGCACCAAAGAGGCCACCTGTTTTGGGTTTAGCAGGTGTCGTCTTGGGCTTTTTCGGTGCAGAAGTCGTGGAGGCCGCTTTCTTTCCAGAGGCCTTTTTGGTGGTCTTTTCTGTTGCGGGTTCAGCGGCAGGCGCCGGGGCATGCGCTGCCTCTTGTTTCGCTTTTTCGACGGCAATTTTGGCGTCGGAGAGTTGGTCTTCAAGATCCTGAATCTTGTCCCGATAGGTGGCAGCAAGGTGCATCAGAGAGGAGCGCATGGCGGCCTCAAGTTGAATGGTTAACAGATCGGTTGACGCATCGCTCCACTTCTGCCATTGAAGCATGGCGTTGGCGTGGATGTCCGAACCGCATTTTGGACAGAAACTCTTGTTGGGCGGTTGCATGATCGGCACAACTTCCAGGGCTTCATCAGCGGGGAGGACCATGCCTTGAGACACCTTGAGCAGCTCGATGGTTGCCTCTCGACCGAGGTTCATCGCCTCAGTGAACGTGTCGTTGAGTTTCTCAAACGCTCCCGCATTCTTCAGGTCAAGGAGTTTGCTTCCGCCCGAAACAAGACCGACAGCTGCATCAACCGCTGGGCTTGTCCACTCTGCTTGCTGCAGCGCTGGTGCTATTTCGACCGGAGCAGCAGGAAGTCCCTCGGCCGTGGCCTCCTGATCCTCTTCGGCTGCGGCAGCGATACCGAGCTTGATTGGGTCCGCACCGTCTTCAACACGAGCAATCATGTCGAACTTTTCGGCCATTGACAAATCCTCTCGAAGCCGGATAACGTCTTTGAGTTGATTCAAGTCGTGGCCGGTGGCCGTGATGGGGCCGTGTGAACTTAGGTCATGGCCACAGGAAAGGCAAAACTTTGCGGTGACCTCAACGCTTGCCTCGCACGTCGGACAATACACACCGCCCATGGTCAAGGAAGGTTGGTTGCTCTTTTTGAAGGGTGTGTTGATGCAAGGTATGGACGGCACAGATTCAGCCCGACGTAGGGTTCACGACTGGGCGGCTTGTGAAATCAAACTAAGAACATCATCTCGATCGCAGTTCGATAAAATGGGGGCGAGTCGCGGCCCACGCTCGACGCCCATGAACAACGCATAACTTGTTCTGTACACCTCACGCATGCCTGCGTTCGTTCGCCGGCTGACCTCTTTGAAAGCCTCGGTGACTCCCTCGGGTGTCCACGCGACTTCTTCGAAGGCGGCCAAAAGGGTTGGAATGAGGTTTCGTTGTTCGTTGCTGAGTTGCTCAAGCGCCTCGAGATCGGGTTCAGAGCAAATGTTAATTCGCATTTCTTCTGGGAAATGGCTGGATGAAATCCACGAACGCATGCGCTTCAATCGGTCTTGAAGTTGAGCACTTGGTTGATCGATTGAGCCCGAGGCTTGCAGACTGTGCCAAACACTCTGGTCGTCGGGCTTGATTTGGGCCAGGAGCGCTAAATGCCGAAAACTGACCGAGGTTGATTGATGCTCGACGGTCTCATCAACGGTCGATAGTTCCAAGGCAACGATGGCGTCTTCCAACTGGACCCGTTTCCGACGACTCAGTGTTTCATCCGACATTTCTCGCTCAAGGTCTCGAGCTGCGAGTCGTTCAAATTCGTCAGCCAGATTGACCAAGCCCATCCCAGTATCAAATTCTATAGCCTTGCTGGGCTTTGAATTCGCCACCAAGAAGCGAAGAATTTCAGGAGGCACGAGGCGCAGAGCTTCCATCGGTCCAACGGTGTTGCCCGATGAGGACGACATGGCCCCTTTGCCACGAAGACTGATCCACTCGTACGTCAACGGCACCGGGGCTTGATGTCCGAACAAAACCGCAAGTTCTTTTCCGGTGTCGTAGGATCCTCCAGCAGCGCCGTGGTCCTTCCCAAACGGTTCGCAGGTGATGGCGTTGAAGCCCCACTTGGCCGGCCAATCCAGTCGCCACGGCAATTTACCTTCGCCCTTTTCGATGTTGGACGAACCCGATTGTCCGTGTCGGTCCGTCCAGTGAACCAAGGGGAATTGATAGCCCGTTATCGTCAACCCGTCCAACGATCCCTGTGAATCAAGCGGCTGCCATGGAAACCATGAGTCGGGCAGTTCACGACCGGAAACTCGTTCGATGATCTCTCGGACGGCTTCCGGATTGTCGCATGCCGTGCGAGCGGCGTGGCTGAACTTACCCGCTCGATACGCTTCGAGGTTGGGTAGCAAGCGAGGCATCACACCGATTTGCTTCAACGCAGCCAAGAACGGGTGAAGAAAATGGTCAGCGTAGGTCCAACCTTCCTCGTTAAACCGTGCCCAGTCGGGTTTACCCGTTGCGTCAGGTGCGGGAATTGAACCGATTTGATGACCGATGAATCCCTCGTAGGCGTTGTCCAAAAACGAGTACACCTTGCGAAGTGGGTCAGCATCGTCGACCACGAACACAAGCTCGGCATCCATGCCGGCACGACGTGCCGCGCGGGCGATCATGTCGCCCGTCAGGATTTCACGAAGGTGCCCGATGTGAAATTCACCGCTCGGTGTGATGCCGGTCGCCACGATGTGCGTGTTGCCTCGTTCCGCAAGGCGCTGCGCCATCACATCGCTCCAATGCACGAATTCACCTCAAACGGCCACAGCTCGAATCAGACCGCGAAGCGGCACGTCGTCGATTTCATTTCGAGTCGTTTTGTTCACCAACACGATGGCTAGAGCGACCTCTCCACCACCGTCGCGGATGGATTGGATTGTTTTCGACATTGTTTTTCCCGACGACAGAACATCGTCGATGATGACGACGCGCTTCCCAGCAACTTGACCGTATTTCGTTGAAAGCGACCCGCTTCCTTCACCCTCATCGGTGGTTCGAAACACGGTCATATCGGATTCAAGGACTCTTGAAACTTCGTAAGCAAAGGCGATTCCGTTGATCGAAATCCCGACCACCGTATCCACGTTTTCATATCCCAGTTCCTCATTGGCCACATCCGCCATGATGGAGCCGACCGCTGCAATGCGTTGCGGCCGCACACCAAGCGTTCGCCATCCGATTCGAACATCGGTTGGACGTTCTCCTTCACCGCTTCCCGAAAGAAGCCACGTGATGGTGTCTTGGGACAGTGAAAGCTCGTCGGCGATTTGTTGCGTGTTCAACCCTTCCTTCATCAGGCTGGACGCCAGTGCCTTCAATTCTTCAATGCTCAACACCATGGTGCTCGTTGGATGCCTACCGGGGAACACACATCAATGCTTTCCTGTTGTTCGGTCAACGGGCGAAAGTCTTGAAGGGAGGGAGCAACGGCCAAAGGACATGACCGACTTCGACTACGAGAGTCTGCTCGACCGGGCCCGAGAAAACATTCCTGAGGAGATCTCCTCTCGTTCACGTTGGCGGTTGCCCGCTCCACAAATCATGATCGAAGGTTCGAACACCATTTTCCGAAACTTCAACGAAGTGGTTTCCATGATGGAACGGGACGACAATCACGTGTATCAGTACATTCTCAACGACTTGGGGACCTCCGGTTCACGCGACGGACCGCGGGCTCGATTCAAAGGCCGTATACCACCAAAGCGAATCAAGAACACGATTGCAAGTTATGTAAACACCTACATCAAGTGCAGCCAATGCGGTGCGCCAGACACGCATTTCGTCAAGGAAGATCGCACGACGCTTCTGAAATGCCAAGCCTGCGGTGCCACCCGGCCTGTAAAACTCTGATCACCTCATTCGAAGCGTTGCGTCGTCGGTGATCTCACCGGTCAACAGATGGTTCAACACGGCGTCAAGCGTGGCGTCGTCGGTGAGAGCGTACCAGGCTCCATCAGGGTACACCACACAGGTCGGTCCGAACTCGCAGAAGTCCAAGCAGCCTGATTTTTGAACGCGAAGGTCTTTTCTGCCTCTTTCCCGAACGGCTTGCTTCAGTTTACGCATGAGTTCCATGCTGCCTCGTGGTGCGCAAGAAGGCCGCGCAGCTCCCTCCGGACGCTCGTGGCCACAAATGAAAGCGTGGCGAAGGTAGCCCGCTTCGTGCCTGCCTTTTGGGTCCGTGGGCACGATTCAACCCTCAAGGCTGTTGATGGCGTTGGCGAGGTCGACGTCGGCCTGAGTGATGCTGTTGGTGTCGTGGGTGTAGATTTCAACCACTGCGTAGCCCCATCCAAAATGGAGTTCAGCGTGATGCTGGTGGCGCTCGCACGCCTCGCTCACGAGGTCGATGAAGGCCTTCGCCCCGAGAAAATCATCAAAGGAGTACTCCTGCATAAGACGGCCGTCGACAACGTTCCATCCGGCGGGGGTGTCCACTTTTTCAGCCCCAGAGATGCGAGTCGTCGTTTCCTTTGGTTTCTTTCTCGACCTTTTCATGCAGTTTCGAGCGTCGCTTCATGTCCTCTCGCTCGAAAGCGAGCAACTCTTTGTCGTCGATGTAGGCGGGTCGAGTGTGTGCCACCAAGGTCATTTTGACAATGACGTCTCGAGAGATGAACTCGCATCGACCGTCTTGTGTAAGGATTTCCAAACTTGTTTTACCCGATGAGATGAGGCGGCCACGAACAAAGGTGTCTTCCGGTTTCGAAAAGGCTTGTGCGTTGAGGTGGATTTCGACGAAATCATCTCGCCTGAGACCTTGCCGGCGCTCGAGCAAGTCGCCGTTGAACACCGAATCCAACCCCTCAAGCTCGGGTGAACCCATGTCTTCCCACATCGATTTGGCCCAATCAGGGAGGTCAACGCCTTTCTTCTTCGCCATGAACCTACGAAGTGGCGAGCGTACTTGAACCTCCCCTTTGGGATTTGTATTCCTTTCTGAACGGGAGTCTTCATCAAGGGATGACGGCGACCTGCAAGTGAGGCAAGGTCATGAAGGTCTCCTGGCGCACCATCGGAACGGTCCTTTTGGAGGAGGAACTCCTCGACAAGGCCTTTTCACGAGCCAAAAAAGCGGCGGACAGGGTGGACGACCCCGACCGTGTGTTCCGGGTGCGCAAGCAAATGACCCGCATGGTCCAAACCGCTGCGGACATTATCGCAACGGAATTCCAAGAGCTCGTTGCTGCGTGGCCGTCTCTTGACCAGTCCCCGCTGTTTGACGTTGCGATGATCGACGCATGCGTTGGATGCGATGATTACCGAAAGAACCTCGCTACGCTCCAATGGGCATCAAAGCAGGTTCAGCGAATCGCTTCTCAAAACGCCAAGAAGATCGTTCGAACCGGGCGAACAGATTTGATGCACGATGCACGTCGGGAGGCGTACGGACGAATTTCCTCCATCATGCGACAGGTCGGCCCTTCCCTTGAATGGCTCAGCCAAACCCGAGAAACGCTCAAGCGTTTACCAAAGATTGACCCCGTTTCACCCTGCATTGTGGTCTGTGGTGCACCAAACGTGGGTAAATCCGCCTTCATCTCTGCACTCAGCACAGGGAAGATGGAAGTCAATCACTACCCGTTCACGACCAAGCAAATACACGTCGGACACTTCACTCACCGTCGCCTTCAGTATCAGATGGTCGACACGCCGGGTCTCTTGGACCGCCCCATGGAACAACGCAACCACATCGAGATGCAAGCGATTGCAGCCCTCGAACACGTTGGGTCGTTGGTTCTGTTTTTGGTCGACGAGAGCGAATCGTGCGGCACGCCCTACGAAGAGCAGATGAACCTCCTCGATGAGGTTCGAACGCTGCTTCCCGAGACGGAATTGATGCAAGTCAGCTCCAAAGCCGATTTGCTGAAGCCCTCACCGGCCATGTGGGACGATGTGGTTGCCGAAGAGGAGGCCTGGCGTGCAGATGGCTCAGAGGGCGAACCGGAGCTGCCTTTGCTGTTCGACCACAAGGACCGAGTGTGCATCTCGGCCACAGAAAACGTTGGCCTTGACGCCATGCGCATGGAAATCGTTCGAAAAGTCAAATCGGCCCGACCCAACAATCCGATGGAACTGCCCGAGGGTTGGTATCGGCAAGACGCATGATCACATCGATTCCAGAGGAACGATGCCCAACCCTTCCATGCCTGCTTTGAGCGTCGTGCGCGCCAACTCAGAAATTGCAAAATAAAACGTATTGACCGTCCCGTTATCAATGATATAACAGTCTCTATAGAACGTGTTGTAGGCCGTAGCAAGATGGAGGAGATATTCAGCAAACAGGTTCGGACGATGTTCCCTCACCACCTTGCCAAGTCGGTCGTTGTGAACCGCCAACGTGCGGAGAAGCTGCACCAGCCCGGGCGGCGTTTCAGCGTCTGCTTGAGCATGAGCTTGGAAAGGTTCTGAGAAGGCAGCGTCCTGTTCGAGCACCTTCCTGCGAATCGAGCATGCACGCGTATGACTGTACATGATGAACGGTGCCGAGCCGGCCTCAAAGCTCAACGCGTCTTCCCAGCGGAACGTGAACCCTTTTTCTGGACTGACGCTGACGATGTTAAAGCGAACTGCGGACGTTCCAACGGCCTCTGCAATACCATCCATTTCTGTTTCGTTCATCCCGGGTCTTCGCTCACGAAGGACGTCCGCTGCTTGAGCATGGGCTTCTTCGAGGAGATCGTCCATGAACACAACGTTTCCTCGTCGCGTCGACATCTTGCCCTCGGGCAGTTTGATGAAGGAATAAAACATCACCTCAGGACGGCGTTCTCCCAACTCCTCAAGGGTGAGGCCAACCTGTTGTGCCTGCAGTTTGTGGTCTTCGCCCAGCACGTTGATGAGTTCGCTGCATTGGGTCCATTTCCAACGGTGATAAGCGATGTCTCGGGTTGCGTAGAGGGACGAACCGTCCCCTCTCCGATAGAAAAATTCAGTTTTCCCCTTCAAACCTCGCTGACCTAGGTCGAGGTATTGCGCCCCGTTGTCAGCAACACCGTTGATGTCCAGCCGCCCAAGTTCTGCCATCAGTTTGGCGACGTCGCCGTTGGTGACGAACAGGGATTCCTTGGTGAAGCGATCGAAGTGAATACCCAATCGGCCAAGTGTTTCGAGCATCCCGTCCAAGACCGGTTGGTACGCTTGAGCAAAGGCCTGCAAGACCTTTTCATCGCCGTGTTCGCTGGCGTGAACGAGTGATCCGATGGCTTCCTCGATTTCCGTCGCTGCTTCACTTTCTTTTCGGCGTCGTTGGGCCGCTTGGTACCATCGAACGCGCTGGTGATCGGCTTTTTGTTCCCACTGTGGATTGACGGGTTCGCGGTCGCTGAGAAGACCTTCAACCTCATCCGCACTCATGTTTTCCAGGGCCCACGCCAAGACCGCCACCTGCTTGCCCATGTCGTCAACGTAGTATTCGGCGGTGACATCATCGCCCCACAATCGGTGAAGACGCACAAGCGTGTCGCCCAAAATGGCGTTTCGGGCCCGCCCGACGTGAAAAGGGCCGTTTGGATTCGCTGATGTGTGCTCGATCAACACCTCACGACGCTGAGTGTTCTCACCTCCGAGCGTGGTTCCGTTCAGCAAGCGGTTGGCAAGCCAGATGGGCGAAGCACGAATGTTGAGATAGCCGTTCACCGCTCGGACATCGCTGATCGCTTCGTGCTCGGGCATGGCTGCGCAGACGGCCTCAGCGATGTCTGCAGGGGCCTTTCCAAGCGATTTCGCAAAGGGAAAACACGGCAGCGACAGATCGCCCTGTTCGAGTTCTCGAGTGGCCTGGAGCATCTTGCCGACCAGGCTTGGTTCAACGCCCAGGCCTTCCACCGCCGTCTCAACAAGCGACTGGATCTCGGACTTGAGCAGTTCCATGGTATTGCCTCACATCATGGGGTATCGTAAAATCGCTGCAAGTCCACCGAATCCTTGCATCAGTTGTGAGCCTTCTTCAGTGTCCACGGAGATGTAGGTAACCTGTGAGTTACTTTCTTCAGCCATCTGCGAGAGCGAGTCGATGATGGAATGACTTGAAAGTTCCTTGATGGAGTCACCCGACGCTCCGCACGATGGACAGGATGGAAGTTCCTGTTGACGCGTCAGACGGACCTCCCATGGTTCTTCTCGACCGTGGCCGCATTTTTTGCACTGGAAGGCGATGATGTTTCCTCGCAACCCTTCGGAAACCAGCAGCGTGTCAACCGCCCCTTGAGTGAGCGCTTGCTGTATCATCGCTTCACCGTAGGTGGCTTTTGGATGCGTTCGAATCAATTCTTCGAGAAACCGGTTCATGATTTGGCGTTCAGCGTCAAGTTCGATTTCGCCCATGAGTTGTCCGGCGTTTTCCACGAGTTCACGAACTCCTGATTCGTTGGAATAACCCACGTCAAACGTGGTCTTTGCGATTTTTTTCGCAATTTCGTGGTGGAAATAATCGTTTTTCACCACGAAGTCCTTCGTGGCCCCGGGCCCTCCCACGATGACGGCTTGGATGTTCTCGAGGTGTGGAAGCCAATAGGAGGAGGCGTGTTCCGTGGCCCGTTTGAAGAAATTATGAGCGGCTTCTTCGATCAAACGCTCAAAACGCTGAGCGGATTGACCACCTTGCCTGTGTTTGCCCATGATGTTGGAGACGAGGTATTCTTGAACGTGAATCCGCTTGCCGGTTGCGATTCCGTAGGCTGCTTCGGCACGATCGATAACGAACAAGGCGTAGGATTTTTTGTCGATGAGCATTTCCTCGAGTTGCGTCAACTCAAACCTTGAATCGCATCGGTATCGAAACGACATCAAGGGCTGAGGTGGGTCCTCGACCACGATGTTCACCATGCGACTCTTGTTGTTTCCAACGATGATGGAGCCAACGAAGATGGCCAGCCCGTTTTCCCCGGGGGTTTTGAACCGCGACAGGGTTGATATGGCCGATTCAATGGCCCCCTGAACGTTCTTTCGGGTTCCCTTTGATTTGATGTTGGCCGCTTGCCCGTGCTCGTTTTGCAGCATGGAACGTGCATCGGACACTTGCCGGTCTGGTGGGATGATGAGGGTCACGAGTTCCGTGCCAAACCCCTTCATCTCTCGGAGATCTTCCAAGGCGAGTTTCAGGCGAAGTCGCCGTGCCGACAATTTTGCATCGTCTGCCATGGCCCTCCCCGTTGGATGGGTCTGGGGCAGGGCTCTTCAAACCTCCCACCTCCGCTCGAACTTCACGGTTGGTACGGCCCACCCTCAGGGATAGGATGAAAACATGGGCGCGCTGAACAGCGTTCATGAGCCCGGTTCACATCGTGGCGTTGGGAGGCAGTCTCCTTCGTCCCGAAGAAGCCGGGGCACGGTCAATGTGGATGGGTCAACTGCGTCAATTGATGGTGCATTTGGAGGGCAACGGGCGAAAAATTGGCTTGGTGGTCGGCGGAGGCCTTCCGGCTCGAGAAGGCATCGAGTTGGTCAACGAGATCATCGCAGACCCACATCGGCTTGACCAAGTGGGCATCGCCGCCACTCGACTGAACGCTACGGTCCTTCAACAGTTGCTCCTCGACATCGGCTGCGATGTTGCACCGTCCGTTCCACACACCGTCGAAGAAGCACGTTCCCTCTTGGACGATCATTCCATTGTGGTGATGGGTGGAACCGTGCCCGGCCACACCACCGACACGGTTGCGGTGAAACTGGCTGCCGTGGTCCACGCACGTCATTGCGTCATCGCCACGAACGTTTCTCACGTCTTCACCAAAGACCCTCGCCACCACGACGACGCTGAAGCACTCACGGAACTCACCTTGGCCGAACTGGCCAGCATCGTGGGCGTCGGTGAATCACTGGAACCCGGAGCATCTGCAGTGGTCGACCCGGTGGCGGTTGAAACCGCGATTGAGGCTGGGTTGGATTTGGCAGTGCTTGACGGCCGAGATGTTTCCAGAATCGATGACGCGCTTGACGGGAAACCGTTTGAAGGCACGCTCATCAAGGCCTGAGGTGGAACCATGGTTGACGCGAAGAAAGTGAAGGAAATGGTCGCAAAAAAATCCAGCCAGTTCATGGGCAGCGTCTCAGGAGCGGGCAAGGTCTCACCTCACATGCACTGCAGGATTTGTCACGAGCCCATCTCGATCAAGGCCGATCCCCGTATCTGCAAGAAGATCGAGTGCATTGAGAAAAATGAGAAGGACGAAAAAAATCAGCGCACCGTCCGAATCGCCATGTTCGTGTTTTTCGGTCTGTTTGCCATCCCTTACATCTTCGCCCTTGCGACGAGTTTGATGGGATGAGGATTCAATCCAAGCCGAACTCTTTCACCAGGAGCAGTCGTAGGAACCGCTGGGCACTTTGGAGGACGAGGCCTGTTGCCATAAGGGAAAGTCCGAGAAGGCCGATCCATACCGCAGAGAAGCCCGATCCGATGATGCTGTCCAGCTGCAGGGTCAAGTCCTGAGCGGTGCGTGTTCCCATCGCTGCACCGGTGGCCAAAAGTCCGAATCCAGGTAGGCCCAGCACCAGGAGTGGTTTCTTTTGGGAAAGAGAGAGCAATGCCCAGGTCATGACGGTGAAGCCATGAGAGACGGCGGTGAAGTTGGATCCTTTGGGCACATCGTAGCGAATGACGGTGGGCACCTCCAACACTCGGAGTTGCTTTTCATGAGCATCTTCCAACATTTCCAAAGACAGTTCCATGCCTTCGGAATCAAATCGCAGTCGTTCCAGCGCCGTCCTGGAAAACGCTCTGAATCCCGACTGTGTGTCTTTAATGCCGAGTTCGCTGGAGAGGTTTGACGCAGCGGTGATGACCTTGATACCAAGACGACGGTAAGCCGGCATGTCGGTGCCGCCGCCGCCGTCCACAAATCGCGAACCGATGGCAAAATCAGCTTCACCGTCGAGAATGGGCTTGAGCAGTTTTGGGATGTCGCCGGTCTCATGCTGTCCGTCTGAGTCAAGGAGCACAAGCGCATCCGCGTCAAGGTTGGTGGCCTCCAAAAAGAGTGTTTTCAAGGCGCCTCCATAGCCGCGGTTCACGCGGTGACGAATCACGGTTGCACCGCAGGCTTCGGCGATCCGTGCGCTGGCGTCCGACGAGCCGTCGTCGATGCAGATGACCTCGTCCACGTAGCGAAGGGTGCGGGTTACCACCGAGCCAATGGTTTCCTCTTCGTTGTACATCGGCATCCCCGCAACGATGCGAGGGGCCGTTGGACGAGCCAATGTATCCTCTTCCGGCACGAATTTGCCTCCACCGTATCCTATATAGGACTGTTTGATAAGAAATTCATCAGGTTTTGAGTTGGCCACTACATCAACCTTGGCCGATGAAGCAACGATGTACTTCTCACAGAGAAGGAACTTCGTGAAGCCATCTCGGGCCTCAGTCGTGAAGTTGGGTGACGGTTGTCACAGCGCGTTCGCCCGAGAGGACTTTTTGCAACGCACCCATGGAGATCACCAAGGGGACGTAGGATTGACCGTCGCTGGTCATGTACGTGCTGCAGTCAGCGAACGCTGCGGTGTTGATGGAAAGCTTCAGGGCTCCACCGGCGTTACTTCGTCGTACGTAGCCAACCAGTATGTTGTTGTCCATGGTTTCGCTTTGGTTTGCGGTTTTGGATTTCGTCATGTATTCACCTCCCCTGAGGTCGGTTCCTCAGGGATTGAATCAATTGCTTGAACGCTTATCAAAGCCGTCACGTCCAAGAACTCGTGAACCATTTCCCTTATACGAGCGGTTTTCGTCGTCCCTCCATGCGAGCCTTGGTGACGGGAGGCGCCGGCTTCATTGGTTCCCATTTGATTGACCGACTGGTCGCTCGCGGGGACGACGTGGTCGTTATCGACAACCTCTCAAGCGGCGTCGTTGCGTTTATCCAATCGCATTTGGATGCTGGCCGTGTGGACATGGTGGAAGGCGACATCTGTAACCCAGACGACGTTGGCCGTGCGATGGCGAAGGACATTGATTGCGTGTTTCATTTGGCCGCCAATCCAGACATTCGTCTGGGAACCCGCATCACCGACACCGACCTCAACCAAGGGACGGTCGCTACGTACAACATCCTTGAATCCATGCGGTTGAACGGCGTCAAGAAAATTGCCTTTGCTTCAAGCTCGGTGGTCTACGGCGAGGATGCACCGCTCCCCACGCCCGAAGACCATGGCCCGTGCATGCCGATTTCCCTTTACGGTGCGAGCAAGCAGGCCGGCGAGGGTCTCGTGAGCAGCTGGGTGGGTACCTTTGGCCTGCAGGCATGGATTTTTCGATTTGCTAACATCATCGGGGCGCGGGGAACACACGGCGTGATTTATGATTTCATCCACAAACTCAAGAACGACCCGAGTCGCCTTGAAGTGCTCGGAAACGGCCTTCAGGAAAAATCCTACATGGAGGTCGGGGATTGCGTGGACGGCATCCTGCACGTCATGGCCAACGCTGACGCCCCGCTGAACCTGTATAATCTCGGAAGCCACGACACGGCCTCCGTCCGACGTATCGCTGAACTTGTGGTTGAGGTCACGCAGTGTCACGACGCCCGCATCGAATACACAGGAGGCGACCGTGGATGGGCGGGTGACATCCCACGTGCACGGTTGAGCATCCAGAAGATGCTTCAAACAGGATTTGACGTTTCAATGAACAGCGAAGACGCCATTCGCCACACAGCAACTTGCCTGCTGGAAGAAATAGGACTGGAGTGAACACCATGAAAACCAACACCGAAGCCGACGTACGCAGCGACACCGCCATTCGCGTGATGGCCATCTTCTTTGCAGCCATCATGTTTCTCGCCTTCACCACCGATCCGATTCGCACGGGGACCAACGAAGGCGATCGCGCTCCTCCGCTGACAGGGATGGCCTACAACGGCAGCGTTTGGACCAATTTTGACATCAACGATTACTTTGATACGAACTGGACCGCAGGCGACCTCGACGGTCAATGGTTGCTTGTCGATTTCATGGACACCGACTGTCCGTTTTGTATCCGCTCTGCAGAAGAAGTCGGCCAAAACGCCGACTATTTCATGAAGTTGCAAGGAGACTGGCAAGGGCCAATCGTGAACTTTGTCGCCAGCGCAACCGAGCTTGACATCCCCGGGCACGAGACCAGCCGCGCTGAGATTGAGGCCTTCCGAGATAAATCCGGTGAAGAGTCCTGTGCAGGCAACTCGTGCGCCACTCGAGACGGCTCTTCGCATGGCTTTGTCTACATCGACGACATTGATCAGGACAACATGAAGGCGTGGAAAGTCCCCGGAACACCGTCCTATTTCTTGATTCAGCCCGACGGCATCGTTGCCTGGGTTTCTTCTGAAAACACGGACGAAGAGGTCAGCGACGCCATTTTCCGACTCACCATGGGGGCCTGAGCATGGTGGACCAGAACGTCATCCTCATCGCTTACATCATGCCCGTCGTCTTCGGCGTGTTGATGATGACAAAGGCGGGGGACGCTGTTGCAACTTCACTCACCGGACGTTATCCTCTGTTGATTCATGCCCGTCGACGCCACATGTTGGGCTTGAACACCGTTGCCTTCACCGGCTTCGTCGTGTCCACACACACGCTTTGGATCACGAACAAAATCAGCGAGGGCGGCAACATCTGTTCCAGCGCCACCGTGTTTTCATGCGACGATGTTCTGGGGAACGCTCAGTACAACGTGGACCCGTTCTTCGGGATTTCATGGGGGCTCATCGGCATGGTTGTGTTCGCAGCGTTGCTTTTCATCACCAACGCCGTCGGAAAGGAACCCGACGCACTGTGGGCTGAATCCTACCTGCGCTACGGGATGTACATGACCGCAGCGGGACTGCCGGTCATCGCATTGTTGGTGTCTTACGAGGTCCGAATGGAGAAAATCTGCCAGTTTTGCACCATGGCCCACATCGCCAATGTTGTCGGTTTGTTCGGCTTTTGGAAAGCGGGCCGCATGCACGACGAGGGCGGATGGAACGACGATGTTCCCGAATCATCAACTTCAAACACGTCAACCTCCTGAGCGTGACCGCTATGAACAAGGAATCGATGTTTTGGTTGGTGGTGACCATGACCGCTCTGGCTGCGCTTGCCTACTTGTTGGGGCAAAGCGACGGCAATCCCCCGTTTTCAACAGCCGACGACCGACATGCACTCGCTAAGGACTGCATTGACAGTCACAGTGGACTGGCCGATCACTATCACGCCGTTGTGGTGATCTCGGTGCTTGGCGAACAAGTGGAGATTCCTGGAAACGTGGGCCTCAACGATCCCGGTTGCACCATGCGACCCTTGCACACTCACGACACGTCCGGAAAAATTCACATCGAGTTCAAAGAAGAAGGTGTTGAAGCACCGCTGGAGGCGTTTTTCGACACCTGGGGGAAACACATGGACTCCAGCGGGTTTGACGACCACCGTATCGACGACAACCATGAATTCCTGATGTACCTCAACACCTATTCCCAAGACGGTAATGGAAACGTTGTGGTCGATCCGAACACCCGAGAACAGGTGTACGATTTCGAGGATTTGATTCTTGAAAACGAGCAGTACATCGAGCTGGTGTACCGTGAAATCGCCTGATCAGGGCGTGAATGAGCCGCTGAACATCGATGCGTTTGGTTCGGTTTCAATTTCCTCCATGCGAAGTACGGTGACCTGAATTTCTTGCGCACCAACGTACGTTGTCTTCAATTCCTGCATCAATCGACGTTGGACGTCTTCCATCCCCTCGCCGCGCAGCACCGTCAGGTGAAGCGTGGTTCGCTCGCCAACCTTCGCGTGGTACTCGACAACCCACTCTCTGCGGGGTGCTGGTTGTTCCCAAGCGACGTCCTCCCATGTCTTGGTCATGGAGGGCAATCGCCCTTACAGTTTATCAAATCTTCTTCGTTTGGTGCGGTTTATTTCCGGAATCTGGCAAAATTCTCCCAATTGTAATCAATTCACAACGCATAATTGGGCGAAAATATTACTTTTTCCGAACAATTGACGCGATCGCAAGGACAACACAACTCGCCATGAGAATCTGGCCCGTCAACCCCGATGACGGTTCGGGGTCAGCACGGTTTCGGTGCGCCAACTCCACCGCACCGTAGGAGGTGGACCGTCCGTCCTGTGCGAGTTCTTCCTCGGTGGACTCGTGGACAAGCACCACGCTCCACGAGTCGTAATGGTCAAACTCCACTGCGAAGGATTCGGCACACGACTCAGCTACGGAGGCGCTCTGGACACCGATGTGTCGGAGGACGGTGTTGTTGTCAAGCGAACACTCGGCCATACCAACCAAAACACGATCTCGGTGATCAAGACCGAGTGAGAGTGAACCTTCTGGAAGCGTCTTACCGTGTTGAATCACGAGCATGGTCAATTGCGTCCCGGTGGTCTGGATGAGTTCAGCGTGCGAAACGCTTGCACGGTAGCCTTGCCCGGTTTTGACCACGCTGATGTCAATCTTGGATGTGTTCTGTCGAGACAGCTCCTCGTTGAGGATATCGCGCTGAACATCTTGCCATGCGTCGTAGCCTCTCCTGGCGTCTCCTGCTTCAACCACAAACGTCGCCATGCTCTCTGCAACCCCGGGCTGCGTGATGTTCAATCGTTCGATTCGTTCTTTGGCTGCAGCAGGCTGAAACGCATCCAAGCCGTCGGAAGGATGCAGGGCAACGAGGGCAATACGAGATCCGTGGCTGTCGGCGACGCGCAGCAATTCAGGGTCAATCTCTGCACATGTCTCGCACCAGGTGGCGGTGATTTCCTCCACCAGCAACGTCCGGCCTCCGCCCTCGGTGGAAACGGGTTGTTCAAACGACGCACTCCGCTCAACCACAACTGCTTGGGCACTCAATCCGGCCAGCAAAAGCACCAACAACGAAGCGATGAAGGATGCGCGATGGGTGTTCATCCTGCTCGGCCCCGTTGCATTGCGGTGGAACCGTTCCCCCTTGATTCCTTGCTTTGCCCCGATTTTAAGAAAAGGATTCATGAAGACGAGGTCCGAGGGTCGGCTGGAGGACACGCTTTTGGCTGAGCACTGGGTTGAAAACCACAAACGGGATTCGTGGCGCCGACAGGCCAAAGCCAGTGGATACCGAGCCCGCTCGGCGTTCAAGCTCAAGCAAATACAGGAGCGCTTTCATCTGGTCCGAAACGGAGACATGGTCCTTGATGTGGGTTGCCACCCCGGTGGATGGGCCCAAGTGGCCGTTGAGTTGGTGGGTGAAACGGGTCGAGTGGTCGGTGTTGACCTCCAAGCGTGTGCACCGGTTGAGGGCGCTGTCCTCCTGACCGGTGATATCACCGAGTCCATCACTCAGGAGCGCATTCTTTCTGAACTTGGAGGCCAACAACTCAACGTGATCGTTTCAGACATCTCACCCGACATCACGGGAAAATGGGACATGGATCAGTCGGTGGCCATGACGTTGGTGGCCGACGTGTTCGACTTTGCCTTGCCGTTGCTCGTAAAGGGCGGTGGGTTCACCACCAAATTGTTTCAGGGAATCGGTGTTGAAGAATTA
>MDTG01360863.1_pt1 | contig 19834 bp, 11 predicted proteins | sample 811421 | NCBI WGS metagenome assembly MDTG01 (sample SAMN05326645, study PRJNA326480) | marine metagenome | isolation source: seawater | place: Pacific Ocean: South East | collected 2011
GAGTCAACAGACCAATCTTGTGCAGAAACTGTTGTTGCTAGTCCTAACGTTAAAGCTAGAACAAAATGCAAATTCTTTTTCATAATAAATTTAGTTAAAATTGGTTAATAACGAGCGCAAGATGCAAATTTATTCTATAACCACCAAAAAAAATTAATTTGTTCTTCTTAACACGCTAGTGTTGATAATAGGGGGCATAAGCCGCATGTGTGTTACGACAAAAATCTTATAAGTCTCTGATTTTCAGCATTTTGAACATCTTGTTTTGGTTGTGTCAAAAAGACACTAAAATCATACGATAACAGTGGCCCCTGTAGTACTCCTCTAGTCCCAAGACCATTAAATACGCCAATTCTGTCGTATTTAGGGTGCAAACCTATCAAAAATCTACGGTCTTTTACAGTTGGACGAACGCCCGCTTCACTAGTAACTACCTCAAAATCGACTTCTAACATCTCTTGCAACTTGGTTATAAGGAAATCTTTACCTTCGCTAGTAGTCTCATCTGTAAAATCTGTGTGATTATAGGTCGCTCCTACCGTGTAAGAGTGATTTCCTAAAGGAAGAATGTACACCCCCTTACTTATTATACTATCAAAATGGCTAATTTCAGGAATTCGTATAGTCAAAACCTCTCCTTTAGTTGGTGAAAGTGGCAGTTTACTAAATAAAGGGTTATGCATTACCCTAAAGCCTTCACAGAATATAATAGTTTTAGCTTCAATATCTTTATAGGTGATGTTTTCAGGTATAAAAGCAGAAAAATCAAACTCCTCTTCTAGCAGATTACAAGCTGTTTTGAAGTATAGTCTTGAGTGGTCTAAAAACTTATTCGTATCAAGATATCCCGAGGGGCTTACACTGGCAGAGCCAAAATCATCTTTCAAAGATGAAAAATGATTGGCATGGTAAAATCTATGAATATAATCCTGCATCTCTGTATTGCTGTATTTTACTTGCCATTGGTGTTTGACCACGTTATTCGAAAACAACCTTAGGATAGGCATAAGATGTAAAAAGGTCACATCAAGCTTTTTCTCCAATTCCTGATAACGTTCAATCGCCTTAGGCAAAAAATTATGAGCATTGAATGAAGGAATGCAGCGTTTCATCCCTACTGGATTGATTAAACCAGCAGCAACTCGACTTGCGGATGCTCTAAGGTTTTTATCAATAATTGTAACTGAATATTCTTTCTCTAGTAAATCGTGTATTAAAAGCGTACCAGCAAGACCCTGACCAATAATTAAGAAGTCAACCTTTTTCATTGAAGTTTAAATGCGTATCAAAGGTAATTAATAAAGTTGTTTTTACCAGTAGTAAGAATGGCGTCTTTTTCGCTTGTCATTTATATTATAACCTATGCAAATTTCATGAGAACCCGAAGCAACAGAGCTTATTGAACTAATACCATAATCATAGGAATAAGAAATATTCATTGAGCCTGCTCTTACGCCGGCTATAACAACTAAGGCTTGTGAGCTTCTAAGCGATAAACCCGCCCAGTAGGAATTATTGAATAAAAAACGAGTGTTAAAATCAACTTGAGTGGGACCAACCTCTGTACCTTTAACCAAAACAGAAGGTTCTATCTGTAAATCAGAATAAACATTAAAGATATATCCTGCATTTGCGTAGTAATGTCTAACCTCATCGTTATCGCCAAAAATTGGAGATATTGCTTCCTTAAAAGTAGATTCAAACAATTGATGAGCGGCAACAGATAAAAAGTAATTTTCTGAATACAAATACGCACCTACATTAGCGTCTGGCACTATCATTGAATACTTTCCCCCTTGGAACTCTGGATCTGGGTTATTAAATTCAAGCTCATCCATTTTTAAGCTATGTTGGCTCAGCTGGCCGCTTAAACCTAATGACAAACGAGTGTCGTTATCATCATCAAGTTGTAAATGATAAGCAAACGCAAGGCTTACTGATAAATGGCTGTATGGCCCTGTCTGATCTTGCATGATAATTGCACCAACGCCAATTTCATCAAAAGCTACCGGCATATGATAGGATAATATGTTTGTTTGAGGAGCTATAGACCCTAAAGAAGACCATTGAGTTCTCGAGCTAATTTTAATGGGGAAATACGGCTTAGACCCCGCAACTGCTGGGTTTAGAATAAAATCATTAGAGATATATTGACTAAACATCGGCAACTGCTGTGATTGAACAGCAGTGGTGGATATCATTAATAGAATTAGTAGTATTCTCATGTCTAGTTTTTATCGAACAATTGTTACAGTTCCTACCGTAGGATCTTCGCCATTGTTTAGCGTTATAACATAGTAGTAAGTGGCAGAAGGCAAAGGCTCATTATTATACATTCCTTGCCAAGCGCCATCCCAAGCGTTTATATAGGATTTAGTAGAGTAAACTCTATCGCCCCACCTGTTAAAAACCTCAACTAATCCGTCAGGGTACAGCTCGATATTGTCTATATGCCAATAATCGTTATTTTGGTCGCCATTAGGTGAAAATGCAGAATAAGCATTTATACATACCCCCTCCCCTTCTGGTACAATAGCCTCTGTTGCTGAGATACAGCCATTTGCATCTGTAACCGTTAACTGATAAGAGCCTGATTGAATATTATCATTCAATGTGTTTTCAGTGAAATTATTCCACATAAAGGAATAAGGGGGGTATCCTCCTGAAACCAAAGCTTCTACACTTGCATCGTTATTATCAGCACACGAAGGCTCCAGAATAATGTAATCAACCAGTAAAGGAATAATTGGATCAATAGTGAAAGAGACTTCACTTTCACATCCGTTAAAGTCTGTTACGAGCACTGAATACGAACCAGGGTCAGTAATTTGAACTAACTCCGTAGTTTCATTATTTGTCCAAAGGTAAGAGTAAGGCACTTGTCCTCCGGAAGTTAATACCAATGCTGAAGCAACAGGACTCTCTTCGCAAATGTTAGTGTATTCCACAAAAGCCGAAATTGAGTCAGGTTGCATAAGACTTTCAGATGCACTTATTTCACAACCAAACTGATCTGTCATCGTTACTGTATAATCACCAGGAGCTAAAGACGTTGCCGTTAATGTTGTCTGAGCGTTGACATCGTTCCAAAGCACTGTAAAATTAGAGGACGAATTAGCATTGTTTAAAACGGCTTGTATTTCTCCTGAGTTAGGAGAATTACAATATAATGGGGTTATATTTAGAGTGATGGTTGGCTGTGTAACCTCAAAGTCTTCATTGATTTGACAGCCATTTGCATCTGTAATAGTTACTGAATAATTTCCAGCAAGCAGCTGATTGGCGGTGTTTAGGATAGAGCCATTAGACCACAAAAAGGTATAATTTGGACTCCCACCAGAAGGATTGGCTAATGCCGAACCATTGTCATCTCCAGAACACCCAAGATTAACAATACTTAAGTTGGATACTATTGTGGCGGGCTGAGGAACAAATACGTTTGTAATATCAGAGACACATCCGTTTGCATCCGTTATCGTAACTCCATAATTATTTTCGGTAAGCCCTGAAACAGTAAACGGCGCTTGATTATTAGATTGATAGACAGCGTCAACAATATAAGAATAATTACCTGCTCCACCTGCTCCCTCAATGGTTACTTCACCATCCGCCAAACCAAAACAACTCACCGAATCAATAGTAATTGAGGTAACAATAAGCTCTGCTGGGGGTATAACCTCAAAGTTTAAAGTATTAGAGCTACAGCCGTTGGCGTCAAACAGTGAAAAAGATTGTGTTCCAGCTGAAAAACCCGATACCTGATTGTTAGCCGGAAGGTTAATCAACACTTGATTTGGAGGAAATAAGTAACCATATGCACCTGTTCCGCCATCTGCTTGTATCTCAATGGTAGCATCAGATGATAGTGGGCAGCTTAATTGCGAACCATTATAATCTGAAACTACTGCTACCGAATTTAACAATAATAAGTCGGGCTCAATAAGGTTAAAATTATCTTGAAATGAACATCCGTTGACATCCTCTACGTGAATATTAATAGTAGATGCCGATAAATTTGTAAAAACTGGTGAAGCTTGAGCCGTTACACCATTATCTAAAGAATATGTATAGCCTCCTGCACCACCTACAGCTTGTATGGTAATTTCTCCGTCTGATAAACCGTTACAACTAATAGGAGAGCTGACAATTACAGGGTCTTGAAATAAGGGTTGTGGAGACTGGAGGTTGATTACCTCTGTTGAAGACAAACATAGATTGCTATCTCTTGCTATCAGCGTATAATTACCCGCGGTCAAGCCATAAATACTATCCCCTACTGCCGCTGAATATGGAAATGTCAATCCACCATCTATACTGAAATCATAGGATGGTGTACCGCCTGAAGCAATAAAACTAATCGACCCATTAGAAGAGTCCGCACAACTGATATCATAGCCAGAATAATCAATTAGGGATGTTAAAGTTAAATCTACTGGTATTGGATTTATTACCAGTGTATTAAGAGACAAACTACAATCGTTTGCGTCTGTGACTGATATTGACGGTGATCCAGCACATATATTATTCGCAATATTAGTATTACCATAATCCACTCCGTCAACCTCATAATTATAAGGAGCTGTACCTCCTGTGTTAATTATGGTTAGAACAGCATCACATACATCAGTACAGCTTACTTCATTTGTAATTTCTACATTGTCTATTACTATAGGTAAAGGGTCTGAAAGGGCTAACTGAAAAGTATCAGAAAAGCACCCAAGATTATCTATTGCATAAAAGAAGTAGGTGTCAGCATTTAAACCTGATACAGAATTTGTTGAAGGGGTTGATAAAGGATTTATATCACTAAAATATTCATAAGAAAATGATTGTCCTTCTCCCCCAGTGGCCAACAAGCTAACTTCACCATCTGAAACGCCTGAACAGCTTATAACTTCGCCATTGTAGTCTGACGTTATTTGAGCATCAATTATTATTGATGAGGCGGTGTTGATGCTTACATCAAATTGCTCATAAGCATAGCTAGGTGCTAAAGCTGGATCTCTTGCAAACACCGAATAGTTCCCTGGAGTTAAGTTTTGATATAAAATATCAGTTGTCCATGGCCCAGCTAAGCCGTTAATGGAGTACTCAACATCTGGACTTGCTAAAGATGCGGGAATAATTATTATTTGACCATCATTAGTGTTACTACACGTTGTGTTTATTGTTTCAACTGAATCAATATAAGTAGATATAACTAGTGAATAATCTTCTGTTTCACCATGAAAAAAGCCCCATGTTGACCAGTCTATAAAATCAAAATCCCAAAGAGCTCCCGCTCCGTCAATACCGTCAACTCGAGCATATACTACTCTCATTACTATTTCTCCATCAACAGCATAACTAGGGATGGTTACTGAGCCGCTAAGTATAGGATACATCGAGCTTGATTGAGCAGAAGTAAAAACAAGTTCACCAGCATCGGAGAAGTCATTGTTTCCATTAAAATCTATATAAACTCTGGCGGCTCTAGTACCGGCAACTTCAAGCGAATCACATGTCCCGCCCTCAATTTCAAATTGATATGTAGAGTCTCTCGAAATGCTCATGGTATACACGAATCCCGCGGTATTACCATCGCCAATTGTGGCATTTCCAATCATGTAATTGCTGTATACAGAACACGCATCGCTGTAATTACCCACCGGGGGACTCATAATGTCATCTGCACCAAAAGGCGGCGTGCCAAAGTAAAATCGTGAGACTAATTCATCGGGATAATAGCTAGCCCCCTGAGAAAAAACCAGGGTATGACCAAAAAGTGCGCAAGCAAATAATACAAGAAACTTGTTCATAAAAGGCGGTTAGTTGAAGTTAAGTCAGTCTACAAAATTAACTATTAATTCCTACTTTGTTGACAATTAAGCAAAATAAAACCGTAAATGTCTTACGGTTTTAAAAGAGGTTTCGAGCGGATTCGAACCGCTGTAGATGGTGTTGCAGACCACTGCCTAGCCACTCGGCCACGAAACCAAAATTGGGAAGCAAATCTAATGTTTTTTTTATAATTTACACATTAAAGAATTTCTCTTTGACCAAAACATTTGCTACGTCACCGTTAATCGGCGGATTTATCTTGGCCACCGAAACCTCAACCGTTTCAACCGTTTCATGTTTTTCTACTATTGAATTAATTATTCTTTTTACAACATGTTCAAGCAAATTGCTTGGAATAGACATTTCGTTTTTAACAATTCTATTTATAGAAACATAATCTACAGTATCAGTAAGTTTATCCGAAATGGAAGAAGCTTCTAAATCTGCTTCAATAGTAATGTTAATTTCATAGTCTGAGCCTATTTTTCGTTCCTCGTCTAAACAGCCGTGATATGCGTACATTTTTATCCCGTTTACTGAAATTACCCCCATATCTAAGATAACTTTTGAATAGCTGTTTCAATTCTTTCAACAACTTCGTCTTTTCCTAAAAGTTCTGAAATTATAAACATTGAAGGTCCTATGCCTTTTCCAGTTACAGCGAGTCTAAAAGAAGGTAATACCATTCCTAAGCTCCACTCATTTTTTTCTAGTAAGGATTTGAACTTTTTTTCAACGTTTTCGGCAGAAAAGTCGGACATCTCACTGAACAACTGACTTACTTTTTTGAGTATATCAGGAGTATGTTCCTTCCATTTTTTTCGATGCGTTTTTTCATCGTACTCCGAAGGAGAGTCAAAAAAGAATTGACTACTCTCCCATATATCTTCAATAAAAGTCGCTCGTTCTTTCATTAACTCACAAACTTTCGCCAAAAACTGGATATCTACAGCTTTGGATTCCGTGATTTTAGTGTGTATTAGTTGGGCTAATTCGTTACCACTTTTGCTCCTTAAATACTGTTGATTAAACCATTTAGTCTTATCAAAATCAAATTTTGCCCCCGCTTTTCCTACCCTTTGCAAGGAAAAAGATTCAACTAGCTCATCCATTGAAAATATTTCTTGTGCGGTTCCAGGATTCCAACCCAAAAAAGCTAACATATTTATGAAGGCTTCAGAAAAATAGCCCTCTTCCCTATACCCTGAGGATGCTTCATTGGTCTCTGGATTAGTCCATTCTGTTGGGAAAACAGGGAAGCCTAATCTGTCTCCGTCCCTTTTACTCAGCTTTCCGTTTCCATCAGGCTTTAAAATCAAAGGAAGGTGGGCAAAAGCTGGACACTCCCAGTCAAAAAATCGATATAATAAAACGTGTAAGGGTGCGGACGGCAACCACTCCTCTCCTCGAATAACATGGGTAATTTTCATCAAATGGTCATCTACAACATTTGCTAAATGATATGTTGGCATTCCGTCCGATTTATACAGAACTTTGTCGTCAAGATTGTTTGTGTTTACAACTACCCAGCCGCGTATAGTATCGTTTATTTTTACCTCTTCATTTCTGGGCATTTTAATACGAATAACATATGAATCCCCCTTATCTAACCTTTGTTTCACCTCATCTTCTGAAAGAGAGATTGAATTTTGCATGCTATCTCTAACTACCGAATTATACTGTGGAGACGGTACCCCAGCATTTTTCATGCGCTGACGCATGTTGTCAAGTTCTTCAGCGGTATCAAAAGCATAATAAGCATGACCTTTCTCTAATAAAATATCGGCGTATTGCCTGTACATTGGTTTTCTGTCAGACTGTTTGTAAGGACCTAAATCACCACCATGGCCCAAGCCTTCGTCTATGTTTATCTTACACCACGACAAGGCGTCTAAAATGTATTGTTCCGCTCCAGGAACAAGGCGTGTTTGGTCAGTGTCCTCTAATCTCAACAAGAAATCTCCATTGTGTTTTTTTGCAAAAAGGTAGTTGTAGAGGGCTGTTCTAACACCCCCCATATGTAATGGTCCTGTCGGACTTGGGGCAAATCTTACTCTTACTTTATCCATCAACGTCATTTAATTAACCCAACAAAGATACGTTTTCTTCTATATTGACTGTTTTGTGATGGTGCTAAATATCTTACCTTTGTAGTATGAGTGGTCGTAGCGAATTATTTGAAAAACTAGAGGAGTTTATTAGTAAGTATTATAAAAACCTTCTTCTTAAGGGTGTAATATATTTCTTCTCCGTTTTTTTAGCCTTCTTCATTCTGTTCTCTGTTGGTGAGCACTTCGGTCAGTTCAACACTACGGTTAGAACTATTTTGTTCTGGGCATTTAGTATTTTAAATGTATTCATTTTTTGGAAGTGGGTCGCGACGCCTTTAATAGGTCTTTACAGAATTGGGCAATCTCTAAATTACATAGAAGCCGCTAAAATAATTGGCGAGCACTTCTCTAGCGTGGAAGATAAGCTCGTGAATTTACTTCAGCTTCAAGAGTTGTCCGAAGTTGATAATTCTCTTATTGAAGCTAGCGTACAACAAAAAATAAATCAACTTAAACCAATTCCATTCACAAAAGCCATTGATTTAAGAGCAAACAAAATATATCTAAAATATGCCGTAGCTCCATTAACGATATTGATTGTTTTGTTCCTTTCAGGAAACAAAAAAATGGTTTTAGAAAGCTCTTCAAGAATCATTTCATACAATACTGAATATTTACCTATTGCTCCTTTTGATTTTATTATCGACAACCCTTCACTACAAGTAATAAAGGGTGATGATTTTCAACTTTATATGCATTACGAAGGCTTTGAAATTCCTAAAACAAGCCAAATAATGATTGATGGGAATATTTTTGAGATGAAGAAAGAAGCAAAAGGTGGCTTTTCTTACCTGTTTAAAAACCCTCAAAACAGTACTGACTTTAGGTTTTCGTCAAATGGTTTTTCATCGCCCTCAAAAACACTTACTGTAGTGCCAAGACCATTTGTGGTACATTTCACCACCGAACTCGTCTTTCCTAAATACATAAAAAAGAAAAACGAAACTCTAGGAAATACTGGTAACCTCACTATTCCGGAAGGAACAAAAGTCAAGTGGCTTTTTTACACCGAAAACTCAGAAGAGGTGTATGTTCAGTTCGAAAAAAGCAAAGCCTGTGAACGAACATCCGAAAATACATTTAGCTTTCAAAAAAGGTTCACAGAAAACAAATCTTACAGTCTGTTCACCAAAAACGACTTTATAAAAGGAGACAGCATCGCCTATCAAATTGCCGTTATTTCTGATGAATACCCAAGCATCTTAATCGAAACATCTTTAGATAGCATCAATAAAATGCTACACTATTTTGATGGTATTGTTCAAGACGACTATGGCATACAAAAAATAACTTTTAATTATCAAATAATAGAAGGGGATAGCAGTAAATGGAAGCAAGAGGATATTCCTGTAAACCCATCAAATAACGAAGAACAGTTTTTTGTTAATTACAACTTTTCTGACTTAGGACTAGATTATGGTCAAGGCATGAGCTATTATTTTGAAGTATGGGATAATGACGGTATTAATGGAAGTAAATCTACAAAATCAACTGTAGCTACTTTCCAAGCGGCGAGCATTAAAGAATTAGAACAAAAAACTGACAGTAAAAATAATCAGCTAAAAGATAACATCAATGAATCAAAAAAATTGGTTGAAGAAATTCAAAAAGAACTTGAAGGACTTCAAAAGCAATTGCTAAAAAACAAAGAGCTTAGCTGGGAGGACAAGCAAAAAACCAAGGCTTTACTTGAAAAACAAGATGAGTTAAAAAACAAAATAAATAAAATCCAAAAGCAACAAAAGAAAAATAGCCTTCAAGAAAAAGAATATAAAAGTCCAAAAGACGAACTTCTTAAAAAGCAAGAAGAAATTCAACGTCTATTCGAAAGTCTCATGGATGAAGAGATGGAAAACATGATGGATGAGCTTAAAGACATGATGGAAGACATAAAAAAAGAAGACCTCCAAAAAGCACTTGAGGAAATGCAAAAAAGTGACGAAGACATCGAAAAAGAATTAGACAGGACTTTAGAGCTTTTTAAGCAAATGGAGGTTGAACAAAAGCTGGAAAAAAACATTGATGCCCTAAAGGAACTCTCCGAAAAACAAAAAGAACTTTCAGAGAAAAAAGACGATAAAGAGGCTCTAAAAAAAGAACAAGAAAATATCCAAAAAGAATTTGAGGACATTCAAAAAGATTTAGAAAAGGCTAAAGAAATGAACGAAAAGTTAGAGTATAAACAAGAAATACCAAATACTAAATCTACAGAAGAAGAAATAAAGAATGACATGCAGAAAAGTGTAGAGCAGCTTGAAAAAAATATGAAAAAACAAGCAGGTAAAAATCAGAAAAATGCTGCCCAGAAAATGGAAGAAATGAGTCAATCCCTACAGTCCGCCATGCAATCTGCACAGCAAGAACAAGTAGCCGAAGACATGCAAACTCTAAGGCAGATTCTTGAAAACCTGATTGTTCTGTCTGTTGACCAAGAAGATATCCTTAAGACCATTCCTAAAATCAACATCAACAGCCCGCTATATTTAGACTATTTGCAGCTACAAAAAAAGCTTCAAGCTGATGCACAAATCATAGAAGATAGTCTTTTCGCACTAAGTAAGAGGCAGCCTCAAATTGAATCCATAGTAAATAAAGAAATCAATACTATTGAATTGAGTACAGAAAAAGCTTTAGAGGAAATGGCTGAAAGACGTTCATCAAAGGCCAGTGAAAGACAACAATTCGCTATGGCCTCTGCCAATAACTTAGCACTTATTCTTTCTGAAACGCTTGAGCAAATGCAAAAAGAGATGGCTAATATGGAAAGTAAGCCCAGTAGCAAAATGTGTAATAAACCAAACTCTTCTAGTAGCGAAGGCATGAAGGAAATGAAACAAATGCAAAAGCAAGTGAAAGAACAGATGAAACAAATGCTTCAATCTAAAGACGGTAAAAATGGAAAAACAAATAAAGGATTAGCAAAACTAGCTGCTCAACAAGAAATGATTAGAAACCGAATGAGGGAATTAAGAGATGAACTGGGCAATGATAAGAATGGTAAAAATAATCTAGATCAACTTATCAAGCAAATGGAGGAAAATGAAGTTGACATTATCAACGATAATATAACTTTGGAAAGCATCAAGCGTCAAGAGACGATAATGAGTCGTTTACTAGAAGCAGAAAAGGCTGAAAGAGAAAGGGGTGAGGAGGAAACAAGAGAGTCAACAGAGTGGATGAATAACTTATCCAAACGATTGGTAAACCCATTTGAAGAATACCAAAAGGAGAAAGAAAAGCAACAAGAATTACTTAGAACTATTCCGCCTTCTTTCACCCCTTTTTACAAACAAAAAGTCAAAGATTATTTCAATGAAGGTGGACAGTAATATTTTCTTTCACTCCGAATGTGATTTTGAAACCGAATCCATGTCTCATTTAGACTCATGGATTAAAGAGGCTATTGCTAATGAGAAAAAAAAACTAGGGGAGATAAACTACATTTTCTGCGACGATGAATACCTTTTAGAAAAAAATCAAACCTACTTAAATCACGATACATATACCGACATTATCACCTTTGACTACTCTAAAGAAAACAGTGTAAGCGGGGATATTTTTATAAGTATTGAACGACTAAAAGAAAATGCTCGTAAATTTGCAGTTCCTTTTGATACTGAACTTAGACGAGTTATGATTCATGGTGTCCTGCACCTAATCGGCTACAAAGACAAGTCAGACAAAGAGAAAAAATTAATGAGGGAAAAAGAAGAATTTTACCTCAATAAAAAACATAAATAACTGTATATCAGAAACTTATATGTTTAAAAAAGAATATGATGTAATTGTTGTTGGAGGTGGTCACTCAGGCTGTGAGGCAGCAGCAGCAGCAGCAAATTTGGGCTCATCGGTACTGCTAATAACTATGAATATGCAAACCATTGCTCAAATGTCATGTAATCCAGCAATGGGTGGCGTTGCAAAGGGTCAGATTGTAAGAGAAATCGATGCTTTAGGGGGATATTCTGGTATAATCACCGATAAGACCATGATACAATTTAGAATGCTTAACCGTTCTAAAGGTCCCGCTATGTGGAGCCCTAGGGCACAAAGCGACAGAATGCGATTTGCTGAAGAGTGGCGATTAACACTCGAGAGCATTCCCAATGTAGATTTTTGGCAAGACATGGTTACTGACCTATCAATAGACAAAGGCGAAGTAACTGGTGTAAAAACCGCTATGGGAATAGACATTAAAGCTAAAACCGTAATTCTTACAAATGGAACGTTTTTAAATGGCACTATACACATAGGAGAAAAGCAATTTGGTGGCGGTAGAACAGGAGAGAGAGCAGCCGTTGGACTAACCGAATGCTTGACTAAACTAGGCTTTGATAGTGGCAGAATGAAAACAGGTACACCTCCAAGAGTTGATGGGAGGTCTTTGGATTATTCAAAGATGGAAGAACAGGCAGGAGACATAAACCCATCAAAATTCTCATTTATGGATACGCCACAACTCACAAATCAAAAGAGTTGTCATATCACTTATACCAATCCAAACGTACACGAAATTCTGAAAACAGGCTTTGAAAAATCGCCAATGTTTACTGGACGAATACAAGGCTTAGGGCCAAGGTATTGTCCATCGATAGAGGACAAAATTGAAAGATTTGCAGAAAGAGATAGGCATCAGATTTTTGTTGAGCCAGAAGGATGGGACACGGTAGAAGTGTATGTAAATGGATTTTCAACATCACTGCCCGAAAACATACAACATCAAGCTATTCAAGAAATTGAAGGCTTTGAAAACGCCAAAATATTTAGACCAGGTTACGCCATTGAATACGACTACTTTCCACCTACTCAATTACAAAGGAGTCTAGAAACAAAACTTGTTGGGAACTTGTATTTTGCTGGACAGATTAATGGTACAACTGGCTATGAGGAAGCCGCTTGTCAAGGCTTAATGGCAGGAATAAATGCAAGTAGGAGAACTAATGAGCTAGATCCAATAATATTAAAGCGTTCTGAAGCATATATTGGGGTGCTAATTGATGACCTAGTAACGAAAGGTACAGATGAGCCATACAGAATGTTTACCTCAAGAGCAGAGTACAGAATACTTCTAAGGCAAGATAATGCCGACCTGAGATTGACGAAAATTGGTAGAGATGTAGGGTTGGTCGGCGATTTGAGAATGTCACAGCTTGACAAAAAACAAGACAATATTGAAAGTGCCTTATCGTTTTTTCAAAAAGAGAGTGTAAGCCCAACAGAAATGAACCCTATACTTGAAAACAATAATAGTAGCCTAATAACGCAAAAAACAAAGCTTGGTAAAATTTTAAGCAGACCTCAAATTAAACTTGACGATCTATTAAAATTGAAAAGCGTTGAAGAAAAAACAAAAGAAATAAAACAAGATGTATTAGAACAAGCCGAAATACAAATTAAGTACAACGGCTACATAGAACGCGAACGTGAAACTGTTATCAAAACAAATAAATTAGAAGGAATCCGTATACCTGATAAGTTTGACTACGGTAAACTACACGCTATTTCTGCTGAGTCTCGTGAAAAGCTGAATCAAGTAAAGCCTGAAACAATAGGGCAGGCATCTAGAATAAGCGGTGTATCCCCTTCAGATATTAACATATTATTAGTGTTTATGGGAAGATAAAACCATTAAAGCAACACCTTAAGCCCAATTAAATGCCTGCGTAGAGCATCAATGTTCCACGTGAAACATATTGAACACGAAAAAAGTTACAGCATGTCCTGTCTACTAAAAAATAGATGTGGCGACCTATACAAAGTATGATGAATACATGATTAGTCAAGAAACATTCACCCTTACAAAATGTATCAACCGCAGATCAACAATAACAAATCCGAGGCCCATAGAAAAAGAGCTAGGAAGGCGTTATGAATATGAAGATTACATATCAATGTTCAGCGAAAAAATTAAAACCAAAAAAATAATTGCATAGATGCAATATCAACAAGATTGTAGCCTAACCTCAAGGCACTAACAATAAATGGTGAATATTCAAGTCAAGTATACATATTGACGCCAAAAGAGCCGATTTAAGCCGATTTAAGAAAAAGGTGAGGCGCTGTGAGCCTCAAACATTAAAAAACAGTAAAACACGCTTAAAACGGACCGAACAAAATAAGCGTAAAAGCCTGATTGTCAGTTGGTTGTGGTTTTTTGGCTAAAATGTGACTCCGGAGGGATTCGAACCCCCAACCGTCAGAGCCGAAATCTGATATTCTATCCAGTTGAACTACGGAGCCATAAAAAGCAAAGATATGGCTAGTTTTCAATCAAACAATAATTTGGAAGTACAATAGTTAGAAGTTTAGTAATTTGCATTCATGAAAAGTTTCATACCGATTATAGTCGTTTATACAGCGTTTTTCAACTCTTCGGCACAAAATTTAGGAGTAGGAGAGTGGAAAGATTATTTACCATACAACAACGCCATTTCTATATGTGAAATGAACAACAGAATATATACAGCTACGGAAAACAGCGTGTTTTATTTAGACATAGAGGAAAACACAATAAACCGTCTTAATAAAATTACGGGGCTTTCAGATGCAGGCATAAGCTGCATGGAAAAAAACGAGGAATTAAACCTAATTATTGTCAGCTATGAAAGTACAATAATAGACATTATTTCAGGTGATAGTATTTATAGCATAACAGATATAGAAAGAGAAAACATTATAGGGGAGAAGCGAATAAATAACATTATCTACAAAAACCAAAAAGCATATTTATCGTGTTCATTTGGTATTATCGAGCTTGACCCAATAAAAAAAGAGATTCTGAACACCTTTTATCTAAATGCCGACGCAACCTTAGCCGTAAAAGATATTATATTTTTAGGTGAAGATATATATGCCGCAACTTCATTAGGTATATATCAAGCAAACACAGGCGGCAACCTATCAGATTATAACAGCTGGTCTTTAGTTGTTTCAGAAGAGGGGATTAATGATTTAGAAATGGCGTATGGTAAAATTTATCTTACAAAGAGCGAGTCAGATAGTATTTTTGTGTTTGAAGACAGTGTAAGAGTTGTAAACCATATCCCTAATCTGAAATTTATTGAAACCGACAATGAAACACTATATGTAGGATCAAGAAGTAAGCTAAGCACCTTAAATGTATCTAATCAACTCAATAACTTAGCGGAAAGCTCTATTTTATACTTTATTTCAGATGTAATAAATGATGACGGGAAATATTGGATTGCTGAAAAAGCAAAATCCTTAGTCTCTTTAACCAATCAAGGTCGTTTTCAAATATTTACCCCTGAGGGCCCTGAAACAAATCTGGCTTACTCCGTAAGCAGCTCAGGAGAAAAGCTGTTTTTATCTCCAGGTGGAACATCAATAATTTGGAACAATAACAATACATATGAGGGGTTCTATTGGTCAGATGGTTACGAATGGAAAGATGTACCATATACAGGTTTAAATGGGGCTAGAGATGTCACAACGCTATTAGAATCATCAAGCGGAGACCTGTTTGTAGGTACATGGAATACAGGCGTTCTTCAACTAAAATTTGACTCGGAATTAGGCAATTACACCCTTCACAAAGAATATAACCACATAACTACAAACGGAGAGCTTGAAACCCTAGAAAACAACCCCAATTCAGGAAACTATGGCTGGCTTAGAGTAAAAGGTATGGCTTTTGACAAAAACGGCTTATTATGGATAAGCAATTCCATGACAGAAAAGTCTCTGGCATTTATGAATACAGACGAAGAATGGCAGTCGCTAAAGATAAAAAGCTATAGCACCATAAACAGTCATCTAGGTGACCTTATCATAGACGATAATGGGCAGAAATGGTTTTATATTGGAAAGGGTGGTGGCATCATAGTGTATAACGACAATGATACTCCAGAAATATCGACCGATGATCAAGACAAAAGACTAACCACAACGGCCGGAAGCGGAGGCTTACCATCAAACTACGTCTATTCTTTGGCAAAAGATAGAGATGGAGAAATATGGGTTGGAACAGATAAAGGAGTAGCTGTTTTCTATAGTCCAGAAAACATATTTGATTTAAACAATGACGCACAATTAGTTTTAGTAGAAAATGACGGCTATATAGAGCCTATAATAGCTAATGAAACCGTAAAAGCAATAGCCATTGACGGCGCCAATAGAAAGTGGTTTGGAACACAAAGCTCAGGAGTGTTTGTATACTCTGCCGACGGAAGCAAACAAATACACCACTTTAACACCAATAATAGCCCAATATTTTCAGATAATATAAACGATATATCAATCAATCACGAAACAGGCGAGGTATTTATTGCAACAGACAGAGGGCTTATATCCTATGCAGGAGGGGCAACGGAAGCTGAAAACCCACACCAAAATGTACTCGTATATCCAAACCCAGTAAGAGAAAATTATTATGGCCCTATTGCTATTAAAAATGTAGTGGAAAACGCTAATGTAAAAATTACTGATATTAATGGAAATTTAATCTCTTCATTTACAGCACTGGGAGGGCAAGCGGTATGGGATGGTAAAAATCAATTTGGAGAACGCCCAAGCACTGGGGTTTATCTTGTTTTTACAACGAATCCAATTGGAACAGAAACCAATGTTGCTAAGATTTTATTTATAAAGTAGATGCATCAGCAAACAAAAGGAATAGTGTTGAGTAAGATTAAGTATGCTGAAAGCAGTATAATCTGTAAAATTTACACCTCAGAATTTGGGACACAATCCTATATGATAAACGGTGTCAGAAAGAAGAAAGGAAACAGCGGTTACTATCAAGTTTTGAACCAACTAGACCTCAACGTTTACAATAAAAACGGAAAAGACCTTAACAGAATAAAAGAAGTCAAAATGTCAGCCGTTTATTCCAGTATTCCGTTCGATATATATAAAAGTTCAATTGCCTTATTCATTGCTGAAATCCTAAGCAAATGCCTAAAAGAAGAAGTAAATAACAAAGACTTATTTAATTTTTTAGAGGCCGAACTAATAAATTTGGATAATAAGGGCTTTGACAGTCAATTTCACATACGTTTTCTGGTAACATTGAGTCAATACTTAGGGATTTCGCCCAACATTGACAATCATGAGCTTAAATACTTTGATTTACTGAACGGTCAATTTACAAACGACAACGGTCAACACAAGCATTATACCGAAAATACGAAAGATGTATTCTTAGCGTTTAATCATGACAAAGTGAAAAATAAAAGAGAAATATTGAGTTTTTTACTAGAGTATTACAGGCTTCATATTGATGGTTTTAACACCATAAAATCAAAAGACGTTTTAGAAAAAGTATTAAATACATGAGAAAATACATTTATTTACTTCTTGGGTTTAGCCTACTACCATCGTTCAGCTTTAGCCAAGACACTCTGTTATTCAAAAATTTACCAGAAATCATTTTCGTTGAGGATAAAACTGAAGACGAGCGCGTATTCAGCCCTTCACAAATAGAGAAAATAGACAGTAAAAAAATAACCTATAGTGCCCCAATCACTTCAGCGGATTTGCTCCAAAGAACAGGAGCAGTAATGGTACAAATGAGTCAGTCTGGCGGAGGTAGTCCTATTATCAGAGGTTTTGAAGCAAATAGAGTTCTTCTGGTGGTCGATGGGATTCGCCTTAACAATGCAATTTATAGGTCTGGACACTTGCAAAATAGCATTAGTATAAGTCCTCTGACCTTGGATAGAGTAGATATAATTTTTGGGCCCTCATCGGTCAAATATGGTAGTGATGCGTTGGGAGGAGTTATTCATTATCACACAAAAAGTGCTAGTGTTGGTGAAGGGTGGAAAGGAAACGTTTTACAGCGTTACAGCAGTGTAAATAAGGGTGTTAATCTGTACTTTGATCAAAAGTGGGGGGGTAAAAAATGGGGCTTATTTCAAGCTATTAACCTTAACAGATTTGTCAACCTTAAAATGGGTGGTAATCGACTTCATGGATATGACGACTGGGGCGCTGAAGAGCATATTGTAGACGAAAAAGAACAGCTAAAAACAGCCTATGACCAAGCTGATTTTATACAAAAAATACGATTTGATGCCAATCAGTATTTGAGTTTTAAAATGAATCTTCAACTCTCGACAAGCACAAATATCAATCGCTTTGATCAACTCAATGATATTAAAGATGGACTTCCAAAATATGAAGAATGGTATTATGGCCCTCAAAAACGCATTTTAGTGGGCTTAGGCTCTGAACATCAGAAAAAAACACTTTTATACGATAGTTTTAACAACACCATATCCTTTCAACAAATACATGAAAGTCGAAGCACTAAAAAACCGAACGCAAGCCTAGTTCAACGCTTGGAGAAAGTGTCTGTTTTTGCAAACACCTCAGACTTTATAAAGAAATGGGGTTATAAAAGTTTAAACTATGGTCTTGACCTTCAACACAACATTATTGAATCTACATCCTCTGAAGGTGCAAGAACAAGATACGCTGACGGCGGTAGTGAATTAAGTTCGCTAGCTGTATATTCACAATATAAACACCCTTTTGGCAAGCGCTCCTTTTTTAGTGGTGGCCTGAGGTATAATATGTCTTCTTTAGAGGCTAAATTCATAGATATTCAAAACTATAATTTTCCGTTTGAAGAAATTTCGCTTGAAAATAGTGCTTTAACGACCAGTGCGGGGCTATTTATTGGTATGAAAAAAGGATGGGAGGGTAGGCTGTCATTCGCAACAGGATTTAGAAGCCCTAATGTAGATGATGTTACCAAAGTATTTGCAAAATCAGGAAAACTTATAGTTCCTAATGAAGATTTATCACCAGAATTCTCAAACAATTATGAGATTGGATTGAGTAAGCGTTTTGGCGAGAGCTATCTAAGCGGAACATATTACTACACACAATTAAGGGACGCAATTATCAAAAAACCATTTTCTTTAAACGGTCAAGATAGCCTTATCTACGACGGGGAACTGCTACCGCTCTACGCTAATACTAACTCTCAAGAAGCATATTTGTTTGGATATAATCTACAAGCTTATCTAAAAATTAATGAGAAGTGGTCAACAACACACTCCTGTTCATACACTTTTGGAAAAGATGATACCGAAGGTGTTTTGCTAGATCATATACCGCCATTCTATGGCAAAAGCCAAATAGACCTATACTCACCAACAACAAAAAGTAAAACGAGTTTAGCAGTCCATTACAATGCTTGGAAAAGGGCAGAAGATTATAGTCCTAACGGAAGTGATAATCCTGAAGAGGCAACAATTGATGGCTCACCCTCATGGTGGACATTAAATCTAAATTATAGCGTTCCTTTAAATAATAAGATAACGGCACAGCTAAATGTTGAAAACATATTAGATGTACATTATAAAACCTACTCGAGCGGTATTAGTGCTCCTGGGAGAAATATCATTTTATCGCTTTCGGCAGGATTTTAGCCTCTGAAATTAGCCACGACAATTCTTGAAGAATATTTCGTTTATCTTCTCCAGGGTTGAATAAAAACCCTTCTGTAACAACAACCTCATTTCTAAGCGTGTCTTGAAAAACATATGAGATAAACGGGCCGCCCATAAAGGCATTTTCCATCTTCCAAAGTCCTTTTATTATAAAAGAAGTAGCGCCATTACTTTCAAAGGTGTTTATAAAGGGTGGATAAAGTCGCTCTGTTGACATATAAATCTCTTTCGATTGGCCTGGAACAAACCGTTTTAAAAGGCTGTCACGAGCGCTCAAAACACTTTTTGCGTTTAGGCTTTCAGTTAAAGGAAAGCTATACACAAAAACTCCCTTTATTAATTCTAAATCTTTCGGATTGTACTCATACCAAATGAAATCAGTTGTATCTAGTGCTAGTGAAAAGGTGTTTGGTAGGCGTAAAGAGATGTTGAATTTGTCATTAATCACCTCAGAAAATGATAGGCCAATAGAAGAAGATA